>Ga0187781_10000949_pt1 | contig 21621 bp, 15 predicted proteins | sample 0715_SJ02_MP02_2_FD_132447 | JGI IMG/M metagenome (GOLD analysis project Ga0187781, IMG submission 132447) | Tropical peat soil microbial communities from peatlands in Department of Meta, Colombia - 0715_SJ02_MP02_20_MG | ecosystem: Environmental > Terrestrial > Soil > Wetlands > Peat | place... | reverse complement strand
GGAGATAAACAGCTTTGTCTGCGGCCGCTGGTAGTCCCACCGCATCAAGCCGCCCCGGGCGAAGTAGACGACTCCGGACTCGACCTGCGTCCTCCCCTCGGTAACGTAACTCTGCGTGAAATCCGCGCGGATCGTTCGAACGGCGCGATAGCTCGATTCAAATTGGCGGAGGAAGTCTTGCAGGGCGATCGTGCTGTTTGCGGCGCCGGCGTCCGAGGCAACGACCCCCTCACCCGGCCCGCCCCGGCTGAAGAAAACGCCGGCTGCGGGCCACCCTCTCCCCCAAGGGGGAGAGGGCTGGAATCCGGATGGGGGGAAGGACTGGACGAATAGCAGGCACAGGGTCAGGCAGCAGGCTGGGCCGATTCGGATTCCGTTCAGCCGATCTTCCGATCTCCTGCTCTCCCGATCCCCCGATTTCCCGATCTCCCGACGTCTTTTACCGCTCATTTCAACAATCCCTTTAACCTCGCCACGGACTCGAGTGCGACTTGATTTCGCGGATCCGTCTGAAGACCTGCCGTGTACTCGGCCAGCGCTTCGCGGGGGCTGCCTTGGGCTTCCAGCGCAGCGGCAAGGCCGAAATGGGAACGGCTGTCGAACGCGTCCAGAGCCAGGGCTTGGCGGAAAGCGTGCTCGGCGTCAGGCCAGCGATTCTGGCGCCCATAGATTTCTCCCAGCGAATTCCAGGCCTGAACCGTGCCGCCACTCGCGACCGAACTGCGGTACTGCGCCTCGGCGTCAGCAAAGCGGCCGGCGTCAGAATAGAACTTACCCAACTCATTCCTGGCCGCCACGTAGAGCGGGGCCAGGTCGACTGCCGCCTTCAACTGCGCCTCAGCCTTCTCATTCTCGCCTGTTTCAGAATAGATGCGTCCCAGGTTCATGTGGGAATCCGCAAAGTTCGGGCGAATGGCGATAGAGCGTTCGAAATCCGCAATGGCTTCATCGAAGTGTTTCTTGCGGGCAGCAACCAACCCCAGGTTATTCAATATCAACCAGTGATTCGGGGCCTGGCGCAGCGCCCGGCGCCACTCCGCCTCGGCTTGGTCCGGTGAGCCCGTATTCCAGTATACCGCGCCCAAATTGATACGCAGTGCGACGGCGTCCGGCTGGGCGGCGAGGGTGTTGGTGTAAAACGCCGGATCGTCGTGCCAGATGCGATTGCGCGTGACGATCCTAGCTACGCAGAGGATGGCCGCGAGCGCCAGCCCCGCCGCATAGAGTTGGCGAATGGCGGACCGTTCCCCCAGCCTCATCCACAGTCGCCATCCTGCCCACGCAACGATCCAGCAAAAACCCAGGGAAGGCAGATAAAGGTAACGCTCCGTAAAAACGTTGGCGCCCAGCCAGCGGGCGTTGAGGACCGGCGCCAGGTTCAGGTAGAACCACAGTAAGCCGAAGCAGATGAGGCGCTCTCTCTTCCAGTAATAACAAAACGCCCCCAATGAAAGCCCCAGCACCAGGAGGCCCGCGATGGCTCGCGGGTCAAAGAGCGTAAGGCACTTGTGAAAAGAGTAAAAGCCACAGAGATTCACCGGCCAGATGAGTTTCCAAACATATTGCGCAACCAAGGCGAAAGACGAAAAGAAGGCTTCGCGACGGCTGATCTGCGGCAATTGCGTGACAGGCGCTAACCCGCCGAAAATCCGGAACCGAAACACGAGGTAGGCAATCTCCACCAGCCACAAGCTGAGGTAGCGCGAGAGCTTCTGCCTCGAACTGGTCCGCGCGCGATCGGCACGGAGAAGATGCTCATAGAAAGTCGCGAGAAAAGGCAACGTTGCAGCCGGCTCCTTAGCCAATAGCGCCAGGGCGAAGCTCAACGCCATGCCCGCTTGAACACCGATCTGCCCAGATCGCCGAGCGCCCGAGTGCGACGCTCCTGCGACAGCGGGCGAGACGCCCGCGCTCCCAGGCGAGAGCTGCAAGAAGAACCAGAACGCCAGCAGATAAAACAGCGAGAGTTGGAGGTCGGTCACCGCAGCAATCCAATTAACGGACTCGCTATGGATGGGGTGCAGGGCAAAAACGATCGCCGCCCCAAACCCCAACGTCCGGCTGTTGAAAATCCGCTCCGTCACCACGAAAACAAGGCAGACCACACACGCATTCAAGACCACGTTGGCCAGATGAAAGCCGTAGGCTAAAGGGCCAAAAACCTGGTAGCAGAGCAGGTAGCCGAAGGTCATCAAGGGGCGGTAGTAGTTGGTCATGCCTTGCGCGCCGACATAAGACCAAACGTTGGTTGCGAAGATCTCGTGTAAGTGGGAAAAGCTGCGCAGGTAGGGGTTGCCGAGGATCTGATGGTTGTCATCCTGGACGAAGCCGTTCCAGAGAGTGTTCAGATAAGGCAAGGCCGCAGCCAGGATGAGAAAGGCCAGTAGCTCCTGGGTCGACATTTTGACCATAGCCTTTGTTTTCATATACATTCCCGGATTGTTCCCCCGATTTTCGTATTTCTTGCAATTCCCTCCCCCCTAGCCAACGCACGGATGGCCGGCGCAAACTTCGCCTCTTGAAGTCTGCGATTTCGCGTGGCGAAACTCTTGGGGGCGATGGCCGATGCATAAACAAGTTTCGCTGCCGCGAACCTCGCAGACATCAACAACCGGATGTCTGCGCCAGCCCGACGTTGGCTCACCCTCATGGCCGCTCCTCGGCTTTTTGAGGCGGCTCGAGGGCTTTACCCGGACTCAGGATTCCCATTTGCGCCAACTTCTCCGCCCACCCGGCGGGCACAGGGATGGGTAATGCCACATTTCCGAAGCGCCGGAACAGCCAGTTGGCCAGAAAGAAACTCGCGGGCGCAAGCATCAAGCCTGCCACCACATCGATGAGGTAGTGGTAGCGAAGGTAGAGGGTGGAGATCCAGAGGCTCAGGATCAGGGGAGACAGAAGCCAGAAAAGGGAGCGTGAGTTGCGCCAGGCGTAGAGCCACACGAGAAATGAGATCGCCACGTGCATGCTGGGGAAGACGTCGCGGTGGATGCGGGCCAGATCCATGAAGGCCATCTGCTGGTTGAAGATGGCAATCGGCTGGCTGAGCGGCACGCTGTAAACCTGGCGCAGGCTGTAGAGGGGACCGATGGCGGGAACCAGAACGTAGCCCAGAAGGCCCAGGAAAGTAACCACCATCAACCCGCTCATCATTTCCCGAAAACGCTCCCGGGGGCGGCAGAGATAGACAAAGCAACCCACCACGGGAATGTTCAGGACGTGATAGAAGTAGGCAAACTCCATCCAGGCGGTGCGCGCCGGAGTAATGAAACGCTGGATAGCCACGCTGGCCTGAAAGCCGAAGAGCCTCTGGTCGATGTCAATCAATTGCGGGTCGCAGTCGTGGCGCACCAGGAGATGGGTTGCGTCGCCCCACAGGGAGTAATACATCAACAGAATCGCCAGGAAAGGAAACCAGTCCCTGACGATTTCCCAGTAGGGTCGCACGAAGTCTCTTGGATCAGCGGAGGAGTCTGGCGATGCCTTCTTTCCGACCACGAAATAATGAACCAATTCCTTGCCCAGCAGGAGGGTCACGGCGGGAATAATGACCAGAACGTCGGCGGGGCTTAAGCTGGCCTGTGCTGCCCCGCGGAGAATCGCCCGCACCAGCAAGTTGAGCAGAAAAAAGGCGAGGGCCACCGCATCCTCGAGGCGCAGGCGAATCATCAAGCGGCGATTACTGGGCATACAGGCCTTTCAGCGCCTCGAACCTCGACTGCGCCTCGCGGTTAAAACTGAACTTGGAGGTATCGTTGAGAACCTTGAGGGCCTGTTGACGGTTCCCCTCGAGGAAGTAAGCGTGGGCCAGGCCTTCCACAGCCGCTTGGTCGGTGGGAAGAAGGTCGAGAGCCGCCTGGAAGGCCCGCTCGGCGTCGCCGTACCTGCGCTCGGCGGTCAAGACATGCCCCTTCAAATTGTAGGGCGGCAAATAGAAATGATTCTGGCCGATCAGCCTGTCTGCGACGCGCAGCGCCTCATCGTCTCTTCCCAAAAAAAAGAGGCTGACCCCAAGGCGATAGGCGTCCACCTCCTCCAAATCTCCGCCCGCAACCCGCTCGAGCGCGGGGCCGTCATCCACGATGGACTGCCACTGGCCCAGTCTGAACTTGGCTGACTCGAGGGCTTGCCAGTAACGCGGAATGCCGGGCCGCAAGCCGACAGCCTGGAGAGCATTGACGTAGCTCTTGACGGCGCGAGCGCCCTGAGCATCGCTCAGCGCCGCCCGGTAATACACTTCCGCGGCGATGTCGTAACCCAAGTTCCAGGCGCCGTAAACTACCAGCGCGAGAATCAGGGCATACAGCCACACCTTGCCGCCAGCCAACTTGCCGATCAGGACGTTGCCGGCCAGGGGCTTCAAGCCGGCCACGCTCTTCACCGCCAACAGGCTGATAAACGACACCCCGAGAATCTTCAAGATCTCCCAGAAAATGAAACGGACTTGGTCCATAGCGCCTACTGCAACAAACTTAGATCCACCGAACTGCGCGGATTCAGCTTGACATGGCCGCTGGCGCTGAGCAGGTAAGGCTTCCCCGAGGGGTCGCGCGGCAGGGCGCGGAGGTAGCCGGCCGCCACCAGCGCCTGGAAGGAGCGCGCCGGCCGCTCCTGGCGCGCATTGTAGAGAGCCAGCAGCTCCCCTAGCTTGGCGATCTCTTCTGTGGCCTGGATGGCCATCAGGTGGTCCTCGGCGTTCTTCCGCATTTGTTCGTTGCCAGCCTGGTTGGCAAACTCGGACCACAAAAACTTCGAGGTCGCCAGTTCCCCTCCCTGCGCCGCCACCTTTGCTGCCAGGGCGCGCATCCAAGGCATAGCGCCCGGCCGCTCGCTTCCGGCCCGGAAGGCCCGCGCCGCGGCCGGATAATCCTTCAAGTCCCAATAGTAGACGAAGCCGATATCTTCCCAAAACCGCCAGTAATCCGGGTTAGCAACGATGCCGCGGTGCAGAAGCGCGAGCGCTTCCTGGGGCTCGCCCGCGCCGCGCGGCGGTCTGTCGGCGAGAAAGATGGAGCCAAAACGGTAGGCAATGACCAATTGAGGGTCCAGTTGCGTCGTGATCTGAAGCAAAGGCCCCAGGAGTTTGAACTCGGTGGACTGCGCCAGGCGTTTGCGGCCGAAGTATTGCACCACGCGCGTCCAATAAATGTCGGCGAGCAAACCTTCGTAGCCCAAACTGAGCCGGCGCAGGACCTTTGCGGAGGGCAGAAAGAGGACGTCGCCGATGGCCTGCTCGTTTCCGCTTCGCAGGTCGATGCTGCGTTGCACCGGGATCAGCCCCAAGAAGCACAACACGAGCAGAAGCCACCCGGCGCGGCGGCGAATGTGAGGCGGCGAGAGGAAAGCGTATCGGGAAGTCATCGAAATTCCCTTTCCTCAAAGATCAGGATGGCCAGGCCCAACAGAATGGCCAGGTAGAGTAGAGCGTAAAAGGAATTTCCCAGCCATAAGTAGGCCGGAATGCTTTGGGTGTGGGCCACGCGAGTGATGACGTTGAAATCGGCGAAATTAGGGAGGGCGTAATAGAGCGCATCGGCCAGCATGCCAAGGACGGGGGCCTCGCTGCCCTGCCCGAAGGCCCGCAAGTCACTCGAGAAGTTGCCGATCACAAAAAGGCAAAATGTGTAGACAGCGGATAATACTGGAGTAGATATACAGGAGAAGACTACGGCAATTCCGACGACCATGGCCAACTGCAGCAATATAAAGTAGACCGCCCCGAGAAATACGAGGTCGCCATGCCCCAGCGTTCGTTTCTGATAGAACAACGCGGCGTAGAAGCCCACCGTCATGATGGCCGTGTTCACAAAAAGGGTTAAGAGAAGTCCCAGGTATTTCCCCAAGATGAACTCAGCGCGGGTGACGGGTTTAGAAAGAACGTTATAGATGGTGCGCCGCTCGATTTCTTTTGAGACCAGGTCGATTCCTATGAAGATGGCCATCAGCAGGCCGAAAACGGAGATCGAGGAGAGCCCCAAGGTGACGAGAATGATCTGTTCAACGCCCACGGAAATGCTTCCGAACAGGACAGCGGCGCCGATGAGCAGGAGGGCAAAGGCCACCAGGTTGTACAAGACTTTCTGGCGGACTGATTCCTTGAATGTGTGGACGGCAATGGTCGCCACGCGCATGTCAGGCACCTGAGTCGAGAAGTCGAGCAGTTAAGAAGTCGAGAAGCCTAAGAGTTGACGAGTTGAGGAGTCCAAAAGGCTAGGACCCTCACTTCTCGCCTCTTCAACTAGAAGCTTCCCCGACTCCGCGACTTTTCGATTTCATGACTTCTCGACTCCTCAACTCCTCGACTACTCAACTGCTCTCCTGCCTCCGCGCCCACCTTCTGAAAGAAATAGTCCTCCAGCGAGCGCTTCACTGGGCTAAGCGCAATCAGCTTCGTTCCGCTGCGCAGAATGATCTCAAGCGTTACTTGAACTTGAGATTCGTCCGGTACCTCGAGGCGCACTCGTTCGCCGGTCCGGGTCACCGACGAGACATAAGGCGCCAGCTCCGCCATAACCTCTGCGGAAAGAGCTTCCAGTACCATCTCGGTGCTGGTGACGCCCAGGCGAAGGATGGCATTCAACTCCCCGCAGCCTTGCAGCCGGCCGTGGTGAAGCACGGCCACGCGGTCGCACAGGGTCTGAGCGTCCGAAAGGATATGGGTAGAAAAGAACACCGTCTTGCGGCGCTCCTTGAGCCGCAGAATGACCTCACGGACTTCCCTTCTGCCCAGCGGGTCCAACCCGGACATCGGCTCGTCCAGGAAAATCAGGTCCGGGTCATTGATCAGGGCCTGAGCAATTCCCAACCGCTGGATCATACCCTTGGAAAACTTGCGCAGTGGAACGTCACGCGAGCCGGAGAGACCCGACTGTTCGATCAATTCGCTGGAGCGGCGGCGCCGTTCGGCTGCCGGCAAACCAAACAGGGAGGCAGCGTAGCTTAGAAACTCCTGCGCGGTGAGGTGGTCGTAGAAAACGGGATTTTCCGGCAGATAGGAGACCCGCGAGCGAACTGAAAGGTCGTCGAGCGGTTTTCCCAGGATGCGCGCCGTGCCGGAAGAAGGAAAGATCAAACGAAAGAGCAGTTTGAGCGTGGTGGTTTTGCCGGCGCCGTTGGGACCCAACAAGCCAAAGACTTCGCCCGCCTCGACCCCTAAACTCAGCCGGTCGAGCGCCCGCCTGGTGCGCCGGCGCCAAAAACCCAGCCGGTAGTCTTTCGTCAGGTCGATGGTTTCAAGGGCTAGCATGATTAACGCGGCGCCTTGGAGTGCGGGAGGATTTAACTCCTTACCCCAACTTCCCTCCCCCTCTTCCCTCTCCTCGGGGAGAGGGAGGAGAGGAAGGGTGAAAGGTTGAGGGGATACTATAACTGAATGACCGAAGCTGTGGAAAGGGAGCGCCGCCAGTCACGGTCCAGCCTTCGGCAAGTGCTGCTCAATCTCCTCAATCTGCCTGGCGGCCGCCCGTTCTTGCGGGTTAACGGCCAACTCCGTTTTGAACTCCTGAAGGGCGTCGGTCAGGTCGCCACGGCTTTTCAGCATCACTCCTAAAGCGAAGTGGTAGGCAAAGCCTGAGGGGTTGATGGCTAGGGCTCGGCGCACCGAAGCAATAGCCTGGTCTGTGCGCGCGGACTTGAACCACGTCATGCCCAGGTAGAAGTGCTCATCAGCCTTGTAGGGGCTGAGGCGGACCGCCTCAAGGAAGTACTTTTCAGCCTCCGGCAAGTTTCCCAATTTGTAGTAGGTCAATCCCAAGTTGTAGACCGCCGCCCAACAGTTGGGATCGCGCCTCAGCACATCCTTGAACTTCTCCAGGGCGGGACCGTACAACCCTTGCTCGGCCAATATACTCGCATAGTCGGCCTCGGCGATCGTGTTGTGGGGCGCGGCGAGACTGTTGTAGGCGTAGAAAGTCAGGTTGTCACGAAAGTAGAAGCTTTGCGTGAGGATCCCGTAACTGGAAAGGGCGGCCAGGCAAAAAGCGGCAATGAGCAGGGAAGCCGGAGTTTCTCGCAGGTCCAGAGGCGCAACGGGGAGCGTGGGCTCAGCGAGTAGCCACTTTAGCCCGGATTTCTCGCCAGGGCTGGAAGGGCGGGGCTTCAGCCCCGCTGTTTCACGGCGCCGACAATCATTTACAATTTCGCGCACCGCACAGTCCGTCGGCCGACGGACTGTGCGGTGCGCGAAACTGGATCCAAGGCGGAGCCGCTCCAGCGGCGGGGCTGAAGCCCTGCCCTTCCAACCGCCGTCACCGACGCGGTGAGAAATCCAGGTTAGAGCCATGGCTATCAGGATGGCGAAGCCTAGGGAAGGCAGGTATAAATAGCGATCGTGGGCAAAGTCGTCGGCCACAAAAACTCGTAAATCCAAAAGGGGTAGCAGCGGCAAAACCAGCCATAGCGCAGCGAAGGAAGCTACCCGGCTCTTGCGAACCGAAGCCAGCAGCGCTGCCGCTGCCAGGACATCGAAGATGCAAGGAAGCGCGAAATTCGTCAGGGTGGGGTGGGTAACGGCCGGAAAGTCGTAGAACGTAGTGAGGCCGCCCGGCCAGATCAGGTGGCGAATCCAGAACCAAATCAACGACGGCCACGTGAAAGCCAACTGCGCGAAACGGAGTGGAGTCACGGCATGACTGAACCCTTTGAGGGCGTAAACACGCGCAGGTATGTAAAGGGCTATCAGCAGGAAAAAAGACCAGATTCTGCGCAGAGCTGCGACGCACCAGGCTCCCAGATTCCGCCCCGCGTTTGATGCTGCCGGCTCGGCCACGGTGTTGCGATGCGGGATCTCAGCGGGGGCCGGGAATAACCAATCGTAGGCCAGCAAGAGGCCTGGAAAGATCAGGGCGGTTTCCTTCTCGCCCAAAGCGCACGCGAACAGCGCGAGGGATAAGAGCTTCCAGCGGCTCGCGCTTCGGCGGCGCCAGCGAATGTAAGAAAGTAAAGAGCCCAGCAAAAGGACGCACAGGAGGGGTTCAGTGACGCCGGAAATCCAGTCCACGGCTTCGATGTGCGCGGGATGAAGCCCGAAAATCAACGCCGCCAGGACCGCCGGCATGGTGCTGATGCCGAGTTGAAGCGCCAACAGGTAAACCAAAAAAGTAGCGAGAAGATGGGCCAGGATGGTAGTGAGATGCCAGCCCCAGGCGTGGTTTCCAAATACCGCGTCGTTAATCCGCAGCCACAACAAGAAAAGCGGCCGATAATAATTTCCCAACTGCGCCGGCATCACCGCTGACCAGACATGCGACGTGAAGTAAGTTGGGACGAAGCGCCAGGAGTGAACGGCTGGATTCTCGACGATCTGACCTCGATCATCGTGCACGAATTGGTAGCGCAGGGTGGGTGAATAAACGGCAAAGGTAAGGGCGAGAACTACGGTGATCGCAAGGCCGGAAGGAAGGGTGAAGGCGTTGGGGGAAATGGCGGGGCATTGGGTGGTGCTGGCGGTTGCCTCCGCTAGACCTGGGTTTTGCGGCTCCTCCACGCTCGACCTTCCCTTGGTGCTAGTCAACTGCCAGCGACTCTTGGAGAGCCTTCAGGCCGAAACCTCCTCGCCCTCGTGCCAGGGCGTCGCCGCGGAGCTGGCGCAGTCGCTCTATTGTTTCCACCAAGGGTACGCTGCGACGCCCTGGAAAGCGAATGCGACAAACCGGTCAGGGGAAAACGCGTCGGCGAACTGAAATGCAGGGAGGGCTACGCCGCCCTCCCCGCTTGGATTTGTTTTCTCAAACGCTAACCAGCCAGCGGCGAATCCGTAGACGCAGCCACGGCCGTGCTGTTCTGGCGGATGACGCCGGACATATCGGTGTAGTAATAGTTGGTGCCCGTGGTACCAACCGTAACGGGTGTAGCGGTGATGCCGTACGTGTCGACCCTGCCGGCGGCGTCGGTGGCGCCGGCCGTGTAAAGGAACTGGTAACCACTCTTGACGCTCGAGCTGGCGGTCGCCGTGCCACCCGAGAGCACGCTGTCGATCAAGCCCGCAGCGGTCGCAACAGGGTTGGAACCGGCAGCGGGCGGCCCCATGTCACCCAACGTCGCTGTATACCCGGTGTTATAGGTTGTGGCGTAGGTAATCTCTGCCGTGTTGAGCGTGCGCAGAGATCCCACCGCGGAAGCTTGATTGGCGGCAATGCGAGAACGGAGCAGATTGGGGATGGCGATTGCCGCGATGATTAGAATGATCGCGACAACAATCAGCAACTCAATTAGCGAAAACCCTCGTGAGCTTTTCTTCATTCCTCCTCCTATCGTCAGTTGAAAGCACATGGAAGCTGGCCACCTAGTACAGGGCATTTTACATGCCAATATTTCGGGCTCGATTATTTTTCAGAACAAAGCTAAGCATCATGAATTCAATTGTTTAGAAGAAAGGCCGTGGGTGCTCGAGGACTCTTTGTCACGCTCTCTGTCGCCTTCGCCGCTTTTTGTCCAAAACGCGCGACGGAATTTGTCACTGCGATTGGAGCTTTCTTAGTGCTAACTGCACCGTCTCATTGTTGGCATCCAGGACTTTGGCTGCTTCGATCTCTCGCCGCGCCTCGCCAGGCTTGCGAGCTTCCAGGTATGCCAAGCCGAGTTGGGCGTGAGCCAGGGCTGACTTCGGATGAACGGCAATCGCCTTACGAAGCGCTGGAATGGCCTCCTCGCTCTTCCCCATCTTCAGGGCCAGGACTCCCAGCCTGAACTGGCCATTCCCGGAGTCCGGGGCGGCCGCGGTGATTCGGCGATAGAGCTTGAGCGCCTCCTCCTGTTTACCTTCATCTTCGTAAACGCCGGCAAGCGCCAGATAGGGAGCCTCATGGCCGGGCGCAAGCTCGATGGCGTGGCGGAACTCGGCTTCCGCGGCGGCGAATTTCTTTTCGCGGGAAAGAACTTCGCCTAGGCTAAGGTGAGCCGAGGCCGAAGCAGGCTGAACGGTAGCGTTGCGGCTGAGGAGGTCTTCCGCCTCGGCCAACCGGTCCTCTTGCAAGTCGAGAAGCCCCAACTGGTAAAGGGCCTCGGGGTCATTGGAGTCAAGCGCCAAGGCGCGAGCGAAGAAGTCGCGCGCCTCGTCCTTGCTTCCCCGGTGCAGGGCAAGCTTCCCTAAAGCGAAAAGGGGCTTCGAAAATGTGGAGTTCAACTGCGAGCAGCGCCGCAACAGATCCTCAGCGGCGCCGACGTTTCCGTCGTCCAAGAGGACGCCCGCGAGGTTCACGAACGCTTCTCCCGCAGTCGGGTCTAACGCGATTGCCGCCACATACTCCGCGCGCGCCAGGTTGCGCTTTTCTTCCTGCCGGTACTCGTTGCCCGCGTAAGCGTGAAAAACCGCCGCGGTGGGATCCTCGCGAAGGGTGGCCAGGCCCAGCGTGAAGTTATTCCGCCAGGCGGGCAGCCGTACCGCGACGCGGACCACCGCCGCCGACAACAGAGCGAGACCGAGCGCAACGGCTGCCATTCTCCGAACCTCGAGACCCTTGGCGGCGCTCAGGCCAACTGCGCGCGGCAGGCTGGCGTCCGTACCGCCGGCCGCGCCCGGCGAACTTTCGGTGGGCGCCTGACTGAGCGAGGAGGATGCTCCCGCCATAGCGGGCGAAAACCTCGCGGCGCTGGGCTCGGCCATGGCGGCGAGCGCGACGCCTGCTATCCAGCAGATGCCGACCGAAGGAATGTAGAGGTATCTCTCTCCGTAGGCGGGAACGCCGACACCGGCGATGTTGAGCACGGGAGCAAGGGCCAGGAAAAACCAGAGAATGGCGAAGACGACGGGCCGGTATCGGCGCCAACAAGCCGCCACCAGCCCGGCCGACCACGCGGTAAAAAGCACCCCCAGCAACACGAGCGGGTCTCGCCAGGTGACGGGCGGGTAAAACTTCCAGAAGTAGGAGAGGTGCTGAGGCCAAATGAGCTTGACGAGATATCCACCCAGTTGCGTGAAGCTGAAGATCACCGTTGCCCTTAGACGCATGCGCATGGGCGGACCGACGCTCGAGACGCCCCCGATCACCGCCAGGTGGACGACCACATAAAATGCCGCCAGCATAAAGGTTGGGAAGTAACGGCTCAAGCGCCGGCCGAATCGCACGCCGGCATCTCCACGCAAGCAATGCTCGTAGACGACCATCAGCACCGGCACAACCAACGCCACCTCTTTGCACAGCGCGGCCAAAAGAAATACCAGCGCGCTTGCCCAGGCCCGCAGTCGCGAGAAACCTCCGTCGCGCCCGGTGAAGGTGTAGATCAGCATGGCCGCCAGGAATAATGCGGCGCACTCGAGGTCCGAGATTCCGGAGACGGTCGCGACGTCCTCGCTATGGACCGGAAGGGCCGCAAACAGCAGCGCCGCCCACAAGGCTCCCTGCCCCTTCGGCCAGAGCCTTTTCCCGAGCTGATAGACCATTACCACGACCCAGGTATTCAAGAGCACATTCAGCAGATGGAAGGGTCCGGGTCGCGAACCGAAAAGCATGAACTGAAGCAGAAAAGTGAACATCACGAGCGGCCGGTAATAGATGCTATCGCCGCGCACGCCGCGGAAGCTCCAGAAGTTCTGAGTGAAGATCTCGCGCAGAAAATGGAAGCTGCGCACGAAGGGGTTGGCCCCGATCAGGATGGCATCGTCGCCGACCAGGTCGTAACCGGTGGTAGCGATATAGAGGGCGATGGAAAAGGCAATGAGCAGGGGGATCGCCAGCCGATCGAGGCTTTCGTCGCAAAAAAAGCCTCGAGGGCGCTCGTGGCGCAACCCGGGTAATTGCCCTTGGGGCGTTTCCAGCGTGTTCTGCCCGCTGGGTTCAAATGTTGTACTTCTTGGCATAATGACGAAACGAACGGTAGGACATGCGGAGGAATTCCGCCGCGCGCGTGCGCACGCCCTCCGCGGCGCGCAGAGCAGCCATGAGGTATTGCTTTTCGATTTGCGCCATGCGGGCCTCGAACTCGAGCCCCTCTGGGGGAATCTCGACCAGGGCATCAGCGCTCGAGGTGATTCCGGTCACGGATTGAGGCAGGTGCTCGAGGCAGAGGCGGCTTTCGTGTTCTCCGCACATGGCCACGGCATATTCGATGGCATTTTCGAGTTCGCGGACGTTGCCCGGCCAGGGGTAACGTTGCAGGGCTTCCAAGACCTCCCGATTCATCTCCGAAACGTCTTTCCGCATCTGCAAGGCGAACTTTCGCAGGAAGTTGCGCGCCAGCGGCCCAACGTCGTCCGCCCGCTCCCGCAAGGGGGGGACATGAATGGGAATAACGCTGATGCGGTAGTAGAAGTCTTCTCGAAACTGCCCCTCCGCCACCATGCGTTTGAGGTCCCGGTTGGTGGATGCAATCAATCGGACGTCGATCGAAATGTCGGAACTGCCTCCCAGCGGTCGCACCCGCCGCTCCTGGAGGACGCGCAGCAGCTTGACTTGCATCGTGGGACTGGTTTCCCCGATCTCATCCAGGAAAAGCGTGCCGCCGTGGGCCGATTCGATGATTCCCTTACGATTGCAGTCGGCTCCCGTAAATGCCCCCTTAAGATATCCAAACAACTCGCTTTCCAGCAGCGTTTCCGGAAACGCGCCGCAGTTGATGGAAACGAAGGGCCTTTCGCGCCGCAGGCTGGCTTCATGAATGGCACGCGCCACCAATTCTTTTCCTGTCCCACTCTCTCCTGTGATCAGGATCGTGCTGGTGGCGGGGGCCACGGTGCGCACCATTTCGAGGATGCTCTGAATCTGCCGGCTTTGCCCGATAATGTTGTTATGCGCAAAGACGCGCAGCAGTTCGCGGCGCAGGCGCACATTCTCTTCGCGCATGGCTAACTGCTGCAAGGCGCGGTCGACGGTGGTTTTCAATTCTTCCACCAGCTTATCGCCCTTCTCGACATACTGGTAGGCGCCTAAATTGAGAGCCTCGATGGCCGTCTCCTTCGCCGCATGCGCCGTAATCAGGATGAAGGCGGCAGGATCCCGGCTTTCGCTGAAAAACCTGAGCAGCTCAATGCCCGAGAGGTCCGGCATCCGAATGTCGGAGATAACCAGGTCGTAAACTTGGGACTCGATCTTCTTTTTCGCCGCCTGCCCGTTGGAGGCTGTATCGACCACGTGGCCGTCCTTGCGGAACAGAATCTCCAACATTTGGCACATCGACTTCTCATCATCCACAATCAGCAGCCGAGCCATCTACCTCTCCCGAGGCTTGAGTTTCGCGAGTCCCTTCTGTGGTCAGGAAGGAACGCAACCCCGTTCCCTTCCGGGATAAGCACGGGGGACATTTTATCACCGACTGGCAACTAACGACGTGGTGGGCGGTTGCACGGCGAGGATGGGAGCGGCCCGCTTGGGCAACTCGAGAACAAAACGCGCGCCCTTGCCAGCTCTAGAGTCCAAGCGAACGGTACCCCCGAGACCTTGCATGATCTGATAAACAATGGCCAGCCCGAGGCCGGTGCCACCTTGGAACCCCGGCTGAAAGGGTTCGAAGACCTTCTCGAGTTGTTGTTCCGTAAAGCCGATCCCCGTGTCGGCGAGAATGATGCGAACAGACTTCGCGCCGGCTTCCTCGGCTTGCACCGTTAACGTCCCCCCTGCGGGCATGGCCTTGAGGGCGTTATCGGAGATATTCCAGAAAACCTGGCGCAAGCGATCGGGATCAGCCCAGACGTTTAAAGGGCCCGCAGGAAAGCGCCTCTCGACGCGGATCTTGTCGCCAAACAGTGGATGGTTGGAAAGGAGCACCAACGTTTCTTCGATCACTTTTAGCAAGTCGACCTGTTGCAGTTCATAGCGCTGATCGCGGCAATAGAGCAGAAAATCCGAGACCAGCTTATTCAGCCGCTCGGACTCATGGCTCACAATTTCGATCAACTTGGTCTGGTCATCGTCCATACGCGAAAGGGTCTGCAGGAGCTTGACCGAGCCCGTGATCGACGCCAACGGGTTCCTGATCTCGTGCGCGATTCCCGCCGCCATGCGCCCCAGCGTCGCCATGCGCTCCTTGGTGCGGTATTCGGTCTCCCGCCGCTTTTCGTCCGTGAGGTCCTGGAAATTGTACACAAAACCCACCACCCCGATGTCGGGCACCATCAGCGGAGAAACAGAAACCCCCAAAGTGCGATGTTCGCCGCGCGGATTCACATAACCCACTTCCTGGCGCGTAGGGAAATTATTGGCCGCAGGAAACGACAGCGTCCCGGTGTGCAAGCCGGGGAAAAGCGCCGGAATCGGTTTGCCGCGCAAATCCTCGGGCTTGAGACCCAGGATGGTGGCGCCGGAACTGTTCAATTCGCTGACCAGGCCTTCCAAGTTCGTGCTTACCAACCCGTCGCGCATGCTTTCGAGGATGTTCTCGGTTTTCGCTTGCAGGCTGGCCACCTGGCCGTTCATGTGGCGCAGTTCCGCTCCCACCTTGCGCAGTGTTTCCGCCAGACGGCTGGAGAGGTAGGCGACCACAAAGAAACCGAAGAAGCTCGCCGCGATCTTGACCTGAAGGGTTCGCAGGTCCGCCGAAGGCGGCGACGTGGTTATGAGGTAGCGCAGGGCCGGATAACGCACCACAAAATCCGGCAGAATAACGGGGAGATACGCCAACTCCACCAGTCCGCCCATGCAGACAAAACTCACTGCCGCCACCGGGAAAACCCGTCCGCGTGGAAGGAGCGTGCTGGAGAGAATGATCACCACCAGGTACAGCGAGAGGTAATTGCTCTCCAAGTCGCCGGTGAGATGCACTACCGCGGTGATCATCGCAATGTCGGAGAAAATCTGCAGGTAGGCCTGGAGAAGGTAATCCCGGCTTATCTGATTGTAGAAGAGGTAAAACAAACCGAGGATGTACCAGAGAATGATGACAATGCCGAAGTATTTGAACGAGGCAGGGTTGGGATTGGCCACCAGGATTCGGATGGAAAAATCAATGGCGAAAACGAAGCTGACAATCACGAACCGGATCTTGATGACCCAGGGAAGCCATTCCTTCAAGGGGTCAGGCAATCCAGGCCAGCGGCTGATCGAATTACCACGGGTATCCATACTCAAGCCTGCACCGACAATTCTATGCCCTCTCGCCCGGTCGTCAATACTTCTTTCGCGGAAGTGGCGCGGGCGAGACGCCCGCGCCACACCACCTCGCAAGCCGTCCCAGTTTATCCGGCGAGCTTTCCAATCAAGCTGAACAGTGGCAAGTACATGGAGATGACGACGCCTCCCACCACGACACCCAGAAAAAGGATGATGAGAGGCTCCATCGCCGTCAAAAGATCGCCGACCGCCACATCCACCTCTTCCTCATAAAAATCGGCGATCTTCTGGAGCATGGCGTCCAACGTTCCTGTCTGTTCGCCCACGCCGATCATCTGCACCACGAGATTGGGGAAAACGCCGGTTTCACGCAGGGGATCCACAATAGTGCGGCCAGTCTCGATGGCCCTGCGAACCCTAAGAACGGCCTTTTCCACCACCGCATTGCCGGAGGTGCGGGCGGTAATATCCATGGCTTCCAGCATGGGAACGCCGCTGGAGATCAGGGTGCCGAGTGTGCGCGTGAACATGCCTACCGAGATTTTTCGCAGCAGGATTCCGATCAGGGGGAGCTTGAGGATCAAGCGATCGATCGCCATGCGACCCTGGGCGGTGCGGTAGAATAGCTTGAATCCAAACGCCAGCAAGACGATGATGACCGAAGTGGGCAGCGCGAAGTTGGCCACGGCATCGCTCAGGCCAATAACGATCCGGGTGGGCAAGGGCAGCGCCACTTCCAGGCCGGCGAACAGGGTGGCGAAAATGGGCACCACCTTCCAGAGCAACAGAGTGATGACGGCGCCTGCAATGAAGACCACGACCGAGGGATAAATCAGAGCCGACTTCACCGCCCGGCGCAGTTTCACGGCTTTTTCGATGTGGGTCGAGAGCCGCTGCAGCACCCCATCGAGAATGCCGCCCGTTTCGCCCGCCTCGACCATGTTGCAATAGAGCTCGTCAAATACCCTCGGGTACTCGCGCATCGCGTTGGCCAGCGTCGCACCGCTTTCAACCGTCTTCCGAACTCCGTTCAACGCTTCGGTGAAGCCCTTGTTCGCCTGTTGGCCGGCGAGGATGTCGAGGCACTGTACCAGCGGCAGCCCGGCGTCGATCATCACCGAGAATTGACGGGTGAAGATCGACAGATCTCGGGGATTGACCTTGGTCCTGTTCTTCAGTTTAGCCAGGGCGGCGCCACGTTTCGCCATGGGGCGAGCCGGAGCCGCCGGCTCGCGGCGAAGGGCGGCGTCGAGGGCTTGGCGTGTCGCAGCCGCTGCGGCCCGTACGCCGCCCACCGCCGGCGCCGCCGTTCTTGTCGTTCCTCGGTATTGAACCTGGGGCATCGGTCCACCTCATGAATTGCTGCCTGCTAAAGCTACCTGCGCATCGCACCACGAACGGCGTTCATCGGCTGGCCCACGGCGCCGGCGGCGCTGTTGCGGTTAATCATGTCCTGCAGCTCATCGGCGTTGCTGGAATTCGAAAGGGCCGTGTCCAGGGTAATGAGCCTCTGCGAGTAAAGAGAGTAGAGCGCCTGATTAAAGGTCTGCATGCCGAACTTTTCTTGTCCCAACTGCATGGCGGAATAAAGCTGGTGAATTTTGTCTTCGCGAATCAGGTTGCGTATGGCGGGGTTCGGAATCAGAATTTCCATCGCCATGATGCGGCCTTTACCGTCGGCCCTAGGCAGCAGCGACTGGCACAGGATTCCTTCCAGTACCAACGAAAGCTGCGCCCGCACCTGAGACTGTTGGTGCGAGGGGAAAACGTCAATAATGCGCGTGATGGTGGAAGCGGCGGAGTTGGTGTGCAAGGTCGCGAAGGTAAGATGCCCCGTCTCGGCGATGCGCAGGGCCGACTCGATGGTTTCCAGGTCGCGCATTTCGCCGATCAGCACCACGTCCGGATCCTCCCGCAACGCGGCGCGCAAGGCGCCGGCGAAAGATCCCGTATCCGCATGAACCTCGCGCTGGTTGACCATGCACTTTTTATGGGCATGAATAAACTCGATGGGATCCTCGATGGTGATGATGTGCTCGTAGCACGACTGATTGATGAGGTCGAGCATAGTCGCCAGCGTGGTGGATTTGCCGCTCCCGGTAGGACCTGTCACCAGAACCAGTCCGCGCGGTTTCTCGCAGAGCGTTCGCACCACCGGGGGCAGTTGCAACTGTTCAAAGGATTTAATTTCAAACGGAATCCACCGGAACGCACCGGCGACGGCGCCGCGCTGGTTGAACAGGTTGCCGCGAAACCTCGCCATGTTCTTGATGCCGAATGAGAAGTCAAGCTCGAGACTCTCTTCAAAGCGGTGCTTTTGCGCGTCCGTCAGTACGCTGTAAGCCAGTTGCTTGGTATCCACGGGTCCGAGGGGGGGCACGTCGGGGAGAGGCTTCAGCTCGCCGTGCAGGCGGATTCGCGGCGGGGAGTCGACGGTGATATGCAGGTCGGAACCGCCCGAATCGACCATGCGCTTCAAAAGCTCAGTAAGACTCGGAACTGCCATGACTAAAGGTTCTCCTTACCCGAAGTCCAGAAGTCGAGAAGTCGAGGAGTCGAGAGGTCTAGCCAACGTTCGATTACCGATGCCGCCGTTCGCCTTTTGGCTTTCGACTCCTTAACTTCTCAACTCCTCGACTTTTACAGCACGCTCTCGCGCATTATCTCTTCCAGCGAAGTGACCCCCAAGGCCACCTTGCTCAGCCCGCTGCGGCGCAGCGTCATCATGCCCTGTTCGACGCCCTTCTTCTTGAGCTCGAGCGCCGAGGCTCCCACCAGAATCAGGTCGCGCAGCTCATCCGTGACCTCCAACACTTCGTAAAGGCCGACACGGCCCTTGTACCCTTTGGCGCCGCAAGTCGAGCAGCCTTGCCGCTTCCACACCTTCACGGTGCGCGCTTCTTCGGGCGTATACCCGGCCTCGATCAAGACTTGCGGCGGAACCTTATCCTGCACTTTGCAATCCGGACACAGGCGGCGCACCAGGCGCTGAGCGCAGATCAGATTCACCGAGGTCGCGACCAGGAAGGGCTCAATCCCCATGTTCATCAATCGCGAAATGGTCGACGGCGCGTCGTTGGTGTGCAGCGTAGAAAGAACCAAGTGGCCTGTCAGCGCCGCCTTAATGGCGATTTCCGCCGTCTCGAAGTCCCGGATTTCGCCCACCAAAATGATGTTCGGATCCTGGCGCAGAAAGGACCGCAGGGCGGTGGCGAAGTTCAGCCCGATTTGCTCTTTCACCTGCACCTGGTTGATGCCCGGCAACTGATACTCGACCGGATCTTCCGCCGTCATGATATTGGTTTCGGGGCTATTCAACTGCACGATCGAGGAGTACAAGGTGTTGGTCTTCCCGCTGCCCGTGGGCCCGGTAACCAGGACCATTCCATACGGCTTGAAAATGGCCTTCTGGAATTTGGCCAACGATTCCGCTTCGAAGCCCAGTTTCGTCATGTCCAGCCGCAGGTTCTCTTTATCCAGCAGCCGCATGACGATCTTTTCCCCGTGCATGGTGGGAAGGACTGAGACGCGAAGATCCAGAGCTTTCTTCTTTCCGTCCTTCAACATCTTCACCATGATGCGGCCGTCCTGGGGCAGCCGCTTTTCGGAAATGTCCAGTTTCGACATGATCTTGACGCGGCTGATGATGGCGTCCCGCAGCCGCGTCGGCGGGTTCATGATCGTCTGCAAAACTCCGTCAATCCGGTAGCGCACTCGATATTCTTTCTCGTACGGCTCCATGTGAATGTCGCTGGCGCCCCGCTTGACGGCGTCCGTCAGGAAGTAGTTCACCAGCTTGATCACCGGCGCTTCTTCCGCCGCTTTCTCCAGTTGCTCCAGGTTGAGCGTCGTCTCATCTTCGGCTTCCAGTTCCAGCGCCTCGTCCTGCGCCTCGTCGATGAAACTGACGATTTCTTCCAGTTCCCTCTTCCGCTCCTGTTCCTCGATGCTGCCGTAATGCTTGGTGATGGCCTCGCCTATCGCCGTTTCCGAGGCCACCACGGGCTCGATATTGAAGCCCGTCATGAACTTGATGTCGTCCATGGCGAACACATTGGTCGGGTCAACCATGGCCAACGTCAACGAGGATCCCACCCGGCTCAGCGGCAGCACCTGGAACTTCAGCGCCGTTTCCATGGGAATCAATTTGATGACGCCCGGATCGACTTCGAAATAATTCAGGTTGATAGACGGCACGCCGTATTGGTGAGAGAGAACGACCGTGACTTCATCATCGCTTAAGAAACCGAGCTTCACCAGCGCGTTGGCAAGCCGGCCGCCGTTCGACTTTTGGTATTCGAGGGCCTGCTTGAGCTGGTCAGGACTGATGAGATTTTCTTTTAGAAGAATATCGCCAAGCTTGCCTGCCATGCCGCCAAGCCTCTCTTAACCCCGTAATGAAGGGCCATTCGTGAACATCGCCTCTATACCGGGTCTAGTCACACTAATTCACGTGCCATCAGGTGGGAAGTTGCATCCCCCCCAGGAACTCCCCAGAGCTAGTCAAGTCTACGACCAGAGAGTGCAGGCCGCAAAGGTACCTTGGTACTAATAAGCGAAGATCGGGCAATCCGATGGTCGGGGATACCAGGCGGCGGGGGGTTGCATACGGGGGCGGTCAGGTGTAGATTGTTGGCGGGGCGAGAGTCCATAGTTAGAATTCTGGGACAGATGTCTGCTGCGGAGCGTCGCCGGAGTCCAAAAGGCAAATTCTGATTTGACTCATGAAAGGTAAGTGGAGCGCACTTCAGGACTGCCTCCGGCCGGCGTTCATCACATCGTTGAAGTAGCTTTACATGGCTGGTTACGCACCAACCTGGCGCTTACGTTCCTCATTTTGTTCTTGTTGCCACTCGTTTTTTCCCATGCCGGCGTAATCAGTTCCTGGGCCAGTTGAGAGGGCGGACAGCCAAAAACGCGCAGGCTCTCCAGTTCGCCAAATTGCAAACACAAGTAACAATCGAAAAAGGAGGATAAATTGATGAAAGACCACTACGTTTCCGCAAGATTCTTGGTCCGCGCGCGGCGGAAAGGGACGTTGGCGCTTGGCCTGGCTATCTGCGCGCTGGGCCTTTCCGCAACCGCTCATGCGCAAGTCATCAGCACGTTTGACGTACCAGGCGCAGGCTCTGGCTCCTACCAGGGTACCTTCCCCGAAGTCATCAACGCGGCGGGCTCGATCATGGGTTACTACGCTGACGCGAGCAATGTCTACCACGGCTTCCTGCGCGCTCCCAACGGCACTGTCACCACGTTCAACGCTCCGGGCGCGGGCACAAGCGCCTACCTGGGTACCCTCCCCGGAGGCCTCAACGCGGAGGGGGCGATCGCAGGCTACTACGCTGACGCGAGCGATGTGTATCATGGCTTCCTGCTCGCTCCGGGCGGCGCCTTCACCGAGTTCAACGTTTCGGGCGCGGGCACAAGCCGCTTCCAAGGCACCGTTGCCGTGGACATCAACGATTTCGGGGCGATCGCCGGAGAGTACATTGACGCGAGCTACGTGTCTCACGGCTTCCTGCGCTCTCCCAACGGCACCATCACGGCGTTTGAGCCTACTGGGTCGGTGGACACGTACCCCAGCTTCGGTAATGGCATCAACGATCTCGGGGCGATCGCGGGATTCTACTATGACGCGAGT
>Ga0187781_10000948_pt1 | contig 21625 bp, 21 predicted proteins | sample 0715_SJ02_MP02_2_FD_132447 | JGI IMG/M metagenome (GOLD analysis project Ga0187781, IMG submission 132447) | Tropical peat soil microbial communities from peatlands in Department of Meta, Colombia - 0715_SJ02_MP02_20_MG | ecosystem: Environmental > Terrestrial > Soil > Wetlands > Peat | place... | reverse complement strand
TCCGCACTGCGTGCAAACGTACTCGTAAAGCGGCAATTTAACCTCCTTAGAAAAGCCCTGCCTACTATTATATCGGCACGTCTCGGCCGCGTCAAAATGTGCATGGGGGTTTTAACTCCCCGTTGTCATTGTCTGAGCGAGTTGATACACTGGAAAGGGTGATGAACGATTGACGCTTATGCTGCAATCATCTATTTCCGCCAAACCGGGACTGATGGACCCTTTGGAGGACCCTACTAACGGTTCTATGGGCAGGCTCTTCGTGGTTGGCACGCCCATTGGAAATCTGGAGGACATTACGCTGCGCGCCATCCGCACCCTCAAGGAAGTGGATTTGATTGCCTGCGAGGACACGCGCCGGACCCAGCAACTGCTCAATCATTATCAGATCCGAACTCCCACCATAAGTTACCATGAGCACAATGAGATGACTCGCGCGCCGGAATTGGTCATCAAATTGGCAGAGGGGAATAACATTGCTCTAGTCAGCGATGCGGGGATGCCTGTCGTGTCCGATCCGGGCTTCCGCTTGGTTCACCTGGCAGTCCGCCACGCCATCGCGGTGATCCCGGTTCCCGGCGCCTCGGCTTTCGTTGCGGCTCTGGCCGCTTCCGGCATGCCCGTGGATAAGTTTCGCTTTCTCGGTTTCCTGCCCAGCAAGAGAGCCGCGCGTAGGAAGACTCTGGAAGAGCACAAAGGAGCTACCAAGACTCTGGTCTTCTACGAAGCGCCGCATCGCGTCATCGAGATGCTGCGGGATGTGCGGGATATTCTGGGGGAGCGCGAAATGGTTTTGGCGCGCGAGGTGACTAAAGTCCATGAAGAATTCTGGCGTGGCACGGTGTCCGAACTATTGGAACGCGCGAGAGGCAAGACTGTTAAAGGCGAAATAACCCTCCTGGTGGGGATTCCCTCCCAGACTGCGGAAGCTCGTCCGACACCTTCACTTATTCGACCCGTGATCCTGAAGTTGATGGCCCAGCGCGGGCTTGATGAGCGTGCTGCTCTCAAAGTCGCCGCCAAGGCCCGCGGCATATCTCGCAGCCAAGCCTATCGTCTTTTGCAGGCGGAAAAGGACAAGCAGGGCCCTGGGGGCTAGGGGCAGGGGACTAGGGACTGCAAAATTGAGGGTTTCTCCCCCTTCGACGCCGGCTGTTAATCATCGCAAAACAATCCTCTCTCGAGTGCGGCGGCGTATCATGCCGTGATTTCCGTAAGCATTCCACATAATAACGAACCGCCATGATTCGGCGTGGGCGGCATTTCTTCGCGCTCGCGGACCAAAGCCCAAGCCCCTGTGCCAGCCCCTAACCTCACGGCCTAAAGAGCTTCTTTTGGTTGCCGATGGAGATATCGAAGAGAGGCAAGGCATGCCGGCACAGCTCAACCGACCGGATGGAGCGGGTGGGAATGGCGTAAGTTCGGATGAATCAGCACGTTTGGAGAAGGAACAGAGCCAAGAAGCCAGGGTCAGGGCGCTCCTGGTGGACGGTATCCCCACGCTGCCAGCTTATGTTTTTGAGCTTAGCAGTTTATTAAGCTCCGTACCCGTGGACCTGAGGCGTGTCTGCAGGGTAATTCGAACTGACCCCAGCCTCGCCGCCCAGGTCATTCGCCTATGCAATTCGGCGATGCTGGGTTTGCGGGGAAGAGTTTCACATATCGAGCACGCCGTAATCCTCTTGGGGACGGAACGGTTGAGGACCTTGGTGCTGACCTGTTCACTGGTGCAGCGCATCGGGAACTTTTTGTCTACCGAGGATTTGCAGTCCTTCTGGCAACACAGTTTGTTAACCGCCACCTTGACTGAGCGTAGCGCGTTTTGTCTCCACTATCTGGAGACGGAGCAGGCATATTTGGCAGGGCTCCTGCACGACCTCGGGGTTCTTCCGCTCCTCTTACTCGCCCTGCCACCCAGGGGACCCTTGATCACGCCCGGGTCCATCCCCTGGGGAGAATCCCCCGAGCAAGAGCGGCAGCACTTTGGAGTTGACCACTGTTTGGTGGGCAAGTGTATTGGCCTCAGTTGGAACTTCGCGCCGGCCATTATTGATGTCCTCGCACATCACCATCGACCGCAAGATGCGCAGCATGACGCGACTTTGGTGGAGATCGTTGTGGCAGCCGATCTCGTTTGTCAGATGCACGGGGTGAGAGTGGGTGGCGAGCCTTCCCGCGTCGCACCGGTCGATCGCAACGCCTACAAGACCCTCCTCGACAGCTCCACGCCCAGCCTCACGGACGACGAAAAAACCGAGCTGGCGAAAATCCTGGAGCTCGAATTCCCCGAGATTATCCATCTGCTCGAGCTGCCTATCGCCGCCATATGGGGGTGAAACAGGGATGAAACCAGCTCGCGTGTTGATTGTGGATGATTCATCCGTAATGCGCAAGATTGTTGGTCGTTCGCTGCGCCAGGCAGGTTTGGAGATCGTCGAATTACTCGAAGCCTCGAACGGCTCGGAAGCCTTAACGCTTGTCAAGGAGAATTCCCTGGATCTTATCCTCAGTGACATCAATATGCCGCTCATGGACGGCTTGGAATTTGTGCGGCAACTTCGCTGCGTCGAGACAGCACGACGTGTCCCGGTGATCATGATCACGACCGAAGCGGGGGAGGCCCACGTCGTGCAGGCACTTTCTTTGGGAGCTTCCAGCTACATTCGTAAGCCTTTCACCGCTGAACAGATCAAAGAGCGCGTTATGCCGCTGCTGGGAGGTTAACTATGAATGAGACACGGAATGCCGGACCGGCGCGTGTTCAGATCCACCTTTCCGCCCGAGCCGCCGGGGCAGGCTCTCGACCGGTGGGAAAAGATTCTGGCGAGGCGCAACCCGCATCCCACGCCGGTTGGCGTGAAGAACTGGCGAAAGCCACCCGCGAAGTATTTGAAATCATGGTCGGGACTTCGCTGGCCAGTCCAGCGGAGGGAAGCTCCCCGTTCGTTGCGGACTTCTCGGCCATGGTGGGTATTGCCGGGAGCCTGTGTGGTCTAGTGGGCCTCCATACCTCCTCCGAATGTGCAAGGAAGATAGCGGCCAGGATGCTCGGCGCCGAAGAAGTCGGCGCCGGTGAAGATGCGCAGGATGCCTTCGGGGAGGTATGCAACATGATTGCGGGTAGCTTCAAAGCGCGGATTGCGGGCCTCGCGGACGGCTGCGCGCTCTCCGTGCCGACAGTCATCTTCGGAAGAGACTTCACGCTTTTCTCGCTCGCCAAAGGAGAGCATTACCAAGTGATGTTCTCTTTTGAAGGTAAACCTTTTTCCGTGACGCTGGACTTGCACGGCTAGAAGCTTTTTCAAAATGAGCCAGAGCAGCAGCAAGCGTCCGCGCTCCCAAGCGGCGCTTCGCTATACAGGAAGACTTTGCCCACTGTCGCCAGTGCTTCCCGGCAAAAGCTTACTGCGGTCTACCATTCGCTGCCCACGCTGTTTCCCGGAATAGAAGTTAAGGTCAGGTTCGTCAATGAGTTAGGTTTCTTCAAGGGCAATCGTGGTTTGGCCAGTGCTCTGCACCGTTGTCGCCGGGAGATTTCAAACGTGGACAGCGGTTACTACGCTGCATTTACCGGGCTGCTAGCGGGAACTCAAGCGCTGGAGCTGGCGGCCAACAACTTGGCGAACATCAGCACCACCGGCTACAAGGCTCAACGCGAGTTCTACAACTCGCTCGCCGCCCACCTTGGAAACTCTAACGGGCGGCAGTTGAGTACGTTGAACCAAGCCATTAACAATTACGGCGTGCTGGGCGGCGCCATGGTAGACGTGCAACCGGGGACGCTGGAGCGCACCGGCAATGACCTCGACGTGGCAATGGAAGGTCCCGGGTTCTTTGTCGTCCGAACGAAGGCCGGTTTGAGGTACACGCGCAACGGAAATTTCAGAGTTGATCCCGAGGGGCAGGTGGTCACGGCCTGGGGCGACCCGGTTGTGGGTGACCAAGGTCCCCTCGAGATTCCCAGCGGACCCATCTCCATTAGCGCCGATGGCACCATTTCATCGCAAGGGGGCGTCGTCGGCCGTTTTCAGACAGTCGACTTCCCTCCGGGTACCTCACTGCTTCCGGAAGGCAACTCTATGTATAAGGCTGGGACAACGTCCACCACGCCGGCGGTCGACCCGCGGGTACGTCAGCGTATGCTCGAGGCTTCCAATATGAGCCCCATCACCGGGACGATTGCGCTGATTATGATCCAGCGGCAAACCCAACTTCTGCAGCAAGCGCTCTCTATATTTCACAACGAATTCAACAAGAGCGCCGCGGAGGACTTGCCGCGCGTCTCCTGACGCAACAAGGAGAGAGCAATGTTTCGAGCTTTGTACACCGCCGCCAGCGGCATGATCGCTCAACAATACAACTTGGACAATATTGCGAATAACTTGGCCAACGCCAGTACCGCCGGCTTCCGACGGCGCCGGCTGCAATTTGAGGATCTTCTGTACCAGGACCTTGTCACTCCCGGCGCGGCCGCCACACAGCAAACCAACTTTTCCTCAGGACTGCAAATCGGCTTGGGTTCGCGCTCCTCCACCTCCGAGGTCATCCAGGCTCAAGGCGACGCCACCTCGACAGGGAATCCGCTCGACCTGATGATTCAAGGTCAGGGTTTTTTCCAGGTGCGCCAACCGGACGGGCAGATCGCTTATACTCGTTCCGGCGCCTTTCAACTGGATCAGCAAGGAAACATGGTCACGGCGGATGGCAACCCGCTGCAACCCTCGATCACCATCCCCTCCAATGCCCAGACAATTACCATTGGCACGGATGGTACGGTCTCTATCACCCTGCCGGGTCAACAGCAAGCTCAGCAAGTAGGGATCATCCAGTTGGCGACGTTCCCGAACCCCGGCGGCCTCCAGAGTATGGGCCAGAACCTCCTCCTGCCTACCACCGCCTCGGGCGAACCCGTGGTTGGGAATCCCGGGGGATCAGAGGGATTGGGTACCCTCCAGCAAGGAATGCTTGAACAGTCCAACGTCGACGTGGTGGAGGAGTTTGTTCAGATGATCCTTAACCAGCGGGCCTATGAGGCCAACTCGAGAGTCGTGGAGGCGGCCAATAGCATGTTCGAGAACCTCAACAATGTAAACCGCTGAAACAGGATTCAGAAGCCGGGAGTCTGAAGCTAGGAGCCGGGGTCATGATTCGGGTCGTAAGCATAATGATTTTTTTGGCTCTAGGGCTGGTGGGTGTGGCCAGGGCCGGGTCTCTTCAGCCTCGCGTTCATATCCCCGCGGAGGCCCAGGTGGAGGGCGGGACGGTTAAGCTTTCGGATCTGCTTCCTCCAGGCGCCCCGGCTGAATTAGGCGAGATGTGCACCCGGATCATCTTGGGCGATTCTCCGCTTCCCACGAGTCAACGCGTCATTTTCAAGGGCCAAATCGAGGAGCGTCTGCGTGGGTTCCCTTCTCTGCTTGAACGGCTCGAATTCCCCGAGCGGCTGGTCATTACTTGCAAACAACGCCGTCTCTCACCTGCCGAGATTCAGACGGCGATTGAGACCTTCATGGCAGGCGGAAGCGCGGGCGGCCGCGTAGCGGCGGTCTGCTTCTCAAAGGGTGTGGCGGGCATGTCGAGCCCCAAATCAAGAGGCGCAGAGAATGGAGGACAGGTCTGCGCCAGCAACGGCCTCGACCTTTCGGCGCCGGTTTTTGTAACCAAATCGGATCCCGGCCTCGAGGTTAAGCGCGTGGAGGCCGACCGCGTGCGAGGCAAGGTTCGTTTCTTGTTATGGACCTCCAAAGAGCCTTATGTCTTACCGTTTTATGTAACTGTTGGAAAGTTGTCTGAGTGGACGGCTTGGGCATCCCAGCGCAGCCAGAAGGCCAGTGCGGGGCCGGTGCCCGCCGATGTTCATTTTGCACCACGGAAAAATGAAGGAAACCTTGCTATTTCGCAAACCTCGTTCAGTGTCAGTTCGGCCACGGTAGCTACCCAAAAAGGCGAACCCACAAGGGAGGCCACGTCACCTCCCATCATGCTGGTTGTGGCCGGCAAGCCGGCAAAGCTGCTGGTTGAGACGTCGACCTTGCGTATGACGGCGTTGGTGACTCCCCTTGAGCCCGGGGTCAAAGGCCAGCTCATTCGCGTGAAAAACCTGGACACGCAGAGAGTGTTCGAAGCGGAAGTGGTCGGCGCAGGCCTGCTGCGAGCCGAACTCGCAGGAGAATAAAGGGGAACAACACCATGTGGCAGATTGCACGCCAGAGCCTGAGATGCTTCGCGGTGGTCCTCCTCGTGGCATCCTGCGTCTGGGCGGCCAGGACCAAGAAAGACAAACATTCCAATGATGCGGCCGCTGATAGCCTTGCCCAATACATCGAGCGAGTCCGGCAGACGACCGCTTCCAGCTCTTCGTTCGGGAGCATCTGGGTTCCTCAAGGACGTTTTTCTGATTTACCTGCCGACGATAAAGCAAGGAACGTCAACGATACGATCATTATCAACGTGGTCGAGCAGACGACAGCGGAAGGCGATGCGAGCGTGAAGTCGGCGAGAACATTCTCGGCGAGTTCGAGCATCAGCGCGCTCGCGGGGCTAGTGAAGGCGAACAACGGTCTGCAAAACATTTTCTCACCTCAGTCCTCCCAAGCCCTAAACGGTGCGGCTCAGACGAGTTCCGACAGCAGCTTTGCAACTAGCTTGGCAGCCCAGGTGGTCGCCGTTCTACCCAATGGGTTCCTTGTTATCGAGGCAGTCCGCCATATGGAAATGAATAACCAACGCCAGACCGTCGTCGTCCATGGAGTGGTGCGGCCGAGCGATATTGCGGTGGACAATTCAGTGCTCTCATCTCAAATCGCCAATTTGGAAGTTAGGCTGATTGGAAAGGGGGTGCTCAGTGACGGTGTGAGACCACCCAACAAGCTCATCAGGACGATCCTGAAGCTAGTCGGATTCTGAGCGCGTTTATGAAACTCGCTTGCTGCTTATTGGGAATGATTTGGCTGTTGGTCTGGGGCTTGGCGGTAGGTCGTGCCCGGGATGCGCTGCTCAGGCCGGTGCGCATTCAAGATATCACTACCGTCGAGGGAGTTCGGGAAAACTCGCTGATCGGCTATGGGATCGTGGTCGGGCTGAACAACAGCGGTGACCGCCAGCAAACTCTCTTCCCCGCCCAAACCCTGGTGAATATTCTGCGGAAAATGGGAGTACAACTATCCGGAACGCTGACCTCCATGCAAGTCCGCAACATTGCGGCGGTGTTTATTACCGCCACCCTCCCTCCCTTTTCAACCCCCGGAACGCGAATTGACGTGGATGTTTCCTCCGTCGGCGACGCCAAAAGCCTGGAGGGCGGAGTCTTGCTACTTAGCCCCCTCTATGGGGCAGATGGCCAAACCTACGCGACGGCGCAGGGGTCCGTAGTTCTTGGCGGATACACGGCAGGCACGCGCACGAACTCCGTGCAAGTCAACCATCCTACCTCCGGCCGTGTTCCCGGCGGTGGATTAGTGGAGCGCGATGCGTCCGTCGATTTGGGGAAACTGAACCAGTTGGCATTGGTGCTCCGAAATTACGATTTCGCCACCAGCCAGAAGGTGGCGGAGGCCATCAATGGCCGCTTCGGACAGAACTGGGCCCGCGCGGTGAACGGCCGCCGGGTCGAGATTCGGCTCCCTGATACGAGCCGGGAAAACGTGTCCCGCGTGCTAGGTCAAATCGAAGAATTGACGGTGGGCGTCCAGGAGCCGGCAAGAGTGGTCGTCAATGAGCGAACCGGCACCATCGTCATGGGGCAACATGTAAGTCTGAGCGCCTGCTCCATCCTCCACGGTAACTTAGCCATCGAAATCACCACCCAATACCAGGTCTCTCAGCCCGAACCTTTCTCCCAGGGGCAGACGGCGGTTGTCCCCCAGACCACGGTGCGCGCGAAAGAGGACTCTGCCAATCGCGTGGAATTGCGGGAGGGCGCGACGGTGCAGGAGCTGATAAGCGGGTTGCAGGGGATCGGGGCAACAGCGCGTGACATTGTGGCCATTCTTGAAGCTATTAAGGCAGCGGGCGCCTTGCAGGCCGAACTCGAGGTGATCTGATGATAGCTTCCATGAACGCAAGTCCCAGCCCCGTGCCGGTTCAGCCGCTTTACCCGAGACGGAGTTTGCCCGGCGCTCAAGCAGAGCAAGCCCATGCAGGATCCCGAATACAAAAGCTGACCAAGGCGGCACAAGAATTCGAAGGAGTTCTGCTTACTACTTTGTTGGAAGAATTCCAGAAAAGTTCGCTGGATGCTTCTGACGCAAGCCAGGGTGCGGGCTCAGAAACGCTGCGTAGCCTGGGGACGCAAGCCGTGGCGCAAGCTTTGGCTGCGCGGGGAGGTTTGGGTATTGCCCGAATGATCGTTCATCACTTTGGAGGGTAGAAGTGCGCCCTACCATCGAGGATGCAGCGGGACGGTCAGGGGACGGCAAGCCATCCCCCAACTAAGAAATGGGGAAAGCCTAAAGTTTTTGACCCTGTTGCCGATGGGGGAATTGAGATTAGAGGAGATTCCAGATGAAGATTGATGCTCCCCTTGCCTTTCCGGAACAGGTTGGGCCACAAAGAGTTGGAACGACGGGACCCTCGCCAGACCAAAACGATGGAGGGAGAGTAGGCCTCTCTCCCGACGAGGTTCAGTTTTCGGTTGACGGTGAAAAGGTGCAACAACTCAAAACTGACCTCGCGGGTCTGCCGGACCTGCGACAGGACCGCGTTGCCGCCCTCAAACAAGCGCTCGAGGAGGGCAGCTACAACGTGTCTGGCGAGCAGATTGCCCAGGCGATGTCTTCTGAGCTGGCAGGCGAAAAGTAAGAGGGGGCAATCGCACCCTAGGAGGCCGCCCAAATGGAAGAGCTATCTACTCCTCCCATCCCTGGGCCTATTCGAGCTGAAGACGACCGGCCACCTCGCGCCTATGGGGTACCTCGTCACTTGGAGAAGAGACCCAGGGCTGCGGATGGCGAACTGGAAACAAATCAACAGGACGAGCCGGTCGAGAACAGCGAGCCGGAGCATCATGTTGATATTTCGGTCTGAGCGATGAAAAAGTCAGAAACTCACTTGTACCTCGAGCTGCTCAAGAGGCGAGTGGCAAGTCTGCGCCTAATGGCCAAGGAACTTCGCGATTGCCGGGACTGCTTCACTAGCATGGACCTGGAAGAGATATGGGAGCACATTTCGTACCAACAAGGCCTCTGTTCCGAAATCCGTTTCTTGGACAGTGAATTGAGAGGCTTGCGGCGGCAATTGGCCGAGGGAAGGGGCCTGGAACCTGCGGGGATGAGCGCCACGGTGTTTGCCGGGTTATTCGATGCCGCCTCGGCCTCGCAGTTGCGGCAGGTTATGCAAGAGGTTGCTGCGGTCGAGCAAAGTGTGCGGCGACTGAATCGGGTTTACGGTGGGCTGCTGAGGCGCTCTCGCCGCTCTATCAATGTTCCAATCCACACTGAGCGCTTCGCCTCCAACTGGGAGCTTTCCACTTCGCGCGCGACAGAGATGGCCAAACTTTTCATTACTAGGTTCACGTTTCCCCCAGAGCGCCTGTCAGCGGCAGGATTTGCAGAGTTCCACCCGGTGGCACCGAATGACACGGCGGAGGGAAGAGCGCTCAACCGCCGAGTAGACATCGTCGTGGTAGCGGCGTCGAAGAGGGCTCACTCCGGGCTGGCGGGCGTCGAACCCATCAACTCTCCGCCGTCCATGGTCGTCAAGGAATGAGCTGCAGGAGGCGCCGGGCATGATAAAGCTGGATGCAAACACGCTGGACAACAAAGACCTCGCCTCGTCCTCGGAGCGCCCGAGCGTGCGAGAAGTAATTCGCTCTCGCCTGGAGAAGTTGAATTCTGTACCTACCGTTCCCGCCATTGTCCGCCCCCTTCTCCATTACATGGAAAAACCCATTGACCAGATGGAAGTGAAAAGAGTCGTGGATATGATTTCCTGCGATGAATCCATCGCCGCCCAGTGCCTGCGCATGGCTAATTCCGCCCTCTATTTCCTTCCGCAGGCTGTGAAAACCATCCATGGCGCGGTCATCGTGCTGGGTGTGAGACAGGTGCGGGAGATTCTCCTCGCCTGCTCTCTGCTCAACCTTTTGCCCAAGGAGCAGAATTCGCTTCCCGCTTTGGCGATGTGGGAGCACTCCCTCGGTTGCGCCCTTTTGGGCAGGGAGCTGGCGCGCCGGATCGATTACCCTGAGGCAGAACGGGTGTACCTGGCAGGACTCTTACATGACTTGGGTGAGCTTGTTAATTTCGTGGCTTTCCCCGCCGAGGCGCGCGCCTACCTAGCTCGCGCCTCGGCTGAGCAGATCCCTCTCTATGACGCGGAACTGGCCTCCATCGGCTTCACGCATTGCGACAGTGGCAGCGTGGTGGCCGAGATGTGGCGGCTGCCGTATCACCTTAGCGAGGTCATCCGATTCCACCATGCCGTTCAGCAGGCCAAGCTCTACCCGGATTTGGTGGCGCTGGTGAGCCTCAGCGACCTCCTCTGCCGCATTAACGAGTTGGGGTACGGATATGATGAAAAGGCGCTTCCGGACCCCGTTCGAGTGGTGGAGTGGGAGATCCTTGGCGCGAAGTCCGCCAGGCTGGCCCGGCTCGGTCCGGCTCTTCTGGTGCGCGAGATGAGTGGGCAAGCAAGGCAAGTGCGCAAACACGTAAAATCCGTCTTCGAGGGGTGAATCCCAGGGTTTAAGATTGTGTTCCCACCTGCCGAAAAAGCAGATTGAGGTCTGGAATGCCAGAACAAACCGCCAGAGTGTCACTTGAAGAGTCATTCTTGAAAAGCTCCCCTTCTGCGCTATCAGCTTGCGCTCAGGATTGCCCGGTCAATGAACCGATTGAGACATTGGGCGGGCCACAACAGTTGTGCGCCCAGTGTGAGCTGCAAGAAAAACTCATCCAGGCGCAAAGGACGGAAGCGCTTGGGACCCTAGCGGGGGTATTGCGCACGATTTCAATAATCTGCTGGGCGTTATTCTGGGGTTCGCCTCCATCCTGCGTCTGCGCTTGGCCCCTTCCGACCCACTTCTGGCCTTTGTGAAAATGATCGAACAATCCGCCCAGCGGGGCTCTGACCTCACTCGGCAGTTACTCAGCTTGGCCCGGCAAGGCACGTGCGAATCCGTACTTACTCGCGTGGGCGAGGTCCTGGGCCGTGTAGTTAAGATCATTACCAGCACCTTCGACCGGCGCATCCAGATACAAACTCGCAGCGAGCCCGGGCCGTTATGGGTAGATGCTAACCCGGCCCAGTTCGAGCAAGCCATCCTTAACTTGTGCATAAACGCGCGAGATGCCATGCCCGACGGGGGAGTTTTGGCGCTCGAAAGTTCTCAAGTCACACTCAGCGCAAGTGATTCATTGCGTCCCGGCCGTTGCCCCGCCGGCGATTACGCGTGCGTAACGGTTCGCGACACGGGCGTAGGCATGTCTCCGCAGTTGTTAAGCCGGATCTTCGATCCTTTCTTCACCACGAAGGAACCAGGAAGAGGTTCGGGGTTGGGACTCTCCATGGTTTATGGAATGGCCAGCAGCGCGGGCGGGTTCGTACACGTGGAGAGTGAAGTCGGCATGGGTTCGGCCTTTTCAATCCACTTGCCTTTGAAGGCCCCACCTTTGGACCAGAGGCGGGCGGCTCGAAGCTCCGTGCTCGAAACAGGGAGCGGCACAGTCCTTGTGGTGGACGACGAACCCATGGTTCTGGCCTTTGTGGAGGAGGGGTTGAAGAGGCTGGGCTACCAGGTTCTTACCGCTGTGGATGGGGGCCAGGCCTGTGAGGTTTACTCCTCCCACGCCCAAGAGATCGACACGGTGTTGCTCGATTTGGTGATGCCGGGCATTACCGGTCTAGAGGCTTGTCGCCGGCTGCGGAAGATCAATCCGAAAGTGAAGGTAATTCTCTCCTCTGGCTACAGCTCCGGTGAAGTTGTGCGCGAAGCAAGCTCGGCAGGTGCCAGCGGCTTCATCGGCAAGCCCTACTCGCTCGAGGAACTCTCCGTAGCTTTGCGCGGTCCTGAATCGTTGAGTTTGCGATCCGGCAATGAAGGTTGAGATCGTTTAGCACCAACTTGCATCGTAGGGGCAACTCCTTCGGCCGACGGATTGTCCCAGCATGCCCCTCACAGAGGGTTCTTTCACTTCTCCCCAACACAGGGATGGAAAGGGGGAAGGGAGGAATGACGTGCGGGTTCTGATTGCGGATGATGACGCTACGTCGCGACATCTGATTCAGGTAACTCTAGGAGAGTGGGGATTCGAGGTCTTGGTAGCGGTGGACGGGGACGAGGCCTTGCGTATCCTGAAAGAGCCGAGTCCGCCCGAAATCGCCCTGCTGGATTGGGTGATGCCGGGGGCGGACGGATTGGAGGTCTGCCGCTGCATACGCGCCGCGCTGACCAACGCCGCGACCTATGTCATCCTGGTTACAGCTCGGGGCGGACTTGAAAACGTTGTTCAGGGACTCGAAGCCGGCGCGGACGACTACATCACAAAGCCGTTTGATCCCCGAGAAATGCGCGCGCGTTTGCATGCGGGCGTGCGCATCGTGAAGTTACAGAAAGCTCTCCTGGACCGCTATCAGGAGCTGGAAGATGCCCTGAAGCGGGTGAGGCAACTTCAAGGCCTCCTTCCTATCTGCTCCTACTGCAAGAAAATCCGCAATGACCGGAACTACTGGGAACAGGTCGACGCCTACGTGGCCAGCCACTCGGAGGCCCAATTCAGCCACGGCGTTTGCCCTGAATGTTACGAGGTCCACCTGAGGCCCCAGTTGGAGAGGCTACATAACTCTGATATACCTTAGCCGGGAACTCTCGCTGCTGGTCGTTTTTGGCGCCTTCGTGCTGGGCGCAGGGGTGTGCGCGGCGATGCTCCGCCACCGGGCGCAAGAGTGTAACAGTACCATGCGTGAATGGGTGCGGCGAGAAGCTCGACTGCGGAAACAGTTCGTCGATCTTTTCGAGAATTCCAACGATGCCATCTATACGCTCGGCCTCGATTACGGAATTACCTCCTGGAACAGGGCTGCCGAAACCCTCACCGGCTTCGCTCGCGACGAAATTCTTAACAAAAGGATCTGCGACCTGCTTCCCTCTGCTTCAGTTGAGCAGGCCCAGGAGATGACAAACCTGAAACTTCTGGGCCAGGCGAGTACCACCTACGAAGTCGAGCTGGTCACCAAGGATGGTCGGAGGATTCCGGTCGAACTCAGCACGCGTTTGATCGAGGAAGAAGGGAAGGTGGTAGGAATGCAAGGAGCGGCCCGTGATATTAGCGAGCGGAGGAGGGCTCAGCAAGCTCTGCGCTCCAGTGAGGCGCGCTACCGTCTGTTGTTTCAGCGCAACATGGCGGGGGTTTTTCGCACCACCCTGGACGGCCGGTTCATCGACTGCAACCCATCACTAGCCCAACTGTTGGGTTACTCTTCCCCCGCGGAAGTGCTTCAGCATGGTGCGCAAGAGTTTATTTATGACGCTGGGGACCACGATGCCCTTCTTTCGCAGTTGAAGCAACACAAGGCAGTCACTTCCTATGAGCTTTGCCTCCGCCGCAAAAACGGAAGTCGCGCCTGGGTATTGGAGAGCTCCAGCTTGGTTGAAAGTCACGATGGCGGGAATCCCGAGATTGAAGGTACCCTTATCGATATAACGGAAAGGAAACGCGCTGAAGAAGAATGGCGGCAGGCCAAAGAGGCCGCCGAGGATGCGAATCGCGCCAAAAGCGAATTTCTTGCCAATGTGAGCCACGAAGTCCGCACCCCTTTGAATGGCATTGTGGGCATGACAGAACTCGCCCTCGAAACTCCTCTGAGCCCGGAACAACACGAATACCTGAGTGCCATCAAGTTTTCCGCTGATTGTCTGCTTGCAGTGATCAATGACATCTTGGATTTCTCCAAGATAGAGGCGCGAAAGCTTGAACTGGATTCGGTCGAGTTTCGCCTGCCGGACACGCTGGCGGGGACTTTAAGGCCTATAGCAGCGCATGCCCAGCGGAAAGGGTTGGAACTCTGCCTAGAAATATCTCCGAACGTTCCCGAGCTTCTCCGAGGCGATCCTGGGCGCTTGCGTCAAGTCCTCCTCAACCTTCTGGGCAATGCCACCAAGTTCACGGAACACGGGGAAGTTGTTCTTACCGTCGAGAAACAAAGTGAGGATCCGGAGAATCTCTGTTTGCGCTTCTCCGTTCGCGACACGGGCATTGGGATTCCTCCGGAGAAGCAGCAGATAATCTTCGAGCCCTTCGCTCAAGCGGATGGCTCGACCACGCGGAAATTCAACGGCACGGGGCTGGGGCTCTCCATCTGCGCCAGGCTGGTCAAGATGATGGGCGGAAAGCTCTGGCTGCAGAGTGCACCAGGCATAGGAAGCACGTTTCACTTTACCGCCTGCTTCCTTCCTGCCGCGCCGCGCCGGAATGCAGCGCCGCCACCCGCCCTTCATAGCGAGCAAATACTGGTGGTGGACGATAATCCCACCTGCCGGCGAATTCTAGGGAGCATGCTCCGGCAATGGAACACCCAGCCCGTTCTCTGCGCCAGCGGCCGAGAGGCGCTTTTCGAGCTCGATAAGGTGAATCGGCAGGGGAGACCCTTTGGCGTCGTGTTGCTGGATGCGCCCCTGCCCGAGCCGGATGGGCTTGCCCTTGCCCAACGAATCAAGAACGACCCCGAGTTGGCAAAGGCCACGATCAGGCTGTTGAGCAACTCGGGCCAGCGTGCGGATCTCACTCCTTGCGAAGGTCCGGGAGCTGTATTCTGTCTCAAAAAGCCAGTGCTCGGGCAGGAGCTTCTGGGGGCGATCCGGCGCGCCTCCGGCGCACCGTTCGACAAGACGGCGGGGAGAGCAGAATCCGTCGCGGCCTTGCAGCCTACAGCCCGCCGCAAATTGCGGGTACTTCTTGTCGAGGATGACGCTGTAAACCGGACGGTTGTGATCCGGGTGGTGGAAAAGCGCGGGCACAGCGTCGTGGCGGCGCGTAACGGCAAGGAAGCTTTAGCGACCGTGCAGGACTCCCCCGAGGGTCAATTCGACCTGATCCTTATGGATGTGCAGATGCCCGACATGGATGGATTCGAGACCACAGCCGCCATGCGCGCCCAGGAGGCCTTGACAGGCGCACGCGTGCCTATCATTGCGTTCACCGCCTATGCGATGAAAAACGACCGCGACCGCTGCTTGGCCGCCGGAATGGATGGGTATCTGTCAAAACCTCTCCAAATCGGAGAACTGCGCAAGCTCTTGAATGAATACGAGGAACATCCTGCAGGGGCAGCGCCTGACCTGCCTTCCACCGAGGTCTCCAATCCGCCACAACACGTGGGATGCCCGCCTGTCACGGCAGGGTCAGCCCTACCCCTCCAGTTCCCGCAGCCACCGCCTGCCGGTTGGGTTAGGGCCAGGGACCGCGGGGTCGAATTCGCAAGCGGCCTGGCGAACCCCCTCACCCGGCCTGCCCCGGCGGATGAAATGGCCGTTGCGGTCCACCCTTCCCGATTTGGGGGGTCCGAGGGACCGCATCAGGGCGCGGAAATTGAAGTTTCCCACGGGGGAGAGGACGGGAATCTGCGCGACGACGAACCATTGGATCGAAATGCCCTTTCGGATCGTCTTGGTGGCGACGCGCAGCTTTTGCGTGAGCTTATCGAGATTTACTTGAGCCAAAGCCCTTCCCTGCTGACTGCGGCGCAACGGGCCCTTCAAGAGAAAAACGGAAAGGAACTGGCGCGCGTGGCTCACACCATCAAGGGGTCAGCCGGGAATTTCCTTGCCCATATGACCGTTGAAATTGCCAAGCGCCTGGAGGCCTTCGCCGAGCAGGGCGATTTTTCCCATGCCCGCGAGACCATGAGCGACCTGCAACGCGAAATGGAGCGCCTTGAACGCGCGCTTCAGGCTTCACGGGGCGTGAAGGTGCTCTGAATTGCTTGTCGAACTTCGCTTACTGGCCCGTGGGCGACCCGCGTCTTCGGGTATAATATGGGGGAACCACCCCCCAAGGCCTCGGATTTCTGGCGAGCCGATTGGAAGCGAAGTCCATGAATGAAGCGACGGAAACCTCAAAACCCCTAGCGGGTTCGTGCCCGCACACATGGCAGAACCAACAGAGTCCCTACATCCTAGCCCAGGTGTGCGCGCTGTGTAGGTTGTTCCGGTACAAGGCTGCTTTGACCTCGGATTGGGAATATCGCGCCCCCATTCCCATCGCACAACTTCCTCCCGATATGCCGCCAAACGCGAAGGATCACGGCCATTAGGGAGAGGAGGCAGCGCCCCTTCTAGGGGCAGGATTCTACGGCCGCAAACCGCTAAGGGAGCGCACCCCTCCGGTTGTTCGATGTACCGGTCGCGTTATGGCGAGTTACTTGCGGCCGACTGGCTCTGGGCGGCAGCCACGGCATTTTTCGGGTTGATCAGATGGCGTCGGCCGTCCGGGGTGGCGTCGGCCGTGTCGCGGACGATGCGGATCACGTCGGGCGGCTTGAGGCCAGGGTTAACAGCCAGAATCTTTGCCGCCAGATTCACTACGTTCGGCGATGCCATCGACGTGCCCGAGAACTTCATGCGCTCCCCGCCAGGCACGTAGCTTTCAACTTCATAGCCGTTGGAGTGCACCACGACCGTAGGTCCATAGCTGGTGAACGGCGCCTCATCGCCGGCTTTATCGACCGCGCCAGCGGTAATCAGATTCGGCAACTGAATGCTGGACGGGATGAACTCGTTGAAGGAAGCGTCAGAGTTAGCGTTGCCGGCCGCCGTAACGAACAAAATTTCGGGCGCGGAAGCGAACGCCTTCTCCAGGCCGCGCTTTTCGATGTCAAAGAGTTCGCGGGCCATCTGTTTTCGTTCATCCACGGACTTGCCAATGCCGCAGCGTTCTAGACCGTCTTCGTCATCTTTCACCGAACCACCCCAGCTCATATTCACAACGCGCACGTGGTTCGCTTTGAAGAAACTCACATCATCCATCGCCTCCGCGGCGCCCCGCTCGGAAAGCTCGCGGGAGGGGCAGGGATCGGGAATCAGTTTGTAGTCGAATGTAGTGCGGGCTACGGCCAGGCGCGCGTAAGGATTTCCCTCCATAGCGATCCCAGCGACGTGGGTGCCGTGCATGTAATTGCTGACCTCGCTGAGTTGCTCGATGAAGGGGCGCACCTGATCGGGTTTGAGCGCGGCGATTTCCTTCTTGATCGCGCTGGCCTCCGGGCTGTCGATATCGGCCTGCATGTCGATCAGGCCTTTGACACGCTGCTTGAACTCGGGAATGTTTTTGGCGCGGTCCGGCGGAAACGGATAGAGCTCGCCGGTCGTCTTGCGGGCGTTGATGTCGTAGGCGATGACAGTGGGATTGCCGTCCTGATCGCGGACGAGTTGGGTCTTGAAAATGGCGATGTCCACGCCGCTGTCCCAAACGGCGATGTGGACCGGCGTGTAGTTCTTGCCGGGGTCGAGGCGCACGGCGCGCGCCGCCCAGATGTCCGGCTTCTCCTTCTGGTTGGCGGTGAGATACGCGCCGAACGTCTCCACCAGGGTATCTTTGAGCGGGACGCCTTCGACAAGTGTCAGTTTGATGTCGGGCAGTTGGTCTGCGAGCACATCGCTAAGCGCTCCGGTTTTCTGGACAACGGGATCGAATACCGACCGTAGTTCACCGATGATCAATCCTTCGCTGAGCAACTCGTAGTTGGCTTTGAAGCCCTTGATGTCGTTCTCGACTACCTCGAAAGGCATGGTGTCGAGGCTTTGGCGCAAGATCTTGCTGAATTGGCGGCGATACTCGGGCGAGGTGCGGTCCTTATACTGGGCGCGCGCTTCGAGTATAGCACGCCGCACCATGCCGCTGGTGAGCTTCTGCGCGGGCTTCTCTTGGAGTGCCTGCACCTCGGCGAGGCGGCGCAGCGCGTCCTGATCCTTGCCTTCCAGAATGTCAAGAGATTCCAGTGTGCCGATGAGACGCCGCTTGGTGGCGGATTCCTCGATATCATAGTTCGCCAGGATGGATTCGACGTCCTTACGAATCTGCGCCGACAGTCTGGCAAAGGCCTCATCGGAGCGCACCAGCTCTTCGACCTTGCCGGTGACGGGGTAGCTGAACTGGGGAACGTCGGCCGCCCGAGTGATCTTTTGCTTCGGCGTTTGGGCTGCCACGAGGCCGGCGCCAGCCAGCCAGAGTAGAGTGAAAATGAATCCACGTCTCATAAGGCAAGGGCACCAAATACCATGGGACGTTTGCATGATCATCTCCTTTCGATGGTGGTCGAATAAGATTAGCAGAGAGTCTTTATCGCTGGGCGTAAGTGGTCCGGTGAATAATTCGGGATTTTGGTTTAGAGCCTCTGCCTCGCTTGAAAGGCTACGCCTCCCTGGGGATGGTGTCAAGCGTTCGTCGTGCCGATTGCCACCGCCCGCGCCGTGTCTCAATGCAGCCGCTGCTGTCGGGTTCGCCTGCCCGAACTGGACCCACTATACCGGCGCAAACGGGTCCCTTTTAGGCCGGTGCTAACATCCCTGGAAGGGACGCCGCAGAGCAGTTGGTAGGGCTAGGATTCAGGGGTCAGAAGCAGAGCAGCCCACCAATTCTGGGGTCTGCGGTTTTTCTTGGAGGATTCGGAATTCACTCTCAGAGCACTGGGCTGAAGGACGGGCCAGGACTAAGAGAGCCATGTTGGGCCGCAATTCGGACCCCCGCGAGGGTCATCCTTATCCGGTTGGGAGAGCAAAACACGCGATCACATCTCGCCGAAGTTATAACCGACCCAAACAGTAAAGCCCAGCACCTGATTAGTGCCGAACTGGTAGGTCGAAGTGGGAGTGGTGCTCGCGGTGTAGGTGCCCGACAAACCAGGCACTTCGCGAAAGTCAAATTCCGGTCTGATGAAGAAGTGATCTTTCACATAGAACTGCACCGCGGCTCCCACATGCACTTGAAAGTGGCTCGAACTACCCGCGGAGACCGTTTCGGACTGGCAAACCGCAGACCCGACGCATGAACTTGCAGTGTAGCTGGTGCCGAAATGGGCGCCGCCGACTCCGCCTTCAAACCGCAATTGGACTTTCTTGCGGTTAATGGGCACGTAGAGGTAGTCGAAATCGTAGAATAATTCGCGATATTGTATGGGGCCATAGTTACTCTTGGAAGGTTGAAAGTTGAGTTCGCCGCCGAAGCCCATGTGCTTGTTCAGCATGGCGTCTCCCTCGAATCCCATGAACAAACCGCCCAGGGCCGGCGTCAACTGGCAGCTAGTGTCGGTTGCGGTCGTGCAGGAGGCGAAGGTGTTTGGATCAATGCCAGTCCCAGTAGCTTTGGCGTGCTGAGTGCCGAATCCCAGGGCCAAATCAAAAGACCCCTGCGCGTGCGCCAGTGGGGCGTAAGAGAGCACTAATACTAAGGGAAGGTAGCGGTAAATTCGTTTCACGTCCGTAGTCTCCTCTCGTGTCAGTTTGCGTCTGTGATCCGGATTTAATGCCCATTGATCACGCCATGGCTATGCCGCGGCGAGGTACTTCAGCTGTTGCCCGACCCACTGCTCTGCATCGGCATAATACGGTCGTGTTGCCATGCACTCTTTCATATTATCACATACGTCTCGCCGCCCTGGGGCGCGAGAGTCTCACATCCAGTCGGCCATTGTTTCCTTAGATGCCTGAATCTTCGTCAATGATGCCTTCGCGTGGTTGAGGGATCAGAAACTGCGGTTAGGGACTGACCGTGCCTTGACTCCCCCCAGACCTCAAGGACATACTGGTTTTTGGGGGGGCAGGGAAGGCCATGTTGCTTTCCCAAGTTTTCGGAAACAAGGGCGCAGGAGTGAGGATGCTTGAACCCGATGCCCACGACGCACTGCTTGTGGACCTTTATGAACTGACCATGGCGGCAGCGTACTTCGAGCACCAGGTGGACTGCCGCGCAACCTTCGAGCTCTTCGTGCGCCAGTTGCCCACCGAGCGCGCTTTCCTCGTGGCCGGTGGCACCGAGGACGCGCTGGATTACCTCGCGGACCTGCGATTCCGTGAAGAGGATTTGGGCTTTCTGCGCAGCCTCCCGGTGTTTCGCAATGTCTCTTCTGAATTCTTCGAGTACTTGCGCCAGTTCCACTTTGACGGCGACGTTGAGGCGGTCGAGGAAGGCACCCTCATCTTTTCGGAAGAGCCGCTGCTGCGGGTGACGGCGCCAATTCTAACGGCACAAATTGTGGAGACCTATCTACTTTCCGTCATCAACTTTGAGACGCTGGTCGCTTCCAAGGCGGCTCGCGTGATGCGGGCGGCGCGTGGCCGCGGCGTGTTGGAGTTTGGCACGCGGCGGGCGCAAGGGCCGGAAGCCGGTGTTCGCGCCGCGCGCGCCGCTTATCTGGGCGGCTGCGTTGCCACGTCGAATGTGCTGGCCGGTTTTCGATACGGCATCCCGCTTGCCGGCACTGCGGCCCACTCCTGGACGCAAGCGTTTCCCACCGAACGTCAAAGTTTTCTCGAGCTTTTGGACACGTTCCCGGAGGATGCCATCCTGCTGATTGATACTTACGACCCGCTGGTGGGCGCGGAGACTGCGGCCACGCTCGGCCGGAAGATCGCCGGAGTCCGCATCGATAGTGGCGACCTGCTTGAAAAGAGCTGCCATGTCCGGCAAATCCTGGATCGGCACGGCCTGAACGAGGCGAAGATTGTGGCCAGCGGGGATTTGAATGAATACAAAGTGGAAGCTTTGCTTTCGGAGGGAGCGCCCATCGACCTCTTCGGTGTGGGAACTGACCTCGCTACCTCGCGCGATGTGCCGGCGCTCAGCGTGGTTTATAAGCTGGTGGAGACGGAACGAAATGGGCAGGTTGAGTACAAGAGCAAATTCAGCGAAGAGAAGGTCTATTGGCCAGGACGAAAGCAGGTTTTCAGGTTTTCGGATGGCGCTCAGTATCATCACGATGTAATTGCACGCTCCAGCGAAAACTTTTCCGGCGGCACCCCCCTGCTTCGCCCCGTGATGCGCCACGGCCGCCGGCTCCGGCCTCGGGCGCGCCTCCAGGACTCCAGGATTAATACCCTCGCCAACCTTGGACTCCTGCCGGAGCCCTACCACGCTCTGCGGGACGCGCCTTCATACCCAGTGGCCAAAAGTGAAGCGCTCCAGCGACTCCTCGAGAAGGTTCGCGAGCAGGCAGTCGAAAATCAGAAACTAGAAATCAGAAAGCAGAAAGGGGAAACTCGAGGGTGAGCCTAAGCTCACAATTTCTGGATCGATTTTCCAGTTTCTGATTTTCAATCGATGCAAATGAGTGAAACGAACAATTCCGGGCGCTTGGTGTTCCTTGATGTCGATACCCAGGTAGACTTCATGCTTCCTGGCGGGAGGCTTTTCGTGCCCCACGCGGAGGAAATCATTCCCAACCTCGCCAGATTGGTGTTGTGGGCACGCGATCACAGGATCCCGATTATTTCATCGGCGGATACGCACACGCCGGACGACCCGGAGTTCGCCCAGTGGCCGCGTCATTGTGTAGCGGGGACCGCCGGCCAGCGCCTCATTTCCGAGACGCTCCTCCCCGGCGCCGTGGTGGTTGCAAACTCTGCGGGCGCGTTTCATGCCCCGCAAGAATGGGTGGGACAGCTCATCGTTGAGAAGCGAGTGTACGATTTCACCAC
>Ga0187781_10000946_pt1 | contig 21635 bp, 20 predicted proteins | sample 0715_SJ02_MP02_2_FD_132447 | JGI IMG/M metagenome (GOLD analysis project Ga0187781, IMG submission 132447) | Tropical peat soil microbial communities from peatlands in Department of Meta, Colombia - 0715_SJ02_MP02_20_MG | ecosystem: Environmental > Terrestrial > Soil > Wetlands > Peat | place... | reverse complement strand
CGCGCTCCACCGTTTGATGAATCTTGTCAATCAGGCGCTTCTTTTCGAGAGGATTGAAATCGATCTCGCGGACCAGCTGCGACATTTCGACGCGCGCCCGTGCGACGTCGTAGCGCGCGTGCAGATAGGGACGCTTCTTCGATCGCGGAACCCGTTCGAGCTTTGCCGCCAGCTTCATCGCCTGCTGGTAAAGCTTGGCGATCTTGTCGATTTCCTTGAGGGTTTCCTTGGTCTTTGCTTCGATCTTTTCTTCGGTCAGCTCTTCGTCGTCGAACTGAACGATTTCCTTGATCGAGCGCGACCCATTACGCAGATCTTCGCCAACCTTGAGGAGCTCTTTCAGGATCAGCGGCGCGCGCGTGATCGTCTTGAGCACGAGTAGCTGCCCGCGCTCGATGCGCTTCGCGATCGCGACTTCGCCCTCGCGGGTCAGCAGCGGAACGGTGCCCATCTCGCGTAGATACATGCGAACCGGGTCGTTCGTTTTTTCCAGCGTGCCGGGCGTAAGGTCTAGGTCGCCGTCTTCGGACGCGGCTTCTTCCTTTACAGCGGCTTCGGCGCCGTCGGAAGAATCCGCAGCGGCAAGCGCAGCCTTAGCCGTGGAGAGGTCCTCGTAGACGTCGATTCCATAGCGCTCGAAGGTCGAGAGGAGGTCGTCAATCTCTTCCGAGGAGTGAACCTCGGCGGGCAGGATATCGTTCACCTCATCGTAGAGCAGGTAGCCTCGCTCCTTGCCCATCGCGATAAGCTGTCGTACCTGATCGTATTTTTCTTCGAGAGCCAGCGTCACGCTTTCTTCCCCCTATCACAGTGCCTATCGGCAGACCGGGACGAACGGATAAGCCGAAAATGGCCGGTTATGATACACCCCGGCGATTCTCTAAACTAGTTGTGTACGGACGGATAAATGAGATGACCCCTCGAACCCGTTGCCGATCTTTCTTGCTCGCGCCCAACTCGCCCCACATCTTACACATACAATAAGATGCGCCCGGAGCGTCGCCCGTTTCTTCCGAAACCCACCAATAGTACAACAGCCATTCACCAAGCGTCAATAAACTGTGGCTAAGTAAAACAGCCTGCGCCAGTTGCAGTCCAGGGTCGCTGCGCTTCAAAGGAATGAACCCGCTTGGAAGCTATGCGGACGGCAGATGGCACGATCGTATGCCGCTTTTCTCGAAATAGCGCTGGTGATATTCCTCGGCGCGATAGAATTCCTGCGCCGGCGCAATTTGAGTGACGATCGGTCGCTTGAAGACTCCCGCTTTTTCGAGAGCTTCCTTCGCGTCGCGTGCGGCCGCCTCTTGTTCGGCATCGTGGAAAAAGATGGCCGAGCGATACTGCGCACCGTAGTCGGGTCCCTGGCGGTTCAGTTGCGTCGGATCGTGGCTCTGGAAGAACACGGCCAACAGTTCGCGGTACGACACCTGGCTGGGGTCGTATTCGATCTCCACAGCTTCGGCGTGGCCCGTCCGGTCCGTGCAGACTTCTTTGTAGGTCGGATTCTTGGTGTGGCCGCCGGTATAGCCCACCATCACGTCCTTGACACCCTTTACCTGCCGAAAGGTGTCCTCCACGCCCCAGAAACAGCCCTCCGCAAAGGTCGCCTTCGCCATTGCCCAGCGCTCCTTTCATCCAGTCCAGTCAAATGCCCATGCTGCCACAAACGTCCCGCCCGGTCGAGCCGACGACCGAAACGAAAACAACTTGCCTGTGAACTACGGTATCTGCTGGATGGAACCACTGCCAGATTAGACGCAGATCCGGCGGTTTGGTCGCTCGGCAAAACGAGAAGTTGGGAGCGTGGCCGAGCCGCGACTAGGATCGCTTGCCAGCGAGCACCGCATCGGCTGGAGCATCCCTGCGGGATCGTTCCAGGATTTCTTCCAACATGCCCGGAATTTCGAAGACGGCCCGGTTTTCGATTGCCGCGGCATTCGCCCGGTAACGCGCGAGCGTGGCGGGCTCGATCAACTGCGCGACAGCCTCATCGATCTTGCGGAAATTGCGCAACACAATCCCAACCTGCTTCTCAACGATCCAATCGGCGTTGTAGCGCTCTTGCGGCAGCGTCCACGCGTTGCATTCCACAATCACGGGCAGCTTCATCGCCATCGCCTCGCTGACACTGCCCGGCCCGGGCTTGCCGATGAAGAAATCGGCGAGCTGCATGTAATAGTTCACGCGCGTCGTGAAACCTTCGACGAGCCGCGGCAGCCGCGACTTCTGCGCGCGGAGCGCATTCGCCAGCTTCTCGTTCTTGCCGCAAATATAGATCATCTGCAGGTCGAGCTTCGATCGTTCGATCCGCTCGGCAATGTCGAACATCACCTTGGATCCATGTCCGCCGAATAGAACCAGCCCCGTAGGCAGATCACGGTGAAGCCCGAGTTTCTCCCGCTCGGCCACCGGATTCTCGATCGGCGCTTCGTAAAACCTGGGATGCAAGATCATCCCGGAGGCGCGAAAAATGCGTTCGTCCGGATACCCCATCGAGCGCGCTTGTTCGACGGCCCGCTCGGTGCCGCACACGAGATATTGCCTTTGCCGCTCGATCCAGAAGTGGGGCGGATAGTCCGCAAGGTCCGTCAGGATCGTAACGAACGGGCGCTCCGGAAACGCACGCGCGAAACTCTCGCAAAGAGCGGTATTGAAGTGCGGTATGAATGACACAACCATGTCCGGCTGCGTTTCCTTCCAGTGTGCTTCCAACAAGCGGACGGCCGGGCGGTGGAATGTGCGTATTGTTGCTTGCAGGACCTTCAGGAGCTGCGCGCTGCCGAGCGTCCAGCCATTGCGCAGCATCGAGTTATAGAACTCCTGTATCCGAATGCCGAAGTACTTCTTCAGGACGTCCAACTGATCCAATAGTTCCTGGAGGTTGAGGAGGTGGGTCTCCCACGGACGCTGCTGAGCCCGTATAGCCATATCCAAGGCTGTTGCAGCGGCGCGATGCCCCCCGCCGGCATCATGGAAGACGAACTCAAGTCGGGTCATGCGCGCCGCATTCTGGCATTGGAAAACTCAGCAAATGCTACAGTTCTGTTAAAAATGGCGAAGGTGTGTCGAATCGGTTAAATACCTATCTTTTCAGAATCTTAGCGCGGAAGTCATCTGTGAGTAACACTGTGGATTTAGTGTGGAAATCGTGAAATGCGACATGCACGTCCACACGTACTTCTCGGGCCCGTGCACGACGCCCGTGGTGAGCCGCATCTGCCGCGAAAGCTATAGCGATCCGGCGGAGGTCTACTCGGCTCTCCGGCACCGTGACATGAACCTCTTCACCTTTACCGATCACGATTCGATCGACGCCGCCGAAAAGTTCCGCGGCGACGAAGACTTTTTCTTGAGCGAAGAGCTGACGTGCCGGATGCCCAGCGGTACGGAAGTCCACATCGGCGTTTACGACATCCATGAGCGCCAGCACGTCCAGCTCCAGCAGCGCCGCAACGACCTGGTCGCGCTCCTGATGTACCTCAGCGAGCGCCGGATCTTCTTCAGCATCAACCACGTCTTCTCGAGTGTGACGGGCCGCCGCGAGCGAGAGGATTTCGCGTGGTTCCAGGAGTATTTCCCGGCGGTTGAGACCCACAATAGCCACATGCTCGAAAGCGCCAACGGCCACGCCGCCACCTTCGCCCGGCAGTGGGAGAAGATTGGTATTGGCGGAAGCGACGCACACGCCCTCCCCTCGGTCGGAACGGCGTATACTGAAGTAGCCGGGGCCCGGACTAAGGACGAGTTTTTCGCCGGCCTGAAGGCAGGTAAGGGCCGCGTGGCAGGCGAGTCAGGCAGCTTCTCCAGGTTGACTCGCGACGTCTACCTGATCGCGTTTGAAATGATGCGCGAGAAGTCCTGGACGGCGCTTCTCTCTCCACTAGCGGTGCTCGTGCCGCTGGTGACCTACTGGAATTACCGCGACGAGCACGCTTTCAGCCGCCGGTGGGCGGCGGAAGTGCTCGGCGAGCCTCAAACCCGCAAGCGTCCCCGCTGGATCAGCATTCCGCAACCGGCGGTCGAGGAGCTTGTATGACAGTCGGCAAGGCAGTCTGGAACCAGATTCAGTCGAACGATCACCGTCTGATGCGCCGCGTGCACCGCTGGCGGGCGCCGAGGTGGTTCCGCATTCTGATGATCGTCGCAACCCGGGGAGGCGATGGATGGCTCTGGTACGGACTCGGCCTGATCCTGTTGGTGTACGGTGGAGAGCATCGCTTCGCCGCCATCGGGGCGGCCGGTTCCAGCGCCGTGGCGGGGATCTTCTTGTTCCGCGCGCTCAAGCGCACCAGCCGCCGCAAAAGGCCGTGCGAAATTGAGCCGCACTGCTGGGCGTCCATCTTGCCGCCGGATAAGTATTCGTTCCCCTCGGGGCACTCCATCACAGCGTTTGCCGTCGCCGTTACGGTGAGCCTGTTCTACCCGTTTTTGCTGCCGGTGCTCTTGGTTCTGGCTTTCCTGATCGCCGCTTCGCGCATCATCCTCGGCATGCACTTCCTGAGCGATGTGCTCGCAGGCTCCGCGCTCGGCGTCGCCCTCGGCTACGCGAGCTTCTACCTCTTCACCGTTTTCTAAGCGTCGGACGGCTTCGCACGGCGGCACGCGAACCGCGAGCACATTTCTTGTCCGCCGGAATGCCCCCCTGGGATAGTGATCCTAATCGAATCGCTATTTGCGATCGGCGACGACTGGCGCGGAAGAAGTGGAAACGGCCGAACCGTAAACTCCCTTTCTTTGCAGCAATTCGACGATGGCGTGGTACAGGCGGGCGCGGACCTCGTGGCGCTCGTTGGCGCGCGTGATGTACCTGACGACTACGCTGACTCCCAGTGCTGTCGGCCGAACATACAGCGAGGGCGCCGCCGAAAACGAAGTGCTCGCCGAAGGTACCACTCGATTCCATTCTTCCTCCGCGAGCTTCGCATTCTTCATCGTTTCGTCGGCCGCAATTTTCCGGATCTCTTCGGCGACAGAGTGCGGATCGGCGCCTTCCGGCACGAGAACCTCGATCTCATCCCACAGCCATTGCCCCGAGGTGGAAAAGTTGAAGTAGTGGCCCTCAATCGCGAAACTGTTTACGAATGAGACTTTGCGCCCGGTCGGATGACCGGCCTCGGTCCAACTCCCCGTTTCGAGGATTACCGTGTGCAGCGGGCCGACTTTGAGCACCTCGCCGCCGACTCCGTCGATCTCCACCCAATCGCCCACGCGGATTCCGTCCTTGCCCATCAGGACGAACCACCCCAGGAATCCCACGATGAAATCCTTCAGCGCGACGGTGAGCCCCGCGCCCGCCAGCGCCAGCACCGTGGCCAGATTCCCGGGCACGCCGAAGATTACGAGCAGGATCAGCAGGAGTCCCACGGCCTGCATCGCAAGGAGCAGAACAGCCTGAATCGTGCGCAAGTGGCGCCGCTCGATATCGACGTCGGCAAAGAAGCGCTGGACCATCCAATTGGCCAACACGACGCACACGGCGATCAGGAGCACCCAGAAAATCGAAACGAGCATCCCGTGCAGAAATGCCTTCTCACGGACTCCAACGAACGCGATCCAATTGCCATAATTCGCCGCGATCTGCTGTTCCACCTGGATGCGTTTCCCTAAATCGGCCACATTCCTTTGCGCCTCGCTCAGATCCTGAAGCGTGGAAATAGCAGAAGGCGCCTGCGTTTGTGCGGCGGCGGGACCAGAACCTGCTGTCGCGCCGGAAGCTGATGCCGCGTGTTTTCCCTTTCTCTCAACGTGGCCTTCGCTCAGTTCCTTCTGGAGGTCGGCGCGACTCGCGTTCAGACTCGCCACAAGCGTCTGCGCCTCCTGCTGCGCCTGCAGCAATTGCGCCTGTTTCGAGTGCAGCGAACTCCAAGCGCGAAATTGAGCGATGAAACTTCGCGATTCGGTTCGTTCCGGCGAGGAGGTTGTGGCCGTGCTGGTGGCCGAAGCGGCGCCAAGCGTGTGCGCTTCCGAGGCGTTGTGCTGATCGAGAAGCTGCTGGATTTCCGCCTGCTTGTCTCCGCCCGCGAGAATCAGTTCCTGTTTGGCCGCGTCGAGATCGTCCTGATCGAGCGCAAGCTGCGCCTGCGCCGTCAGAACCAGCCCGTTGATGTCATCCTTCGCGTTCTCGGCAGCTTTCGCGAGTAACTGCGTGAATTGGGTGACCCGGCTCTGATCGGCTGCGACGGCTGCTTCTCCCGTCTTGATTCGCGCCGTCAGGTCGCGGATTTGCGGCGTGGGTGGCGGAGGATTCTCGGCGGCCTCGCGAATTGCGATGGCGAACGCGAGATCGACGGAGCGATCGCCGAGGCGCAGTGCCTCCACTGCGTAATCCCGCTCGGTGTGCATGACCGCGAGCGCCAGCATCTGCTGCGCGGTGTCGAGCGGACGCGTGTCCACAAGCTCTTTCGCGTGTTCTACGCTCTTGCGCATCGCCCGCAACTGGTCGCGATAGTTTGCCCAGCTGTGGGTCAGCACGATGGCGGCCAGGCAAACCACGAGCAGCGCGACGAGCGCAATCAGGATCAGCTTCTCGTATTTCTTCATGGCGTTTGGCTGGGCGGCCCAATTGTAATATGGCCGTTGGGCCGGCGGGAAACGAATCGCCGCATCCCGGCGCGCCTTGACGAATGCGCCGACCGTAGTCGAGAATCCCGTCACCGCAGTCGAACACGAAACGTGAAAAAACTCACGCGCGCAGCATCCGAAGACCTCGGTCCGACGACGAACGAAAGACTGGCCGGAGGCAAAGCTTTGCGTGCGCGAGTTCCGCGAAAGTCGCACGCCGAATGGAAAGCGCCTTCCAGTCGTCCCGACCCTATCGATTTGTTGCGGCAGGTAGATCGCGGAAGAGTGGCCGAGCTGCTGCCGATCCGCTACGCGCGCATGCGCGCGTCCCCTTTCGGTTTCTTTCGTGGCGCGGCCGCGCTCATGGCGTCCGATCTATCGAAGACGCCTGGGACCGGCCTTCGCGTCCAGGCGTGCGGCGATTGCCACGTCGGGAATTTCGGCGGCTTCGGGAGTCCGGAGCGCCGGCTTGTGTTCGACATCAACGATTTTGACGAGACGCTGCCCGCGCCGTGGGAATGGGACGTCAAACGCCTCGCTGCCAGCATCGTTCTGGCGAGCCGCGAGCTCGGTTTGGGCGAAAGCCCTTGCGCGGATGCGGCGCGCAGCGCTGTCCGCTCCTATCGCGAAAACATGCGTGAGTACGCGGGCATGCATGCGCTCGATGTGTGGTACTCGCATCTCGACGCGGAGATTTTGGTCGAGGGTGCGAAAACGGCGGCCGCGAAAAAACGCTGGCGACGGATCGAGAAAGCCGCGGAACACGAAACGGCCGATCACGTCTTCCCGAGGATTACAGACGTGGAAAAGGGCCGGCGGCGAATCGTAGACCAGCCGCCGCTCGTCTACCATCCGCCGCAGATGGCGAGAATCGGGAAGCATCTGCGGGATATGTTCGAGCGCTACCGGCGGACCCTGCCCGAAGAGCGGCGCGTGATCCTCGACCGCTACCGGATCATCGACGTCGCGCGAAAAGTTGTTGGCGTCGGCAGCGTGGGCACGCGGTGCGCCGTCGCCCTGCTGATGGCCGGCAAGCACGATCCCTTGTTTCTGCAGTTCAAAGAGGCGCGCGCCTCCGTGCTCGAGCCGTACGCCGGAAAGAGCCGGTACGAAAACCAGGGGGAGCGCGTTGTCACCGGGCAGAGGATGCTGCAGTCGGCGAGCGACATTTTCCTGGGCTGGACGCGCGACGACGATGGCCGCGACTACTACTTCCGCCAGCTCCGCGACATGCGCATGAAAATCGATCTCACCGCAATGTCCCGGCAAGACTGGCTCGAATACGTTGCGCTGTGCGGCTTGGCGCTGGCGCGCGCGCACGCCCGCACCGGAGATCCCGCGCGGATTGCGGGCTACCTTGGGAAGAGCGCCTCGTTCGACCAAGCTATCGAGAAGTTTGCGATCGCTTACGCAGATCAGACCGAACGCGATCATGCCGCGCTCGTCAAGGCGATCCGCGCAGGACGGCTGCCTGCCCAGTCCGAAACCACTTGATCGTGTCCGAGATCAGAGATCAAGCGGGAGCGGATTTTTTCCAGTGATCAGGCGGGCCGAGCGGTCGTAGGTGAAATAAAACCAAGCCCACTGCACGAACACCAGCAGGCGGTTCTGAAATTCGATGATGTTCAACAGGTGAATGAAAATCCACAGCAGCCACGCCGGCAGTCCGGAAAGTTGCAGCCCGTTCAGATCAGCAACCGCCGCGCCGCGGCCGAGCGTGGCGAGGTTTCCTTTATCGTCGTAGCGGAAGGGCTTGGTCGGAGCACCCCGCAGGCGGCTTTCGATCACGCCCGCAACGTACCGGCCCTCTTGAATCGCCGGCTGCGCCACGCCGGGCAAAGGAGCGCCGGTCTGGTGGCTGAAGTTCGCAAGATCGCCGATGACGAAGATCTCGGGATGGCCCGGCACGGTGAGATCGGGCTCGACGATCACGCGTCCGGCCTTGTCGAATTCGGCTCGGGCTTCTTCGCAAAGCATGTGCCCCAATGGAGAACCGAGAACACCCGCTGCCCAAAGCACCGTGCGCGTAGGAATGATTTCGGTGTGATTTCCTTCGCGTACAGTGACGGCATCTTGCCGGATGTCCGTGACAAACGTCCTGACCCGAACGCTGACACCGAGCCGCTCCAGCATCCTGCGAGCCGCCGCTGAGAGCGGCTCGGGATAAGACGGGAGCACGCGGTCCGCGCCTTCGACCAGAAGAATCTGAGCTTTCGAGGGATCGATTTTGCGGAAATCGCGGCGCAGCGTGTCGTTGGCGATTTCGCCCAGCGCGCCGGCGAGCTCCGCGCCCGTCGGTCCGCCGCCCACGATCACGAACGTCAGCAGCGCGTGGACTTTTTCCGGATCGGGCTCGCGCTCGGCGGTCTCGAAAGCGAGCAGAATGCGGCGGCGCATGTCCGTGGCATCCTCGATAGATTTGAGCCCGGGCGCAAACTGCTCCCATTCCGGATGGCCGAAGTACTGATGGCTGGCTCCAGTTGCGACGATGAGCGTTTCGTAATCGACGGCGCCGTCACTCAGGACCACGCGCCGGTTTGCGACGTCGATTCGCGTGGCCTCCCCCAGAAGCACGCGGGCATTGCCCTGCTTCTTGAGGATGTTACGCAGCGGCGAAGCGATATTGGCCGGAGAGAGTGCGCCTGTCGCCACCTGGTAGAGCAGTGGCTGGAAGAGATGATAGTTGCACCGATCGACCAGCGTTACCTCGACGGGCACGTCTTTGAGTCGCCGCGCGGCGCTCAGCCCGCCAAAGCCCCCGCCGATGATCACGACTCGATGCGGTCCGGGCACGTGTTGCTATCCTCAATGTCATCGTACATCAGGCCTTTTTTGTGATACACCTCACAGACCCAGAGACAGCCCTTATGGAATCCTTACGCGTCGTTTATGTCTTCCTGACACGCGAGCGATAGCCTCAATTGTGGTTCCCGGTCGGAGTCGCCGACAAGCGGGGCAAGCGGCGGGAACCGCGGGGAGAAAGCAAATGGCTACGCTGGGTGCAATGATTCTTGGGCTCGCGTGCCTCTTCTACGGATACTGCCTGGTGCACTTCGGGAGAGAGCTAGTGGGCTCGCGGAACAAGATGACGTGCTACGGCCTGTCGCGCGCCAATTCATCGCGCAGGACGCCCGGCCCAGAAACTACGGGGAAAGTGGTCGCGTTGCGGGCGCCGCGAGTCATGGCGGCACGGACGCCGATCGATTCCCGGTTCGTGCCGCTGGAGCGATCGGAGTACGCAAACATGATCTTGACGCTGGGAAAGAGCCGTCTTACCGTTCTTCCCTCTCGCACGGCGCGTCTCGCAGAGAAGCGAGCCGCAAAGGGGTAATCCTCATGCTGGACGCCATATTCGTTGCATGCACGATCGGATTCTTTGTGGTCGCGGTCGCATACGTTTGGGCCTGCGACAAGTTGAAGTAGGGAGCGAAATCCATGCTTGGGAACATTGTCCTTTTAGCGATAAGCGCCTTGACCGGCGTGTATCTGCTGGCAGCTCTGCTCTGGCCGGAGAAATTCTGACATGACTGCAAATGGGTGGCTTCAAATCGCCGCTTTTCTGGTGATCCTCTTTCTGATCACAAAACCGCTGGGCGTTTTCATAACGCGAGTGTTTGCGGGCCAAAAGACGTTTCTTGATCCGGTCTTCCGGCCAGTTGAGCGCCTGGTTTATCGTCTATGCGGCATTGACGACAAGCGGGAGATGGATTGGAAGGAATATACGATCGCAATGCTGCTCTTCAGCTTCGTAAGCATGCTCGTGCTCTACCTGATCGAGCGCGTCCAGCTATGGCTGCCGTGGAATCCCCAGCACTTTGCCAATGTTGAGCCGCACTTGGCGTTCAACACCGCCGCCTCGTTTACGACCAACACAAACTGGCAGAACTACAGCGGCGAAAACACGATGAGCTATTTCACGCAGATGGCCGGACTCGCCTACCACAACTTCGTTTCCGCCGGTGTCGGAATCGCGCTCGCCATCGCCGTCATTCGCGGAATCGCGCGGAAGGAGTCCAAAACCCTTGGCAATTTCTGGGTGGATTTCACGCGATGCATGCTTTGGATTCTGCTGCCTCTATGTCTGGTGACCTCGCTCATTTTCGTGTCGCAGGGGATGATCCAGAACCTGCGGCCGTACGACACGGCGAAGCTTCTCAATCCCCAGACCGTGCAGACCACGGGTGCCGACGGCAAGACGACTACACAAACGGTGACCGATCAGGTGATCGCGCAGGGGCCGTTTGCGTCGCAAGAGTCCATCAAGATTCTCGGAACGAACGGCGGCGGTCCCTTCGGCGCCAACAGCGCTCACCCGTTCGAGAACCCGACTCCGCTGACCGACTTTATGCAAGTGCTGATGATTTTTGCTATCGGATCGGGTCTCACGTACACGCTCGGCCGGATGACCGGATCGCAGAAGCACGGATGGGCAGTGTGGGCCGCGATGACGATTTTGTTCCTTGTGGGCGTCACGGTCGCTTATTCGATGGAAACGCGCGGCAATCCTTTGCTGCACGGGATAGATCAGCATGCAACGGCAATGCAGTCCGGCGGAAACATGGAGGGCAAGGAAGTCCGGTTCGGGATGACGCAGTCAGCTCTGTTCGCCACGGTGACGACGGACGCGAGCTGCGGCGCGGTGAACGGCATGCACGATTCGTTTACGCCGCTCGGTGGCATGGTTCCGCTGGTCAACATGATGATCGGCGAGGTGATCTTCGGCGGCGTCGGCGCAGGGATGTACGGCATCATCGTGTTCATCATCCTTTCGGTGTTTATCGCCGGCCTCATGGTGGGCCGGACGCCGGAATATCTCGGCAAGAAAATTGAAGCCTACGACGTAAAGATGGCGATGCTGACGGTGCTGATTTTCTGCGTTATCGTGCTGGGACTCACCGCATTTTCGATCGTACAAACCTATGGCACTTCGTCCATTACCAACGCGGGTCCGCACGGCCTGACGCAAGTGTTGTATGCCTTCACATCAATGGCCGCGAACAACGGGTCGGCGTTCGCGGGGCTGACCACCAATACGCCTTGGTACAACGTCAGCGGTGCCTACGACATGCTATTCGGCCGCTTCTTCATGGTGATTCCAGTAATGGCCATCGCCGGCAACCTGGCGCGGAAAAAGATCGCACCCGAGTCGGCCGGGACGTTCCCGGTGACGACGCCGCTTTTTACGTTCTTGCTGGTATCCGTCCTCTTGATTGTCAGCGCACTTACATTTTTCCCGGCGCTCAGCCTCGGCCCGATTCTCGAGCACTTGCTGATGCATGCCGGGAAGGTTTTCTGAGGCCATTATGAGCAAGCGAGAAACTAGAAAATCACTCTGGACGTGGGGAATCGTTGGCGGCGCCATACGGGATTCGTTCATCAAGCTGAATCCCCGCACGCTGATGAAGAACCCGGTGATGTTTGTGGTCGAAATTGGCTCGGTAGTTACGACCTACGATCTGATCCGCGACCACATCCTGCACCGGCCCGGCTTTGGATTTGAACTGCAAATCACGCTGTGGCTGTGGTTCACGGTGTTGTTCGCGAATTTTGCGGAAGCGATGGCCGAAGGCCGCGGGAAGGCTCAAGCCGACACGCTGCGCAAAGCGCGCGCCGAAACGATGGCCAATCGGATGACCACCGGAGGCGGGATCGAGCAAGTGCCGGGTTCCAAGCTGCGCGCCGGCGATCTGGTGAAGGTTGCGGCGGGCGAATTCGTCCCGGGCGACGGCGAGGTCGTCGAAGGCGTCGCTTCGGTGGACGAATCGGCGATCACGGGCGAGTCCGCGCCGGTGATACGCGAATCGGGCGGCGACCGCTCGGCAGTCACCGGAGGCACGCGTGTGCTTTCCGACGAGATCACCGTCAAGATCACGTCGAACCCCGGCGAGACGTTCCTCGATCGCATGATCAAGCTCGTCGAGGGAGCGGAGCGGCAAAAGACGCCGAACGAGATCGCGCTCAACATTCTGCTGGCTGGCCTGACCATCATCTTCCTGCTGGCGGTGGTCACACTGCAGCCGATGGCGATCTATTCCGGTTCGCCACAATCGGTGTTTGTGTTGATCTCGCTGCTCGTCTGCCTGATTCCAACGACGATTGGCGGCCTGCTGTCCGCGATCGGCATTGCCGGTATGGACCGCGTCGTGCAGCGCAACGTGCTGGCAATGTCCGGCCGTGCAGTGGAGGCGGCGGGCGACGTGGACACCCTGCTGCTCGATAAGACGGGAACCATCACGCTCGGCAACCGTCGCGCCACGGAGTTCATTCCCGCGCCCGGCGTAACCGAAGCGGAACTCGCCGACGCCGCGCAGTTGGCGTCGCTCTCCGACGAAACTCCCGAAGGCCGCTCGATCGTGGTTCTGGCAAAGGAAAAGTACAACCTGCGCGGCCGCGAGCTTTCCGCCTATGCCGCCACGTTTATTCCATTTTCCGCCGTCACGCGCATGTCGGGCGTCGATCTGGACGGCCGCGAAATCCGCAAAGGCGCGTTCGACGCCATCGTGAAGCACTGTTCGCAGAACGGTCAGTCTGTTCCGCCGCCGGTGGAAGAAACAGTGAAGGTCATCTCCAATGCGGGCGGCACTCCGCTTCTAGTTGCTGAAGATCGAAAGATTCTCGGCACAATCCACCTGAAGGACATCATTAAGGGCGGCATGCGCGAGCGCTTCGACCAGTTGCGCGCAATGGGCATCCGCACCGTGATGATCACCGGCGACAATCCGCTGACTGCGGCGGCGATCGCGCGCGAGGCCGGCCTCGACGATTTTCTCGCGCAGGCGAAGCCGGAAGACAAGCTCGCGCTGATCCGTCAGGAACAGGCCAAGGGCAAGCTCGTCGCGATGACCGGCGACGGCACCAACGACGCTCCGGCGCTGGCGCAGGCCGACGTGGGTCTGGCGATGAACGCTGGCACGCAGGCCGCGAAGGAAGCGGGCAACATGGTGGATCTCGATTCGAACCCGACGAAGCTGATTGAAGTCGTCGAAATCGGCAAGCAACTGCTGATTACGCGCGGCGCGCTCACCACGTTTTCAGTGGCCAATGATGTGGCGAAGTACTTCGCAATTATTCCGGCGATGTTCGCCGGAGCCTTCCCGCAGCTCAACATCCTGAACATCATGGCGCTGAAGACGCCGCAATCAGCCATTCTTTCGGCCGTGATTTTCAATGCGCTGATCATCATTGCTCTTGTGCCATTGGCGCTGCGAGGCGTGAGGTATCGTCCTCTTGGCGCTTCGGCGCTATTGCGATGGAATCTGCTGATCTACGGCGTGGGTGGCATCATCGCGCCGTTTATCGGAATCAAAATTATCGACGTGATCATCACGCACATCGGCTGGGCATGATCGGCTATGGCGATGAAACAACGGACGCAAAGGACACGGCATGACGGGTCTCAACCTGTTCGGGCTTGGTGCGGTCACGATCATGGTTGTTTGCTACGCGCTGGAGAAGCGTCACCCGTCCTTCATCCTGGCATTCGCGGGCTCGTGCGTGCTGGCTTCGATTTACGGATTTTTGCAGGGAGCGTGGCCGTTCGGCGTGGTGGAAGTGATTTGGACAGTGGTGGCCGTGCGGCGCTGGTGGATTGCGGCGCGCGAGCGTACCGACGCGGCAGCCGCGCAATGAACGGTCCTGCGGGCGGATTGCAGTGAGGGAACTATGAAAAAGAATCTTGTGATCTCGATCTTGTTCACGCTGGTGACGACGGTGATGTTCGGCATCCTCTATCCGCTGGCTGTCACGGGCCTAGCGCAGGTGTTGTTTCCCAGGCAGGCGAACGGAGAGTTGATCAAATCGGGCGACAAGCTGGTCGGCTCGCATCTGCTCGGCCAGCCGTTCACGGCGGCGGGATATTTCTGGTCGCGGCCGTCCGCCGCGGGCACCGCTGGCTACGATCCCACGGCATCTGGGGGATCGAATTACGGGCCGACGAACAAGGCTCTGATCGATCGCGTTAACGCAAGCGTGCAGCAGCTCCAGCCGACCAACCCCGGCGCGGCGATTCCTGCCGATCTTGTCACCACGTCAGGGTCAGGCCTCGATCCGGATATTTCGCCCGCGTCTGCGGAATTTCAAGTGCCGCGCGTTGCGAAAGAGCGCGGCATGAGCGAGCAGGATGTGCGCGCGCTGGTCGCGAAACACACGAAGGGGCGACAGTGGGGTTTCCTGGGCGAGCCCCGCGTCAACGTGCTCGATCTGAATCTCGATCTCGACGCGACCCACCCGATGCACTAAGCAGCGAGGAACGCCTAGAAGATCTGCCGGTCGCTTTCGGCGATCGGCACATCGTTGATGCTCGCGATTCGGCGGCGCATCAGGCCCTGTTCATCGAATTCCCAGAGCTCGTTTCCGTACGACCGGAACCAGTGGCCCACCGGGTTGTGCCACTCGTATTGGAACGTCACGGCGATGCGGTTTTCCGTCCAGCACCAAAGCTCCTTGCGCAGGCGGTAATCCAGTTCCTTCGCCCACTTGCGGCGCAGGAATGCCTTGATCGCTTCGCGCCCCTTGAAGAACTCGTCGCGATTTCTCCAGTCGGAATCTTCGGTGTAAGCCAGTGCAACGCGCTCGGGATCGCGTGAATTCCAGGCGTCCTGCGCTGCCTGCACCTTGGCCTTTGCAGTCTCGTGCGTGAAAGGAGGCTTAATGACGGGTGCGCTCATCCGCTTGCTCCTCTATTTTTCCGAGCGGCTGGTTTTGGGTTTTTCGCTCGGCGCTTCAAATCGATATCCGATCCACGGCTCGGTGTGGATGTAGCGCGGGTGGCGCGGGTCAGGCTCGATCTTCTTTCGCAGTTGATTGATGAAGACTCGCAGGTACTCGGTTTCCTCGCCGTAGTCCGGCCCCCACACAGCTTGCAGCAGGCGGCGATGGCCCTGCGCCTTTCCTTGATTGGCCACCAGGTGGTGTAACAGCTCGAATTCCTTCGGCGTGAGACGTGCAGGCACTCCCTTGACCAGCACGGAGCGCTTTTCAAAATCGATTCTCAAGTCGCCCGAGACGAACGGGGGCAGCGCCTCAGCAGGGGCAGCGCGGCGCAGAGCGGCGCGGATGCGCGCCATCAACTCCTCGGCACCGAACGGCTTCACGACGTAGTCGTCCGCACCCGCGTCGAGGGCGTGCACTTTGTCGCGCTCGGTATTCCGCACCGTGAGCATGATGACCGGAACGTCGGAGGAACTGCGAAGCTCGCGGCACGTCTCAATGCCGGAGCGGCCCGGCATGTTCATATCGAGCAGAACGAGATCCGGTCGCTCGTCGCGAAAAAGCTCCAGCGCTTCATCGCCCGTTTTCGCTTCGATCACGGCATACCCCTGCGAGGTCAGCGTGGTCCGCAGGACGCGGCGGATCTGCGGCTCGTCATCGACGACCAGTATTTTCGCGGAGGTCATGGATTGGTGGTGGCGCGTACGGGGGCTTCCGTCTGCCCGGGCTTGCCCCGTTCGATCGGCAGAGTAAACGAGAAGACGGAGCCGCGGCCGCGCTGGCTGGTCACGCTGATTGTGCCGCCGTGCGCTTCGACGATCGCCTTGGCGATCGGCAGGCCCATGCCGGTCCCTTCGACGTTGTAGCGCTGGTCCCGGCCGCGGTAGAACTTCTCGAAAATGAGAGCCTGCTCCTGGTCGTCGATGCCGGCGCCCCGGTCGGCCACGCTGGTGACCACGAAGTCGCCCACCGCCTCCGCCGTGATCGTGATGGGCTGATCGGCTGGCGAATACCGGTTTGCGTTTTCAATCAGCTGGACCAGCACTTCCCGGGCGCGCTGGACATCCGCGCGAACCGGCGGCAGGTTTTCGGCAATCTGCACGCGGACGACTCGATTCCCGAGCGAGGCCCGGCAGTGTTCCAGCGCAACAGAGATGACGTGATCGATAGGTTTCGCCTCGGCTTTGAGCTCCACTTCGCCGGCGTCGAGCTGCGCCATCTCCGAAGCTTCGCCGACTAGGCGGTTCAGCCGGTCGCTTTCCTCGTTGATGATCGTGAGCAACTCCTGGCGCTGGTTGGGAGCGAGGCCGGGATTCGTAAGCAGATTCGTGACGGAGGCCTTGATTGACGTAAGAGGCGTGCGCAGCGCGTGCGTCACGGCGTCGAGCAGTGCCGTGCGCAGCTTTTCTGCTTCTCGAGCGGCCTCGGTCTGGCCCACTTGCTCCATGGCGCGCGCGTGCTCCATGGCGATGGCGATCAGCGTACCGATAGCTTCGAGCGTTTGCCTCGAGAGAATTTGGCCCGAGATCCCGAGGCTGCCTACCGGGCGTACTCCCAGCCGGATGGGAAGAAAACAAAGTCCGTTCGATGCATCGATCACCGGCTCTTCCCGCGCCATGATTGTCTTGAGGCTGTCGGTATCGAGCTGGGGCATTACTGGGCCGGAGCGATAGACCTTCTGCTTGTCCGCCAGGAAGACCGCCACCGCGCCGACTTCAAAGGCATCCACAATCTGGACGGGTATGCGGTTCAGCAGCTCCATCACGTTGCGGGCCTCGAGCAGCCCGCGGCTGAACGTATACAGCCGCTCGATCTCCCTCTGGCGGGCGGAAGCGTCCGCCGCTTTCTGCCGCGCGCGGGTCGCCAAATGGCTGGAAATTACAGCGACTATGAGGAACGTAATCAACGCCACCCAGTTCCGGGGGTCGGCGATGGTGAACTTGCCTGTCGGCGGCAGGAAGAAGTAATTGAAGGCCAGCGTGGCCGCAATCGACATGACCACTGAAACGAGGCGGTCCCAGACGGTGGAAACAGCTAGAATAGCGAGTATGAAGGTAAGTGCGATGGTGGTGTGATTCGCCTCCGTCGGATAAATCTTGCGGTAGAGAGCGGTAATGGCGGCTACGATCGCGAGTGCGCCGGCGAGTTGCAGCAGACGATTGAGCGTGGGGGAACGCACCCCGTTATTCTAGCGTAGCTTTCTAAACGTTCGTAAACGAGAATGTCGCTGTGCCGAAGACTCCTGAACAATGGCTGGCGGAGGTTTCCCCACCGCCTGAAAAGACGAAGGGCGCCCTAAAACTCTTCCTCGGATACGCGCCGGGTGTGGGCAAAACGTACAGCATGCTCACGGAAGCCATTCGCCGCCACAGCCGCGGCGAGGATGTGGCGATCGGCGTGGTAGAGACGCACGGACGAAAAGGCATCGCCGAGTTGATCCCGCAGCTCGAAGTGATCTCGCGCAAGAAGATCGAATACAAGGGCACTGTCTTCGAAGAGATGGATGTTGACGCGATTATCAAGCGACATCCGGCGGTTGTCCTGGTGGACGAGCTGGCCCACACCAATATTCCCGGCAGCAAACATCGCAAGCGGTACGAAGATGTCCTTGAGATTCTCGACGCGAAGATCGACGTTCTCTCGACCGTCAACATCCAGCACATCGAAAGCGTCGCTCCCACGGTAAATGCTTTCACGGGAGTCGTCGTGCGCGAGACCGTGCCGGACTGGGTGCTTCAGATGTCGGATGAGACCGTCATGGTCGATCTCACGCCCGAGGCGCTGCAGAACCGTATGAGACGCGGCGACGTCTACGGCAAGGAAAAAGTCGAGCAGTCGCTGAAGAATTTTTTCCGCCGGGGAAATCTGATCGCCCTGCGCGAGCTCGCCTTGCGCCAGGTTGCCGAACAGGTGGACCGCAGCCTCTCGTCGTACATGGATGAGAAGGATATTCAGGAAAACTGGGCGGTCCGAGAGCGAATCGCTGTTTGTATCAGTTCGAACCCCCGCGCGCAGTACTTGCTGGCGCGCGCGGCGCGCATGGCCCGCCGGATGGACGCCGAGCTCTACGCCGTACACGTGGATGTCGGCAATGGCATCAACGCGCGGGATGAGAAATCGCTGGAGGCGAATCTGCAATTCGCCGAGAGTCTGGGCGCGAAGATCGTCCGCCTCAAGGGCGAGAACGTTCCCGATGCGGCCGCGAAGTTCGTGCGCGAGAAGCACATTACGCAGATGATCTTCGGCCGGACGGCCACCGAAGGCCTGCACAAGCTCCGTTACATGAATGCGATCAGCCGCTTCCTGCGTGACGCCCCCGCCGTCGATGTCCATATCGTGACGCAAGAGCCAGACTGACAGCCCCGCCGGGATCGGCAACCCGAATTGGCTGGTGAGAGTAAGGGGCTCTCCTGCCGCCGCGTTTCACCTGAAACGAAAGTCACTCTTTTGGCACTATCCTTCCAGAGTTCACCCTTGAAAGGAGAGACAACCCATGCCGAATTATCGCTTTGGGAAACTTCCCCCGAAGCTCGACTACCGGACCCTGCGTTTCAAGGACTACGCGACGCCCGGACTCGCCGCGCCACCCCCTTCCTACAACGTTCTAACGCCCGTCTTCCAGAAATTGAACGTGTCGAATCCGACTGTGCTTTTCCCGATGGACGGCAACGATACGCTGGGCGATTGCACGATTGCAGGCTTGGCCCACGCCATCACCGTCTATCACGGCCTGGTCGGACAACAAGACATACTCGCAACCAAGGCCGTCGAGCAGCTGTACTTCAAGCTCACAGGAGGCAAGGATACTGGCTTGGACGAGCTCAATGTGCTGAACTATTGGCGTAAGAACAGGGTTTCCGGCGACGAAATCCTTGCCTACGTCAAGATCGACCCGAAAAACCACACGCACGTCCAGCAGGCGATCCAGCTCTTCGGAGGCGTGTATCTGGGTTTTCAGGTCCAACAGAACGCCATCCAGGACTTCGACGCGCACAAGCCGTGGACGCCCGGAACCCTCACGCAAGACGGTCATGCGGTTTACGCCGTCGCTTACGACCAGAACGGCGTCACCGTGCTGACGTGGGGCAACACGCAGCAGGGCACCTGGGCGTGGTGGGATGAATGCGTGGACGAAGCGTACGCGATTCTGCCGCCGCAGGCGAAGAATCCGGCGTATTGCCCCGGCTTCAACGTCACGCAGCTGCTCGCGGATCTCAATCAGGTTGCTGGGGCGCAAGCCGCAGCCGCCGTATAGCGCTTGTTTCGCCGAATAGAGGGAGGCGCCCAGTCTCCCTCATTCAACCGAAAGATTAGTGTGGCCGGAAAGACTTTGAAATGTCGCTCCGCAGAGGCACGCGGAGAGGCACTGAGGTCGATCAATCGCGCGGGCGAGCGGGAGGACGCCGAAAACGCCAGAGTTCCGGCTGCCTCCAGCCTGCTACCGGAGCGCCTTCTGTAGCCGCTTTGTCGTCTTGAGCAGGCGCTTCTTGAGGGAGTCGATCTCCTTGGTGAGGGCTTCGAGTTCCTTCTTCGCAACAGCGCCAGCCTTCGCAACTTTGTGAGCCGTTCGGTCTGCCCGACCGAGGGCACTGCCGATCGTTTCCGCCGTGCTGGTGAGCTTACTCTTGGCCATGTGTCATCCTTCTTGACGGGCCGGATCGCGCTGCGTATGGCCCGAGCACCAGAACTATATCACGCCGGGTTTTCGCGCGCCGTAATGCGATCCTAACGTGCCTCGGACGCGAACCCTCGGCCGCGGCGGGCATGGATTCACTGGTTGATCATGAAGGTGGACATTTGCTCGAAGAATGATCGCAGCAGTTGTTCAGCATCGGCCGGCAGGTCCGCTTCGGCGAACGCGTTGTTCATGAGCTGCATCCACCGGTCGCGAGCGGCCTGATCAATTCGGAACGGAAAATGACGCGCGCGCAGGCGCGGATGGCCGCGCTCTTCGATGTACCGCTGCGGTCCTCCGAAACGATAGATGAGGAAATCGCGAAGGCGCTGCTCCGCTGCGGCGCGCTCCTCGGGCGGATACATCGCATTGAGAATATCGTCGTGCGGGACCTGGCGATAAAAAGCCGAGACAAGCCGCGTGAATCCTTCTTCGCCGATGAGAGAATAGACCGCGGCCTCGTCCATGATGTTCCAATTTCAGTTTAGCATCAGCGCAAAGAGGAGACGCCACAGAAGCGATGGCGATCCCTTTCCTAGCTTTCCGAGAGGAGCTTGCCGTAACCAGGCGCGCGGCCGCTCAGGCCGAGCAACCGGACGCCTGCCCAGAGCGCGTGAGGCAGGCTCGAGACGACCGGCACGCTGCAGCGCTGTTCGAGCGGCGCGAGAAGTTCAAGCGTTTTGAGTGCGCCACAGGAAATCAAGATGGCATCTGCTTTCGGCGCGCTCTCCCACACGCTCTCACTGAAATTCAGCAATTCATCCTGCGTCACCGGCGGCCGATCCTCGAACCGCTCGATGCCCATCCCCTTGATCGCCAGAGTTGTGAAACCGGATTCGTGCAGAAATGCTTCGAGTCGCCGATTCACTTCTTCGTTGTACGCGGTAGCGACCGCGAGGCGGTGCCCGCCAACTGCTTTGAGGCCCTCAACGATCGCCGTGCTCATGGTCGTGCAGCGCAGGCTGGTGGCTTTCGTAATCTGGCGCTGCAATTCCTGGTTGAACTTTGCTCCTTTGTAGAAGGTCAGCGACGTGCCCATCACGCAGATCGCGTTCGCGCCCTGCGCCGCAAGTTGCTGCGCGGCAGGCACGATGCGATCGACCACTTTGTCGTAACCTTCCGGCGTCATGCGCTCGAGGCCAACACCGGTCGCAAGAAATTGCACGCCGATGGGATACATCACTTGCGCCTCAGGAGGCACGGGCGTATTCGCTGGAGGAAAGATCATTCCGAGCACAGGATCGGCGGCCTCGGTCGAAACGCCGAGCGCCGCGATTCCGGCTCCTGTAGCCGCAATTTTCAGAAATTGGCGTCGCGAATTCGTTGCCACGCGCATCTCCCCATTCCTTCCGGCGCATTCTATCGGTGCGCAAAATCACTTGCCAACAATTTCTGTGTTGTGCATGAATATAGCTCGCGTATGGTTTCCCCCGCCCGCAATCGCCGCCCCGGCTTTACTTGAGTCGCTTCCCTCTAGGCGACCGTCGGCCGTTTCCAAATTACATCAGAACCTTCATCGAAGAGTCCAAGGAGGATGCATCCTATGTGGCGAAGACTTACTCCAGTGGGAGCCATGCTGTGTCTATTGTTCCTGCGTGTAGCCTGCGTCCAGGCGCAAGCGAGCGACCGGCCCAAGCAGGCTTCATTTCATGTGAAAAATGCGTTCGTCGTCAAAGTGCCGCAGGGCGCG
>Ga0187781_10000944_pt1 | contig 21646 bp, 14 predicted proteins | sample 0715_SJ02_MP02_2_FD_132447 | JGI IMG/M metagenome (GOLD analysis project Ga0187781, IMG submission 132447) | Tropical peat soil microbial communities from peatlands in Department of Meta, Colombia - 0715_SJ02_MP02_20_MG | ecosystem: Environmental > Terrestrial > Soil > Wetlands > Peat | place... | reverse complement strand
TGCGCAGCTGCATCTTGAGCTGCTGCATGCGGACCGCCCGGGGGTCGCCGTCGCCGCGGTAGCCCTGCTCGGCCATGATCCGCTCGCCGTACACGGCCCACCCCTCGACGAATGACCCTGATCTCAGCGCGGCCCGGATCGCGGTCCGCGAGCCGGTGAAGCGCCGGGAGTGCTGCAGCTGCAGGTAGTGGCCGGGCATCGCCTCGTGGACCATCAGGTCGTGCACCATGTGCCGGTTGTACTCGCGGTAGAACGAGGCGACCCGCTGCGGCGTCCAGTCGGCCGGCGTCGGCGAGACGGCGATGAACGTAGGCAGCGGCGCAGGCTCGAGCGGGCCCGGCGAGTCGCAGTAGGCCACGGCCACGCCCCGGTCGATCTCCGGCATCGGGATCACCTCGACCGGATCGTCGTAGACCGTGATCAGGCGGCGCTCGGTCACGAAGTCGGTCTGGGCGGCGAGGGCGTCCCGGCAGAGGCCGAGGATCGTCGCGTCGTCGGGCATGTCCTCGGCCAGCCGGTCGAGCACCTGCCGCACGACTGACGGGCCGGGCGCGACAAACCCGGCCATCGACGCGGAGAGCGACGCTATCTGCTCGCTGACCCGATCCAGGTCAGCCTGGGCCCGGGCCAGGATGGCGTCCGCGTCGGCGGCCGCGCTCAGCGTGAGCGAGAGCTTGCGCGCGAATCGCTCGGGCCCGATCCTCGGGTTCCGGTCGCCGTCCGGACCCTGCGCCGCCGTGGCCAATCGCGCGGCCAGCCACGAGCGGTGCTCGTCCAGGGCCTCGAGGGCGGCGGGACGGACCTGAGTCAGCCGCTGCTCACAGCTGGGCGCGTCCGAGAGCGCCGCGTCGATCTGGTTGCTGACCAGCGCGATCGTGCCATCGAACTGTCCGATGGCGGTTTCGGTGTGCACCCGGGGCATCGCGCCCAGCTGCCGCCGGGCCTCGGCCAGCACGGCGGGTACCGCAGCCAGGCGGCCGGCTACCGAGGCGAGCCGGTCGGGCAGCGGGGCGAAGTCCCGGGCCAGCAGCTGGTAGATGGCCCGGCCCGGGTTGGCCAGCAGCGGATTCCAGGTATGCTCGGCCAGCTCGTCGATCTCGAACACCCGCCGGGCCGCGCTGTCCGCCATCATCGCGGCGTCGACCTGGTGCTCGGCCGACAGGGCGCCGAGGTCCAGCGCGTCCAGCCGGGCGGCCCAGCCATCCAGGGCGTGCCGCTCGTCGGCGAGGGCGGCCGGGGACGGGTCGGCCAGGCGGTCGTCGAACCGGTGATCACCCAGCCCGGTGGCCAGCTCGGGATGCCGCTGCGCCCGGTCGTCGAGGTACTCGCCCGCCAGCCTCGCGAACTCCCGATCGGCCTCGCCGTCCATCGAGCCTCCATTCATCGCGCCAGACACGTGCCTAACGCTAACGAATGTGACGACGGCCCGCCGGGCGCGTACCTGTCCGGCGGCCGGTTTCCGCGACCTCCTTCATTAAGGATTTTTGGCCGAACGGAACCTGGTTTCCCCGGCCCGCCCTCGTGCCCGCGTCCCGTGGCGGGCTCACCGGGGTCAGGGACTGCTCACGGTCACGGCCGCGGAGGGGTAGCCGCTGGCCCCGTTCGGCGGCGGCGGGGCTGCCACGGCGGTCTGGGTGTAGCCGGTCGCGTCCGTGGCCCGGGCCTCCAGCAGGTGAGTGCCCGCGGCGGCGTCCCATTCCCACACCCACTGCCGCCATGTGTCGATGTCGGGCACCGCGGCCAGTTCCGCCTGGTGCCACGGACCACGGTCCACCCGGACCTCGACGGCGGCGATGCCCTTGTGCTGCGCCCAGGCCACGCCGGCCACCGGGGTCCGCCCCGGGGAGATGGTCGAGTTGTCGGCGGGCACGTCGATCCTGGACTCGGTCTTGATCGGCGCCTGCTGGGACCAGCCGCGTGTGGTCCAGTACGCGTAGGCGGACGCGAACGTGGTGACCTCGATGTCGGTGACCCACTTGCACGCGGACACGTAGCCGTACAGCCCGGGCACCACCATCCGCGCCGGGAAGCCGTGCTCGACGGGCAGGGCCTGGCCGTTCATCGCCACCGTGAGCAGCGCGTCGCGGCCGTCGAGCACGACCTGCAGCGGGGTACCCGAGGTGAACCCGTCCACCGAGGTGCACAGCAGCTGGTCGGCGCCCGCGAGCGGGCGGGCCTGCCGGATCAGGTCGGCCAGGCTGGCCCCGAGCCACAGGGCGTTGCCGACGTAGGGTCCCCCGACCGGGTCGGACACGCAGGTGAGCGTGATGTAGTCCTCGATGAGCGGTCGGCGCAGCAGCTCATCGAAGGTCAGCGTCACCTCGCGCTGCACCATCCCGTGGATCCGCAGCTGCCAGCTCGCCGGGTCCACCTGGGGCAGCAGCAGTGCGGTGTCGACGCGGTAGAAGCTCCCGTTCGGGGTGATGAACGAGCTGAGGCCGGGGATCTTCAGGTCGCTGCCGGGCGGAAGCGGGGGAGCGGCGACCGCCGGCTCGGGGAAGCGCAAGGCGGCGCGCTCCGCGCTGACGTTGTGCCGGGTGATCAGCTCGCGCCCGACGAGCGCTCCCGCCGCCGCGCTCACGGCCGCGAGCCCGCTGGCGGTCAGGAAACGCCGCCGCGCGGGCCACAGGGACGGGCCGGGATCCTCCGGGTTGGGCAGGAAGATGAACGAGGAGCCCGTGGGCGCGGTCGCGAGAGGCTCGGATGCGGGCAGGTCGGGGGGCCGGAGCTCGGCCGCGGTGGTGCGGGCGGCGCCAGGCGCCGAGCGGATCGCCGGGGAACCGAGCTCCCGCGCCGCGCGGACCAGCCGGGTCAGCGCGAAGGCCCCGGCCGCGGCGCCGACCAGGGTGGGAATCACGTATCCCGCCGTCGCGGTCGGCCGGGTCAGCGCGGCCGCCAGACCGATGCAGGCGAACACCGCGAGGCCCGCCAGGCCGAGGGCGAGCCGCCGCACGGCGAGGATCCCGATCACCGCCGCGAACGCGGCCAGGATGACCAGGATGCCGACCAGCAGCGCGTTCTTGTCGTCCACGCCGAACGTCGAGATGGCGAAGTCCTTGACCTGCGGCGGCGTGAGATCGATGGCAGCCTGGCCGACCGCGAGCACCGGCGAGCTCTGCGCGGCGCCCAGACCCGCGGCGAGCTGCCCGACCCCCATCGCGACCGCGGCCGTGAGCACCCCTGCGGTTGCCCCGGCGAGCGCGCTCGGCGGCGGAGGCTGGTTGCTGGCGGTAGCAGGCGGTCGTGTCATGGGAGGACTCGCAGGTAGGCGCTGCCCCTACGCTACCCGCCGGACAGCGGTCGTCAGCCGCGCAATTATTGTCTTCTGATAACCACTGGACGGGTTTCCTTCACGCCTGGGCCACGGCGGGTTGACCCGGCTGCTGCCGCTGCTGCGGCCTGAGTTCGCTGAGCGTCCCGTACCGCGCACCAGTCCCGCTGGTCCCATTTACACGGAGGATCCGGCTTCGGCGGAGACTTTTGGCAACTATAGGTGCCCTCGAGGCTGAGCGGTAATAGTGATGTCTGGCCCTGGCCGACCTCGCCTGCGGAGCCATTGCTGGTCATATCCAGCCATCAAGCCATCGGGAATCACCCAGCTATTCCTCGAAGACCCAGCGTGTGGGCGAACCGGTGAAGTCGCCGGCCCGCAGGCTGATCACCCGCCGCGGCCGCACCGCCACGGTCGCGTTGGCCGCCGGATCCAGGAAATCCACCCCGAAGTCCGTCCGGTACTTGGCGTTCATCAGGTCGATGACCCGCTGCAGCACGGTCGGCTCGGTCGCGATGCGCGCCACGCCCTCGATGACCACCGGGTCCGAGGCGTCCTCGGTGGTGACGCAGCAGCGTGGGTCGGCGGTCAGGTTGCGGACCTTGCGGGAGCCCACCGCGCTGGTGAACCACAGCGTGCTGCCGTCCCACATGCCCCAGACCGGCATGACATGCGGTCGCCCGTCCGGCCAGACGGTGGCCACCCAGTAGTTGCGCGCCGAGGTCAGCCGCTCCGCGGCCCAGGACCAGTGCAGGAGCCCGCTTCCTTCCGCTGGCCCGGAGATGCCGTACCCAGGCATGTAAGGTCGGCTAACCCGAGGGATCTCCATGGCACTCCATTATCCGGGGGGAACGATCCCCCCCAAACCCCCCTGCTCTTCGGGGGGATGCCATCCCCCCGAACCTCCTGGCTGGACCCCTCGGCCCCTCTTGGGGCTCCAAGGGCCCCGTAGTGGTCCTGTGGTGGCCTTATTGGACTAACGTTGGGACCCGTGAAGGCATCACCGCAGAGCCAGCTCCGCCTGCTCGAACTGGCCGACCTGGACGCCGAGCTCGCCCGCCTCGACCATCGGCGGCGCAGCCTGCCGGAAGTCGATGAGCTCGCCCGCCTGGAGACACGAGCCAGCGAGCTCAAGGACGAGATCGTGGTGACCGAGACCGAGCTCGGCGACCTGGCCCGGGAGCAGGGCCGGGCCGAGCGCGACGTCGAGCAGGTCCGCACCAGGATCGATCGGGACCGCGCCCGGCTGGACGCCGGGCAGGTATCCGCCGCCCGCGAGCTGGCCACCCTGCAGTCCGAGATCGAGTCGCTGCGGCGCAGGCAGGGCGATCTCGAGGAGATCGTGCTGGAGCTGATGGAGCGCCGCGAGGGCCTGGTCAGCAGTCGAGACGAGCTCACCACCGAACGCGACCGCCTGGGCACCGAGATGAGCGAGATGGCAGACCGCCGCGACGCGGCGTTCACGGAGATCGACGAGCAGGCAGGCAAGGCGTCCGAGCAGCGTCGTGGGGTCGCCGCCGAGGTGCCCGCCGACCTGCTCAAGCTCTACGAGCAGATCCGCGACGCACGCGGCGTCGGTGCGGCCGTGCTGCGCGCCGGCCGCTGTGAGGGATGCCACGTGACCCTCAGCAAGGTGGACCTGAACCAGATCAGGACGTCCGCTCCGGACGAGGTGCTCAGGTGCGAGGAGTGCAGGCGGATCCTCGTCCGCACCCCCGAGTCTGGCCTCTAGGTGCGGCCCGGGACCTCCTGGCGGCCCGCCCAGGGCGAGCCCACGGTCACCGTACTGCTGCGGCACGGGCAGACGCCGATGTCCGTGCAGAAGCGGTATTCGGGCCGGTCCGACGTGCCGCTCACCGACGTCGGCGTCCAGCAGGCCGCCGCCGCGGCCAAGCGGCTGGCGTCGGCTGGCCTCGGGGTGATCGTGACGTCCCCGCTGCTGCGCGCGGTGCAGACGGCGCAGGAGGTGGCCGCCGTCACCGGCGCGGCCGTGGTCACCGAAGACGGGTTCCGGGAGACCGACTTCGGCGCCTGGGAGGGCCGGACGTTCGCCGAGGTGCGGGAGCGCTGGCCGGGCGAGCTGACGGCCTGGCTGGCCGACCCGGAGGTCGCGCCGCCCGGCGGGGAGAGCTTCACCGCCGTGAGCGCCCGGGTCACCGCCGCCCTGCACCGCGTGCTGGCCGCCCGGACAGGCCAGACCGTGCTGATCGTCAGCCACGTCACGCCGATCAAGATGCTGGTCGCCGCGGCGCTGCTGGCCCCGCCGGCCGCCCTGTACCGGATGCACCTGGATGTCGCGGCGCTGTCCGAGATCGACTGGTACACGGACGGGCCGGCCGTGGTCCGGTCCTTCAATGACACCGGCCACCTGTCCTGATCAATAGAATCCACTGTCATGGACGATCGCGGGCGGCTGACCGCTCCGGGCAGCCTGCTGCATGGGGCGGTGCTCACGCCCGAGGGTGAGGAACTCGCCCTCCCGCCCGGAGGCGGGAGCCTGGCCGAGCTGGCCGCCCAGTACGGCCTGCGTCCCAGTTCCGCGCGGCCCGGCCTGATCTCCTACCTGCGCCAGGTCTGGCAGCGGCGGCACTTCATCGTCGCCTACGCCACGGCGCGCAACGTATCCATGTACACCGAGGCCCGGCTCGGCCAGCTCTGGCAGGTGCTGACACCGCTGCTCAACTCGGCCGTGTACTACCTGATCTTTGGGATCTTGTTCCAGCAGAACCGAGGCATCAAGCACTACATCGCGTACCTGGTCATCGGGGTGTTCATCTTCGCCTTCACCGAGCGGTCGATCGTGGTCGGTTCCACCGTGATGCGGGCGAACCTCCCGCTGATCCGCGCCCTGCACTTCCCGCGGGCCTGCCTGCCGCTGGCGTACGTGATGGTCGAGTTCCAGCAACTAGCGGTGTCCATGCTGGTGGTGTTCGCCATCGTGCTGGCCGACGGGGAACCGCTCACCTGGTACTGGCTGCTGCTGGCGCCGGCGCTGCTGCTGCAGGGGACGTTCAACATAGGCGCCGCGCTGCTCATGGCCCGGCTGGGTTCCGGCGCCCAGGATTTCAGCCAGCTCATCCCGTTCCTGACCCGGATCTGGCGGTACTTCTGCGGGGTCATGTACAGCATCACCTCGCTTCCGTCCTACGCCACGCTGCCGCTGTGGGCGAAAGACCTCATCTCTCTGAACCCGGCGGCGATCTACATCTCGCTGGCCAGGTACGCGCTCATGTACACCCAGCGCGCCTATGCGCCGGGCGCGAAGCCGTACAACGCCGCGGCGTGCGCCCTGTTCAACGCGAAGAAGATCCCCGCGCTGCAGGCTTACTGCCATCCGACCACCTCGATCAGCGAGCTGTGGCTGGCCGGGGTCGGCTGGGCGGTCGTCACGCTCGTGGCGGGAGCGGTGTTCTTCTGGCAGGCCGAGACGCGGTACGGCCGCGGCTGATCTGCTCGTCCCCGCGGGCGTGGAGCCAGTCTCCCGACAGCAGCGCGGCCAGGGTGGCCAGCGCCCAGGCCGCGTGCGAGTCCGCCTGCGGCGGTCGCAGCGCCCGCTCGGCCGCCGTCCGCCGGACGAGATCGAACATCCCGCCCGCCCCGCCGAAGTCGAGAGCGTAATCGCGCAGCAGCCGGGCCATCTGGTCGCCGTAGGCGCGCCGCCAGTCCGCCGCGCCTGCCCCTCCCCCCAGCCCCCCCGCTGCCGCGGCCCGGACCGGCTGCGTTCGCGGTCCGGACTTCCAGCCGCTGCCCGCCAGGGGCAGGTCGAGCAGGTCGGGGCAGAGCACCGCCAGCACGCCGCGGTGCAGCCGGTCGGTGATCCGGTCCGGCAGCGGAACCGCTCGGGCGGCCCGGACGACCGGGTCGCTGAAGAAGGGCTGGACCAGCGGCGAGCGGATCAGGTAGGCCTGGCGGGCCGCGGCCGACCACCGGCCGGCCCGGTTCACCAGGTAGAAGTCATCGAGCGTGCGCAGCGGCCCGCGGGGTAGCGTCGCGGCGAACGGGGCCAGGTCGGCCAGGTACGCGCCGGCCGCGGCCGGGCGAAGCAGGCCCAGGCGGCGGGTGACCATGCGGCGGAAGAGTTCGGCCCCCCGCGCCTCGCTCCAGGCCAGCGCCGGTCGCCGTTCAGTCCAGGCGGCGGGCGCGTAACCGCCGCGCAGCAGCTCACCGCCGTGACCGCCGGTCTGCACCAGCCCCGCGGCCACTTGCGGGTCCGGCCGGCCCACGTTCTCGAACGCCGACAGCGTCCCGTCCGAGACCAGCACGGCCGAGCGGAGCCGGACCAGCAGATCTGCCTCGTCGGGCACCTGATCCGGAGCCGCCGGGCGCGGCTCGGTGACCACGTGATCGACGCCGAGCCGGCTGGCGATCATGGCCGCCACGATGACGTCCGGGTGGCTGGCGAAGCCGTGGGTGCGGGCCGTGAACGGCACCTTGGCCGCGGTCAGCGCGGCCGCGATCAGTCGGCTGTCCTTGCCGCCGGTCAGGGACAGCTCGACCGGCAAGCCCAGCTCAGCCAGCGGCCGGACCTCGTCGACCAGAGCGGCCGCGACTTGGTTATACGATCCGGTGTCGGCCCGCTCCTCCCGAGCCGCTGTCACCATGGCCCGGCCGCCGGTGACCGCCAGCCGTCGCTGGGCGCCGAGGGCCCGGACGCCGCGGAACGGGGTAGCGGCGCGGACCGGATAGCCGAGACTGAGGAAGGCGGCGACCATGACCGGGTCGGGCTCGCCCAGCCGCCCCGCGACGGCGGCGGCCCACGAGGCCCGGTCGCTGACCACCACGGCCCCGGGAACCTCGGCCAGGTAGACCGGGTCCACCCGGGTCACCCCGGTGCGGGCGTGCAGCCCGCTCTCGTCGGCCCAGATGGTCCGGGCGTGCGACCGAACACAGGAGGGTACGGGGGGGCGGGGGGCCTCGCCATGATCAGGGGCGGGCTGGGGGGGATCGTCTCCCCGAGACCAACACAGCACGGCCGTCCGCTCGTCCGGCGACTGCCACACGAGCTGCGGCGGGCCGGGGATCGGCATCACCCGCGGGTCTGTGCCCGTCGCGGCGCTGACCAGCGCCGCGCACGCCTGGCGACTGGCGGCGCTGATGGCGAGCGTGAAGTACATGCCGTCTCAGCCGGAGCCGAGCAGCTCGAGCAGCGGCCCCGGTGCCGCCGGATCAAGGTCCGTGGTGAGCAGGCCGCGCCACGCCTCGCACACACGCGGCAGGTTGAACGCGGCGCTGGCCTGGACGTGGGCCTCGTCGCCCGCCCGCCGCCAGTCCGCCTCGTCGGCGAGCGCCGCGATCGCGGCGGCCATGTCGGCCGGGCTCCGGTGGATCCAGCGCGTGTCGTAGATGGTCTCGGCACCCGGCCAGTGCCGCAGTACGGGCACCGCCCGCGACGCCATCCCCTCGGCCGGGGCGACGTGGAAGCTCTCGTCGTCGCTGGTGGACAGCATGAAGCCGACCCGGCGCAGCCAGGCCGCGACGTCTGGTCCCGCGTCGTCGAACACCACGGCCCCGCGCAGCAGCGGAGACCGTTGCACCCGGCGCAGGGCGCTGGCGTAATGCTCGCGTTCGGCCGGGTTCTGCCACACCCACCAGTGCTCCCACGGCATCCCCGACTTGATGAACAGCACGTACCGGTCGTCCTCGCGGCGCAGCTCCTCCAGCACATCCAGGGCCAGGTCCATGCGCTTGCGGGAGGGAACGATGCCGATCAGGCCGAGATGGAACCGGGCGCCGTCAAGTTTGGGCCGGTCCAGCTGGGCGACGTCGATCACGTTCGGTACGGTCACCACCTTGGCCTCAGGCCAGCCGGTCTTCTCCCGGGTCAGCTGCTCGTAATACCGGCTCACGCAGACCACCTGGCTCACGGCCCCGATCTTGACCTGGCCCGGGTAGGGCGACGCGAGCTCGAATCGGTGCAGCCGCACCAGCAGCCGCGACCCGCGCCGCTTGTGCCTGCTGTACCAGATCGCGTTCGGTCCGCACCACTCACAGATAACGACGTCGGCCCAGCCCGCCAGCTCCCGGCTGACGCCCGCATCGTGCTTGCCGAGCGCGGCCCACTGATCCAGCCGCACCTCCAGGTCCGGCTGCAGCCGCAAATAGTCCAGAAGCGGCGTGAAGAACTTGAGGTCATGCCCTGCCACCACGACACGTGTTACCTCGGGCGGACGATCCCGCCCAGACCCCCCCTGCTCTTCCTCCCGGGGGGACCCATCCCCCCGAGGGAGAGCAACCTTTCCCGCCAGACCCCCTCGGGGCACGGCCCGGACCAGGTACCCGCGCAGCCGCTCTGCCGCCTGGTCCAGGGTGAACTGCTCGGCGGCCAGGCCGGTCTGCTCGGCCGCCCGCCGGTACAGCAGGGGAGCGGCCGCCGCCGCGACCGCCACGTCCACCACGTCGGTCAGGCTCCCCGCGAACAGCGGATAGTCAGCCCCGACGAGCCCCTCGTGCATCGGCGTGCGGTTGAGGATCACCGGCAGCCCGATGGCGCCGTATTCGAGTACCTTGGTGGACAGCTCCAGGCTCGCGTCCAGCTCGGGGTGACGCCAGCTCAGCCCGATGTCACAGGACGCCGCGAGCCGCAGGGCGTCCTCTCGCGAGTGCCCGCCGTGCCAGATCACGCCCTTGGTGTCGAGGGCGGCCCGCATCCGCTGCTGGTAGTCGCCGGGGGCGTTATGGATCTTGTCGCCGATCATGTGCAGCTCCGCGGGAATGCCCCGGGCGGCCAGCAGGCCCGGCAGTTCGGTCATCTCCAGCGTGTTCCAGCGCGGTGCGAACTTACCGGAGTAGACCAGCCGCAACGGCGTCCCGGCCGCGGACGTGCCTCGGGATGCGGGAATCTCGGCCAGGATGGGCGGCAGCAGCACGCACTTGCCGCATGCCGCGGGAATGCTGCCCTCCAGGAAGCAGCGGAGTTCTTCGGTCTGGCAGAGCAGGTAGCGCGCGGCCGAGGCGATCATCCCCAGTTCCTCGGCTGCCGCGGGCGTGAGCCCGGGGACCGACTGGGGGACGTCGGTCAGGTAAGGCCACAGCCGCCCGGCGAACGCGCCGCTCTTCGCCGCCGCGGCGGTGACCACCCGGCCGCGCAGTACCACCAGGTCATGCGGAGTCTCGGCGTCGAGGCGGGCGAGCAGTTCCGGGGCGGCGACGGCGGTGACCGGACCGGAGCCCTCCAGCAGGTGCTCCTCGAACGGCCGGCGGACGGTCACCCCTGGTTCGGCCAGCAACGGCGCGATCAGTCGGCCGGTGCGGACCGGCGCCTTGAGCACCAGCGTCACCGCGCAGTCGGCCCGGGCCAGCGCCTGCGTGACGGACTGCAGCCAGATCGCCGAACCATCGATCAGGTTCAGGTCGATGTCACCGTAGACAAGCGCGCGCGTGGTCAACGCGGACAACTCCTTAATCAAGAGAGAAGAGCCGTAGGCCTTGGCCGGAGTTCATGGGCGGGGCGAAGAACTCGGGCCGGGCCAGCGCCGGGTCGAGCGAGGTCACGTACGCGTAGCCGGATCCGTCGGCGTAGCCGACGGCGTCGGCCTGCGCGCACTCCCGTGCGCAGGCCAGGTCGAGCAGGTACGACTCGTCGTAATCCCAGTCAGCCTGCCACGGCACCACCCACGGCGAGCGCGCCATCTTCGCGGCGTCCGGCACCCAGCCCGCCGATCCGCCGTCACCCACGCCATCACGGGCCGCGCCGACCGCAGGAGCCTCGGGGACGGCCGTGACCGTCACACCCCGCCCGGCGAGATCGCCCAGCGCGGTGGTCACGGCGCGGCACGACAGCTCGGCGGACTCACCGGCTCGCGCGGCGACCGCGGCGACGAGCTCGGCGGGCGCCATCCGCTGCCTGCTCAGCCGTTCGGCCAGGGCAGCCGCGCCGACGGGGTTCTCGACGCGGGCCAGCACCGCGATCTGGCGCCCGGTGATCAGGTCATCGGGCAGCCCGGCCAGCCGGGCCAGGCCGGCCAGCCGCACCGGGGTCGCGTGCGCGGTGAAGATCTCCCGCAGCCGCGGGAACGTCTCGGCCTCGGTCAGCGGCGGCTCGGCCCGGGCCGACGCGATCTGCTCCGCCAGCGCCGCCTGCTCGCCGGTGACCATGATCACGCGCGCGCCGCAAGCCATCTGTTCGCGCGCCCGGCCCGGGTCGGCCGTGACAAACACGGCGTGCTCCCGGTACAGCGCGGGCCGTCGGCGCCACGCGATCTCGCCAGTGACGGTCACCGGCCCGGCCACGCCGGTTAGGGCGTCGAGCAGCGCCCGGACGGCGGACGGCTCCCGGGGGTCCCGCGGGTCGGCATAGACCGGGTCGGATGGCCGCTGGCCGGCCAACCCGATCGGGTTGAACCGGGCCAGTTGCACGCCCAAACCGTCGTCGGATACCGCGTCGCAGCTGGCCGCGACCCAGTCCAGGCCTGGTGCCAGGTGGGCGGGGACGTTGCGGATGAAGATCGTCGGCTTGCCGAGCGCGCGGGCCGCCGCGATCAGCCGGCCGAGCCGACGGCCGCGGTCGGTCGCCGCCGGGTCACCGGCGTAGGCCCAGGCCGAGCCGGCCAGCATGGCCGCCGCCTCGATGACGACGACGTCAGCACCCACGCTTTCCAGCATCACGTCCGCGTCGTGCGGCAGCACCGGGTACACCACCGCGTCGGGGGCGAGCGTCGCACACGACTGCGCGCTGAGCACGCCGGTGATCACCAGCCCCGGCGGGCTGAAACCGGCCGAGACGACGCCCGGCGCGCCAAGGCCGGGCGCGGTAAGCGCGGAAAGGAACCGCTCTCCGACCCCGGCCAGGTCATTGAGCTGCGCCGACGCGAGCGCCAAGGTGGCCGCCCCCGGCCCGGTCAGGCCGCCGCGTTCCCGCCAGAGCTTGATCAGGTCAACCGGCAGCTGGACGCCGCGGGACCACGGCCGCCGCGCGGCGCGGACCAGGGTCCGGCCTAGAGTCAGCGTCGCGGAGCCTTCGAGCGCGGAAAGCCGTGCCTGCGTCATGGCCAGCTGCAGCCGGGTGTCGCGTAGCGTCCGGGCCAGCCGGTCTCGCTCAGCCGCCAGGCTCGGTTCTGCGCTCGCCTCCGGGCTCGCTTCCGGGCTCGGTTCTGCGCTCGCCTCCGGGCTCGCTTCCGGGCTCGGTTCTGCGCTCGCTTCCGGGCTCGGTTCTGCGCTCGCCTCCGGGCCGTTGTCGAGGCGGTGCCCTGCCGCCCCGGCCGCCTCCGGCGGCGGGCCCTCATCGCTCGTCCCTCGCTCCTCAGTCCAGGGACCGCCGCGGCCCTCAGGCTCGCTCATTGGTCCAGCCAGGCGGTGATGATCCGGGCGATCCGCGGGCCGGCCTGGCCGTCCCACAACGGCGGCAGCTCACCTGTGTAGGGTCCGTCGTGGCAGGCCTTGAGCACCGCGGCGGCCAGTTCGGCGTCGGTGACCAGGCGGTTGCTGCCGCTGGTGATGGTGATCGGCCGCTCGGTGTTCGGCCGCAGGGTCAGGCACGGCACCCGGAGCAGGGTGGTCTCCTCCTGCACCCCGCCGGAGTCGGTGATCACCGCGCTGGCGCCCTTGACCAGGCCCATGAACTCCAGGTAGGCCTGCGGATCGCAGACGTGCAGCCGGGGATGGCCGCCCAGGCCTGCGACCTGCAGCGCGGCCCGGCCCCGCGGATGCACCGGGATGATCAGGTCCAGCTCGTCGGCCACCTCGTGCAGGGCCTTGACCAGGGCGGCCGCGGCCTGCGGGTCATCGACATTGGAAGGCCGGTGCAGGGTGGCCACCACGTACCGCTCAGGTAGCCCGTGGGCGGCGCGGGCCGCCGCCACGTCGAACCGGTCCAGGTGGGCCAGCAGCGTGTCGATCATCGGATTGCCGACCAGGTGCACCGTGCTGACGGGGCGGCCCTCCCGGGCCAGGTAACCGATCGCCTCCGGCGAGGTCGTGAACAGCAGCGCGCACAGCTGGTCGGTCAGCCGCCGGTTTATCTCCTCCGGCATGGTGTCGTCGAAGCTGCGCAGCCCGGCCTCCACGTGGGCCAGCGGCACCCCCAGCTTCGCGCCGGCCAGCGCCGCGCCCAGGGTGGAGTTGACGTCCCCGTAAACCACGGCCAGGGCCGGGCAGTTCTCGCCGAACTCCCGCTCCATCCCGGTCATGACCTCGGCGGTCTGCCGAGCGTGGCTCCCCGACCCCACGCCCAGGTTCACCTCAGGCCGCGGCAGGCCGAGCTGGACGAAGAACACCTCTGACATGCCCTCGTCGTAGTGCTGTCCGGTATGCACGATCCGCTGCTCGTGCCCCAGCTCGGCCAGGGCGCCGATCACCGGCGCGGCCTTCATGAAGTTCGGCCTGGCTCCCAGCACATGGGTGATAGGTGCGCGCATCGCGTCCTTTCCGTTCACCTGACCCGATAAAATCTGCCGTGATGACGTCTGCCCTGCGCCGACAGGGGCCCCGCCGCCACGACATGCACGTGTCGCCCCGCGCTCTCACACTCGCGACCTCGATCGCCTGGCGGCATGTGGCCGCCGACCCGGTCCGGGCCGTGGTCCTCGCCCAGAGGGTACTGCCCCCGCCGCTGCGCGGATGGCTCCGGCTCGCTGGACCGTACGGGCGGGCGGCGGCGCAGTGGGGCGCGGGGGACCGAGCCGCGGCGCTGGCGGCGCTCGACGCCTCGCCCCAGCGCCTGGCCGCGTTCAACCTGGCCGTCGATCGGCCCGCGGCCGCAGCCGCCGCCCTGGACCGGCTGGCCGACGACGACCGGGCCCGCCCGGTGCTGGCCGCCCGCCTGGCCCGCAGCGAAGGCCGCCTCACCGAGGCCATCAGGGCACTCGACAGCGCACCCGGCATGCGGGCCCGCCGCCTGCGCACGCTCCTCACCGCCGAGCTGTTTCTCCTCGGGGGAACCACCCCCCCAGACCCCCCTGCTATTCCTCCCGGGGGGACCCATCCCCCCGGACCCCCCTTGGGAGAGCTGCCCGCCCCCCATGCCCCCTGGCCCCCCAGACCCGCCAGGGGAGGGGCTGGCCGTCCCCCCAAACATCCCTGGGCCCCCGGGCCGGGCCGGGTGCTGCACCTCGTCAACGACGCGCTGCCCAGCGCGAGTGCCGGATACACGATCCGCACGCACGAGATCGTGCTGGCCCAGCGGACCGCCGGACTGGATCCGCACGTGGTGACCAGGTGCGGGTTCCCGGTGACGCAGGGCACGCTGGACGGTCGGCGCCTGGTCCTGCTGGACGGCATCCCGTACCACCGGCTGCTGCCGTGGCGCCTGCCCGGCCGCGCCGACAAAGCGGCCGCCCTGGGCCTGGAATTGGCCGCGCGGCTCACCGGGCAGATACAACCGAGTGTCCTGCACGCCGCCAGCAACTACGCCAACGCCATGATCGCTCTCGCCATCGGAAAGAGCCACGGGCTGCCCGTGGTGTACGAGGTGCGCGGATTCTGGGAGGACACCTGGCTGTCCCGGCACCCGCGCGGCGCGGACCTGGCCCGCAGCGAGCTGTACCGCCGCCACCGCGACCTGGAGACCCGCTGCATGCTGTCCGCCGATCTCGTCGTGACCCTCGGCGAGGCCATGCGGCACGAGATCGTCGCCCGCGGTGTTCCCGCCGAGAAGATCCTCATCGTGCCGAACGCCGTGTCCGAGGAGTTCCTCCGGCCGCTGCCCGACGTCACGGGCCTGCGCGCCGAACTGGGCATTAAGCCGACCGAGCACGTCCTCGGCGTGGTGTCCACCCTGGTCCCGCACGAGGGCATCGGCACGCTGCTCGAGGCGACCCGCCTGCTGCGGGCGCGCGGCCTGCCGGTGCGGGCGCTGATCGTTGGCGACGGGCCGGAACGGGCCGCCCTGCAACGTCAGGCGGCGGAGCTTGGCCTGGGCGAGGCGGCCATCTTCACCGGTCGTGTGCCCGCGGCGAAAGTACGTGAATTCCACGCGCTCCTCGATGTTTTCGTCGTCCCCCGCACCTCGGCCAGGGTATGCCAGCTCGTCACGCCGCTGAAACCGGTGGAAGCGATGGCCAGCGGGCTGTGCGTGGTCACCAGTGACGTGAAGGCACTCGCCGAAATCGTCAAACCCGAGGTGACGGGGGCGCTAACAATACCGGAAGATCCGGTGGCCCTAGCCGATAGTCTTGAACTCTTGGTTTGCAGTCCTGATATCAGAAGGAAACTTGGCGACAACGCCCGCGAATGGGTGGCCAGGGACCGGACCTGGGCCCACAACGCGGCACGGTACCGGGACGCGTACGCGCGCTTGGGCGCGATCTAGATAGGGGTCCGCATGCCGGCACAGGACGTTCTGGTGATCGGGCTGGGCTACGTCGGCCTGCCGCTGGCCATCGCGGCGGCACGATCCGGGTTCCTGGTCACCGGCCTGGACACTAGCGAGAAGATCGTGACCGGGCTGATGGCCGGGCGGTCGCACGTGGATGACGTCACCGACGCCGAGATCGCCGAGATGCTCGGCCGCGGGTTCCTGGCCACGACCGACGAGGCCGCGATGGACCCCAAGGACGTCATCGTGATCTGCGTGCCGACCCCGCTGTCCGAGGCCGACGGGCCCGACCTGAGCGCGGTCCGGGCTGCGGCGGTGGCCGCAGGGCGGCTGCTGAAGGCCGGGACGCTGGTGTCGCTGGAGTCCACCACCTATCCGGGCACCACCGAGGAGGTGGTCCGCCCGCTGCTGGAGAAGGCCTCTGGGCTGACCGCCGGGATCGATTTCTCTCTCGCGTTCTCGCCGGAGCGGATCGACCCGGGCAACCCGGTCTACGGCTTCGCCAACACGCCCAAGATCGTCGGCGGCCTGACCCCGTCCTGCACGGACGCGGCCGAGGCGTTCTACGGCCAGATCTGCGATCAGGTGGTCCGGGCCAAGTCGGCCCGCGAGGCGGAGATGGCCAAGCTGCTGGAGAACACCTACCGGCACGTGAACATCGCCCTGGTCAACGAGATGGCGATCTTCTGCCGGGAGCTGGACGTGGACCTGTGGGACGCGATCCGGTGCGCGGCGACCAAGCCGTTCGGGTTCCAGCCGTTCTATCCCGGGCCAGGCGTCGGCGGGCACTGCATTCCCATCGACCCGAACTACCTGTCCTACAAGGTCCGCACCCTGGGTTACCCGTTCCGGTTCGTCGAGCTGGCCCAGGAGATCAACGGCCGGATGCCGGGCTACGTCACCGGCCGGGCCGCCGAGCTGCTCAACCAGCACGCCCGGGCGGTCAACGGGGCCACGGTGCTGCTGCTCGGCGTGACCTACAAGCGCGACGTCGCCGACCAGCGGGAATCACCGGCCCGGCCGCTGGCCCGCAAGCTCCTGGCCCGCGGCGCCCGGGTCAGCTATCACGATCCCTACGTCTCCGGCTGGCAGGTCGACGGGCAGTCCATCCCCCGCGCCGACGACCTGGATGCCGCTCTGGCCGCCGCCGACCTGGTCATCTTGCTGCAGGCCCACTCCTGCTACGACCCGGCCCGGCTCACCCGGGTGGCCCGCCTGCTGCTGGACACCCGCGGCGTCATCCCGGCCGCGCCGCACGTCGAGGCCCTGTGAGTCTTCCGTGCGGGTAGTAGTGTGCACGATCGTCCATCATCCGTCCGACGCGCGCATCTACCACCGCCAGATCACGGCCCTGCTCGAGACTGGTCACCAGGTCACTTACATCGCGCCGGCCGAGGCCGAGCAATTTTCTGCCGAACGGACCGGGCCTCAGCTCCGGGTCATCGCGGTTCCGCGGGCGGTGGGCCGGCGCAGGCTGGGCGCGCTGCGGGCCGCCCGCCGGGAGCTGGCCCGGCAGGCGGACGGCGCCGACGTGCTGCTGATCCACGATCCGGAGCTGCTGCTGGCCTTGCCGCCGCGGCGGAAGCGGCCGCCCACGGTCTGGGACGTGCACGAGGACACCGCCGCCGCGCTCGGCACCAAGGCGTGGCTGCCCCGCCCACTTCGGCCTGCGGCTGCCGCGGCCGTGCATGCGGCGGAGCGGCTCGCCGAGCGGCGCCTGCACCTGTTCCTGGCCGAGCAGGGCTACGTCCCCCGGTTCAGCCGGACGCACCCGGTGGTGCCGAACACCACCTACGTGCCGGCGACCGCGGCCCCGCCGGACCCGGCGGGATCCATTCAGCGGGTCGTCTACGTCGGCCACCTGTCCCCGGACCGCGGCGTGGCCGAGATGATCGAGGTGGCCACCCTGCTGCGCCCGCACGCGATCGCGGTGGAGCTGATCGGCCCGGCTGATGCGCGGGCCCGGGCCATGATCGAGCCCGCGCAGGCCAAGGGCCTGCTCCGCTGGCCCGGCTTCGTCCCGAACGACCAGGCCATGCGGATGGTGGACGGGGCCCTGGCCGGCCTGTCGCTGCTGCAGGACGAGCCAAACTTCCGGCACTCGATGCCCACCAAGGTGGTGGAGTACATGGCGCGCGGCGTGCCCGTGGTGAGCACGCCGCTGCCCGCCGCGGCCGACCTCGTCACTCGCTACGAGTGCGGGTTCGTGGTGCCGTTCGGCGACCCGCGCGCGGCGGCCGACGCGGTGCTCCAACTGGCAGGCGACGCCTCGCTGCGGGCCAAGATGGGTAGCCGCGGGCATGACGCGGCCCTGAGCTCACTGGGCTGGCCCGCCGGCGCCCGGGCCTTCGTCGCCCAGCTGGAAGCCTGGGCCAGGACACGGTGCTAACTCAACAGTTCGCGTTGGTCAACAACCCGATGTGGTTGCCGACCGCGTCACCTGAACCGGTCGCTCGCGCAGGCCCCCAAAGGCCTGCGCTCGCTGGCCGGTATAGAGACAACGCTCACCATAACCGCTGGCCGGGAGCGTGCTATTGTTGCGTGTCCCACGGTGTCTATCTAGGTTCGGGTTATCCAGATGCCCGTGACGGTTCCCGCCGCGGCGGATGCAGCGGCCGCTCGCATGGGCCAGCAGGCCCACGCTCGCTAGCCGCTATCTGAATAACCCTCCGGGCGGAGAAGGGATCGGCGTGGTCGTCGCAGGCATTTCGCGCGCTCCACTGGTGCGGCGGATGCGCGACCTGATCGCGCGCGATCCGCTGTTCGCGGGGGCCCTCGCGGCGGGTGCGATCCTCCGGCTGGTGACGATGATCGGCTACCCGGGTGCGCTGTGGTTCTCCGGCGACTCCTACGTCTACGTGGGCGCCGCGCTGCGCCCGCGCCCGGACCTTTCCAAGACGACGGGCTACTCGCTGTTCCTGCGGGCGCTGCTGCCGTTCCACAGCCTCACGCTGGTGACCGGCCTGCAGCACCTGATGGGGCTGGGTATCGCCGTCATGATCTACCTGCTGGCCCGGCGCGCCGGAGTCCCGAAGCTGTGGGCCACCGCGGCCACGCTGCCGGTGTTGCTCGACGGGTTCGAGATCGAAGACGAGCACATGGTGATGGCCGAGGCGCTGTTCACCTTCCTCGTCATGCTGGCCCTGCTGCTGATTCTCTGGCGTTACCGGACCCCGTGGCCCACCGCGCTGGTGGCGGGGCTGCTGGTCGGCTACGCGGTGGACGTGCGCAGTGAAGGCCTGCCGCTGCTGGTCCTGTTCCCCGCCTTCCTGGTCTACCGCGCGATCAGGCTGGGCTGGAAGATCTGGCGTGGCTGGCTGGCGGCGGTCGCGCTCGCCGTGGGCTGCCTGGCCCCGGTGGCGGCCTACGCGGGGTGGTTCCACCACTGGTACGGTTCGTACAACCTGACTCGGTCTGAGGGCTTCTACCTGTGGGGACGGGTGTCCTCGTTCGCCGAGTGCTCGGTCATCAAGCCGCCCGCCGACGAGCTGAAGATCTGCCCCACGGGTTCGCCATCCAGCCGCACGCCGCCGGGTGATTACATCTGGCACGCGCAGCAGGTACACCAGCAGCTCGCGGGCGGCCCGGTGAGCTCCGCCAACAACGCCCTGCTGACCAACTTCGCCATCCGCGCGATCGTGGCCCAGCCGTTCGGCTACGCCGAGTCGGTGCTGAAGGGCCTCGCGCTCGTGGTGGAATGGCCAAGGCACCCCTACCCGGACCCCGGCACGGTGTCCTACTACTACTTCCAGCTGCAGCCGCAGTCGATCCCGGACAACCCGAACCACGAGTGGATTCCCGGCGGCACCGCCTACCAGGACGCGGTGCGTTACGGGCACGCCAATCCGAGCACGGTCGTTGAGCCCTTCGCCGCCCTGATCGACCTGTACGAGCACATCGTCTACACCTGGGGGCCGCTGTTCGGGCTGATTCTGCTCACCGGGCTCGGCGGTATCGTGCGGATCGAGGGGCTCAGACAGCGGCGGCCCCGGCTGGCCTGGTCCCGGCGCACCGGCAGCATGATGCCCTGGGTCACAGCCATCGTGCTGCTGGTATCCCCGATCGCGGTCGCCGACTTCGATTACCGGTATCTGCTCCCTGTCCTCCCGTTCGCCTGCCTAGCCGCGGGCCTCGCGTTCGCCCCCGCCCGGGCCCCGAAGATCCGGCCCGCGCCGCAGCCACCCGGGCCGCCGCGGGACGACGAGCCTCGGGACGACCTCACCAGCCAGGTCCCCGGCCCGGTCAGCGGCGCCTGAGTTCGCCAGACCGTGCCCTAGACCTCCGGCAGCCCGTTTCGGCCGCGCAGATTCTGTGCCTGGGCGACCGAGCGGCGCGGTTCAGGTAGAGTCCGGGCAAATGGACGAATCCGGACAGGTGACGGGGCCAGTCGAGGGCCTGCCGGGGATCATCATGGCGGGATTCGACCTTGGCCAGGTCGGTTACACGCTGGAGGAGTTCTTCCTCGAGGGCACCGCGACCAGCTTCGAGCCGGCGGGACCGGTGGCCGCGGATGGGCGCTGGCAGGTTACGCCGTCGGGCCGGGCGCCGTTTGTCACTCGCCTGGTGGTGTGCCGGCCGTCCGACCCCGGCGCGTTCACCGGCACGGTCGTCCTGGAGTGGCTCAACGTCAGCGCGGGATTCGACGCGCCCGCGCACTGGATGCTGACGCACCGCCACGTGGTCCGGGCGGGCTGGGCCTGGGTGGGCGTCTCGGCTCAGCGGGTCGGCGTCGAGGGGGGCGGCGGCCTCTTCGAGTCCGCTGCCGAGCCGGGCGACGGGTCGCCGCCGGCGATGCTGCCCGCGCTCAAGGTCGGCGACCCGGCACGTTACGGCGGGTTGCACTATCCGGGCGACGCGTTCTGCTTCGACATCTTCACCCAGGCGGTACGCGCCGTCCGCCTGGGTGGCGTGCTCGGGCCGCTCCCGGTCGAGTGCCTGCTGGCGAGCGGTCAGTCGCAGTCCGCGATCCACCTGGTCACCTACGTCAACGCGGTGGCACCGATCGTTCCCGCGGAGAGCGCCTGCGACGGCTACCTGATCGGCAGCCGTAGCGGTCGCGCCGCACCGCTGACCGGGTGGGACGGCCGGATCCGCGGCGGGGGGCCCGACGGTGTGCGGCTGCGTACGGACGGCGACACCCCCGTGCTGACCGTCCAGACCGAGACCGACGTGACCGGCGTGCTGGCCGGGGTGACCGCGCGGCAGGCGGACACGGGAACGCGGCGTTGGTGGGAGATCGCGGGTGCCGCCCATGCCGACACCTACCTGCTCGGCGCGGCCTTCAGCGATTCCGGGAGCTTGCCGCCTGCCGAGCTGGCCAGGCAGCTGGCCCCGACTGCCGACGTGTTCGGCCGCCACTTCCCGGCTCCGGTGAACTCCGGCCCGCAGCATCACTACGTAGCGCAGGCCGCGATCGCGCACCTGGACCGGTGGGCCCGCGGCGGGCCGCCGCCGCCCCGGTCACCCCGTCTGGAGACCGACCCGGGCGATCCCATGCGCCTGATCACCGACGACGCCGGGATCGCGCGCGGCGGCATCAGGACGGGCTGGGTGGACGTGCCCGTCGCCGCGCTGTCCGGGCTTGGCCCCGACGGGGCGCCCGCGTTCGCCATGATCCTCGGCACGACCCGCGTGTTCGACGAGGCCGAGCTGATGCGCCGCTACCCGGGAGGCCAGGCCGAGTACGCTGCCGCGTTCCGGACGGCCACGTTGCGGGCTGTGACGGACGGCTTCGTACGAGCCGAGGACGCCGATGAGATGGTCGCCATAGCCGCCGCCGGATACCCGGTCCGGTCGCCCTGACCACACCCGGACGCCGGCGCTGCCCTCCCGGCTGACCCCGGGGCCAGCGTGAACTGGCTGGCGTTCAGCCCGGACGGCAAGCTGCTGGCCGCCGCCGATGGCGACGGCAGCGTGCGGCTGTGGAAATGGCCGCCGCCTGACCATCAAAGTCACCGTTCATCTGTGACCTGTGTGGCCAGTGCTGCTGCCGGTGTCTTCCCCGCCGCCCGCCGCCCGCGGCGAAAGCGCATCGCAACGGCACCAGAAGGATCGTGTGTCGCTACCTCGTCCACAACGAGGTAGCGACACACGATCACGACGAACGTGCCCGAAGGGCCGGGCTG
>Ga0187781_10000943_pt1 | contig 21649 bp, 21 predicted proteins | sample 0715_SJ02_MP02_2_FD_132447 | JGI IMG/M metagenome (GOLD analysis project Ga0187781, IMG submission 132447) | Tropical peat soil microbial communities from peatlands in Department of Meta, Colombia - 0715_SJ02_MP02_20_MG | ecosystem: Environmental > Terrestrial > Soil > Wetlands > Peat | place... | reverse complement strand
GTGACATGGGGAGCCTTCGGCTTCAGCTTGCCCCACGAGATCGCCTCGCGGGTGCGCGCCCCCGACAGGCTCCCGTCCCACTCGACCGCCGTCGTGACGTAGACCGCGGCATCGAGGCCGTCGCGGAACTGGTTCCACCAGATCGTGTGATGCTTCGAGATGCCGCCGCCCAGCATGATGGCGCCGGCGCGTTTCGCGCCGTACACGAGGGCGGAGAGGGCTTGCTCGTCCGAGAGCAGGTCGAAGGAAAGCCCCCGGTGGTCCTGCCAGAACAGCCAGACCTGTGAGCCGACCGCGCCGTCCGTGATCCCCGGAACGAACACGGGAACGTGATGCTCGAACGCGGATCGCAGGATGCTCGTGCGGGCCGTTGCGGGAATGTCGGCGCCGATCGCCTCGGAGAGGGCGCGGGTCGACAGGGAGCGCACGCCCTCGGCCCACAGTCGCCGCAGGAGCGCCTGCATTCGCCGTTCGATGATCGTGCCGTAGTTCGCCTCGGGGATCACGAGGTTGCCGAGCCGGTACAGATGCCGCCGATGGAGCTGGGCGTCGTCGAGGTCCCAGGCGCCGTGGTAGTACGGACGGAACGAACGAGCGAGGTCGTGGTCGAGCGTCCCGCACGTGGTCACGATCGCGTCGATGTACCCCTCGCGGACGAGCGTCGCCAGCACGCCGCGGGTCCCGGTCGCGACGATGTCCGCGGGGAACGACAGGAACGTGGTCATCTCGCGGTCCGCGAGGATCCGGGCGAGCAGGTCGACGCCCTCGGCCACGCCCTTTGCGCTGAACCCCCCGGCGGCGTCGAGCCGGCGGACGAACGTGTCGAGCCCGGGCGCGTCGTCGATCCGGATGTCCTCGACCCGTCGCGGCACGGCGCGACGGGACGCTTCGGACGTTAAAGCGCCCCGGTCGAGAGGTTGATCCCGAGCGAATGGAAGGCGAGGAGCGCGACGAGGGCGTAGCCCAGGATCGCGCCGCCGTTCAAGAACGGTAGGCCGGCCTGCGGGTTGCCGGTCGCGACGCGCCGCATCAGGACCGCGTAGCCGACGAGCGAACCGAGCATCGCCCCGATCGCCGCCCAGAGGTTCGCCCCGATCCCGAGGAACTCCGGGGTCGTGGGCAGCCAGACGAACGCGCTCACGACGAGCGTGCCCGGGATCACGATGTCGCCAAGGCCCATGAACACCGCGCTCCGTTCCTCGACCGGCTGGGCGCGCTGGGCCTGCAGCGGGGGCGCGGACGTGTAGTCATAGCCGGCCGAGTCCGGCATCACCATCAGGATCGGGAGCTTCATCTCGGTCACCGCGTCCGCGAGCGAGACCATGTGCTTCGTGTAGTACACCGCGATCGCGTCGTAGACCATCAGCGCGAGGAGGAGGATCAGGGCGGGCAGGATCCCGAAGGAGATCCCCAGGATCGCGACGAGCGAGCCCGCCGCGAGGAACCCGACGAGGTCGACGATGTACCACTGCGGTTCCATCAGGAGGACGAGATAGAGGACCGCCGCTCCGCTCGCGCCCAGGATGTAGGCGGGAACGATCACGAGCTCGGCGGGGTACGGCATCAGGAGGTAGGTCGTCGGCCAGAGCACCGCGAACGTCGCGGTGAGCGTGATGTAGAGCGCCCCCGCGATGGCGAGCAGGATGATGTGGCGCAGCGCGACGAGCCCACCCTGGCGCCGGGCGATGAAGAGGATGAAGAGCGGGGCGATGACGATGATCGCGATGATGAGGATCGGATCGGTCGCGCTCTGCGGGTTCGACGTCGAGCTCAGGCCGACCGAGCGGAAGGGGCTCGCGAGCGCGAGACCGACGGTCTGGGCGCCCACGTAGAGCGCGAGCAGCCCCGCCCAGCGCAGGCTCCGCATCGTCCGCTAGGGCTGCACGATCGCGTAGGCGTTGTTGCCCAGCACCTTGGTGATCTTGGCGTTATCGTCGCGCCGCGCTGGGTCGCGCCCGTCACGAAGATGACGAACCCTTCCTTCTTCGCGACGCCGTCGCCCCGCCGGCCGACGTCCTCGATCGTGAGCCGGTAGACCTCGCCCACGACCACGGGCGTCTTCGGCTTCTCGGGCGTCACCACGCGACGGACCGTCACCGGTCGGTGCGCCCCGCACGCCTCGCAGATCAGCTCGAGGAAACGGCCCTCCTTCTGGAGGTGGGTATCGGGTCGCTTGCACTCCGAGCAGATCACGTACTTGGCGGTGTAGTCGCGAACGCGCTGCGCGATCTGGTCCTTGGTCAGGCGGGACTTGAGGACCCCGCGCGGCAGATCGAGCACGCCGGGGCAGCCGAACTCCTTCGCGAGATAGCCGATGACATGCGATGGCTCCCGCCGGAGCACGCCGCAGATCTCCTGGAAGTTCCGGATCACCGTGTTCTTGCCGTCCGTCATCACGTCCGGCTCCGGTAGCTGGAACCGCTCCCCGCCCGTCTGGACCGGGGGAAGCTTCGCCCGCGCGCGCTCGAGCAGCGCCTGATAGGACTCCATGGAGACGTGTGTACACCCGAGCACGGGGGATAAGGGTTCCCCGCCGAGCGGCTCAGGCCGCCGGGAACTCGGCGAGGAGGGGCAGGACCCGGGCGAGATTGCGCTCGGTCACGACGGCCGTCGCGGCCGAGCGGACCTCGTCGTCCTCGGGGAGGAAGGCGACCCCCACCCGGCTGCGGCGAAACAGGCCGACATCGATCTCAGAGTTGCCGACCGAGGCCGTCTCCTCGGGCCGGACCCCCAGCTGGTGCTGGATCTGGGCGAGGACGTGCTCCTTGCCGTGGATCGGCACGCGCACGATCCCGTCGCCCGTGAGGCGGCCGGTCGTGTCCGCATGGAGTCCGTTCGCGAAGGAGAGGTCGATCCCGAGCTCGCTCGCGATCCGGCGGGCGAGGAGGTCGATGCCCCCGCTCACGATCGCGGTCCGGGCCCCACCGGCGTGGATCCCGTCGACGAGCGACCGGGCGCCCGGCATCAACGGGACGTTCGCGAGGATCCGTTCGAGGTCCTCGAGAGAGAGGTCGGGCGCGTGCTTCTTCCAGATCCGCACGTCCGACCGGATGAATTCGTGATCGTCGATCTCGTTCGCGAGGAAGCGACGCAGTCCCTCCTCGTTGTGATCGCCGAAATGCGCGTGGACGACGTGCCAGGAGCTCGCGACGTCGACGAGCGTCCCGTCCATGTCGAACGCGACGAGCTTAAGCATCCGCGCCCCGCGCGATCGCGTCCGCGCGCGCCAGAACGTCGTCGCTCGGGCGCGCCGCCCACGCGGCGAGGTTCGAATCGACCTGCTCCGGACGGCTCATCCCGAGGATCGGGGCCGCGCCGCGCTGCCGCAGCCAGTGCAACGCGAGGGACGCCATCGGCACCCCGGCGCCCTCGGCGAGATCGTATAGGCGTCCGGCGCGGGCGAGGATCTCGGGCAGCCGGTCCTCCTCGAAGAGCCGATGCGCGAACCGACGGACCTCGGCGGGGACCCGCTTTCCGTCCCGGTAGCGACCGTGGAGCAGTCCCCGAGCCAGTGGAGTGTAGGCTTCGACGAGGACCTGGTTCCGCGCGCAGTACTCCCGGACGGCGTCTCCCTCCTCGCGATTGAAGAGGTTGTACTCCACCTGGTTGACCGCGATCCGGGTCTCGGAGAGGTGTCGGGCGGCCTCTTCGAGCTCCTCGACCGAGAAGTTCGACACGCCGATCGCGCCGATCTTCTTCTCCCGCCAGAGCGCCTCGAGGGCCCCCATGGTCTCGGCGAGCGGCACGTGAGGGTCCGGAGCGTGCACGAGATAGAGAGCGACCGAGGGCCGGGCCATCCGCTCGAGGCTTCCCACGATCGCCGCGCGCACCTGGGAGGGCCGAAGGTGCTCCCAGGAGACCTTCGTGACGACGAACGCGTCCGGCCCTCCGCCCTCGGAGCGTCGGAGCACCTCCCCCAGGATGCGTTCCGACCGGCCGTTGCCGTAGACCTCGGCGGTGTCGAACCAGCGGAAGCCCCGCTCCCACGCCCGCGCGATCGTCGCTTTCGTGCGCGCCTCCTGTTCGGGGGCCCAGCGGCCGAGCCCCCACAGCCCGACGCCGAGCTCGGGGTGCCGGAGGGCGGAGCCGGCGAGCGGGATCGATCCGATCCCCGGCGCGGCGGGGCCCTTCGACGGGCGCGTCGAGCCGCCGGTCCGTGGGGCGCGTCGAGCGGTGGGTGTCATGGGGTCGGGGACGACGCATTCGACTTCAAGTGTTCGTCGATGCGTCGGATCCGTTCGGCCAGCTCCTCCGCCTTGGTCTCCGCCTCGCGCACGACCTCGGGAGGCGCCCGGCGCACGAAGCCGTCGTCCGCGAGGCGCGCCCGGGCCCTGGCGAGCAGCCCGGCGAGCTTCTCCCGCTCCCGCTCAAGCGACTCCGTCTCCGCCGGGTTCGCCGGCGGGCGCGCGATGTAGCACTCCCCGAACGGCACGACGCGGCTCCCGGCGGGGGCGGGCGCCGGCGCCCCGGGTTCGAGGAGCGTCAGCGGCCGCACGCGTGCGATCCGTTCGATCGTCGGCCGCTCGGCCGCCAGCACGCCGGAGATCTCGGCACCGGCCGGTCGGATCCAGGCGGCCGGCAGCGCGTCGGCGGCGATCCGCTCCTCGGCCCGGAGATTACGCAGCCATCGGACCGCCTCGAGCACGGTCTCCATCTCGACCTCGACGATCGGGTCGGCCGGCGCCTCGTCTTCGGCCGGCCAGGAGGCCTGCGCCAGGAGCTCTCCGTCGTGCGGCAGCGCGTGCCAGAGCTCCTCGGTCACGTGTGGGACGAACGGATGGAGGAGCCGGAGGGTGCGCTCGAGCACGAAGAGGAGGGTCTCCCGTGTCTCCCGCTGGACCGGCTCGCCCCGGCGCCCCTGGAGCGCTTCCTTCGCGATTTCGACGTAGCGGTCCGCGAGGTCATGGCGCACGAACGTGTGGAGGATCGTCGCCGCGCGCGACGGCTCGAACGCGCGCAGCGCGGCGGTGACTTCTGCCACGGTCCGCCGGTACCGCGAGAGGATCCATCGGTTCTCGCGCGGGCTCTCCCGAGCGAGCACCGGGGGCCCCGCCGGCGGCAACGTCCCCGGGGGGGCGTACGGGAGCGCGAAGCGTACGAGATTCCACAGCTTGGTGAGGAAGTTGCGCGAGTTCTCGAGCGTGGCCTCGCCGAACGGTCCGTCCTCGTCCGTCGGGTTCGAGAAGACCAGCCCAAAGCGCATCGCGTCGGCGCCGTGGTCTCGTATCACGTCGAGCGGATCGGGGGAGTTGCCGAGATGCTTCGACATCCGACGACCGCGCTCGTCGCGCAGCATCCCGGTAAAGTAGACGTCGGAGAACGGTCGCTGACCGGTGAAGTGGTAGCCGGCCATCATCATCCGGGCCACCCAGAAGAACATGATGTCCCGGCCGGTGACCAGGAGGTGGGTCGGGTAGTATCGGGCGAGGTCCTCGGTCCGGTCGGGCCAGCCGAGCGCGGCGAATGGCCAGAGCCAGGACGTGAACCAGGTGTCGAGCACCGCCGATTCGGCCTCGAGCGCGGTCGACCCACAGGCCGCGCATCGGACCGGCGGCTCGCGCGCGACGTTGTCGTGCTGGCACGCCCGGCACCGGTAGACGGGGATCGGGTGGCCCCAGAGGACCTGGCGCGAGATGCACCAATCCTGGATGCCGGCCATCCACCGGTCGAACGTGAGCTGCCAGCGCTCCGGATGGATCCGGATATCGCCGGCCGCGACAGCGGCCACGACCCGATCGGCGAGTCCTCGCATCCGCACGAACCATTGGAGCGAGATCCGCGGCTCCACGGGCGCATCGGAGCGCTCGGACCGAGCGACCGAATGCCGGTACTTCTCCCGCCGCACCAGGAGGCGCGTGCGGTCGAGCTCGTCGATCGACCGCTCCCGGGCGGCCGGAACGTCGAGCCCCTGGAACGCGGCCGGTACCCACGGGCCCGTCAAGTGTGCGCCCTCGTCGAGGATCTCGGGCGGCATCGAGAGCTCGGGGTGGCGCTGGAAGATCTCGTGGTCCAGAAAATCGTGGCGCGGAGTGACCTTGAGCGCGCCGGCTCCGAACGCGGGGTCGATCCCGGCGTCCGCGACGACGGGGACGGTGCGCTCGGTCATCGGCACGCGCACCTCGCGCCCGATCGCCGACGTGTAGCGCTCGTCGCGGGGATGGACCGCGATCGCGACGTCGCCGAAGATCGTCTCGGGACGCACTGTCGCGACCTCGATCCCTCCCGGCGCCCCGTCGGCCCACGGGTAGCGGACGTAGAGGAGCTCGGCGTCCTCTTCGGTGTGGACCACCTCGAGGTCCGAGATCGCGGTCCGGAGCCGGGGGTCCCAGTTGACCATCCGTTCGCCGCGGTAGATCAGCCCCTCATCGTAGAGGCGCACGAACACCTCCCGGGTCGCCCGGACGCTCGCCGGGTCCATCGTGTAGCGGAACCGGCTCCAGTCGACGGAGAAGCCTCCGGCGCGGGTCTGCGCCTCGATGCGGGCGGCGTGGTCCGCACGCCACTTCTCGAGCTCCGCCAGGGCGGCCTCCCGCGGAAGGTTCTCGAACCGAACGCCCTGCTTGGCGAGCCGGCGTCGGACCTCGACCTGCGTCGCGAGACCGGCGTGGTCGAGGCCGGGAACCCAGAGCACGGCCCGCCCCTCCATCCGCGCGTGCCGGGCGTAGATGTCCATGACCGTGTCCCCGAGCATGTGGCCGATCGTGAGAATCCCCGTCACGTTGGGGGGCGGTAGCACGAGCGAGAACGTCGTGCCCCCGGGCGCGTCCGGCGCCCGGAACGCCCGGCGCTCCTCCCAGACCGCCTGCCAGCGGTCCTGCACGGTCCGCGGATCGAACCGCGGCGCCAGGGTCGAGGCGTTCAGCGATCCCGCCCCCGGAGCGCGAAGGCACTGCACATCGCGAGCTCGATCAGCGCGAAGATCGCCATCGCCAGGACGCCGACGTCGAACCCCCGCATGCCGACGATCCCGAAGACGACGAGGGGTAGGCCGGCCATGAAGACCCCGGGGATCGAGACGACGAACGAGAACCAGGCGTTCGCATAGAGGTTCGTGATGGGCAGCCCTCGGCGTCGGGCCCGTCGGTAGAGCAGGCCGAGCTCGAGGAACGCCGCGGCGGCGACGCCCGGAAGCTCCGCGAGGATGAACGCGGCGAAGACCGCGGGCTCGAAGATGCGCGCGAGCGCGATCCCGAGCACGGTGGTGGCGGCGATGAGGTACATCGCCGCGACGATGAACGTCTTGCCGAAGATCAGCGTCCGGTCCGCGAGCGGGAGCGTCCGGCCGTAGGAGAACGCGAACACCTCGATCGCGAAGAACGCCGGTCCGAAGAACGTTGCGAGCACCGCCGCGGTCGCCACGGCGGCGAGCGCGATCGAGAGCGACGTCGAGGTGCCGGACGGGCTCACGTACGTCAGGAGCCCGATCGCGACCGCGTCCAGGATCGGCAGGAGGATGAGGAACGCGTACCCGGGCGTCCGGCTCGCGATCCGAAGGTCCTTGGTCAGCACCGCGAGGACCGGGCGCTGGGGGCGGAGGCGTACGGGCGCCACCACGGGCGGGAGCTCGGCGAGAGCGGGGATCGTGCCCACGCGCCGGACCGACTCGAGGACCCAGACGAGCGCCCAGGCCGCGAGCGAGACGTAGATCGCGATGCCGAGGCCGAGGAACGCCCACCCCGCCGGGTCGAGACCGAGCCCGAACGGGCCGTTGGCGACCAGCGCCGGCAACGTCGCGAGAGCGAAGGGAAACGCGAGGAACAACAGGTGGGTCTCGAGGTTCGGCGGATTCTCGGCGAGATGGCCGAGCCAGGTGAGGAACGCCGGGGCCGCGACGACGAAGAGGAACATGGAAAAGACCGGCACGAGCCACAGCACCAGGTACGTCCAACGGACGATCGTCGCGCCCCCGCCCCCGCGGGAACCCTGGACCCGGCGGAGGAAGTAGCGGCCGGTGATCAGCGCCAGCGCGAGCGAGAGCCCCACAACGGCGAAGGCGCCGGGTACCACCGCCAGGCCCGCGAGCGGTCCCAGCACGAGGCCGATCGCGAGCGGGGTCGCGAGGAGGATCGTGAGCGCCGGGAGATCGAACATGCGCAGGTACAGGACCCCCGCGGTCCGTCGGAGCGTACGTTCATCGATCGGCAGCGCCTCGAGCACCGGCAGGGCGCCCGAGGACAGGAACGTCGGCAGGATCTGCATCCCCGCCCACCAGAGGAACGCGAGCTCGAGCGCGAGCAACGCCGTGATGACGCCGGCCTGGAACGCCCCCAGGGGGATCGTCCCGGAAGGGAGGTACTTCCCGCGGGTCGACGCGACCCGAAGCGCGAACGCGGCGCCGAGGGCGAGGAGCACGAGCACGAAGCTCACCACGGCCTTGCTCTGCATGGACCGACGTCGCGCCCGGGCGACGGCGTCCTTGGCGGGGCCGGGGGGCGCGAGATTCCCCTGCTTGGAGGCGTAGATCGCCTGGAACGAGAGCTCCCCGTACGCCACGTCGCTCAGGTGGGCGACCTCCCGCCAGGTCATCCGCGGCCCCCGAGCGACGCGACCGCCTCGCGCACCCCGTCGCCCTCCTCCGTGAGGCGGAGGAAGATCTCCTCGAGCGTCGCGTCGCCCGATTCCCCCTTGGCCCGAAGTTCGGCAAGCGACCCCTCCCCACGGAGTACCCCGCGATCGAGGATCCCGACACGATGACAGAGCTGCTCGGCGACCTCCATCGTGTGGGTGGAGAACAGGACGCCGCGGCCGTGATCGGCCGCATAACCGAGCAGGAGGTCCTTCATGATGCGCACCGAACGGGGGTCCAAGCTGTTCAACGGCTCGTCCAGCACGAGCAGCGGGGGCTGGTGGAGCAGGGCGCCGATCAGGAGGACCTTCTGGCGCGTGCCGTTGGACAGGGACATGATCGGCTCGTCGAACTCCTGTTCGAGGCGGAACGCCGCGACGTACGTCTGCGTCCGCTCGGTGGCGACCTTCGGGTCGAGGTGGCGAACGCCCGCGACGAACTCGAGGAACTCCCGCGGGGTCAGGGCCTCGTAGAGCAAGGAGGTCTCGGGAACGTACCCCAGGTCCTCCTTCACCCGCAGGGGCTCCTGCGCGACGTCTCGGCCGAAGACGAGGAGCCGCCCCCCGACCGGCTTCACGAGGCCCACGATCGACTTGATCGTGCTCGTCTTTCCCGCGCCGTTCGAGCCCAGCAATCCGTAGATCTCGCCGGGCCGCACCGAGAAGGTCAAGTGATCGACGGCCCGCCGCTCCCCGTAGACGACGGAGAGATCTTCGACCGAGAGCGGGACCGATTCGGCGACCATCTGGGGTATTCGATATCAGAGGAGTATATCGAGGGATGGCTCCGGATTACCGTGGCCGGACCAAGGGGAACAGAATCGCATCCTTGATGGACGGAAGTCCGAGGAGGCCCATGAGCAGTCGGTCGATCCCCATCCCGATGCCGGTCGTCGGCGGGAGCCCGTACCGCAGCGCCTCGACGAAGTCCGCGTCGTAGGCGTAGCGATCGTCGCCGCGCTCGCCGAGCTGCGAACGGAACCGTTCTTCCTGCTCGTCGGGGTCCGTGAGCTCCGTGTAGGCGTTCGCGAGCTCGTAGCCGGGCGCGAACACCTCGAACCGCTCGACCCGGCCCGGCTTCGAGCGATGGCGTCGGGCGAGCGGGGTCGTGGCGGCCGGGTGGTCGACGACGAACGTGACCCGCGAGATCGTCGGCTCGACGTAGTGCTCGAAGAGCTTGTCGAGGAACGTGCCGGTCGACGAGTTCTCGGGCACCGTCGAACCCGCCGACCGGGCGAGCTGGCGGAGTTCCTCCCGGGTGCGCGAGAGGAGGTCCGGTATGCCGCTACGCCGCTCGAGCTCATCGACGAAGTCGATCGTGGGAAACGGGGGCTGGAAGAGCCCCGCAGAGCTCGCGACCTCCGCCGATCCCGGGAACAGCTCGACGGCGCGGCGAGCCAGCCGCTCGTACAGGCCCTCGAGCAGTCGGCGCATGTCGTGATAGTCCGCGTACGCCCAGTACGCCTCGAGCTCGGTGAACTCGGGGGAGTGCGTCGAATCGAGGTCCTCGTTCCGGAACGTCTTCCCGATCTCGTAGACCCGCTCGAGCCCACCGACCAGGAGGCGCTTCAGCGGCAGCTCTTGGGCGATCCTGAGCTGGATGTCCGCGCCGAGGTAGTTCGAGCGCGTCACGAACGGCGCCGCGGCCGCGCCGCTCGCCACCGGCAGCAGCACCGGGGTCTCGACCTCGAGGAACCCGGCCTCGTCGAAGTAGGCCCGGATATCGCGGAGGAGCAGCGAGCGCGCGCGGAAGCGGGCCCGGACCTCGGGGGACGCGAGCAGATCGACGTAGCGTCGGCGCAGGCGTTCCTCGACGTCCTGGATCCCGTGGAACTTCTCCGGGGGAGGCGCGATGGCCTTCGCGAGGAGCGTCAGGGAGCGGACGAGGAGCGACGGCTCGCCGCGGCGCGAGATCGCGGGATGCCCCTCCGCCCCGACGATATCGCCGGGGTCGAGATCGGCGAGCCACGCCTGGTAGCCCGCCTCGGTGAGCTCGTCGACGCGGAGCATCAGCTGGAGCGAACCTTCGAGGTCATCGAGGTCCGCGAACGCGGTCCGTCCGTGTTGGCGGACCGCTCGGAGCCGGCCGGCGACGCGCAGGGTTCGTCCTGTGTCCTCCGTCCCGGGGGGGAGCCCCTCCGTGGCCCGGCGGACGACGTCGGTGCCGACCCGACCGGGGAACTCGAACGGGTACGGCTCCCGGCCGGCGGCGCGCCACCGGCCGACCTTGGCCCGGCGCTCCGCCTCGAGACGGGATTCGTCGGCCATACGGACCGAATCGCCGAGCCACGACCGGTTACTTGAGGGCTCGGTCGCCCCGGCGGCGTGAAGATTAGGATGCGGGGCCCTCGAGCGACAGCCGTTCGACGCCCCCGGGGCGGAAGAGGGCGAGGTGCTCGGGCACCGCGGCCTCCTTGCCGGCAGGGCGGGCAGGCTCGTGGAGGATCAGGAACGTGCCGAGGAAGAACTCGGCCGCCGCGTCCCCACCGCCGATCCCGTAGCTCACGTAGTCGGAGAAGTAGACGTGGACCTGGCCCGAATGTCGGGCGCGCAGGGCGGCGAGGAATTTCGAGAACTCTTCGGGGCCCTTGCGCTCGAGCTCCTCGACCAGGTCTCGGAGGATCGGTCGCTGACTGATGCCCGCGAGACCGTCGTAGGCCAGATAGATCGCCGGCCGGGGCTCGAGCGATACGACGTCGAGACGAAGCACCCCCTCGACGGGCTTCGTGCGCATGGCGAGCGGCCTACCTCCTTCCTGTTAAGAAGGCTTCGGGCCGCAGGGGCGTCGAGTTCTCCCGCCGACCACCGAGGGCCGCGGCCCGTCCCCTACCGGTCGCATACCGCCGGGAACGGCGGTCACTGCCCACCAATGCCCAAAGAACGGGGCTCTCCCTCCCGTTTTGCCAAAGGTTGGAGTCGCCGCCGCTGTGAAAACGCCGATCGGTGTACTCTGAAAGAGGAGCTCTCGGTGGCGGCCACCGCGTGCTCCTCGTGACCTGCATAGAAGCGAGGTCAATCCCAATTGACGAAGGGCGTATGCGATTCGGGGTCAATTCAAAGATGGGAAGTTATGGCCGGTAATCCCACCCCTAAGGCTGAGGAAAATGGACTTCCGTCCAGGAGCAGACGGGGCCGGGGACTCTACACCGCTCTCGTAATAGTGATCCTCATCGCCGGTGTAGCCCTCGCGACGGCGACTCTCGTGCCGCTCGCCCAAGGTCAGTCTCCGACGTGGGCCGGATTGGTGTCCGCCTACGATGGGCTGATCGCGGCAATCATCGTGATCGCCGTGATCGTCGGACTCCTCTGGGCCGCCCGGCAGCTCGTCGGCGCCCCCGTGGAGGATCGGCATCACCGCAGTCGACGGGACCGCCACGGTCACGAAGGCACATAGGTCGACCTCGGCGCCTATCGCCGAGAGTGCCGCACTACCGGTGGGCGTGCCTCCCGGGATGGCGGAGCCGACCCCATCTCACCCAGCGGTGTCAAGGAGCGGGGGGAAGCTCGATCAGGTCCCGCTGGAGCTGGGCTAGGTCGAGCCCGGGTGGGGAGGACCCGGCCGGCCCGATCCAGTCGGGGCTGAGGGCGGCGAACGCCTCGTCCGCGTAGGCGTTGTAGAATCCCCAGCTCATCGACTTGACCGCTCCCCAGGTCACGACGTAGACGTTCTGCGCGTCGTAGCCCACGGCCGCGACGCAGTGCCCACCCTGTCGCGCGTTGCCCGGCGGAACCTGACCGCTCGGCAGCACCCAGGGGACCGTGAGGAGGTTGCCGTCCGGTGGCTGCAACGCGAAGTCGGGCAGTTCGAGTCCGAGGTACGCCCCCCCGAAGAGGAGGATCGCCTGCTCGAGCTCGACCCGGTTCTGGAGCGCCGTTTGCGCGTACGCGGTGATCCGACCCCCCGCACCGGTGAAGCCGGTCTGGCGCCACCAATTGAGGACCGTGAGGAGATCGAGGCCCGTGTCCGGGCCTCCCGTGAGCTCGAAGTAGTCCTGCTCGACCGTCGCGAGCGGGATCAGCACGGGGCTCGGCAGCGTCTGGGCCGTCCACTGCTCGATCAGGTGGGCGGCGCCCGCGACCGTGCAGTCTCCGATGGAATCGTTCCCGTCCATCGGCCAGCCGGTCGGCGGAACCTTGGTGTAGAGCGTGCTCGACGGGGGAGGGGCCGGCAGGGTCGGAGTGAGGTACTTCGCCAGACGTAGCGTGCGCGGATCGACGCGGGGCGGCTTCTTTCCGAGGCAGTACGCCATCCCGCCCTCGGAGGCGCGCCAGAGGATTAACCTGCCCTAGAGGCGCGAAAAAGGGGTGTGCCGGACCGGCGGGTTCGCCGGCCCGGTGGGAAACGAGTTCGAGCGATCTAGTGGTCGTGCCCGCCACCAGCCGGCGGGCCCGGGGACGACTTCTTCGACGCGATGACGTCGTCGATGCGCAGGACCATGTTCGCAACCTCACCGGCGGACGTGAGGGCCTGGCGCTTGACCCGGAGCGGCTCGATCACGCGGAGCTTCCACATGTCCGCGGCCTTGCCGTCCGCGAGGTTCACGCCGATATTCTTGTTCGCCTGGGTGCCGTTGTGGGCGCTGCGCAGCTCGATCAGGACGTTGATCGAGTCGTACCCGCCGTTCTCGGCGAGGGCCCAGGGGATCGCCTCGAGCGCTTGGGCGAACGCCTCGACCGCGAGCTGCTCGCGGCCGCCGACCGTGCCGGCCCACTTGCGGAGCTTGACGGCGAGGTCCATCTCGGTGGCGCCGCCGCCGGGGCAGACGACCCCGTCCTCGAGGACGCTCGCGACGACCTTGAGCGCGTCATGGAGCGAGCGCTCGACCTCCTGCGTCACGTGCTCCGTGCCGCCCCGGATCAGGATCGAGACGGAACGGGGGTTCTGCGCGCCGGTGATGTAGGTCATGTGGTCGTCCCCGACCTTGCGCTCGTCGACCTTCGCCGCGTTCCCGAGATCGGCGGAGCTGAGCTCCTTGATGCCGGTCACGATCTTCGCGCCGGTCGCGCGCGCGAGCTTCTGGAGATCGGACTCCTTGACCTGCTTCACGGCGTAGATCCCCTCCTTCGCGAGGTAGTGGAGGACGACGTCGTCGATCCCCTTCTGGCAGACGACCACGTTCGCGCCGGACGCCTTGATCGCTTCGACCATCTTGCGGAACGTCTTGTCTTCCTCGTCGAGGAAGCTCTGGATCTGGGCCGGATTCTTGATGTTGATCTTGCTCTCGATCTCGGTCTTCTTGATCTCGAGGGCGGAATTGAGGAGCGCGATCTTCGCGCCCGACACTTCGACCGGCATGCGGGGGTGGCCGCGCTCCTTGTCGAGGATGATCCCCTCGATGAGCTGCGTGTCGGCGATCGTGCCGCCGTGCCGCTTCTCGACCTTGATCTGGTCCACGTCGACGACGGTCTTGCCGCCCCGCTGCTCGGCGATCTTCTTGACCGCCTGGACGGCGATCTTGGCGAGCTCGTCCCGCGAGCCGTAGACTCCCTTCGAGCCCATCGCGGTCCGGGCGCAGTCCACGAGGACCGCCTCGTCCTCGGGCTTCACCTGGGTGCCGATCTCGGTCTCGAGGAGGCGCTGCGCCTCCTGGACCGCGAGCTGGAATCCCCGGGTGATGACCGTGGGGTGGACGTCCTGCTCGAGGAGGGACTCGGAGCGCTTCAGGAGCTCACCGGCGAGAACGACCGCGGTGGTCGTCCCGTCGCCGCATTGCTGGTCCTGGGTCTTCGCGACCTCGACGATCATCTTGGCCGCGGGGTGCTCGACGTCGACTTCCTTCAGGATCGTCACGCCATCGTTGGTGATCGTGATGTCGCCCATCGAATCGACGAGCATCTTGTCCATCCCGCGGGGTCCGAGGGTGGTCCGGACCGCGTCCGCGACGGCCCGGGCCGCCGCGATGTTGTTCTGGGTCGCACTCTTGCCGCGCTCGCGTTCCGTCCCTTCTTTCAGGACGAGGATAGGGGTTCCCTGTAGCATGGCGTCACCGTCAGCGGAAAAAAAGCCCTTCTATATGAGTTTAACTCGGTTCGTCGAGCCGCGCGGGCGCCTTCGGAGGGCCGAAGGTCGCAGGGCGCGGACCCCCACGGTGGCCGTCAGGTCCCCGAGGAACCCGTGCCCGCGAGGGGTGGCCTAGATAACCTAGTACGTGACATACACTAGCACGGAGCGGACGCTACGCTCCGGAAATGGGACCGACCTCCTTCGACGCCGTGGATCCGGGACTTTACTCCTACGAGGCGCAGCGGTGGACGCGGTACGGCGAGGGGCCGCCGTTCCGCGCCTCGACCGCCGCGATCGTGCTCGGAGGTCTCGTGCTCGCGATCTTGATCAGCGCCGACGTGCAGGCGGCCCTGGCGCAACCGACCGAGGTGCGGATCACCGAAGTGCGGTGGTGGGTGGGGACCTATCTCCTCGGGAATTCCTCCGGCCTCACGATCGGCGCTGGGCAGCAGTTTCCGGCCCAGCTCGTCTGCACCGGCCTCTGCCTCCCCTTTGATCGTGCCGGGGTCAACGCTCCGTTCACGCTCCTCAACTCGAGCTTCGCTTTCCCTTGGAACGAGTACGTGAATCTCACGATCCGTGCCCCGTCCGCGGCGTACTCGGGTCCTCTCAACATCGATCTCCAGATCGGCTGGAACGGGCCGACGGGCGGGACCGGGCCGGGCGGGTAGGGGGAGGGCGCGCCCGGCTCGTTACGGAGGCGAAACCCCCGCGCCGGATCCGGGCCCGACGAGCGCCACCCTCCGGTGTCCGCGCCGCCGCCCCCCGGCCAGAGGGGCGCCTCTCGAAACCATCATCCTGCCCGGCGCACCTTGACCGTCCGTGACGCTGGACTCTGAGCTGTCCGAGGAGTTCGACACCGGCGTCGAGCAGGACGAGATCCTCGCGAAGGGCGGTCTCTACCACACGGGGCTGGTCCCGGGGACGACCTGGAAGGGCCTCCTGATCGCCGGGATCGTCGTCACGGTCCTCGGGATCCTGCTCGAGATCCTGGCGCACACCTCGTACTATCCTCTACCCGACGACTTTCCGACGCCGTTCGGCTCGGCGCTCATCCTCGCGGTGCCCCTGGTCGGGATCGTGCTCCTGATCGCCGCGTTCGCGGTGCGTGCCCAGGGCCTTCGCGAGCCCCCGATCGAGCCGATCGTCTAGCCCGGTCATCGCCCGGGCCAGGGCGAAGTACTCCTCGGGGGTGCGGTCCTCCGGCCTCTCGTGGGCCCACCCCTCGGGCCAGCTGGCCGCGCGCGCGAGCTCTTCGGCCGCGACGCGGCCCGGCGCGATCCGCGGGAGCAAGTTGCCGAGTTGCTTGCGTCGCGAGGAGAAGAGGATCCGGACGACCCGCTCCAGCTCGGGGACCGACGGCACCGGGAGTTCGCCCGGACGCCCGTCGAACACCGCGAGGCGACTCTCGACCCGGGGACGGGGAGCGAAGGCCTCGGGGGGAACGATCTGCATCAGCTCGGTTCTCCCGTAGAGCCGGGCCAGGATCGAGGGCCGGCCGTACGCCTTCGAGCCGGGGCCGGCGGCGAGCCGCTCGGCGACCTCGCGCTGGACGAGGAAGACGATCCGGGGGACACGAGCGGCCATCAGCCGCATCAAGAGCGGGGACGCCACCGAGTACGGCAGGTTGCCCACGTACGTGGCGTTCGGATCGACCGGTACCTCGAGCGCGTCCCCCCGAACGAGCCGAACGCGCTCGTCGAAGGTCCGGCGAAGGAACGCCGCGAGCCGCGGATCGCGCTCGATCACGGTGAGCGGCGCAAGTCCCCGACGCACCAGCGCGTTCGTGAGCATGCCGAGGCCGCCGCCGACCTCGACCGCCGGGCCGGTGCGCGCGGCGACGAGCGCGGCCTCGGCATCGGCCACGAACGGGTCCGTGAGGAAGGACTGGCCCCAGCCCTTCGACGGCACCACTCCGAGCGTCCGGAGGAGCTCGTGGACGCCCGACGCATCGTGAGGCATCTTCGCCGTCGGGACGACGACCCGAGCGGGTCGGGGCCGTTCGGCGTCGCGGGCCGGGCGCATGTTACGGGGCGACGAAGAGCCGGTACTTGTCGTCGACCCCGGAGAGCTCCTGCACGATCCGGCCGACGATGAGCTGTTCGGGGTTCTTCAGGTGCAGGCGGGACTCGATATCGGCGAAGCTCGCGAACGGCGCGCGCCGTCGCTCATCGACGATCTGCTGCATCGTCTTCTTCCCGATCCCGGGAAGGAGCTCGAGGAGATGGAACCGCCGCGACACCGCCGGCGCCTCGTTGAAGAAGCGCAGGTACCGCGCCGAGTTCGACCGGACGATCGTCTCGAGGACCCCCGGGAGCTCGGCGCGGGCCGCGACGGTGAGCTCGTCGTGCCCGATGCGCCGACGGACGTGGTCGATCGGCGACGGCACGCCGGCGGTAGGGACGAGGGGGACGCGGGCGCCGGCGGTCAGCGCGGCGCCGGGGCGGGGCACGAGCTCGAAGAGCTTGAGCTCGGTCTCACCGATCGCGAGCGCGAGGGGTTCCCGGTGGAACCCGTGCTCGGTCTGCCGGCCGTGCGGCAGGTAATCCAGAATGTACGCGTAGTTCTCCACGGGTCGCCTCCGGATTCATCGGTGATGGGCCACGATCTCCAGGAGACGGTTGACCTGTTCCTCGTCGAGGGGGACCCGCTCCTTCGAGAAGAGGAGACGGATCTCTTCGGGGTACTGAGGGAGCGTGTCGGCGATCTTGACCGCGACCGCGGCGTCGACGTAGGGGAGCGTCCGCAGCTCCTCGATCAGCGCCTTCGTCGCCTCGTCGGGAAGCCGGGCGAAGACCTCGGCGTGCTGGTGCGCGAGCGATGCTTCGCGCGGCAGCGTGCGTCGGGCCGCTTCCTCGCCGAGGAGGTCCTTGACCTTGGAGAGGGGGACCGGTTCAGGCATCGGTCCTCGCGGGCGCCGACACCGGCACCAGGTGGATCGGGGTCGCGATCAGCTCCTTGCGCTTGCCCCCATCGCGGAAGACGATCCGGTAGGCTCGACCGGACTTCCCGATGACGGTGCAGGTGCGGCCCTGGTAGCGCGGGTGCGGTTGGCCGTGGGGGTCCGACGGCTCGATCCGGACCATCACCCGGTCGCCGACAGCGAACTCCCGGAGGAACCGGGAGACCGGCGGCATGCCGCGCTCGCGGACCTCCTTGGTGAAGGTGCCGCGCGAACGGGAGCGGAATCCCTTGGAACTCTTGACCATCGCTTAGGCCTCCGCGTCGTGGATCTCGAGGACGTCGAGGTACTCGACCCTCAGGGGGACCCCCACGAGGGTCGCGAGGCTCGGTTCGGTGCGTCCGCCATCTCCTTCCACCCATTCCTTGACGTACGTTCCGGCCTCGGTCCTCAGGTCGAGCGTGAACCGCCCCTCCGCCGCCTCGACCACGCGCGCGGCGATGACCCGCCGCGTGCGGACGCGGTCGGACCGTCGGTGCGCAACGCGGGCGGGGGTGCGCTGGGCGATCGCCCGAGCGACAGCGACATCCAACGCCTCATTAACCTTTGCCACGGGGGCTTCGCCGATCACGCCGACGCGGTAGCTCTTCTGCGGGGCCGCCTCCTTGACCTGCACGACGTCGGCGGCGACGGCCGGTCGCAGGTCGACGACCTCGACCCGGTCCGCGACGTCGCGGGCGAGCTCCCCGACGACCGTCGCGAGGTCGACCGCGCGCCGCCGGGGGTGAAGGATCTCGAGAACGAACGGGCGTCCCCGTCCGAGCATCCGCGCGTCGATGTCCTCCCGACCCATCCCGTGGAACCGGCTCTCGGTACCGCCCGTCGCCCGGAGGAACGGCGCGGCGACGAGCTCCTCGACGCTCGAGGGGTACGTTTTCCCGGTGCCGCCGCACGCGTCGCAGCCCGTTCCCCGGCAGCGGCGGCACGGCCAGCGGGTCTGCGGGAGCGTCCGGTCGAGCTTGCGGTAGCGGCCCCGGAAGTACAGCGGCAGGACCGTGACCTCGACCCGACCGACAGGGAGGTCGGCCAGGAAGACCACGTCCGGCCGATCGGGTCCGCCGGCCGCCCCCGTCCGGCGCTCGAGCCGCTTTCCCAGCTCCCGGTTGAACGCGCTGCGCGCGCTCTCCCCCCACTCGGTCCCCACCTCGGCCCAGAGCGCTTCTTCGCGGGCGAGCGTCTCGGGGTCCCAGCGCGACCCGCAGGTGAACCGGTGCCATTCGGTGCCCTCGGCCGCGCGGATCGCCCGGTCGGACCAGAGATCGAGTCGGTCGAAGGCGCCGCCGCACAGGCCGCAGCTCGCCGGGACGGGCTCGGGGGGGAGTCCCAGGGCGACGGCGCTCCGGGCGGCCCGCTCCGGGTTGGAAAGCCCATGGCCCGCTCGGCCCAGTACCCGGCCGAGGCATTCCGGGCAGAGCGATCGCCCGCGGGCGCGACGGGCGGCCTCCCGCCCGCGCTCGTCGAGCTCGAACGTCGGGGGCTCGGTCACGCGCGCTCGACCGGGCCCCGCCCCCAAAGCGTTGGCGATGCGCGACCGCGGGCACGTCAAGCTATTTGCCCCGCGCTCCTCTCGACCCCTGCGCCGATGGCGTCGATCACCGAGGCGGAGCTGACCCGCGCGATCGAACGAACCCTGGTATCGAGCGGCCGGATGCCGCCGGCGGAGGCGAAGCCGGTCGCCCGGATGGTCCTCGGGTACTTCGGGGCGGACGACACGGTCCTCGACAACAAACTGTCGAGCGAGGACCGTGACCGGTTCTACCAGCTCGAGGAGGAGGGACTTCTCACGAGCGAGGAGGAGGACGCGACCGTCTCCCGGGGCAAGACCTGGCGGATCCATTATTGGCTGCTCAAGAAGGCCCGGATCCGCGACGTGGGACAAAGCGGAGATGCGCCCGTGGGGGACGAAGCGGAATCGGTCTACCGCTCGATCGGGGAGGCCGCCTGGAAGCGCCGACCCGACTCCGCGCCCCCGCCGAGGTGAGTCGCGCTACCGGGCCGGTGGGGTCCGGGGCTGGTACCGCGCCGTTCCCTTCAGGATCGCCGGATAATCGGACGCCTGGATCACGTCGCGGACGTGCATGATCGCCCAGAACGCAAAGCCGATCGCGGCGAGGAGCGCGAACGCGCTGCCGATCACGAGCGCGACCCCGGTCACTCCCACGAGCGCGAGCAGGATCGGGAGCGACGCGAGCGCGTTGAACGACGCGTGCATGCCGACGGCGAGCAGGTAGTAGGCGCCAGTCCCGGGAGGCCCGACGCCGAACTTGCTCCGTGCGTAGCCGTAGCCGAACATGCCCGTGCTGCTGCCGTGCAGGACGACGCTCGAGACGCTGCGGACGACGATCAGGAGCAGCCCGGCGGCGAGGCCGCCGACGAACCACGCGCCGAGCCCGTAGAGGAACGTCTCGAAGAAACCGAAGCCGAGGCCCACGGACGCACCGAAGACGGGCCCGTCGGCGATAAGGCGCAATCGCTTGCGGTTCGCGACGACCCCCGTCCCCTTGAGCGCCTCCTCGGTGAACGGGGCGACGATCAGGACGAGGAAGAAGATCCCCCAGGGCGAGTTCGCGTTGAGGAAGACGAACTCCGGCCCCGGGTACGTCTGACTGACCGCGACCCCGGCGGCCACGATGATCGCTTCGACGATCGCCGCGACGACCGTCGCGATGATGGCGCCGTAGAAGAACGCGCCCAGGAGCGGCCCCCAGGCCTCCGTCTGGTAGCGCTCGGTCCGCCGGATCCAGGTCAGGTAGATCAGGGCGGGGATGAACGCCGCGAGGATGAGGATCAGGAACGACAGGCTGTCGCCGACGACGGTCATGGGGTACCGCGGGCGGCGGGATAGGTGTAGAATCCCTCGCCGGTCTTCCGCCCGAGCTTCTTCGCCGCCACCATCGTGCGGAGCAGCGGGCACGCGCGGTACCGGCTATCCCGGAACCCGTCCCAGAGGACGTCCAGGATCGCGACGGCGGTGTCGATCCCGACGAGATCGACGAGCTCGAACGGGCCCATCGGGTGGTGGAACCCGAGCTTGTAGGCCGTGTCGATGTCCTCCTTCGTCGCCGTCCCCTCGTACAGCATCCACGCTGCCTCGTTCACAAGCACCGCGAGCGCGCGGGTCGTGACGAACCCGGGCGTATCGCGGGACGTGACCACCGACTTGCCCAGGCTCACCGAGAACTCCCGGGCGCTCTCGACGACCTCCGGGCGCGTCAAGTGACCGGGGATGAGCTCGACGAGGGGCATCTGCAGCACCGGGTTGAAAAAGTGGATCCCGACGAGCCGGCCCGGGTCGGCCAGTTCCTGCCCGATCGACGTGATCGGGAGCGAGGAGGTGTTGGTCGCGAACAGCGCGTGGGGCGACGCGTACCCCTCGAGCTCCCGGAAGATGCGTCGTTTGAGCTCGAGGTTCTCGGTCGCGGCCTCGATCACGATCTGCGCCGCGTCGGCGCGCCGGAGCCCGATCGCGACGTCGATCCGCTCCATCGCGGCGAGGCGATCGGCGTCTTCGAGCTTTTTTCGGGCGACAGCGTGCTCGAGCGCCCGGGCGGCGCTATCGCGCCCGCGACGTGCGAGCTCCTCGTTGATGTCTTCGAGCGTGACGGGGTATCCGGCGAGCGCGCACTGCGCGGCGATCCCGCTCCCCATGATTCCCGCCCCGATCACGAAGACCCGCCGGCGGACCGAATCCCGAGGATCGCCCGCGAAGGTGTCCGCGGCCCCCGCATCGCTCATGTCGCCCCCGTGGCGGCGTCGCGCGCGACCTTGAGGTACTCGCATGCTCGGCAGAGTTCGGTAGAGGACGGCTCGCCGCACGCCCGGCACCGTTCCGGAGCTTCCACGTCGCGGTCGAGCAGCCAGCGCTCGACCAGGCGTTGATGCGTCCTCAACAGGGACTGCCGGGTCCCCGGCTGTGCCTCTTCGAGCTGCCAGACGATCTCGCGGAAGAGGTTGCGCGCCGCTCGGTGGGCGTGGGGGCACTCGCCGTGATCGAACGGTAGGCCGCGGGCTCGCGCATAGAGGAACACCTCGCGTTCCGGGACCATCGCGAGGGGGGCGACGCGCGGCACGAGACCGGGCTGGCGAGTGCGGTGGGGCGCCATCCGCACGAGCCGGTC
>Ga0187781_10000940_pt1 | contig 21665 bp, 16 predicted proteins | sample 0715_SJ02_MP02_2_FD_132447 | JGI IMG/M metagenome (GOLD analysis project Ga0187781, IMG submission 132447) | Tropical peat soil microbial communities from peatlands in Department of Meta, Colombia - 0715_SJ02_MP02_20_MG | ecosystem: Environmental > Terrestrial > Soil > Wetlands > Peat | place... | reverse complement strand
TTGCGGTCACTTTGGTTCATGAGTGTGCGCTAGCCTCCAGCGGCGTGTTGCGGGGCGTAACGGCCTCCTTAAGCTGACAAGGCAATTACTTCGGCATTGCGGTCTGCCGTCAACCCTTGACCTTGCAAACCGATCGTTCTCTAGATGCCGCGAGACAATAGCACTTGTGGGTTCGACTGCGGCACGGGCGGCCGCCCGCGCGAAAGGCCTCATCATGAAATGTCTGGCAACGGCAATCGCTTTCGCCGGCCTGTTGCTCGTGACAACGCAAGCAAGCTCGGCGCAGACGCTCGCGGCGGTCAAGGAGCGAGGCCAGCTCATATGCGGCGCCAACGGCACGTTGGCCGGCTTTGGCATACCTGATCCGCAAGGCAACTGGACCGGTTTCGACGTCGATTTTTGCCGGGCCATCGCGGCGGCGATCTTCAACGATCCGGGAAAAGTGAAATTCGTGCCTTTGACCGCCAAGGATCGCTTCACCGCTCTGCAATCGGGCGAGGTGGACGTGCTTTCACGCAACACTACGTGGACGTTGTCGCGCGACACTTCGCTCGGGCTCGATTTTCCGGCCGTGACGTTTTACGACGGTCAGGGCTTTATGGTGCACAAAGCACTGAAGGTAAACTCGGCGCTCGAGCTCGATGATGCCACGATCTGCGTGCAGCAAGGCACCACCACCGAGCTTAATCTTGCCGATTATTTTCGTTCCCATCGGATGAGCCTGAAGTCGGTGACATTTGCGACCGGCGACGAGGCGCTTAAGGCCTATGAATCCGGCCGTTGCGATTCCTATACGACCGACGCGTCTGGTTTGTACGGTGAACGGCTGCAGCTTGCCGATCCCGGCCAAAGCATCGTGCTGCCGGAAATCATTTCCAAGGAGCCGCTCAGTCCGGTCGTGCGCCAGGACGACAATCAATGGACCGATATCGTGCGTTGGACGCATTTCGCCATGGTCGATGCCGAAGAGCTTGGGGTGAACAAAGGAAATGTGGACGAGAAAAGGAAATCCGACGATCCGGAGGCCAAGAGGCTCCTTGGCGGCGAAGGCCAATACGGCGAAGCTTTGGGTCTCAGCAATGAGTGGGCCTACCGTATCCTCAAGCACGTCGGCAATTACGGCGAGAGCTTCGAGCGAAATCTCGGCCAAGGATCGCCGTTGAAGATCGCGCGCGGGCTCAACGCGCTATGGACGAAGGGCGGCCTGCAATACGCGCCGCCGATCCGTTAGATTATCACAGCCGCCCGGCTTTTGCGCCGCGGACTTGGCCGATGCCGATAGAATCTCCAACTCCGCCGCAAAAGCATGTGCGGCACCGGGGTCTGCGTTTCGGTCTCTTGGCCGTTCAGACAGTGCTCTTTGTTGTTATTTGCGTGCTGATATACGGCGTCGCGCTCAACGTGGCGCAAAATCTCTTGCGCGCCCACATTGCCTCTGGTTTCGGTTTTTGGAACAACACCGCCGGCTTTGACATCAGCCAAACCCTCATCGTCTATTCGGCGAGTACGTCGACCTTCGGGCGGGCGTTTTGGGTCGGTCTTCTCAACACCCTACTTGTCGCCGGGCTCGGGATCGTATTCGCGACCGTGATCGGCTTTCTCATCGGTCTTGGCCGGCTCTCGCGGAACTGGCTGGTTGCCCGGCTTTCCACCGGCTATGTCGAAGTGATCCGCAACGTACCGCTCCTGCTGCAATTGTTGTTTTGGTACAACGCCGTGCTCAAGACGCTCCCTGATTTGCGCGGCAGCTTGCGGCTGCCGGGCGGCGCCATTCTTAATAACCGTGGTCTGTTCTTGCCGCGGCCGGAATTTGGTACTCCCTTCGCCGCTGCGCTTATCGCGTTTCTTGCTGCCGTCGCGGCAACGATTGTGCTGCGGCTGTGGGCTCGCCAGCGGTTTGAACTCACTGGCAAACCAGTGCACGTGGCTTCGCCAACTCTCTGCTTGCTCATCGGCTTTCCATTGATCGCCGTGGCGGTAACCGGCGTCCCACTTCGGTTCAGCGAGTTGCACCTCAGCCGCTTTAATGTGAGCGGAGGCGTTGACATCCTGCCCGAATTTGCCGCGCTCGTCCTTGCACTGAGCATTTACACTGCCGCCTTCATCGCTGAAGTGGTGCGCGCCGGGGTGTTGGCGGTTGAGCGCGGCCAAGTGGAGGCCGCTCAATCGCTTGGCCTGCGCCCGAGTGCGACCCTTCGCCTTGTCGTCGTTCCGCAAGCGATGCAGGTGATCGTTCCGCCGCTGACAAGTCAGTACCTCAATCTTCTCAAAAACTCCTCGCTAGCGGTTGCGATCGGCTATCCCGATCTCGTTCAGGTCTTTGCCGGCAGCGTTCTCAATATCACCGGGCAGGCGGTCGAGGTGATCGCCGTAACAATGGCGGTTTATCTCGCCATCAGCCTGTTCACGTCGCTTTTGATGAATCTCTACGCCCGCAGTGTGATGATCGTCGATCATTGATGGCAATGAGTACGACAGGCGACGATTTTACGACGACTAATCTGCGCCGAAGCGCCGTGGAACGACTGCCGCCGACCGCACGGCGCAGCGCCGTCGCTTGGCTGCGGCAGAATCTTTTTTCCAGCCCTTTGAACGCAGCGCTGACGCTTGGCTCAATCGTCTTGGTCATCTGGGCAGTTCCGCCGCTGATCCGCTTTTTCATCCTCGATGCGGTTTGGTCTGGCACGGACCGTGACGCTTGCGTCAAGCCGGTGGCGTCGGGCGCATGCTGGGCGTTTGTGCGCACCTGGTTTTCTTATTTCATTTACGGCTTCTATCCGGCTGACCAACGATGGCGGGTCAATGTCTTCTTCGCCGCTCTCGCGTTTGGGGTCGCCTGGCTCGCGTGGCTCGAAGCGCCGCGGCGCGGTCTGGGCGCGGTCTATTTCTTTGTCATCCTGCCGCTGTTGTCCTTCGTGTTATTGCACGGCGCTCAGCCCATTGGGCTTCCTGTCGTGCCGACCGCTTTGTGGGGCGGCATTCTCGTGACCATGGTGGTGGCCACGGTCGGCATCGTCGTTTCGTTGCCGTTCGGTACTCTTCTGGCGCTGGCACGTCGTTCCGGAGTACCGCTGGTACGGTGGTTTGCAGTGGCTTTCATTGAATTCGTTCGCGGCGTGCCGCTGATTACGGTTCTATTTATGGCGAGCGTGATGTTGCCGCTCTTCGTCCCGGAAAAGTTCGCTCCCGACAAGCTGATCCGCGCACTCATCGGCGTGGCCTTATTCGCCTGCGCCTACATGGCGGAAGTCATCCGTGGCGGGCTCGCCGCGGTACCCGCCGCCCAATACCAGGCGGCGCAATCGCTGGGGCTGAGCTACTGGCGAACGATGGGTCTTGTCGTTCTGCCGCAGGCGTTGCGCGTCACCTTGCCTAATATCGTCAGCATCTTTATCGGCCTGTTCAAGGATACGACGCTGGTCTTCGTTGTCGGCATTTTCGATTTTCTCGGCACCGTCGAAACGGCGCGCGGCGACCCGCTATGGGCGGCGCCAACTACTACCGTCACGGGCTACGCCTTCGCAGCCGCGTTTTATTTTGTCTGCTGCTATGGCATGTCGCGTTACGCTCGCAGCGTTGAGCGCCGGTTGGCCCGATCGCATGCAGGTGCAAAGAGACCTGTATGAATTTACCCGAGAACCAAGCGGCCATCGAGATCGCCGGTTTAAACAAGTGGTACGTAGACTTCCACGTGTTGCGCGATATCGACCTGACTGTGCAGCGTGGCGAGCGCATCGTCATCTGCGGTCCGTCAGGCAGCGGCAAGTCGACGCTGCTACGCTGCATTAACCGGCTTGAGGACTGGCAGCTCGGCCGAATCATCGTCGACGGTATCGAAGTGACCGACGATCGAAAGCGGATACTCGCGGTACGTCGCGACGTCGGAATGGTATTTCAGCAGTTCAATTTATTTCCGCATCTCACTGTGCTCGAAAACTGCACACTGGCGCCGGTTTGGGTCAGGAGCATGCCGAAGCGCCAAGCGGAGGAGCTGGCGAGAAGTTATCTTGCCCGGGTCAAAATTTCCGAACAGGCGGACAAATATCCGGCGCGACTGTCAGGCGGCCAGCAGCAACGGGTGGCGATTGCCCGGGCGCTATGCATGAATCCGAGCATCATGCTGTTTGACGAACCGACGTCGGCGCTCGATCCGGAGATGGTGAAAGAGGTGCTCGACACCATGATCGAGCTGGCAAACGACGGCATCACGATGCTCGTGGTTTCCCATGAGATGGGGTTTGCGCGGCAAGTCGCCGACCGGGTGATATTCATGGATGACGGGCGAATCCTTGAAAGCGGCGAGCCTAACGCTTTTTTCGCGCGCCCGCAGCACGAGCGGACACGCGCGTTCCTCAAACAGATCCTGCACTGATCTATCCGCGATTTTCATAAAATTCGTCGATTAGTTTAGTCGTTGTGTTCGGTTATTTTTGAGACGCATTTGCCTAAAGTGCGGATGCACAAAGTCGCGGAAAGTTCCGACAATGAATGCACTGCAAACGAACGTTGATACCGGACGCTTCGTTGCTTGGTTGGATGCGGAAGCTGGGTTGCCGCCAACGCGTTGTTACGTCGAGGGCGTGTCGCCGGCCGGGGCCAAGGTGAAGGTGTTTAGGCCGCAAGTGCCGAGCGAATTCACCCTTCACTTTACCCGCAAAGGCGACGCCAAAGTGCGCTGCCGGGTCAGGTCGTGCGTCGGATCGAATTTCGACGTGGAGTTTGTCTCGTCTTTGTCGATTTACGCCTGACCCGAAGCCGGTTCCGACGCCCGCCGAATTTCATCGACGATTGAGAGTTTAGGCCGCGACCGGGGGGTCTTCAGCGTGGGAACGCGGCGCATGGGCCGTTTCCACAGCAACCGCTTCGGTATTGAACTTACGGATGATAGAGGGAATCTCCGACGCGGGCCGCGGCGGGCTGATCAGGTAGCCCTGCACCTGGGCACAACCTTCGTCTTCGAGACACCGCAACTGCTCCATGGTCTCGACCCCTTCGGCTACGGTGGTCATGCCGAAACTGCGTCCAAGGTCGTTTATTGCGCGAACGATCTTCAAGCTGTCGTAGCCCTTCATCAGGTCGCCGACAAAGGCGCGGTCGATCTTTACTTTGTCGAACTTGAAGCTGCGCAGATAGCTCAAGCTTGAGTATCCGGTACCGAAATCGTCCATTGAAATTGCAACGCCGAGTTCGCGCAGCTCGTGCAATATCGCGAGGCTTGTTTCCGTTCTTTCCAGAAGTACGGATTCGGTAATTTCAAGCTCAAGCCGGCGCGCCGGCAGGCCTGATTCGGTGAGGGCATCCTCTACCGCCCGCGGCAGGCCGCTGTATTTGAACTGAACGGGCGAAAGATTGACCGCGACTTTCACATCGTCCGGCCAATTCGTCGCTTCCATGCAGGCTTGACGAAGCACCCACTCGCCAAGCGCAACGATCACTCCGATTTCTTCTGCAAGCGGGATGAATTGCGCCGGTGAGATGAAGCCTTTGTCCGGGTGTCGCCAACGCAGCAGAGCTTCCAGGCAGGTCACGCGTTTTTGCGTCAGGTCGATAAGCGGCTGGTAGTAGACTTCAAAGGCCTTTTCTATGTCAGCCGTCCGCAAAAGCGATTCCATATCACGGCGCGCCTGCGCGCTTTCGTCCATTTGCGCCTCGAAAAACCGGTAGGTGCCGCGCCCCTCGGCCTTGGCGCTGTACATGGCAAGATCGGCGCGCTTGAGCAGATCCTCGGGTTTGGTTTGATTTTCGGATGCGACGGCGATGCCGATGCTGGCGCCGATATTGAGCTGATTGCCTTCGACCTGATAGGGCCGGCCGATCAGTTCGATGAGCCGGTTCGCGAGCATCGCTGCGCCTTTCGGCTGCTCGGAATCAAATTGTATGATGGCGAATTCATCGCCGCCGAGGCGTGCGACGCGGTCACTGTCGCGAACGCTTTCGATCAGTCGGTGGGCGACGCACTTTAACAAACCGTCTCCAGTCGAATGTCCGAGCGTATCGTTAATGCTCTTGAAGCCGTCCAGATCGACGAACAGCACCGCGACTCCGGTGCGGGTAGGCTGCGCCAACGCCTGTTCGAGCTGCTGGCGAAGCAGGACACGATTGCCAAGCCCGGTCAGGCTGTCATGGTGGGCGAGATAGTGAATCTCGGCTTGCGAGCGTTCGCGCTCGGCAATTTCCTTCTTCAGGGCTTCATTGGTCTCGACCAGCTCAGCCATGCGCTCGGCGATGCGCTGTTCAAGGGAGCCGTTGAGCGCCTGCAGCGCGTTGTTGGCTTGTTCGAGCTCGTCCTTGGCTCTTTTTCGCTCCAGCTGCGTCTTGATCCGCGCCAGCGCCGCAACGAAGTCGACCGGTTTGGTGATGTAGTCGTTAGCGCCAGCCTCCAGGGATTCGGCGACGTCCGAACCATCCGCCTTGGCAGTCACCATTATGACCGGGAGCTGCATCGGGGCATGTTGCTCGCGTATGCGTTTGAGCACCTCGACGCCGTTTAGGCCGGGCATCATCACGTCGAGCAGCACAAGATCGAAATGGTCCGAGCCGATCAAATCCAGAGCATGCTCGCCGCAGTCGGCCTCAACCGTAAGAAATCCTTGGCGGCCCAAGCGGCGGGCCAATACAGCACGATTATCCGCGATGTCATCGACGATCAGGACCGTGGGCTTGCTGTCCATTTGCTTATTTCTCTGTTTAGCTGAACTGGAGTAATCCGCCGTAGGGGCATAACAATTTGCTGCGGATCGACGACAAAATACCCCGAGCTAACGCGGGCCAATATAGTTCGCCCGAGTTAACGTTGACTTATGCCGATTGTCGGGTCGCGGCGGACATGGCGGCCTGATCTAGGGCTTTGCTGCGGCCAACGTGCGCCTGCGCAGATCGTAAACCTCATTCACGGCGCGAACTTAACGGCCGTCATCCTTAAATAACCACGAGCGAGGCAACGCTATTTTCACAATAAAACTTAGCTCGCTTTTAGGTAGAGCCATGTACGTTTGCCCACAAATAAGCAACGGTCTTTTTGGGGGCGTTTGTGACCGACATTTCCGCCGCAGCGTCGAACCTTGCACCGCCGACGAAGATTTTGTTGGTCGAAGATAGTGTGGCCAATCGCGATATGTTGACGCGCCGGCTGGAACGGCGCGGCTTTTTAGTGCGCGGCGCCGCCGACGGACCTGGTGGGGTAGCGATGGCGGCATCGGAAATTCCCGATCTCATCCTCATGGATGTTGCTTTGGGGACGATGGACGGTTGGGAGGCGACTCGTCGCATCAAGGCCAACCCAAAAACCGCAAACATTCCAATTATTGCGCTTACCGCTCATGCGCTTGCAACCGACCGCGACAAAAGCGTCGAGGTGGGATGCTCCGACTTCGATACCAAGCCGGTCGATCTGTTGCGGCTTCTCGGCAAGATTGAAAAATGTCTCGCGAAAAAAAAAATAAAGGCTAATGGACCACGATCCGCCGCCGAGAACAGCTTCGCACCGCAGGCCGCTGCGGAAATAAAACCGGTCGCCGTTCCGGTGCAAGCTCCGGTCTTGGACGCCAGGCGCGATGCCGGTTCAGCCCAGGCGCTCACCGGCAGCATGCGAGATTTTCGCGAACTGCGCGGCAAAGATCTGATCGCACGCGTCGGCAACTTTTATGAATGGCAACGCCTGCGGCGCAGCCAAGGCCTATGGCCTTACTCCAAATCGACGGAACAGGCGCCGCTCGCCGTCACCGCCGCACGGGACGACAGCGGATTGCGGTTTTCCGGACTAAATTTCGCAACCCAAGATTATCTGGGTCTGTCTTCCGATCCGGAAATCAAGGAAATCGCCAAGGCTGTCGTCGACGAATATGGGGTGCACAGCGCTGGATCATCGGCATTGGCGGGCAACACCAAATATTCACTGCGCCTTGAGCAAACGATTTCCGAATTTCTCAACCTCGAACACACAGTCTTGTATCCGACCGGCTGGGCGGCGGGTTACGGAGTGATCAAGGGACTGGTGCGGCCGAACGACCATGTGGTGCTTGACGGACTGGCGCACGCCTGTCTTCAGGAGGGAGCCTACTCGGCGACGAGCAACGTGCACCTGCACGGCCACCTCAACGTCGACTCTGTTCGCCGCCATCTCAAAAAAATCCGCTCCAAGGACGCCGAGAACGCCATTCTCGTGGTGACCGAAAGCCTGTTTTCCATGGACTCGGATTCGCCCGATCTGCGCATGTTACAGGATCTTTGCCGCGAGTACGACGCGACGCTCATGGTCGACGTTGCCCACGATCTGGGGGCGATGGGTCAAAGCGGACGCGGCTTCATTGGTATGCAGGGGATGACCGGGCAAATCGACATTGTTATGGGAAGTTTCTCCAAAACCTTTGCATCCAATGGCGGCTTCGTTGCCTGCAACTCTCCCGCAGTGAAACAATATTTGAAATTCTACGGCTGTTCCGCGACGTTCTCCAACGCTCTGTCGCCGGTGCAGGCCGCGACAGTGACCAAGGCTTTCGACATTGTACGGTCCGAGAAAGGACAGCAGCTGCGATGGCAGCTGTTAAAGCGCGTCGTACAGATGCGCGACGCTCTTACCGCGGCGGGACTGAGCGTCATCGGCGATCCGTCGGCGATCGTTCCCGTGCTGGTTGGAGATGAAGCGTTGGCGCGCATGGTCAGCCGCCGGCTGCCTGAACTCGAAGTGATCGCGAACTTGGTCGAGTATCCGGCCGTGGCGAAGGGTAATGCACGCTTCCGGCTGCAAATGATGCCCAGCCACACCGCCGAAAACGTCATGGAGCTGGCCGCGAGATTGCGCGCGGCGGTCGATCTCACCCAGCCCGAGTACGAAGAATATCGGGCAAGTGCGCCGCAAGCACGCGAGCTCGCTCGCGCAGTTGCGTGAATGCGAGCGAAGGCGGATCACAAGGATTGGCGATGTTTAGCGACAGGCTGATTAGGATCATCGACTGGTTTATTCCGACTGAGCTGCGGAAGAACACGGCGAATCTCTGGCGGGCCAGAATTTTCATCATCAGCCATTTGGTCGGTCCGTGCAGCGCCGTCGCCATTCTCGGCTATCTGTATCGCGTGCTGGCGGTGCACGATTTTGTTTTCTGGCTGATTTGCACCCTATGCGTCGCGTTCTGGCTGTTGCCTTTTGCCCTCAAAAGGATGCGAACGCTGACCTGGCTCGCATTGTTTTCGTTCTGCGATCTTACTTTCGTCAGCGTTCTCGGATCCTTCTTCTACGGCGGAGTGAGTTCGCCGTTTCTGCCGTGGGTGCTGGTTTCGCTGCTGATTGGCTTCTTCTACCTCGGTGACCGGGCGCTTCTGGTCGTCAGCATCTTCGCCGCACACCTCGCCGGTTTTTGCGTGGCTTACGTGCTCAACGGCTCATTCCCGGAGCGCGTCCCGGTCGAGGAGCTGTCGACCGTCGGCATGATCTCCGTGTTATGCGCGACACTCTACAGCTCGATGATGGCGATTTACTATGCTTACGTGATGATGGACCAATCAGCGCTGCGCCAGGAGATTGAAAAGCATCTGGTGACGGCGGCTAAGCTGCGGCAGGCGAAGGAGGACGCCGAACGCGCGGATGAGGCAAAAGCGGTCTTTCTGGCCAAAATGAATCATCAGCTGCGAACCCCGTTGAATGCGATCATTGGCTACAGCGAAATTCTGCTGGAAGAGATCGAGCCTGACGCGAATTCGGCCGACGAAGCGGACCTGAAGACTATCAACAGCGCCGGCCGGCATTTGTTGTCGCTGGTCTCCGATGTCCTGTACATGCCCAAGATCGAGGCGGACAACGTCGAGATATCGCTGCGCCCGGTCGATCTCGATCGATGCCTTGACGAAGTGACGTCCACCTGCCGCAACTTGGTGTTGCAAAATGGCAACGAGTTTATCTTCGACAAAGCAGGCACGCTGGGCATCGTTCAAACCGATGAAACCCGCTTGCGCCAGATCCTCATTAACCTGCTTGGCAACGCCGGCAAGTTTACCAAAAACGGCAAGGTGGTGTTGCGGGCGAGGCGGGCTTCCGCGTTGAAACACGCCGAAGTCATTATCTCGGTCGCGGACACCGGCATCGGCATCCCGTCAGAGGCAATCGCTGGCCTGTTTACGAATTTCAATCGCGCCAATTCCGTGACTGCTAAGTCATATGGCGGAACGGGACTTGGCCTCGCGGTCAGCCATAAACTGGCGCGATTGTTAAACGGCGACCTCTCCGTCGAAAGCGAGCCCGGTCGGGGATCGATCTTTACCGTACGGTTGCCTGTCGCCTCGCCGGCCATGGCAGCGGCGGCTTAAAGTGTTTTGCGACCAGCGTGGGCGGATTCCGTGATGAAAAACTCCCTCAAAAGACTTGAAACGCGGGTGAACTCTGCAGTCGATTGGTTCATCCCCGAGAAACTGAAATCGTCCGCCGACCTTGTGCAAGGCGTGCGGATGTTCTTATTCAGCCATTTGTTTGGTCCGTTTCTCGGCCACACAATTTCATTTTCGATGCTCTACATCCAGGGCGGTGCAGATCTGTCGTGGTGGATCTTTTTCATTGCCGTTACCGCTTTTTGGCCGTTCCCGCTGGTGCTGCGCATTACCGGGTGGTACGTGCCTTTGGCGCTGCTTTCGATCCAAAATCTGATGTTCTGCGTATTTTGGGGATGTTATCAGTACGGCGGTGTGAGTTCGCCGATATTGCCGTGGTTGGTGACGGTTCCGCTGCTGGCATTCTTTTATTTGCCCGAGCGCAAAACCAGAATCATCGTCGGCGTGCTGATTGTCGCCAATCTTTCGGTTTTCTACGCCCTATACTGCGCGCTGGGATTTCGGCCGACCGTGCCGCTCGACGGTCTAGTAGTGCTCGGCCTGATTTCGACGTTTTGCGCCAGCGTCTATGTCTCGATGATGGCGCTCTATTACGCCAACATCGTTTCTTCGCAAGCGCAGCTTGAACAGGAAGTGGAGCGCCACAAAGCCACCGCGCGGGAGCTTCGCGAAGCCACTCAGCAGGTCGAGCGAGCGATGCTGGCGAAATCCGAGTTCCTCGCGAAAATGAGCCACGAGCTGCGCAATCCGCTCAATTCGATCATCGGCTACAGTGAGATTCTCATCGAGGGCCTGGATCCGGCGAAAGACCAAAAATACCGGGATCTGACCTCAATCCGAAGCGCCGGGCATCGGCTCCTGGAGCTGATCAACGATCTGCTCGACCTATCGAAGCTCGAAGCCGGCAAGATGGAGTTGCATTCGGACAAAATCAACATCAGAGATTTATTCGATGAATTGGCCGCGAGATGGCGTCCGACGGTGGTCGAGAACGGCAATGATTTCCAGGCCGATGCGCCGCCGGCCATGGACATCGTTTGCGATGTGCCAAAGCTGCGGCGGGTGATCGAAAATCTTTTGAGCAATGCGGCGAAATTCACGAAAGATGGGCGCGTGTTTTTCACCGCATCGATAGCAGCCGGCTTGTTGACAGTCGCGGTCGAGGATTCCGGAATCGGGATACCGGAAAACCAGATAAAGGGATTGTTTGAGACCTTCGGCAATTCCGATGATGAAACGGCCAGCAATTACGGCGACGACGTAAGGTTGGGCTTGCCGCTCGCCCATCGTTATTGCCGATTGATGCGCGGCGAACTCTCGGTGAAAAGCAAGCCGGGAGTGGGCTCCCGCTTCACCATTCGCATCCCAGTGGAGCTGGTCGTCGGCCTTATGAAAACGCGGTCGCGAACGCAGATTACCGGGCGGGCAGCCTAAAGCGATCTTTTCACCGTTAAAGTGGCGCCGTCGGCGGAGCAGCAGCACGGGATCTTTTAGGTCAGCCGCAAAAATCTTACCGATTTTGACCGGCTCTAGAACCTATAATTGACGCCGGCAGTCACCATACTGATCTGTTGGTGCATGATTGCCGTGAAAAACAAAGGCGACGGCGAAATGAATGTCGTCGATTTATTCGGGGTGTCGATGAGAGCGTATTCAAGTCTAACCGACCAATTCGGCGACAGCGCGTATTCGCCGCCGCCGCCGACCGTCCATCCCATTTGCCAATAGTTCGAGGTGAAAGTCAGGTTTTCGGGAACATTGAAGTCGCTATTGTTGGTGTGCGTCCAGGCCCCGCCGCCTTTTCCGTAGATCAGCAGATTGCCGACTGCGACACCGAGTTTGCCGGTCACCGTGCCGAAGTAGTCGACGCTGGTCGTCAGCGTGTCAACGCCATCGAGCGCGGGATAAGAGCCGCGCAATGAGCTGGCCGAAAACTGAGCCTCGGCGCCCAGCACCATGACGCCGAGTTGATAATTATAGCCCACTTGCAAGCCGCCGACGGCGCCGGCAAGTGCCGTTTCCGCCGCCGTGCAGGCGCTGCCGCAATTGGTGTTATATCCGCCGGTCGGATCCCAAGCGCCGCCGCCGCTGGCGCCGACATAGAAGCCCGTCCAAAGGGGAGAAGGCGGTAGTGCAACAAACGCTGCTGGGGGTGGTGGCGGTAATCCCATGTCGGCGGCGATTGCATTGGTCGCCCCGCAGCAGCATACCGCGCCAAGCAGCAGACTCAGGAAATTTTTCACGATGACTCGCACGAACTCAATGAGATTGCAGCAGCAGCAGCAAACTCCTTTAACCTTAAATTTTCCTTACGCGGATCGGCCCACCGACGTTTTTGAGCGAAGCCAAACCCCGTTCCAAGCGGCACTAGGTAGCCGCTCAATTCGAAAGGTTACGGACTTGTAATGCGCGGGGAGTTACCTGACGAAACTTTAACTTGTTTCGAATTTGCGGCAGTCCTCTACTCCGAGCATGACGAGTAGCTTCGGAGCATGGAGGATAACGTGTTAAAGCCCTTGGTGATCGCGACGGCCGCGCTTGCCATCGCCGGATCTTCAATCGTGTTTGCGCAGCAGCGCTTCGGCGGACCGAAAGGCAACGGCAATTTCGGTCCCCACTTGGAACACTGGCGGCATCTGAGCGCCGATGACATGGCTGCATTCGCCGACGCGCGAATTGCGGCGCTGAAGGCGGGCCTCGAACTCACCCCCGATCAAGCGAAAAACTGGCCGGCATTGGAACAGGCGCTGCGCGATTTGGCGCAGCTGCGCATCGAGCGCAAGCGAGCGCGCGAAAACGCCGATCAAAGCGGAAATGCCGCTGCCGCGCCGAGAACGCCTTTCGATCGGATGGCACAGCGCGCTGACCGCATGGGCAAAACCAGCACCGCGCTTAAACGGGTCGCCGAGGCGGGTGCGCCGCTTTATCAGAGCCTCAGTGACGCACAAAAGAATCGGTTTAAAATATTGGCCCGGATGCTGCGGCCGCATCGGCATAGATTTGCGTTCAATGAGGGTAACGGTCCCGGCTGGCAAGGCGGTTACGGCGCCGGCAGCGGCCGCCGCGGCGAGTGGCGACCCCTCCGGGATCAGCAATTCGGCGAAAACGACGGGACGCCGGGAAATCAACCGCATTCCTTTATGGAAAGCGAGAACGACGGCTCCGAACTCTAAGGTGCCGAACAAGCTAAGTGTCTGCTGAACTCCCTCCCGCAGCAGACAACACTGCGAAGGCCGCGGCGACCCGCCTGCGGCTTTCGTATTTTGGAGCGCGTCCGGGTTTTTTATGCCCTCGTCGCGTGACTTAGGATCAGCCTCGCTCGACCGGAACATCGGGGCGCGAGCCCCATTCGGCCCATGAGCCGTCGTAAAGCCCTTTTGGCTTTCTGCCGATAGATTCGAGGGCAAAGGTAAGGATGGCGGCGGTAATGCCGGAGCCACAGGTGGTGATGATCGGCTTTTCCAGGTCTGCGCCGCTGTCCTTGAAAGCCGTTTCGATCTGGGCGCGCGGCGCGAGGCGGCCGTTCGCTACGAGGTTGCCGAACGGCAAGTTGAATGAACGCGGCATATGGCCAGCGCGTAAGCCGGGACGCGGTTCCGGCGCCTTGCCGGAAAACCGCTCGGCCGACCTTGCGTCGACGACCTGCGCGCTATCGTCGGCCAATGCCATGCGCACGTCAGCGAGAGTCGCGACGGCACCGACATTCATTTCGGCATGAAAGGTTTTTTCCGGCCGCGCCGCGGCGCCCTGTTCGAGCGGCCGGCCTTCGGCTCTCCACTTTGGTAGCCCGCCGTCGAGTATGAACACCTCCTTCGCTCCGAAAACGCGAAAGGTCCACCACACGCGCGGCGCAGAATAGAGACCGAGATTGTCGTAAACGACCACGGTGTCGCTGTTGCTAATCCCCAATGCGCCAACCGCTTCGCCAAAGTGTGCGGGACCCGGCATCATGTGCGGCAGGTCGGTGGAGTGGTCGCTGATTGCGTCGATATCGAAAAAGACCGCGCCTGGAATATGGCCTTCCAAATATTCGGCGCGGGAACGATTTTGCTGGCCAGGCGACGGATAGGAAGCGTCAACCGCCACCACATTGCGATCGTTCAGGCGAGCGGCGAGCTGATCGGTTGAGATGAGCCAATGGCTGGACGGCGCGCGGATGTCGGTTGGTTTAGTCATGCACGATCTCCAAAAGAGATAACGCGACCGACGCCGCAATGTTCACACGTAGGGGATATTGAGCTGCGAGCGCCGTTCCAGCCAAGCTGGGACCGGCAAAGTCTTTTCGCGCAGAAACTGCGGATTGAAAAGCTTCGACTGATAGCGGGTGCCATAGTCAGCAAGAATGGTGACAATAATCCGGCCAGGGCCCAAATCCTTCGCCAAGCGAACCGCACCGGCGACATTGATTCCGGAAGAGCCGCCGAGGCAGAGGCCCTCGTGCTCGAGCAGATCAAAGATGATGGTCACTGCCTCTTCATCGGGGATTTGGTAGGCGAGGTCTATCGGTGCACCCTCAAGGTTCTTGGTAATGCGCCCTTGGCCGATGCCCTCAGTGATGGAAGAGCCTTGCGATTTGAGCTCGCCGGTCGTGTAGTAACTGTAAAGCGCAGCGCCCATCGGGTCGGCGAGCGCGATGCGCGTCGTGCTCTTGAAGGACTTCAAGGCCATGCCGACGCCGGCAAGCGTTCCGCCGGTGCCGACGGCGCAGACAAAGCCGTCAATCTGACCGTCGGACTGGTGCCAGATTTCCGGTCCGGTCGTCTCCACGTGGCCCTGGCGATTGGCAATGTTATCGAACTGATTGGCCCAGATCGCGCCGTTGGGTTCCGACTTTGCCAATTGCTCCGCAAGGCGGCCCGAAAGCTTTACGTAATTGTTCGGATTGGAATAGGGCACTGCCGGTACTTCAACCAGCTCGGCGCCGCAAAGCCGGAGGGCGTCCTTTTTTTCCTGACTTTGTGTTTCCGGAATGACGATGACCGACCGAAATCCCAAGGCGTTGCCGACAAGAGCAAGGCCGATTCCGGTATTGCCCGCTGTGCCCTCGACGATTACGCCGCCAGGCCTGAGCTGTCCCTTCTTCACCGCGTCTTGGATGATGAACAGGGCGGCGCGGTCCTTGACCGACTGGCCAGGGTTCATGAACTCGGCCTTGCCGAAAATCGTGCAGCCGGTGGCAGCCGAGACGCGTTGGAGCTTGATCAACGGTGTGTTGCCGATGGCTTCGATGATGCCGTTCTTGAATTGCATCCTTGTCAGATCCTAAAAGCGACGGACCTTAAAGGACTAAGCTATTGAAAACAAGACAATATCAATGACATCCGCGCAGGGAAAGATTTTAGAAACCATAGCGGCGCATGCACAGTGGCGACGTACGGGAATTCACGGATTCTTTGCGGCGTCGCGGTACTTCCGACGTTCCACATCTCCGTCGATTCCCTTTGCGATTGGCCGGGTGGGACGCGATGAATCTCGACGTCAATACGTTGTTTCTTGTGACCGTGTACGTGGAGGTGATCCTCGGATTGCTGCTCTTGTTCGCGTGGGCGCAAAATACGGCGGTAACCGCGGTCGCATGGTGGGGTTTCGCGGATTTAGTGCGCGCCGGGTCGATCATGCTGTTCGGCCAGTACGGCTCGATCTCCGATTTAATCTCAATCGATCTCGCCAATGCTTTGCTGTTTACCGCCTTTGCTTTGACCTGGACGGGCGCCCGTGTCTTCGATCATCGCCCGCCAAAGCCCGTATTGTTGTTTGCCGGCGCCGCGCTCTGGCTCGTCTTCAGCCGCATGCCATGGTTCGCCGACGCATTCGAGCTTCGCGTGCTCGTCAGCTCGGCGATCATCGCCAGCTACACCTGGGCTACGGCTTACGAGTTCTGGCGCGGCCGCAATGAGGCCCTGGTTTCGCGCTGGCCCGCGATATTTTTGCTGTTCGCCCACGGTGCCCTTTATCTACTGCGCACGCCGCTCGGCGCCATGCTGCCAGGGTTGCCGACGACAAACGAAGTCTTCGACAGCGTTTGGCTCACGGTGCTCAGCTTTGAGGCGCTGTTGTTTACAATCGCCATCGCGTTCATTCTCTTGGCGATGGCCAAGGAACGAACCGAGCAGCGCCACAAGACCGCCGCGCTCGTTGACCCGCTGACCGGGATCGCCAACCGCCGCGCATTTCTTCAGGACGGCGAAGCGGAGCTCAAACGGCAGGCGGTGAGCCCCCGACCGATGGCGGTGATGCTCTTGGACCTAGACAACTTTAAATCCATCAATGATCGCTTCGGCCACGCAGTCGGCGATCGCGTCCTAAAGATTTTTACCGAGGTGACCAGCGGCTGCATGCGTCACATCGATCTGTTCGGCCGTCTGGGCGGCGAGGAATTCGCTGCCGTGCTCCGCGACACTTCACGCGACCGCGCCTTGGCGGTCGCCGAGCAGATACGCGTGGGCTTTGCCGATGCCGCTCGCAACGTCGACGGCGCTCCGGTCGTAGCGACCGTCAGCATCGGCATTGTCATCAGCTACGACGCAGTCCTGGATCTTCCGGCCTTGTTAGCGCAAGCCGACCACGCGCTCTATCGCGCAAAGGATTCCGGCCGCAATCGCGTCGAGATTGCTTCGATCGAGCTTATCCTCGATCGCGCAAGAAGCGGCGCCGCTGAACTCATGACCGTGATCGGCGGCAAGTCCACTGCCGCGAAACGGACCGCCAAGTCGGCAGCTTAACCGGCATCGCGCGATTTACTCCGCGTCGGCTGTCGCCGAAGCTTGAGCAGCTCGGCTGATTGCTTGATCGCGTCGCCGTCCAGTGCAAAATTTGCAATGCCGGTCGGACGATTGGAACCGTGCGGGCGGGTTCATCTTTATCGGTAGATTTGCTAGAGTGGCATGGGCGTAAAGCCTTTTGCCCCCGGGAGATCCACTATGCTCGACATCAGCAGGCGACCAGATGCAGCTCCATTCGACACCGCACGGCTCGATCAGCTGATGGACGAGGCCGGCATAGATGTCCTCCTGGCCACGTCGAAACACAACGTTCAATACCTCCTCGGCGGGCATCGCTCGTTCTTCTTCGACAACATGGATGCAATGGGCATCAGCCGATATTTGCCCGTATTTGTCTATCCGAAGGGCGCGCCGCAAAACGCCGGCTATTTTGGGCACGGCATGGAAACCTACGACGCGCAAGTGCGGCCGTTCTGGGTCTCCGAGGTCAACACCAAGAGCGGCGGGTCGGTCGACGTGATGCAGAAGGCCGCCGACTATGTGAAAAGTATCACGACAAAACCGCGCCGGTTTGGGGTCGAGCTCGCATTTCTGCCAGCGGATTCCGCGGCCACGCTGCGCAAGACGTTCGCCGATGCCGAACTCAAGGACGCGCTGTTCGTTCTCGAGCGGCTGCGCGCGCGCAAGACTCCGGCTGAGCTGGAGAAGCTGCGGCTCGCGTCCGAACTCGTCATCGACTCGATGCTTGCGGTCATTCAGAGCCACGGCGAGGGAGCCACCAAGGCAGAATTGGCCGAAGCTCTGCGACGCGAGGAAACGGCGCGTGGACTGACGTTCGATTATTGTCTGATCGCCGCCGGATCGAGCCTCAACCGCGCGCCCTCCGAGCAGCGCTGGGGAAAGGGCGATCCGCTTTCACTCGATTCGGGCGGCAATTATCATGGTTATATCGGCGACCTGGCGCGCATGGCTATTGTCGGCGATCCCGACTCCGAACTGGAGGACTTGCTCGCCGAGATCGAGGCCACGCAACAGGCCGCGTTTGCCCCGATCCGGGCCGGCGTCAATGGTGCGGAGATTTACGCGGCGGCCGAACCCATCATCAGAAAATCAAAGCTGCATAACCACTACGAGTTTCTTGCCCATGGCATGGGGCTCGTCAGTCACGAAGCGCCACGGCTGACCAATTCCGGCCCGGTTCCCTACGATGCCTACGATGCGCAGCGGCCGCTCGAAGCCGGCATGGTTGTTTCGGTCGAAACGACGCTGCTGCATCCCCGCCGCGGTTTCATCAAACTTGAGGATACGGTGGCCGTCACGCCCACTGGTCATGAGATTTACGGCAATCGGGCGCGCGGCTGGAACCGGGCGGGCGGCGTCGGCTGAGCTTTGCTTGGCCCGGGATCCGGCCACGAGCCTTATGTCCGTGTCCGGCTTGAGCCGCGGTCATCAGTAAATCGTTTGACCGGCGGGCTCTGGATATCGGCTCTCTGCAAAAGTCCTGGGGACGGTGCCTCCTGTGGGGGCCGCTGGGCGGCTCCGGCATGATTTTTGATTGTCGTTCATCGAGCCTAAGAACTGCGTGACTAGAGAGGGTTCGCGATGGACGAGGTGGCTAGTACCGCAGGCAAACCGCCCGAAACGCCCCCGAAGCCCGTGACCCACGACGATGCGACCGAGCATCGCGGTCATAGGCAGCCGCATATTCAAGCATTTCTCGCGCTGACGGCGCTCGGCGTCGTATTCGGCGATATCGGCACGAGTCCGCTCTACACCTTTTCTACGGCGCTCAACGCCACCGGTCACGCTCCCACTGCGAGCGAAGTGCTGGGCATTGTGTCGCTCACCTTTTGGGCGCTGATGGTTCTCATAACCGTGAAGTACGTCACGTTTGTGCTCCGTGCCGACAATGATGGCGAAGGGGGCATCTTGGCGCTCTTATCGTTGGTCGAGCATCAGGAGGGCGTGGCGCAACGGGTGAAGCTCTCCTTCGTCGTCCTCCTCGGCATCGTTGGCGCGGCGCTTCTTTACGGCGACGGCGTCATCACGCCGGCGATCTCCGTTCTCTCGGCGATTGAAGGATTGAAATTCAGTCCCAGCGCGGCGGACTTTGTCGTTCCGGCAACGCTTGTCATCTTGGTAGGGCTTTTCGCCCTTCAATATCGCGGCACCGGAAGCGTAGGGCGACTCTTCGGCCCCGTCATGGTCGCTTGGTTTGTCGCCATCGGCATCCTCGGTGTCGTCAATATCGTCCGAGCGCCCGAAATTCTGTGGGCGTTCAATCCCGCGGCAGCCATTCGCTTTGCGCTCGAAAGCCCGCTTGCTTTGTTCATTGTGCTGGGGGGCGTGTTTTTGGCGCTAACCGGCGGCGAAGCACTCTATGCCGATATGGGCCATGTCGGCACCCGCGCTATCCGGACGGCTTGGTTCGGCCTCGTCTTTCCTGCGCTTATTTTGAGTTATTTCGGCCAGGGCGCGCATGTGCTGGTCGATCCGAGGGCGGTTGCCAACCCGTTTTATAGTCTGTCGCCCTCCTGGGCGCTCATTCCGCTGGTGGTGCTCGCCACTCTGGCAACGATTATCGCCTCGCAGGCGCTCATTTCCGGGGTGTTCTCGATGACCCGGCAAGCCATTCAAATGGGCCTGTGTCCGCGCTCAATGATCGTACCGACTTCAAGCGACGAAGCCGGCCAAGTCTACCTTCCGACGGCGAATTGGCTGCTCATGGCTGGCACGTTGCTGGTCGTGGTCATGTTCAAGAGCTCTGACGCGCTTGCCTCCGCTTACGGCATTGCCGTCTCCGGCACCATGCTGGCAACAACCATGCTGCTTTATCGCGTGGCGGTGCACCGATGGAAATGGCCTCCTATCGTAGCAGGCTTGGTGATCGCGCTGATCAGCGCGATTGAAGGAATCTTCCTCGTTTCCAACTCGCTCAAGATTGTGCAGGGCGGCTGGTTTCCGCTCGTCATCGGCGCCGCCATCGCGACATTGATGCTATGCTGGCGGAAGGGCACCTTGGTCATGCGCCAACGCCTGGAGGAAATGTCGATATTGCCGCTCGATCGCTTCCTCGGTTACGTCGACGATTTGGTGATCGGCCGCGCTCCTGGGCTCGGTGTCTGGCTGACCAAGGTCGGACATGGCGCTTCGCCCATGTTGATCCGTCATCTGCAGCATAACCGTGTTTTTCACGAACGGGCGCTGCTGCTGAGCTATGTTTTCGAGCGCCGCCCGCGTGTTCCGTTCGCAGAACGACACAAAGTCGAACGCATCGGCCATGGCTTCTATCGTGGGCAAGTGCGGCTGGGATTCATGCAGCCGCCGGATATCCCGCGCACCCTTGAGAATTTCCGCATGCTGGGCTTCGATGCCGATCTCGACCACAAGCACTATTACGTCGCGCACGAGACAATTGTTCGCCGCGAAAAGGATTCAGCAATGGGCCGCATTCCTTTCGCGATCTTTTCGTTCCTCAGCAAGATTGCGAGTCGCGCTCCGGATTATTTCAAAATACCCAACGACGGGGTCATTGAGGTCGGATTTCGTATCGAAATTTAAGCACCGGCGCGCGTGTTAGGGGTTGTGCGGTGAAATGCCGTGGGGTTGCCGCGCGCCTTGTCAGGGTGGTGGACTTTCATCTCGCCCGACACCGACGCTTGACAACGCGCCGCTAAAGCGGCGCACTTAACGGCACGCAAAGCTTAGGGAGGAAAGCCGTGCGGTTTCTTGCTTTTGGACCTGCCGTTATTGCCCTTTTGCTTCCTTGGGCCCTTGCATTTGCGGACGTGTCCGGCGGCAAGGTCAAGGTCGGCGTGCTGACCGATCTCTCCGGCCCGTACGAGCAGAATTCGGGTGCGGGGTCGGTCGAAGCGGCGAAGATGGCCGCGGAAGAGTTCGGCGGCAAGGTCAATGGCGCGCCGATCGAAATTGTCTCCGCCGATCACCAGAACAAGCCCGATATTGGCGCTGCGATCGCGCGCCGCTGGTTCGACCTTGAGGGTGTCGACGCGGTCACCGATCTGGTCAATTCGGCGGTAGCGTTCGCGGTCTTGGAAGTTGCCAAGACCGACAACAAGGCCGTGCTGTTGACGAGCGCCGGATCGGCCGACTTCACCGGCAAGGCCTGCGCGCCCAATACTTCGGTGCATTGGGTCTACGACACCTACGAAATAGGGTCGGCAATCGGCCAAGCATTGCCGCAGCTCGGCAAGACGTGGTTCTTCATTACCGCGGACTATGTGTTCGGCCGCGCTCTGCAAGATGGCGCCACCGCCTTCATTGAAAAGAACGGTGGCAAGGTCGTCGGTGGCGTCCGTCATCCGCTCGGCACCAGTGACTTCTCGTCATTCATGCTGCAGGCGCAGGCCTCAAAGGCCGACGTCGTCGCCATCGCCAACGGCGGCGACGACGCCATTAACGCGGTCAAGAGTGCGCGCGAATTCGGCCTCACCGACAAACAGAAAGTCGTGCCGTTCGGGCTCGATTCGTTGCCGGCGATCCGAGCCACCAGCCTGCAGCTGGCCCAGGGCATGATGTATGTGTCGCCGTGGCTTCCCGACCGTGACGCGGCGGCGAAGGCGTTCTTCGCGAAATTCCTGGAGCGGCGCAAGACCGCGCCCTCGA
>Ga0187781_10000939_pt1 | contig 21673 bp, 14 predicted proteins | sample 0715_SJ02_MP02_2_FD_132447 | JGI IMG/M metagenome (GOLD analysis project Ga0187781, IMG submission 132447) | Tropical peat soil microbial communities from peatlands in Department of Meta, Colombia - 0715_SJ02_MP02_20_MG | ecosystem: Environmental > Terrestrial > Soil > Wetlands > Peat | place... | reverse complement strand
CCGAAGATCGTCGACTGGTACATGGATAAGAGGATCAACATCGACGACCTGATTACTCATGTGATGCCGCTCGAGAAGATCAACGACGCCTTCGATCTGATGCATCGGGGCGAGTCGATCCGCAGCGTCGTAAGGTACTGAGTGCGGGATTGCGAGGGCGGCTGGCGGCGATCGCCGGGCGCGGCGGGAGCGCTGCTGCTGAGGGCGCTTCTGCTGGCCGCCGCCGCGGCCGCCCCCGCAGCCACAGCGGAGCGGCTCTACGTGTCGGACGAGCGCGGTGGCGACGTCGTGATCGTCGATCCGCGGCAGCAGCAGGTGCTGGGGCGCATCGCGGTCGGCAAGCGGCCGCGCGGTATGGTGATCTCGCCGGACCGCAGGCGGCTGTACGTGGCGCTCACCGGCTCACCAGCCGCCGGCCCCGGGGTGGATGAGTCCAAGCTCCCGCCGCCCGATCGCCGTTACGACGGCATCGGCGTGATCGAGCTCGCGTCGCAGCGCCTGGTCAACACCTACCCAAGCGGCATCGACCCGGAGACCTTCGCGCTGTCGCGCGACGGCAAGATGCTCTACGTTTCCAACGAGGACAGCGGCCAGCTCTCGGCGCTCGACGTGACCCAGGGGAATCTGCGGGTCACGGTGGCGGTCGGGACCGAGCCCGAGGGTGTGGCCGTGAGTGCCGACGATCGCCTCGTGTACGTCGCCTGCGAGACTTCCAACGCGGTTTACGTGGTCGAGGCGGCCACGATGCGGGTGCTGGCGCAGATCCCGACGCAGAAGCGCCCACGGGCGATCTACCTGTCCCGGCGCGCGCACCGCGGTTACACGAGCGACGAGTTCGGCGCGGCACTGACGGAGTTCAGCACTGAGGACTACCAGGTCGTCAGGACCATCGATCTCGGGGATCCGAAGGTCGTGCGTCCCATGGGACTCGCCTCGCCGGATGGCGGCCGACGGCTGTACGTCACGACCGGAAGGTTCGGCAAGCTGCTCGAGGTCGACACGGAATCCGGGCGGGTCGTCCGTGCGATCGACGACATCGGCGCGCGTCCCTGGGGCATTGCGCTCAGCGCCGACGGCCACACGGCTTACACCGCCAACGGACCCTCGGGCGATGTTTCGATCATCGATCTCAAAGCCGGGCAGGTGAAGGCGCGGGTCAAGGTCGGCGGCAGTCCCTGGGGCGTCGTGCTGGCCGAGCCGCCGGGCTAGCGGCGCTGTTAGCGCGCGCGGCGGCTCACGGAACGACGTGCGAGCTGCCGAGGTCCTTCCAGTCGTAGCGCGGTACCTGGACCCACTGCCCGTTCTTCAGCTCGGGCACCTTGTGGACCCGGGTCTTCTCCACGGTCATGGTGCCGTTCTTGTCGATGATCCAGAAGTCGATGTCGTAGATCTGGTCCTTGGTGCCGGCGGCGCGGAAGTCAGTGCAAGCGAAGTATTGCCCGTCGTCCAGCTGGCGGATCGGCTGATGGGTGTCGATGAACTGCAGCTGCAGATCCTTGCCGGTCTTATCGTCCTTGAGCTTGAAGATCCCGTGGTTCTTCGCCTGTTCGGCGAGCGCGCCCTGCTCGACGGCCGACATCACCTCCCAGCCGCGCTTGACGGCGAGGTGCCCGGGATGCTCGGAAGCTGGAATCCACCACCAGGGAATCGGATCGCGCGCCATCAGCACCCACTTGCCCTCGCTCTGCAGCGGCGCCTTGTAGATGCGGATCTCCTGCACCTTGAGGAGACCGTCGGCCGGCGCCACCCAGAAGTCGATCAGCCAGCGCTTACCAGCATCGGCCGGGTCGTGAAACTTCACGTCGGGGAAGAAGCCGTAGCCGTCGATGGTGCGCGTGAAATCGATGCCGTCGTAGGCGAGCTTCAGCTGCGCGCCGTCGAGCGGATCCTCGAGCGCGAACAAGCCGGCGTTCGCCTTCAGGTTCGCCCCGATCACCCCTTTGACGACGGTCTCGGCATCGGTGCTGGAGAAGTTCTGCATGGCCTGCTCGGTCGACTGCACCGTGCTCGCGGCCATGAAGTCGCGAGCCTTCTCGAGGTTCGCCTGCGGGTTCTGGAGGAAGGTCTTCCTCGCCGCCTCGCTGCTGAAGCAATAGACCTTGCCGTCCTTGTCGGTCCAGGTCACCGAGCAGTTGGTTTCGACGTGTCGCCCCTCGGCGAGCCCTTCGGCGCACTGACCGTCGAACTCGGCCTGCGAGGGCGCTGGCGCCGCGCCGGCGGCCAGCGCGGCCATCGGCAGCCAGGCGAGCGCGGCAAGGAGGGGGCGGGTGTTGCGTGTCACTGGGCGAAGCTTTCCGGGCGACGGGCGCGCGAGCCCGGCGCAGCTGACCACATGCTACTCCTCGGCGGCAGTGCTGTCCGGGGACGCCTTGAGCTTTGTCCGAGCGGCACGCGTTACTTGAAGCGCAACCGCACGCCGGCCCAGAACGAGAGAGGTTGCGCCGGAGAGATCGCGTTGCCGTTGCTCCAGTTCGCCGGATCGGGAATGAACGTTCCGTTGGCATTGAAGGCGCTGGTGGTGAGGAAACCCGCGGTGGCGTATTCACGGTCGAAGAGGTTGACGACGCGGGCGAAGATCTCGGCGTGCTCGGTGAGCTGCCAGGTCGCATGCAGGTTGACCACCGCGTAGCCGGCGATCCAGCCGGCTCCCGAGATATAGGCGCCGGCACCGTTGGTGCCTCCCGCCTGGTTGGCGTTGTTCTCGTCGCCGTGCAGGTAGGAGCCGGAGGCCGCCACCACGCTGGCGCCGATCTCCCAGCGCGAGGCCAGCTGGTAATCGAGCACCAGACGGCCCGTATGGCGCGGAATGAGCGGGATGCGGTCACCCGGCCGAACCAGAATGTTGCCGTTGGCATCGGCGCTGCTGTTGGCTGCGGCGCTGACCGCGAAGGTCGACTGGAAGGTCGCGTCGACGAAGCTGTAGGCCGCATGCCAGCTCCACGGCCCCTGCCGGCCGCCGAGCGCCAGGTCGATTCCCTGGCGGCGGGTGCTGCCGACGTTGTCGAAGTAGCCCGCGTTGGTGGCGGTGGCGACGAACTGGATGTCGTTGCTGTTGACCGTGCGGAAGAGGTCGGCACTCCAGGTCAGGCGCTGTCCCGGCAGGCTGCCGCGCAAGCCCGCTTCGGCCGTGCGCGCCACGACCTGCGCGAGACCGGGGTCGCTGGCGAAGTCATTCGGCAGACCGCAGGGCGAGGCCGGATTGGCACAGCCGAGCTCGATCACCGTCGGGGCGCGGCTCGCCTCGTTGTAGTTGGCGTAGTAGGTGAGGGCATCGCTCGGCGTCACCGTGAAGCCGAAGGCGGGATTGACGCGGCTGAAGGTGTGATCGCCGCTCAAGGGACTCGGCTCGCCGAAGCCGCTGCCGAGATCGCCGACGTCCGTGTCGACGCTGTAGCCGCCGAGCGTCTCGCGGTTGAGGTTGTAGCGTACCGAGAGCATGAAGTGCAGCAGCCTCCCGGGCGAGAAGGTATCGGTCGCATAGAGGCCGTAGATACGGTTGCTGCCCGTCAGGGAGATCACCGTGGGATCGTTGAACGGGCTCGGCAGGTAAACGAGCATGCGCTCGGCCGTCAGCCCGCCGTACTGGTATTCCTGCACGAAGGTGTCGTCCGCGTCGCTGTAGTCGGCGCCGACGATGGCCTGGTTGCTGCGGCCGAAGAGGTCGCGCGAATCGGTGAGCTGCAGTCCGAGCCCGCGGGTGCGCTGCAGCAGCTGCGAGGTGGCGTTCTGCCCCGGCTCGCAGTAGCTGAGCGCGGCGAGGCTCGCTGCGCTCGCGCTGCAGTCGAACGGTGGCCCGCTGTAGCTGCTGTCCAGGTAGGTGTCGTTGACGTTGCCGTTGATGGCGCCGGTCGCGAGGCGCCGGTAGTAGACGTTGCCTGAGAGCAGCAGGTACTGGGCGAGGAACTGCGTGCCGGTGAGGTTGGCGAAGCTCAGGAGATTGCGCGTGTAGTCGGGTGTGTAGCTCGCTTCGCGCCGGAAATCGAGCATGTTTTGTGGCGTGGCGCCGTTGCCGTAGAGGCTGGTATCCGCATACGTGTAGCTGAGGTCGAGATCGGTGTTCTCGTTCTGCCAGCCGACCTTGCCGAAGCCCTGATAGACGCGGCTCGGCGAGAAATCACGCCAGCCGTTCTCATCGAAATACTCGCCGCTCAGGAAGTAATCAAAGTTGCCCGATTCGCCGCCGGTCTGCCCCTCGAACGAGCGCCGGCCGAAGGACCCGCCATAGCCCTCGATCTCGGTCCCGGGGTCATCGTGCCCGCTCTTGGTCCGCACCGAGAGCGCCCCGCCGAGCGTATTGAGCCCGAACACCGGGTTGGAGCCGGACAAAAGCGTCACCGTCGAGATCGCCGACTGCGGGATCAGGTCCCAGTTGACGGTGTCGCCGAAAGACTCGTTGACGCGCACGCCGTCGAGGTACACCGACAGGCCCTCGGGCGTGCCGAGGAGCGGCGAGGCGGTGAAGCCGTGGTAGTTGATGTCCAACTGAAACGGATTGTCGGCGCTCTCGCTGACGCTGACGCCGCTGAAGTTGCGGTTGAGGTAGTCGGCGAGGTTCAGCGTCTGCTGGCGCTGCATGGCGCTGCTGTCGGCGGTCTGCACGTTCGCCGGTATCTGGTTGAGCGGCAGACCGAGTCCCGCGAGCGGTGTATTGGCGATCACCGTGACCTGCGGCAGCTCCGCGACGGTGGCGGGGTTGGAGGGCGCCGAGCCGGGCGCGTTGGCGTCGGCGGCCAGTGGGACGGAGGTCCGGGCGGCGAGCACGCAGCCGAGAACACCCGAAGCGAGGCGCGGCCGGCCGATGAACACAAATTATTATAGCCCGCCCGCAGGTGCGTGCTACCGTTGCGCCCCCATGCGGCGATTCGCTCCCACGGTAACGGCGCTCGCGCTCAGCTGCGCCGCCCTGGCGCAGGCTCCGGTGCCTTCCCAGGTCGAACAGGCCGCCCGCACCTACATCACGCGCGCCGCACTCGAGGCGCCGATCCGCTTCCTCGCCTCCGACCTGCTCGAGGGCCGCGGGCCTGCGACGCGCGCCGACCAGACGACCCGGCTCTACCTGCAGACGCGCCTCGAGGGCATGGGATACCGCGGCGCCTTCGCCAACGGCGAGTGGCAGCAGCCGCTCGACATCGTCGGCATCCGCTCGCAGCTTCCGCAGCAGTGGAGCTTTCAGGGCAAGAACGGCCGCGTGGATCTCGCCTGGCGCGACGACTACATCGGCCGCAGCGGGCTGCAGAGCGAGAACGTCTCGATCGGCGACGCGGAGCTGGTGTTCGTCGGCTACGGCATCCAGGCGCCCGAGTATCAGTGGGACGATTTCAAGCGAGCGCGGCTCGCCGGCAAGATCCTGGTGATGATGAACAACGATCCCGACTGGGATCCGAAGCTGTTCGCCGGCAAGCGGCGGCTCTACTACGGCCGCTGGGATTACAAGTATGAGAGCGCCGCACGGCAAGGGGCCGCCGGCGCCATCATCATCCACACGACACCGTCTGCGGGCTACCCGTGGCAGGTGGTGCAGAGCTCATGGGGCGGGGAGCAGTTCGAGCTGCCGGACGCCGGCGAGGCGCGCGTGCGCCTCAAGGCCTGGGCGACCGAGGAAGCCACGCGGCGCCTCATGAAGGCCGGTGGCTTCGACTACGACAAGCTGATCGCCGCGGCACGCTCGCGCAGCTTCAGACCGGTGCCGCTCGGGGTGCGCACCTCGATCGCGTTCACCAACAGGCTCTCGCGCTCGCAGACCGCCAACGTCGGCGGGCTGCTGCCGGGGAGCGACCCGAAGCTCGGCGCCGAGGTGCTGATCTACTCGGCCCACCACGATCACTTCGGCATCGGTGAGCCGGATGCGACCGGCGACCGCATCTACCACGGCGCGGTCGACAACGCCTCGGGCTGCGCACAGGTGCTGGCGATCGCCAGCGCTTTTGCTGCGCTTCCCGAGCGGCCGCGCCGCTCGGTGCTGGCGCTGTTCGTCGCCGGCGAGGAGCGCGGACTGCTCGGCTCGGGCTATTACGCGCAGCATCCGAGCTTTGCGCCCGGACGGATCGCGGCCGACATCAACATCGACGGCGGCAGCATCTTCGGCCGCACCCGCGACGTGAGCCTCATCAGCATGGGCAAGTCCTCGCTCGATGAGATCGCGGTGGCGGTGGCGAAGTACCAGGGCCGGGTAGTGATGCCCGACCAGTTCCCCGACCGCGGCTACTACTACCGCTCCGATCAGTTCTCGTTCGCCAAGATCGGCGTGCCGGCGCTGTTCTTCAATGAGGGCACGGACGCGATCGGGCGGCCCGCCGGCTGGGGCAAGCAGCAGCACGAGGAGTGGGAGCTGAGGAAATACCACCAGCCGGCGGACAAGCTCGACGACAGCTGGAATTTCGACGGCATGATCGAGGATGCGCAGCTGGACTTCATGGCCGGCTGGCTGATCGCGCAGGCCGATGCCATGCCGGCCTGGAAACCGGGCGACGAGTTCGAGGCGGCCCGCAAGCGCGCGCTGGCCGCCGTGGGCGGCGACTGAAGCGGAAGGCACACCATGTTCGAGCGGCTCGAGCTCATCACGGCCGATAGCATCCTCAGCCTCATGACGGCGTTTCGCGCCGATCCCGATCCGCGCAAGGTGGACCTGGGCGTCGGCGTGTACCGCGACGATCGTGGCGAGACACCGATTCCGGCCGCAGTGCGCACCGCCGAACGCAGCCTGATCGAGCGTCAGACCACCAAGAGCTATGTGGGACCGGCTGGGAATCCGGGCTTCAACCAGGAGGTGGCGCGTCTGGTGTTGGGGAGCGAGCACTCCGCGCTCGGCGCGAACCGGGTGCGCGTCATCCAGACTCCCGGCGGCTGCGGCGCACTGCGCCTCGGTGCGGAGCTGATTCGTTACGCCTCGCCCGAGTCGGTGGTGCACGTGAGCGACCCGACCTGGGTCAACCATGTGCCGCTGCTCTCGGGGAGCGGACTGAAGCTCGAGCGCTACCCGTATTACGATGCCACGCGCGGCGCGGTGGCGTTCTCCGGGATGCTGGCGGCGTTCGAGCGGCTGCCGCCGCGCGCGGTCGTGCTGCTGCACGCCTCCTGTCACAACCCGACCGGCGCCGACCTGTCGCAGAGCGAGTGGCGTGAGCTGCTGTCGCTGGTGAAGCGCCGCCAGCTGCTGCCGTTCATCGACATGGCCTATCAGGGGCTCGGCGAGGGGCTCGATGCGGATGCCTTCGGGCTGCGGCTCTTCTGTGCCGAGCTGCCGGAGGTGCTGTTCGCCGTGTCGTGCTCGAAGAACTTCGGGCTCTACCGCGAGCGCGCCGGAGGGCTTGGCGTCGTGTGCGAGTCGACGGCGCAGGCGGATGCCGCCATGAGCCAGCTGGTGCGCCTGGCGCGCGGGCTGTGGTCGATGCCACCGGATCACGGCGCCGCCATCGTCCACGGGGTCCTGACCGATGCGGCGCTCAAGGCGCAGTGGATCGCCGAGGTCGATGCCATGCGCGCGCGCGTCCAGGGGCTGCGGCGCGAGGTAGTCCGGCAGCTCGCCGAGCACTGCCCCGGCCGCGACTTCGGCTACATCGCGCGCCAGCACGGCATGTTCTCGCTGTTCGGCATCACGCCCGAGCAGGTGCGCGAGCTGCGCGCGCGCCATCACGTCTACCTGGTCGACGACAGCCGCATGAATGTCGCGGGCCTGCGGCGCGAGAATCTCGAGTATTTCGTGCGCTCGGTCGCCGCGGTGCTCGCAGGCGGCGCGGGCCGCTGACATGAGCGCAGTGGTGCCGGGGCTCACGGCGCTGCGGACGCAGCTGCGCGAGGCGACGCTGCGACCGGAAGCCGGCGCTTCCAACGAGCTGATTGCCGACCTCAGCGCGGTGCAGGCCGCGCTCGCCGGCGCGCGCGCGCGCGCCGCGCGCTGGGTCGAGGTAGCGCGCGCCGATCAGCGCTCGCGGCCGCTGGTCGACCGGATGCTCGAGCAGTTCCCGCTCGACAGCGCGCAGGGCAGGGCGCTCATGAGCCTGGCGGAGGCGCTGCTGCGCACGCCCGATGCGAAGCGCGCCGATCAGCTGATCGCCGAGCGGCTCGCGGCCATCCGTGATGCAGGCGTCCGCGGTGACACCGATCTGCTGCTGCGCACGGGGTTCACGCTCCTGAGTGCCGCCGGCCGGCTGCTGCCCGAGGTCTCGGCCGAGCTCTCCGGAGAGGTCTCGGCGGCGAGTCTCACCAGGCCCGTGGTCGCCCCGATCGTGCGCGCGGCGCTGCGCCAGTCGATGCAGACGCTCGGCCATGCCTTCATCGTCGGCGAGACGATCGACGCGGCCCTCAGCCGCTCGCGCTCCGAGCCGGAACTGGCGCTGTGCTCCTTCGACATGCTGGGCGAGGGCGCGCGCACCGAGGCCGATGCGACGCGCTACCTCGAGGACTACGCGCACGCCATCGACGCACTCGGTGCCCAGCCGCCCGGCACGGTGCACACGCGCTCGGCGATCTCCGTGAAGCTGTCGGCGCTCGAGCCGCGCTACACGCTGCTACAGAGCGAGCTGGTGCACGAGCGGCTCAGCCCGCGGATGCTCGAGCTCGCGCGCCTTGCCGCCCGCGCCGGTATCGGCATAACCATCGACGCCGAGGAGGCGGACCGGCTCGACCTGTCGCTCGACATCGTCGAGACGCTGGCGCGCGATGCCGCGACGCGCGGCTGGGAGGGGCTCGGGCTCGCGGTGCAGACCTACGGCCGGCGCGCGCCGCTGGTCCTCGACTGGGCGGCGGAGCTCGCGCGCGACTCGGGTCGCCGCATGACCGTGCGCCTGGTGAAGGGCGCCTACTGGGACAGCGAGATCAAACGCGCGCAGGAGCGGGGACTCGCGAGCTTTCCGGTGTTCACTTCCAAGGCCGCCACCGACGCGTGCTACCTGGAAGGTGTCAAGCGCCTGTTCGCCGCGGGCGAGCAGCTCTATGCCCAGTTCGCCACTCACAACGCCTATACCGCGGCGGCGGTACTGGCGCTCGCGCCCGCCGGCGCGCGCTACGAGTTCCAGCGTCTGCACGGCATGGGGGACGCCCTGTACGCGGCGGCGCGTGCCGAGCTGCCGGACCTGCCGCCGGTGCGCGTCTATGCGCCGGTCGGCACGCACGAGGAGCTGCTGCCCTACCTGGTGCGGCGGCTGCTCGAGAACGGCTCCAACAGCTCCTTCGTCCACCAGTTCATGAACCCGCAGATTCCCGTGGAGCAGGTCGTGCGTGATCCCATCTCGTCCCTGAACGACGCCTCGAGCGGCGCGCCGCGCGTGCGCGAGCCCGCGGCACTATTCGGCGCAGAGCGCGCCAATTCCGCCGGCGAGGACTTCGGCGATCCCGCGACCCTTGCGCTCCTCGAGGGCCAGCTGCGCGCACACGCCGGCGAGACCTGGACCGGCGGCCCGATCCTGAGCGGCCGCGCGGTGCGCGATGCGAACGTCGCGGTGGTCTCTCCTGCCAGGACCGCGGAGACCGTCGGCTTCACGCGCGATGCCACGGCGGAAGAGATCCGTGAAGCGATGACGGCCGCGGCGCGCGCCCAGCCCGCGTGGGATGCCACCCCGGCGGCCGAGCGCGCCGCGATTCTCGCGCGCGCGGCGGATCTGCTCGAGGAGCGTCGCGGTGAGTTCCTGAGCCTGCTGGTGCGCGAGGCGGGCAAGACGCTGCCAGATGCGGTGGCGGAGCTGCGCGAGGCGGTCGATTTCTGCCGCTACTATGGCGCGCGGGCCCGCGAGCTGTTCGGCGCTCCGGAGGTGATGCCGGGCCCCACCGGCGAGCGCAACACACTGTCGCTTCATGGCCGGGGTGTGTTCGTGTGCATCAGCCCGTGGAACTTCCCGCTGGCGATTTTCACCGGCCAGATCACGGCGGCGCTCGCCGCCGGCAATGCGGTGGTGGCGAAGCCCGCGCCCGCGACCCCGCTGATCGCGCATGCGATGACGCGCCTGCTGCACACGGCGGGGGTGCCGGCCGCGGCTCTGCAGCTCACGCCCGCCGACGGACCGGCGTTCGGCGAGGTCGCGCTCACCCATCCGGCACTCGCCGGCGTGGCGTTCACCGGCTCGACCGCGACCGCGGCTACCATCAATCGCACGCTCGCCAACCGCGACGGCCCGATCGTGCCGCTGATCGCCGAAACCGGCGGCGTGAATGCCATGGTGGTCGATGCAACTGCGCTCCCCGAGCAGGTGGTCGATGACGCGATCACCTCAGCGTTCACCAGCGCGGGCCAGCGCTGCTCGGCGCTGCGGGTGCTGTACCTGCAGGAAGAGATCGCCGATCGGGTGATCCAGATGCTGACCGGCGCGATGCGGGAGCTGCGCATCGGCTCGCCGGCGGAGCCGGCGACCGACGTCGGTCCGGTGATCTCCGCGGCCGCGCGCGCGCGCCTGGCGCGTCATGCCGAGCGCATGCGCGTGGAGGCGAAGCTGCTGTACGCCTGCGAGCTCGACCCGGCGCTCGCGGCGGCCGGACATTACTTCCCGCCGCAGATGTTCGAGCTGCGCTCGCTCGATCAGCTCAAGAGCGAGGAGTTCGGACCGATCCTGCACGTGGCGCGCTATCGCAGCGATCAGCTGCCGCAGGTGCTGGCGGCGATCCGTGGCACGGGCTATGGACTCACGCTCGGCGTCCACAGCCGCCTCGAAAGCGTCGCGAGCCACGTGTTCGCGTCGCTCCCGGTCGGCAACACCTACGTGAACCGCAACATGATCGGCGCGGTGGTCGGTGTGCAGCCCTTCGGCGGCCAGGGTCTGTCGGGCACCGGCCCGAAGGCCGGCGGACCTCACTACCTGCTGCGCTTCGCCAACGAGCGGACGCTCACGATCAACACTGCCGCGATCGGCGGCAACGTCGAGCTACTGGGAGACCAGCATGGCTGAACACAAGACCAGGTGCTTCTGTGGTGCCGTCGAGTTCACCGTCAGCGGCGAGCCGGCTGCGATGGGCTACTGCCATTGCGCATCGTGCCGGCACTGGTCCGCGGGACCGGTGAACGCGTTCACGCTGTGGCAGCCGAGCGCCGTCAGGGTGACCAAGGGAGCCGACAACATCGGGACCTACAACAAGACTCCGGTGAGCTACCGCAAGTGGTGCAAGACCTGCGGCGGCCATCTCTTTACCGAACACCCGCCGCTCAAGCTCACGGACGTGTTCGCGGCCATGCTGCCGACGCTCAAATTCACGCCCGGCGTGCACGTCAATTACCAGGAGACGGTGCTGCGGATGCGCGACGGGCTGCCGAAGCTCAGGGACTTCCCGAAGGAATTCGGGGGCTCGGGCGAGACGCTGCCGGAGTAACTCCGAGCGCTGCGGCGTGTCAGGCGCCGGGGCGCGTGCGTGATGTTCCTCGGGACACAAGTTCAATAGTCATTGAACTTCGCCTTCGGAAGGCCCGATAGAGGGCCTTAAGGAGCCGGAGTTCAATAGTCATCGAACTTGGCCTCCGGGAGCCCCGATTCAGGGCCTTCCGGGACCAAAGTTCAATGTTTGTAGAACTTATGCGGAATTGAACCTCTCACGCTCCAGCTCATACTGGGCCCGTGCTGAAGGACACGCTCAGTCCCAAGTTTCGGTCCTCGAGGAGAGCGGCCTGCTGCGCACCTGGAAGGACGGTCCGGAGCGTCTGTACAGCCTCGTGCCCGATGGCTTCAAGGAGGCTGCAGCCTGGCTGCACCACATCCGCTGGACCGAAGAGCTAGCTCGTTTGGCCGGGACCGGTCGTGATGCCCGGCTGCAGCTGCCCGAGCAGCGCCTCGAGCGACTCCACCGGCGCCGAACAGCTGCTCCCGCGGCAGATGTAAGCCACCGCCGCACCACGCGGCGTCTTGTCCGCCAGCGCCGGCGGCAAACCGGCGGCATCGGCCGGAATGGCTAGCACCAGCCGCCGCGGCACGAACATGCGCGCGAGCTCGCGCCGCCAGGCCTCGATTGCCGCCGCTTCGCCGCGCAGGATGACGATCTCCGGCGGCTGCAGCAGCTCCTCGAGCGCAGTGACCAGCGTGACGTGCGACACCGGGTACTTCTCGATGGCCGGCCATGCTGCGCGCAGCGTGCGCTCGGCAGCCGTGAGATAGCGCGGCTCTCCGAGGAGATGTCCCAGGCGCTGCAGCGTGAACGCCGCGATGCCGTTGCCGGACGGGATCGCATCGTCGCTGAACGTCTTGGAGCGATGGATCAGCTGCTCGTGGTCGTCGGAGGTGAAGTAGAAGCCGCCGTTCGCCTCGTCGGCGAAGTGCCCGAGCACCACTTCCGTCAGCTGCCGCGCAAACTCCAGCTCCCCGGCGCGGAAGCGCACCTGCTGCAGCTCGAGCACCGCGTCGACCAGGTAGACGTAGTCGTCCAGGTAGGCGTTGAGATGCGCGCGCCCGTCCTTGTAGGTCGCGAGCAGCCGGCCGTCGCGCCAGAGTGCGGCGCGGACGAAATCGAGCGCACGGCTGGCCGCAGCCGCGAGCGGCTCGGCGTTGTGCACGCGCGCGGCAATCGCCAGCCCGCGGATCATGAGCGCGTTCCAGGAGGTGAGAATTTTCTCATCGCGCGCAGGCCGCACGCGCTGCGCGCGCAACGCGAGCAGCTTAGTGCGGGCGCTCTCGAGCAGCGCGCCGACCTCGGCGGCGGTGCGCTGCACGGCCGCCGCGATCTGCTCCACGGTCGCGGTGACGTACAGGTGCCAGCGGCCCTCGAAGTTGGGCGGTGAGTCGAGGCCGAAGCGCGGCGCGAACACCGCAAGCTCCTCAGCGCTCAGCGCCTGCCGGATCTCCTCGCGGTCCCACACGTAGAACTTACCCTCATGACCCTCGGAGTCGGCATCCAGGCTCGAGTAGAACCCGCCCTCGGGGGACTGCATCTCGCGCAGCGCCCAGCGGGCGGTCTCGAGCACCACCTGGGCGTAGAACACATCCGCGCTCGCCAGCGAGGAGTTGGCGTACACCGCGAGCAGCGCGCCGTTGTCGTACAGCATCTTCTCGAAGTGCGGGATCATCCAGCGCTCGTCGACCGAATAGCGGCAGAAGCCCCCGCCGAGCTGATCGCAGATGCCGCCGTCGCCCATGCGCCGCAGCGTGAAGCTCGCCATGTAGAGCGACTGCAGCCCGGCCTCGTCGCCCGCCGGGCTGGCGCGCCAATCGCGCAGCAGACGCTCGAGGGCCTTCGGCGCGGGAAACTTGGGCGCGCCGCCGAAACCGCCGTAGCGGCGGTCGAAGGTGCTCGCGAGCTGTGCGCGGCACGCCTTGAGCGGCGCGTCGGTAAGCTCAGTGCCGGCCGGAGCGGGCGGGTAATTCATGTCGGCGAGCGCGGTCACCAGCGCTTCGTTCTGCGCACGCAGCTCCTTCTCGTGCGTCCGGTAGAACTCCGCCACTCGCTTGAGCAGGTCGCTGAAGGCGGGCAGGCCATAACGCGGCTCCTTCGGGAAGTAAGTGCCGCCAAAGAACGGGCGCTGATCGTCGTGTGTCAGGAACATCGTGAGCGGCCAGCCGCCGCCGCGCTGGGTGATCATCTGCTGCGCGATCTGGTAGATGCGGTCGATGTCGGGGCGCTCCTCCCGGTCGACTTTGATGTTGATGAAGTTGTCGTTGAGGAGCCGCGCCGTGGCCTCGTCCTCGAAGCTCTCCTTCTCGAGGACGCTGCACCAGTGGCACGCGTTGTAACCGACGCTGAGGTGTATAGGTTTACGTTCCAGGCGCGCGCGTTCGAGAGCCTCAGATCCCCACGGATACCACTCGACTGGATTGTGAGCGTGCTTGCGTAGGTACGGGCTCGTCTCCGAGATGAGGCGGTTCGTGTAGCTCGGCTTGTCTTGTCTATCCGAACGCTCGGTCTGCGTCATGCTTCCAGGTCCAGCCTTTGTGTCGTGGGCGCTTGCCGCTCTTGAGTTCGTGCATGTGAACTACGGTCAGCCCGCAGGCGCGACAAAACGCGGCGAGGTTTGTGATTCTGACGACTGCCCCGCCAGGTGCGACGAATCCCTTGTGTATCTTGGCGGGCAATCTGGTTCTGCCCAGCGCGTGAGTCCATCCACGGTCGCAGACGATCCGCCCATTCGCCACGGCGGCCATATGAGCAGCGTTGAGGCCATTACGACTGCAAAACTCCGCGAGGTTTCGGATCGGGGGAACGGGCCGTCCTTCCGGGTCAATGAAGCCGGCATGAGTCTTGATGTACTCACGTTGGCGAACGCTGTTGGTATGCGTCCAGCCTTTGTACGATTTCAACCTGGAGACCCCCTTTGAAAGCCGGCGCATCGAGGGAAAATCCAAGTGGTTTTGCCGGCAGAAACTGCTGAGGTTGACGATCGTCACCGGGTCTCCGTTCGGATTGCGGAAACCCGACCAGGTTTGCCCGATTCCGGCACCGGCAGTGGTCGCCAGCAGTTTGACGTTGAATCCTTTTCGGCGATCGGCGCAACCGGTCCGATCGATCCAATACTGCTCTCTCAGCAGGAGCTGAGATGGATCGGCGAACTCCAGCACGGTGAACTCAAAGTTTGCGGCGCCGTAGCGCGTCCAGGCGCTCTGCAAGTGCGGGTTGCCGTGCAACCCCTCGGCAAGTTGTTGGTGGTGTCTGTACCAGCGATTCAGGAGGTTTACCGCACTGCCGATATAGATTCTACCGCTGCGTTTGCAGCGGATCTGATAGATGCCGGACCGTTTCCACATCGACTGTATTGGCTTCAGCTCCGAGGATATGAATCATAGCGCGTTCCCTCACGTCGCGATGTGCGGTACCGACGAGGGTCTCTGTAATGCTTACGTAAGGGGCTGCGCGCCGTCGGCCTTGAGCTGCGCGTTGAGGCTCGCCAGCGTGCCGCTCTTGAATTTCGCCCACTTTGAGAGCGCCGCGTCGAGAAGCGCCCGGTGCCGGAGATAGCCGCGCTCCGCGTCGGGAGTCGGCGCGGCATCGGCGCCGTCCACCGCCCGTGCGAGCTCGCGGAACGCGTCCTGCAGATATCGCAGCCCGCCGACCGTCGTCGGCGGAGGACCAATCGAGTCCGGTGAGCGCTTCTCGGGGGCGAGGTCGGCGACCGCGAGCAGGCCTTTATCGGCGGCTGCGAATGCTTCGGCCACGGCGCCGCCGGCACCTTTGCGGCGCTCGGCGATGAGCGCGTGAATCCGCTCAGCCTCCTTGAGCGCCGCCGCGATCTCGACGCGTGCCGCTTCGATCTCGCGCGCGAGCGCGAACTGCCGCGCATAGGCGGCCGGCGGCAGCGTGACGCGCGGGTCGGGGGCGACGCTGAGCGTTTGCCGATAGACGCGATCGCCGGCCTTGAGCTCGACGCGGTACTCGCCCGGCGGTGCCCACACGCCTTCCTCGGGCTCCTCGGAATCGTCCGCGGCCAGCCCGGCGCGCGGCGGGTAGTGCAGATCCCACACGAAGCGGTGAGCTCCGGTACCGGCGCCGGGCGGCGGCGGCACCGCAAGCCACTCGGGCGCAGTCACCACCTTGGAGAGATCGGGTTGCGTCGGCTGGTCCTCGCTCGAGAAGGTGCGCACGGCCGTGCCGGTGGCATCGTAGACGGTCAGCTGCACCGCGCCCGTCACGGCGGCGTCGAGCACGTAGTCGAACCAGGCGCCGGGCTTCGGGTTGGCGCCCATCGGCTCGTCCTTCGGCATCGGCGTGCCGACGAAGCCGGTGGGGCGCACACGCACCGCGTGCGCCGGCGGCAAAAGACGCGTGCGGCCGCTCGCATCGTCGGCGTACGCCCGCAGTGGCGCGATGTCGTCCATGATCCAGAAGCCGCGGCCATGCGTTGCGATCACGAGATCCGCGCCGTGCACCTCGAGGTCGCGCACCGAGGTGCGCGGCAGGTTCTGCTGCAGCGCCTGCCAGTGGGCCCCATCGTCCAGCGACACATAGACGCCGTGCTCGGTGCCGCAATAGAGGAGGCCGCGATGCGCGGGATCCTCGCGCACCACGTTGACGGAGTTGTGCACGCCGTCGGCGATCCCCTCGGCGATCAGCGTCCAGCTCGCGCCGCCGTCGTGCGTGCGATAGATGTAGGGCCGCGGATCATCGAGCCGATGCCGGTCGACGGCGAGGTAGGCGCTGCTCGAGTCGAAGTGCGAGGGCTCGACGACGCCGATTTTCGCCCAGGCCCCGAGCGTGGCCGGTGTGACGTCCTGCCAGTGAGCGCCGCCATCGGGAGTCTTCCATACCAGCCCGTCGTCGGTGCCCGCCCAGATGAGGCCGGCGCGCAGGGGCGAGGGACCGATCGCATACACGACGCCGCGGCGCGGCCCGTTGCTGTCGTGATCGGCGAGGGTGGCGGCGTCGAGGTTGGCCGGTGCTCCGGGATCCGCTCGGGTGAGGTCCGGGCTGATCGCCTGCCAGTGCGCGCCGCGGTCGGTGGTGCGGAAGATCCGCTGAGTGCCGAAGTAGAGCGCCTGCGGTGCGGCCTTGCCGAATACGAGCGGCAGCGTCCAGGTGCCGCGATAGAGCCCCGGCCACGCCAAGCCCGGGGTGATGCTCTGCTTCTGGCCGGTGCGTGTGTCGAAGCGGTCGACGCGCCCGCCGAAGATGATCTGCGGATCGGACGGGTCGGGCGCGATGTTGTCGCTCTCGCCGCCGACCGCGCTCTCGCGGAACTCGGTGAGATTGATGCCGTCGATGTTGTCGGTGCGGCTCGGGATGCCCGCCGCGCCCGAATCCTGCTGCGCGCCGTACACCCAGTAGGGGAAGCGGTCGTCGGTGATGACGTGGTAGAACTGGCCGGTCGGCTGGTTGAACCACGAGCTCCAGGTGGCGCCGCCATCGAGCGACACCACCGCTCCCTGATCGACGCCGAGGATGCGGCGCTGCGGGTCGCGCGGATCGATCCACAGCTCGTGATAGTCGTCGCCTCCCGGCGCGCCCTTGACCGGGAAAAATGTCCGCCCGCCGTCGGTCGAGCGGTATACGCCGGTGTCGCAGGCGTAGACCACGTCCGGGTCGGCGGGGTCGACCGTGACGCCGCCGAAATACCAGCCGCGCTTCCAGATGCGCGGGTCGGCGCTGACGCGCATCCAGTTGGCGCCCGCATCGTCGGATCGATACAGGCCGCCGGCGTCGGCGTCGATGAGCGCGTAGACGCGCTCAGGTCTCGATGGCGCGACGCCGATGCCGATGCGGCCCGGCCGCGGCGGCAGGCCGTGGCCGGCGAGCTCCACCCAGCTCTCGCCGCCGTCGTGCGACTGATAGAGCCCGCCACCCGGTCCGCTCGAGGGCGGGTAGACGTTCCAGGGCGGCCGGCGCGTCTGCCAGAGTGCGGCATACACGACCCGCGCATTGCCCGGCTCAAACGCCAGGTCGATCGCGCCGGTGTCGGCGTTCCTGTAGAGCGTGCGGTGCCAGCTCGCCCCGCCGTCGGTCGAGCGGAACACGCCGCGCGTCTCGTTGGCGCCGTACGGATGTCCGAGCGCGGCCACCAGCACGACGTCGGGGTTGGCGGGATCGACCAGGATGCGGCCGATCTGCTGTGAATCCTCGAGCCCGATCGCCTGCCAGGTGCGGCCCGCATCGCGCGAGCGGTAGAGCCCGATGCCCTGGGCGATGTCCGAGCGCATGTCCGCTTCGCCGGTGCCGACGTAAATGACGTGGCTGTCGGACGGCGCTACTGCGAGCGCGCCGATCGAGCCGACCGGCGCCGAGTCGAAGATCGGCGCCCAGGTGCGCCCCGCATCGCGCGTCTCCCACACGCCGCCGTTCACCGCGCCGAAGTAGAAGTGATGCGGCTCGCCTGGCACACCCGCGACCGTCAGCACTCGCCCGCCGCGGAAGGGCCCGATGGAGCGCCACTCGAGGGGCTTGAGCAGCGCCGCGTCGAGCGGCTCGGCCGCCGCGCGCGCCGGCAGCGCACACACACCGGATACAGACACCAGGAGCGCCACGACGCTGCGCGCTAAGGACACGTTGCACCTCGAAGCAAAGGGCGCAATTGTATACTTGCCGCCCCCTGGGGCAGCGGATCCTCGTGTGCAAGCCAGCCTGGTCCTGAAACGCGGCGAAGAGCGGCGCCTCGCCGCCGGGCACCCATGGGTGTTCAGCAATGAGATCGACACCGACAGGACCCCGCTCAGTGCCTTTGCGCCCGGGGAGTTGGCCCAGCTCACCACCCACCGCGGCGGCTTCGCCGGCTACGCCTACGTCAATCCGCACGCGCTGATCTGCGCGCGGATCCTGTCGCGCGATGCCGCGCACCCCGTCGATCGCGCCCTCATCGAGCGGCGCCTGCGGGCGGCGCTGGCGCTGCGCACGCGCCTGGGGGCTGCTCCTTATTACCGCTGGGCGTTCGGCGAGTCCGATGGGCTGCCGGGCCTGGTGCTCGACCGCTACGGCGACGTCGTCGTCGGCCAGATCGCCACCGCCGGCATGGAGGCGTTGAAGGAGGAGGTGGCGGCGGCGGTGCGCGAGGTGCTGGCGCCGGCCGGGCTCTACTGGAAGAACGACACCGCGGCGCGCGATCTCGAGCAACTGCCGCAGGAAGCGCAGCTCGCCTTCGGCACGGTGCCGGACGAGCTGACCGTGATGGAGTCGCAGCTCGGCTTCACGGCGCCGCTTGCGCACGGGCAGAAGACCGGCTGGTTCTATGACCAGAGCGCAAATCGCGCGCGCCTCGCGCGCTACCTCGCCCCAGGTGCCCGCGTGCTCGACGTGTGCTCCTACGTGGGCGCCTGGGCGATCACGGCGCTGCGTGCGGGAGCTGCGCGCGCCGTGTGTGTCGACTCCTCGCAGGCGGCGCTCGAGTTCGCCGCGGCCAACGCCGCGCGCAATAAACTCGAGCTCGAGACGCTGCGGGCGGACGCCTTCGAGGCCCTCAGGACCTTGAACGACCAGGGCGCACGCTACGACGTGGTGATCCTCGATCCGCCGGCGTTCATCAAGCGCAAGAAGGACATTCCGCAGGGTCAGGCCGCCTACCGCAAGCTCAATCAGCTCGCGCTCGGGCTGCTCGAGGATGAGGGCCTGCTGGTGTCGTGCTCGTGCTCCTATCACCTCGCTGCCGAAGAGCTCATGGCCGCCATCCAGCTCGCCGCGCGCCACAGCGGGCGCTTCGTGCAGATCCTCGAGGCCGGCGGGCAATCGCCCGACCACCCGGTGCACCCGGCGATTCCCGAGACGCGTTACCTCAAGGCGTTCTTCTGCCGCGTGACGCGCGAGCTCGCCTAAACCGCTAAACTAACGCGCCTCATGCTGAAGTTCCCCGGCTTCGATCCGATCGCGTTCCACCTCGGCCCGGTCAAGGTGCATTGGTACGGGATCATGTACCTGCTCGGCTTCGCCAGCGCCTGGTGGCTGGCGCGCCGGCGCGCCGCGGCGCCGCGCTCCACCTGGAAGCCCGCCGACGTCGACGATCTGATCTTCTTCGGCATGCTCGGCGTGATCCTCGGCGGGCGCATCGGTTACGTGCTGTTCTATGGCCTCAAGTTCTGGGCGGGCGACGTGTGGTATCCCCTCAAGATCTGGGAGGGCGGCATGTCCTTCCACGGCGGCCTGCTCGGCGTGGCGGCGGCCATGGCGCTGTTCGCCTGGCGCCGCGGTCGCAGCGTCGGCGACGTGTACGATTTCACCGCGCCGCTGCCGCCGCTCGGGCTGTTCTTCGGCCGCATCGGCAACTTCATCAACGGCGAGCTGTGGGGCAAGACCACCACCGTGCCGTGGGGTTTCGAGGTGAACGGCCAGGTGCGCCACCCTTCGCAGCTGTACGAGGCGGCCCTCGAGGGGCTGCTGCTGTTCGCCGTGCTGTGGTGGTTCACGTCGCGGCCGCGGCCGCGGCTCGCGCCGTCGGGCCTGTTCCTCATCATCTACGGCACGGTGCGCTTCCTGATCGAGTTCGTGCGCGTGCCGGATGAGCACATCGGCTATCTCGCCGGCGGCTGGCTCACCGAGGGCCAGCTGCTGTCGTTGCCCATGATCATCGCCGGAGTCGCGCTGCTCGGCTGGGCCTATCGCAGCCGCACGCCCTCGGGCAACTTCGCCGCCGGGCCGGCATGAAGCAGTATCTCGAGCTGCTGCGCCGCATCCGCACCGAGGGCGTGCGCAAGGAGGACCGCACCGGCACCGGCACGCTGTCGCTCTTCGGGCATCAGCTGCGCTGCGATCTCTCGCAGGGATTTCCGCTGGTCACCACCAAGAAGATCCATCTGCCGGCGGTGATCTATGAGCTGCTGTGGTTCCTGCGCGGCGATACCAACACCGCCTGGCTGCACGAGCACGGCGTGACCATCTGGGACGAGTGGGCCGACGAGCGCGGCGAGCTCGGTCCGGTGTACGGCCGGCAGTGGCGCGCCTGGGGCGCGGCCGACGGCCGCACCATCGACCAGATCTCCCAGGCGGTCGAGCGGCTGAAGCGCGAGCCCAACTCGCGCCGCAACCTGGTGAGCGCCTGGAACGTGGGCGAGCTCGAGCGCATGGCGCTCGCGCCCTGTCATCTGCTGTTTCAGCTGTACGTCGCCGCCGGCCGGCTGTCGCTGCAGATCTACCAGCGCAGCTGCGACTTCTTCCTCGGCGTGCCCTTCAACATCGCGAGCTACGCGCTGCTCACCCACATGCTCGCGCAGCAATGCGACCTCGAGCCCGGGGAGCTCGTCTGGACCGGCGGCGACTGCCACCTGTACCTGAATCACCTCGAGCAGGCGGACCTGCAGCTGTCGCGCGCACCGTACCCGCTGCCGCATCTCAGACTGCGGCGGCGGCCGCCCAGCATCTTCGACTACGCTTTCGAGGACTTCGAGTTCGTGGATTACCGCCATCACCCGACCATCAAGGCGCCGGTGGCGGTATGAAGCCGTCGATCGAGGTGCGTGCTTCCCCCCTGCACGGGCTCGGCGTGTTTGCGCTCGAGCGCATCGAGCGGGGTACGCGCGTGATCGAGTACCTCGGCGAGCGCATCTCGCACCAGGAGGCCGATCGGCGCTACGAGGGCAAGAGCGCCGACGACAACCACACGTTCCTGTTCATCGCCGACGACACGACGGTGATCGACGCCGGCGTCGCGGGCAACGAGGCGCGCTTCGTCAATCACGCCTGCCAACCCAACTGCGAGTCGGTGATCGAGCAGGCACGGGTCTTCATCGACGCGATCCGCCCGATCGCGCCCGGGGAGGAGCTCACCTACGACTACCAGATCCAGCGCGAAGCCGGCGATCCGCCGGACATCGACGTGATCTTCGCCTGCCACTGCGGCTTGCCGGGCTGCCGCGGCACCATGATGTGGCCGCCGCGGCGTGCAGCGCGCGCGGGCCGCGGCAAGCGGCGCTGACGGCATGAGCCCGGCGCGCCCCTTCAAGCTGGCAACCGTGGTGGCCGCGACCGGCATCGTGTACGGCGACATCGGCACGAGCCCGCTCTACACCATGGAGGCCGCGCTCGGCGCCGCCGGCCAGTTCGATGTCGAGGCGGTGCTCGGCGTGCTGTCGCTCATCTTCTGGGCGCTCACCATCTCGGTGAGCCTGAAATACCTCACGGTGATCATGCGGGCCGACAACCAGGGCGAGGGCGGGATCCTCGCACTGTTCGCGCTCGCGCAGCGGCGCCTCATCACCGGCAGCACCTGGGCCAGGGTGGCGGTGGGGCTCGCACTCGCCGGCACCGCGTTTTTCTTCTGCGATGCGCTCATCACGCCGGCGATCTCGGTGCTGAGTGCCGTGGAGGGCCTCGAGCTGCTCAGTCCCGAACTCAAGAAGGCGGTGATCCCGCTCACGATCGCGGT
>Ga0187781_10000938_pt1 | contig 21683 bp, 18 predicted proteins | sample 0715_SJ02_MP02_2_FD_132447 | JGI IMG/M metagenome (GOLD analysis project Ga0187781, IMG submission 132447) | Tropical peat soil microbial communities from peatlands in Department of Meta, Colombia - 0715_SJ02_MP02_20_MG | ecosystem: Environmental > Terrestrial > Soil > Wetlands > Peat | place... | reverse complement strand
GGCCCGAAGATCTCCCGCTGGGCGATCGTCATGTCCGGGGCGACGGAGTCGAAGACCGTGGGAAGGACGAATGCTCCGTCCGGGAAGTGCTCGTGGTCGTCCGAGCCGCCGACCAGGAGCTTCGCCCCCTCGTCCTTTCCCTTGGTCACGAAGTCCAGGACGGTCCTTTGCTGGACCGGACTCACGAGGGGCCCGAGGTCGGTCGATCGGGAGAGCGGGTTCCCGACCCGTACCTCGTGGACCCGCGCGAGGAGACGCTCGACGAACTTCGGCCGCACGTTGCGGTGCACGATCAGCCGCGTGGCGGCCGTGCAGTCCTGGCCACCGTTCACGAATCCGCCGACCATCGCGCCCTCGACCGCCGCTGCGATGTCCGCATCCTCGAAGACGACGAACGGGGCCTTCCCCCCGAGCTCCAGCTGGACCCGCTTGACCGTGCCGCTCGCGGCCTCCATGATCCGACGTCCGGTCGCGGTGTCTCCCGTGAGCGAGACCATGTCGACCTTCGGGTTTCGGGAGAGCTCGTCGCCGACCTCGGCTCCCGGTCCCGTGATGACGTTGAGGGCGCCCGCGGGGAGCCCGGCATCCTGGAAGACGCGACCGAGCTCAAGGGTCGTGAGGGGCGTGTAGCTCGCGGGTTTCAGGACCACCGTGTTGCCGACGATGAGCGCGGGGGCGATCTTCCAGACCGCCATCATGATCGGGTAGTTCCACGGGGTGATCGACGCGACGACCCCGACCGGTTCTCGACGGAAGATCGTCGTTCCATCGCCGGTGAACTCGCCCGGATTCTTCGCCTCGAGCGTCCGGCCAGCGCCCGCGTAGAAAACGAGGTTGTCCACGCTGAACGGGAGGTCGGCGTCGGCGGCCTGCTTAATCGTCTTGCCCTGGTTCCGGCTCTCGAGCTCGGCGACTTCCCCGAGACGCTGCTGAAGGATCTGGGCTGCTTTTAGGAATACTTCGGACCGGGCTCGAGGAGGCAAACGGGGCCAAGGCCCCTTGTCGAATGCTTCGCGTGCCGCATCGATTGCCCTTCGCGCGTCCTCCCGACCCGACCGAGGTACGGTTCCGAGGGAGGCGCGGTCGAACGGGCTCGTGACCGGCATCGTTGCCTCTCCTGAGGCCGCAACCCACTCCCCTCCAATCAGCATCGTGTGGTCCATCGTCGCGCTCCGCCGCGAGCACGACGTCCCCGTTCAATATGTTGTCGCGGCGGCCCGTGTCGGGCGCTCCGTGCGCGGGAAGTCGACCTTTCCGTGGCAAACTGGCCATCCGAATGCAATATCAAGGGGTGAACATCTTCGTATCCCGGCCCTGCGCGGCATTCGATGAACCCGATCTGGACGAAGGTCATCGCCCTGGTCATCGTCGTGATCGTCGCCGTCACGCTGGTCACGATCCGAGTGGCGACGGTCGGGTGCCTTCGACAAACCAATCCGCTCATCATCGACCAGTCCGAGATCCCGGACTCCCTGGACCCCGGCGAGACGTTCTCCACCCCCGGCTGGGCCGCGGTCCAGCAGGTCTACCAAGGACTGGTGAACTACAACGGGTCGAGCGCCACCAATTTCGTGGGGGTCCTGGCAGAGAATTGGACCAACTCCTCGAGCGACCTCCAGTGGAACTTCACGCTCCGGACCGGAGTGACCTTCTCGAACGGGGACCCGTACAACGCCTACGTCCAGTGGTACAGCTTCTACCGCAGCTTGCTCCTCGCGGGCGGACCTCAGTTCATCCTCGAGCAGAACTTCTATTCGACGAACTTCAACGCGTCCAATCCCCTCAACTTCTATTCCAACATCACGAACATCTCGGCGGCGAACTCCACCCTCGCGAGCGACCTCAACACCTGGAATTTCGACAATCCCACCGCCAGCGAAATCGCGATGATGGAGATGCCGAACCAGTCGTTCCAGGTGCTGAATGCCTCGGCGATCGAGCTCAACGTGGGGTTCGGCTACCTAAGCTCGGTCAACAATACGACCGGCGCGCTCATCCCGAGCCCGTACACCTACCTTCTCGCCTCGATCTCCGCTCCGAACTCCTACGCGGTCGACCCGAAGGTCGTTGACGCGAACGGAGGGGTCACCCCCGGACAGCCGAACACCTGGATGGCGAGCAACATGGTCGGCACCGGCCAGTTCGTCGTTCCCTACTACAATGGGCTCCCGGGAGGGGGCTATTCTCTCGTTCCCAACCCCACGTACTGGGGCAAGGCCGCCGCCGCCACCGAACCGTGGAACAACATGATCCAACCGGCGAACACGTCGATCAGCGTGGTCTTCCAGGATTCGGTCGACATCACGACGAACGACCTGAGGACCGGGTACGCCGCGATGGCGTCGTTCGCGTACATCGGGCCCGCGACGGTCCACGTCCTGCAGGGAGACAGCTGCCTCATGGTCCAGGCTCTCCCGACGATCTACGGCGCGACGAGCGGTTCGTGGTGGATCTACCTCAACCAGAACACGTACCCGTTCAACAACCTCTCCGTCCGGGCGGCGGTCGCCCACGCGGTGAACTACAACCAGATCATCCAGCAAGCGTTCGGGGGGTACGCGAGTCAGTGGGTCGGGCCGGTCCCGCCGTCCTATCCGTACTACAACCCCCAGAACCTGACACCGTACCAGTACAACCTCACGTTGGCGAAACAAGAAATCCAGGATTCGCCGTGCGCGAACAACGCGTGCGCGGGCCTGACGCTCAAGTACGCGTACCTCGACACGGGCATTGATTGGTTCGAAACCGCCCAGTTCCTCGCCTCGGACCTGAGGGCGATCGGCATCAACATCCTCCCGACGCCGATCTCGCTCGACGACCTCTATTCCGAGCAGGCGCTGAACTCCGCCGGGGTCTGCACCTCCCTCACGAACGCGAACGGGGGGCCGTTCCCGCTCGGCCAGGAGTTCTACACCTCCGACTACGTCTCGCCGGACGACTGGACCCAGAACGACGCGGTGGAGTACGGGAGCGCGAACCTGTGCATGTCGAGCTACAACAACGCGACGGTCACGGGCCTCGCGTACACGGCCGCCTCGACCTCGAACCCGACGAACCTGACCGAGGAGTACACCAACATGACGAGCCTGATGTACCAGAACTACACCGATGTCTGGCTGGTCGTGCCAACGGCCTTCGCGGTCTACTCGACGCAGATGCAGGGGATCATCGAGAACCCGATGGGAAGCGCCGAACCGTTCGCGATGCTGTTCAACACCCAGTGGGCCCGCTGAGCGGGATGATCGGTCCGTTCAGGCCGCGGTCGCGGTCGGAGACGTCACGGTCGGGACCGTCGTGTCCCCGGCCGTGGTCAGGAGGGAGGCGGGCGGGATCTCCTTGACGTCTTCGGCCCGGTGGCAGGCAATGAGCTGGCCCGGGAGCCCCACGATCTCCCGCAGCTTCGGGTCCTCCACGCGGCACCGGTCGATGACGAACGGACACCGCGGGGCAAATCGGCAGCCGGGTGGAGGATCGACGAGCGAGGGGACATCGCCTCCGATGCGGAACCGCGTGCGGCGACGTCGGGCATCGGCGACCGGCACGTCGGCGAGGAGCGCCTTCGTGTACGGGTGGACCGGGTGCTCGAGGACCCCGTGGACCGAGCCGACCTCGACGATCTGGCCGAGGTACATCACCGCGACCCGGTCCGCCACGTAGCGGACAGCGGCGACGTTGTGCGTGATCAGCAGGTAGGCGACGTTGCGTTCCCGCTGCAGCTCGACCAGACGGTTCAGGATCTGGGCCTGGACCGCGACGTCGAGCGCGCTCGTCGGCTCGTCGAGGATGACGAGCTTCGGATGGACGCTGAACGCGCGAGCGAGCGAGAGCCGCTGGCGTCCGCCGCCGGAGAACTCGTGGGCGTACTGGTCGAGACAGTCCGGTGGGAGGCCGACGGTGGGCAGAGCCTCCCGCACACGGGCGCGCAGCTCGTCCCGGGTCAATCGGTGCGGGACCGTCGGATCCGGGAGCGCCGGCTCGGGGGGACTCGCCTGGGCGCGACGTCGGTTTTCCTGCCGGATGCGCGGGCGCTCCCGGCGAAGGATCTGGCGGTCCATTTGCTCCTGGGCCCGGATCGGCTCCCCGACGATCTGCCAGACTTTGAGCCGGGGGTCCAGCGAGCCGACGGGGTCCTGGAAGACGACCTGGACGTTCCGCCGCCAGTGGCGGAGCTCGGCCCCTTCGAGCGTCCCGATGTCCTGGCCCTCGAACCGGAGCGATCCGCCGGTCGGGGTGTGGAGACGCGCCACGAGCCAGCCGAGGGTCGTCTTCCCGGAACCGGATTCCCCGATGAGCCCGATCGACTCACCCGGGCGGATCGCCAACGAAACCCCATCGACCGCGTGGATCGCCCGACGCGACTGCCCGCGGAAGTACTCGGTCGCGGTGCGAGTCAGCGGGAAGAACTTCTCGAGACGGTCGATCTCGACCAGCGGGGACGGGGTGGCGGCGCTCACGGCAGGTTCGGCACCTCCGAGGCGAAGTGGCAGGCGCTGCGGTGGCCGGGCGCGACCCCGGGCGGGGCGAGGAGAGGCGGCGGCGGCTCGGCCTTGCAGACCGGCCGCGCAAGCGGACAGCGGGGATGGAATCGGCACCCGGGGGGCGGGCGGGAGAGGTTCGGGACCGAGCCCGCGATCGAGTCGAGCGGCCCGTCCGACTTGTAGCGGGTCGGTGCCGCGCGGAGGAGTGCCTTCGTGTACGGGTGGCGCGGCGACCCAAAGAGGTCGCCCACCGGACCGAACTCGACGAGCTTGCCCGCGTACATGACCCCGAGCTCGTCGGCGGTCTCCGCGATGACCCCGAGGTCGTGGCTGATGAACAGGATCGACGTGTGGACCTCCTCGATGAGCTCCTTCATCAGCGTGAGCACTTGGGCTTGAATCGTCACATCGAGCGCGCTCGTCGGTTCGTCCGCGATGAGGAGTTTCGGCTTCTCCGAGAGCGCCATGGCGATCATCACCCGCTGGCGCATCCCCCCGGAGAGCTCGTGGGGGTAGAGGTCGAGGATTGTCTCGGGGTCGTTGATTCGCACGAGCTTCAGGTAGTCCAGGACCTCCTCGCGGAGCTCGGGGTACGGCGGCCGGGCGCGGCGGGCGGCGCGCGCGGTCGCCCCGGCCGGCACGATCGGCTTCGAGAGCACCTCCCCGGCGTCGGGCTGGGGACGGCGGGAGTAATCGAACGGGGGTTGCTCGCGTCGGTCCGGCGTCAGGTGTCCCGCTTCCCGGAGATGCCGAATCTGCAGTGCTTCGGCGACCTGGTCGTAGACGCGGTACGCCGGATTCAGCGAGTTGAGCGGCTCCTGGAAGATCATGCTGATTCCGGTGCCCCGAATCCGGGGCATCTGCCAGAGGGGCACCCGGACCAGGTCCATGTCCCCGAACAAGATCCGGCCGTGGCCAATCGTCGCGGGCGGTTCCGGGAGGAGCCGGGGAATCGCCTGGGCGAGGGTGCTCTTGCCGCACCCGGTCTCGCCCACGATCCCGACCACGTGGCCCTCGGGCACCTCGAGGGAAACGTCGGAGACCGCCCGGAACCGGCCGGCCCCGACGATGTAGTCGATCGTGAGTCCATCGACCGAGATCACCGGCGCCGTCATGGCCCTCCGCTCCCTCCGGCCGTCGGGACGACGGTCGGCGTCCCGCCGGGCTCGACGACCGTCTGTTGCGAAGGCTCCTGCGGAGCCGCGGGGGATGCCGACGTCGGACCGCCCGCGCCGGTCCCGGCGAGGACGCGACGGCTCCTCGGGTCCAGGATGTCCCGGAGACCGTCGCCGAGCAGGCTGAACGCGAGGACGGTGATGAAGATCGCCGCGCCGGGCCCGAGGATCGTCCACGGGTAGGCGGTGATGAGGCCCGCGTTCTGGTACGTCGACATCATGCTCCCCCACTCGGGGGTGACCGGGTAGTTCACCCCGAGCCCGACGAACCCGATCGTGGAGAGGGTGACGAGGACCGTCCCGATGTCGAGGGTGAAGTAGACGACCACCGGCTCGAGGACGTTGCGGAGGACGTGTCGCAGGACGATGCGGCCCTCGGTGACGCCCGCCGCCCGCGATGCGACCACGTACGGAAGGTGCTTGACCGCGAGGGTCTCCCCGCGAACGAGCCGGACGTAGAACGGCCACCAGGTCAGGAGGACCGCGACGATCAGCTGCCAGACCCCGCGTCCGAGCGAAACGGCGATCGCGAGGGCGAGAATGAGGCTCGGGAACGACAGGAAGATGTCGGTGATCCGCAGGATCACGACCGACGTCCAACCGCCGGCGGTATTGGGCTGGTCCCAAAACCCGGCGATGAGGCCGAGAGCCCCGCCGGCGATCACCGCAACCCCGGCGATTGCGAACGCGATCCCGAGATCGAGCGGAAGGGCGTACAGGACCTCCGAGTAGATGTCGAGCCCGCCGGAGTCGGTCCCGAACGGGTGCGCCCACGACGGGGGCTGGGCGTAGGCGTGGGTCGGTGAGTTGCTGCCGTACGGCGTGAGGAGGTGGGGGGCGACGGTGATCAGGAGCGCGGTGACGCCGATTAGGACGACGAGGATGAACCCGGCGAGCGTGAGGGGATTCGCGCGCAGCACCTGCCAGAACGTCCGCACGCTCTGCCAGGCGCGCCGGGACTGGGTGCCGACCCACGCGGTCGATCCGGGGGGGTTCACTGCCGCCGTAGGGTCACCTCCAGTCCACCCGCGGGTCGAGGATGCCGTAGAGGATGTCCGCGATGAGGTTCGCGATCACGACCCCGACGGCGAAGACCGCGACGACCGCGATTGCCCCGTCGAAGTTCGGTGCGTTCCCGCCACCACCGATTGCGGTGTAGGCGTAGGCCCCCATCCCGGGCCAACCGAAGACCTCCTCGATCACGACCGTCCCCGCAAGGAGACCCCCGGCCGTGACGCCGAGAACGGTCGTCGTGGTGATGAGCGAGTTCCGGAGGGCGTGCTTGTACATCACCCAGAACTCGGAGAGACCCTTCATCCGGGCGGACTTCACGTAGTCGAGCGGGATCACCTCGAGCATCGAGCTCCGGGTCATCCGCGTCGCGATTCCCATGTTGATGAACGCGAGCGTTACCGCCGGGAGGACCAGGTGGGCGAACGCGTCGCCGGCCCAGGGGAGGTTGCCGGCGAGGAGCGCGTCGAGGACTGACATGTGGGTGTACTGCGGGAACGGCGGCGGGGAACTCGTGTACTCCCCGTGCGAGGGGAGCCCCAGGTACGGGGCGAGGAAGATCGCCGCGATCACGGCTCCGAGGTACGTCGGAGTCGCCCAGCCACTCAGGTAGAAGATCCGGACGAGGTGGTCGGCCCACCGCCCCGCCGACTGCGCCGCGATGACCCCGAGCGGGATCCCGATGACGATCATCAGGAAGAGCGAGGCGAGGACGAGCTCGAGGGTCGCCGGGACCCCGTCCGCGATCGCCGGGTAGACTGCGACCCCCTGGACCGAGGCTCCCCAGTTGCCGTGGAGGAGGTTGACGAGGTAGTTCCAGTACTGGACGTACTCTGGCTGGCTGAACATCCGCTTGCAGTTCGCGAGGGTCCCCGGGCCCGCGTGCGGGAACCACTGACTGCAGGGGTTGACGACGGAGATGTGGGTGAAGAAGAACGTGAGGATCGTGATCCCGATCAGGACGGGAATCAGCTGGACGAGGCGCTTCCCGATGAAGACGGCAAGATCGCTCGGACTCCGTCCCAACCCCCATTCCTCCCGTCAGAGGGGCGGAAGTGCCGACCCCGGCATGCGGAGGAGGGTTACGGAATCACCGTATTAATGTGACGCGGAGAGCCATCGGCGTCGGTCCCGCTTAAACTAGGTAGTCTCGGGGCAGCGTTCTCAGCTCGGCGAACGTCTCGTGCGCGACCGAGATGAACTTCTCGATGTCCTTCTCCGAGTGCGCGCTCGAGAACGTGATCCGCTCGTAGTTGTCGGGGTGGATGTAGATCCCCTTGTCGAGGAGGAGCTGGTGGTGGCGGAGGTAGAGATTCCAGTCGATCTGGAGCGATTCTCGGTAGTTCGTGATCTTCTTCCTCCGGGTGAAGAAGAATTGGAGCATCCCGTTCACGGACTGGACGAGGACCGAGATCTTCGCGTCCCGCGCCGCCTCTTCGAGACCCTTCTCGAGCTTCTGGGTCATCCGACCGAACCGCGCGTACAGGTCCTCACCGCCGCGGTTGAGCATCTTCAGGTTCGCGAGAGTCCCCGCCATCGAGAGGTTGTTCGCGAAGTACGTCCCGCCGAACGAGATCCGCCCGGGGGCGATCATGTCCATGTACTCCGCCTTCCCCGAGACCGCGGAGACCGGGACCCCGCCGCCAAGGGCCTTCGCCCAGCAGGAGATGTCCGGCTCGACCTTGTAGAGCTGCTGGGCCCCTCCCGGGGCGACCCGGAAGCCAGTGAAGACCTCGTCGAAGATCACGAGCATGTCGTTCTGGTGGGCGATCTCGACCAGGCGCTCGAGGTAGTCCGGAGCCGGTGGGATCACTCCCGCGTTCGCCATCACCGGCTCGAGGATCACCGCGGCGAGTCGGTCGCGGTAGCGTCGGACCATCCGCTCGAACGCGGTGATCGAGTTGAACGGGGCGACCATCACGTAGTCGGTCACCCCGGGCGGAATCCCCGCCGAGTTCGGGAGGGGCCGGGGATACTCGTCGAGCCCCGCCACCATCGGCGGGGCCTCGGCGCTGATCAGCGCGAGGTCGTGCTGGCCGTGGTAGTGACCCTCGAACTTCAGGATCGCGTCCTTGCCCGTGACGGCCCGGGCCATGCGGATCGCGTTCATCGTGGCGTCCGAGCCGTTCGAGCAGAACGCGACGCGCTCGGCGCTCGGCACGAGCTTCTGGAACAGCTTCGCGACCTCGATCTCCCGTGCGGTGGGAGAGGCGAAATGGAGGCCGAACTGGGCCGCCTCCTGGATCGCGCGGACCTGCTCGGACGGGGCGTGGCCGTTGATCAGGACGCCGTAGGCGAGGTTGAAGTCGAGGTACTCGTTGTCGTCCTCGTCCCAGATCGTCGATCCTTTGGCCCGAGCGATGAACGGCGGGACCGGGTCGTACGACGCGACCCGAATGAGCGAGCTCGACGAGTTGGGGATCCGCTTCTTCCCCTCCTCGAACAGCTTCGCGCTCTTCTTGAGCTTCGGGACGAGCCGGGCGATCGGGATCGGGAGCGGCTGGGCCTCGACTTCGGGAGGTGGAGCGACCGGGGCGACCTCCTTCGGAGCCTCGGACGCCGGGGTTTCCTTCGGTTCCTTCTTCGGGGCCGGTTCTTCCTTGACCGGCTCCTCCTTGGGCGGAACCGGGACGATCGGCGCCGGAATCGCTGCGTCCGCTGCGTTGAGGGCGGCCGACGACGGGGGACCGGGCGGCCGGACGGGGAGTTCCCCTACGGCTCGCTCCGCCCGGGGAGGCACGACCGTTGGGGCGGGTTCCATCTCCGCCATAGGGAACTCATCTCGGGTGGTTGTCCCACCCCGGGCGGGCTATAAATGGTTGGCTCAGGAGAAGAATTCACGATATGCTTGATATAGACTAAAACACGCGAAACAAGGTGTAGTATTCGCCCGAAATTTCCATGCGGAAATATGCTGTAACCTGCCTCCAATCAACCATTTGGCATTGATTTTAGCCAATTTACGCGCCACTTCGACGGCCCGGGAACGGGGGCAGCGGGTTTTCCGGTGGAGTGATCGTGGTCTCGATTCCCCGGCGGGCGAGCGCCTCTCGGAACGGCCCCGCCGGGACGCACCGCTCGGGGGGAACCACGCCGGTCGCGCGAATCTCGCCTCGCGCGATGAGCTCCGCACCGATCGCCCCCGCGACCCCGACCGCATACTCCGTCGCCGTGAGGTTCCAATCCGGGCGGGGCGGGAACCGCCCGAGGGCATGCCGGACGATCCGCTGGCCGTGATGGATTCCGTGAACTTCGATGTCGCAGACCTCCCAGTCGTCCACCGAGATCCCTTCCGGGGCACCCAGCAGCTTCTCTCGCTTGAGGAGGGCGAGCGTGAACGCCCGGGGAACCACCTTCTGGCCCTGGACCTCGAGGGGAGTGTCGGAGGCGAGACCGAGGAGCGCCATCGTCCGGAGGACGTCGATCCCCGGGCCCCCCTCCTTCCATTCGCAGTGCGAGAGGCCCTTCGACTTCAGGCTCTCGGGAAGCGTGGCGGGCTCGGAGTGCAGGGTCCGGTAGACGCGCGTCCGTCCGATCGGTTCGGCGAAGGTGTACTCTTCCGCCCCGCTCATCGGCGGGTATTCCCGGTAGTTCCCGTTCTCGAAGACCATCGCGGGAAGGATCATCTCGTCGAGGAACGTACTTGGCGACCACGTGAACGAGACCTCAGGTCCGCCGACGGTCAGATCGCGCCAACCGTCACGGATCACCAGCGAATCGACGCGATCGAGGTCCGCCGAAGCCTGCATCGCGAGGACGTTCGAGATTCCGGGGACCTGGCCCAGCCCGGGGATCGCAAGCGTACCGGCCTTCTGGAACGACTCGTCCAGGGCCAGTTGGCGGCGCGTCATGTGGAAGAGACCCCCGAAGTCGAGGTACGGCACCCCCGCCGTGAGGGCGGCCTCCATGACGGCGAGATTGAACGTGTACTGGACCGCGTTCACGCAGACGGCCGCGCCCCGAAGGAGGCGAACGACCGACGGGGCGTCCTTCACGTCGAGGGTCTCGGCAGACGCCCGCGAACCGGCCGCCTTTGCCGCTGCGCTCGCCAGCGCGCCGTCAAGGTCCGCGGCGACGACCGTGTCGAAGACCCCCGATGCCGCCAGGTCCCGAACGCTGCAGCGACCGGTCAGACCCCCGCCCCCTAACACCACGGCCCGCATCCGATCCTGACCTCCTCGTCTCGACGAACCTCTGCCCTCAAGAGCGGGCCCTATAGGATGGTTCCTCCGACCGGGTTTTTTCCCGGGCGTCGGCGGCAAGCAACTGGAAACTGCACGGAGGGGAAATGGAATCGGAAGGCGGATTAGCGCTGGCGACGCGACCTCCGCCCCGGCCCGTCGCCGAAGCGGTCCACGACGCGCTCGATGCTCGCGATCCCAGGGGCCGTTACCTGGTCGCAACACCCGGTGATAGAGCCGAGATCCTCGGACAGTTCCGATCTTGGACGGACCAACTCGGATCGGATCCGGCGTTCTTTGTGGCGGGCGAATGAATCCCTCGATGACGTACCGGGAGGAAGCACGACGATCCGTGTCGTGAACTCCTCGGATCCCGGGCAAGCGGAGAGATCGAGGGTCGAACCCCATCAGCCCTGCCTTAACCGAGGATTCGACCCCGCGATCACTTTCGATGGAGGCCGTGGAACTAACGGCCGGCTGGACCCAGGCCCCGAGCCGTCCTATCCGCCCTTCGGAACCTTGCGACGGGAGCTTCGAGGAGTTACGGTGGTCGATTCGGAGGGGGTCGGACCCGACGTCGAGGGGGTCGGTGGAGCAGGAACGCCTGCGCCCGAGGTCCGGTGGATCAGGTCGCGGAACGTCTCGAAGTGACGGAGATATGGGTCAGCGCGTCTCCGGTCCTCGAGCTCGCCCAGCGCGATCTCGAGGAGCGCCTTCGCCTTCGGGTCCCCCGCCGTCGCGTGGGCGAGGTAGACGCAGAGGACCTGATAGTGCGGGAGGACGAACGCGTCCGTTCGGGGTGTGCTCATGTCGCCCTTGCGGGGCCGGTAGATCCGCTCGATCGGCACGCGCTCGGCGACTGCCCTCCGGTGAGAGAAGCCGAAGTAGTGGCCGGGTCCGAGGATCCGGGTGACTTCCCGGATGTTCCCGTTGAGATTGTTCGTCAGGCGATCGCACTCGTGCCAGCACCACAAGCCGAACCCGTAGTCTCCGTCGAGGTACGCCTGCCACGCCTTTTCGTAGAGGTCCCGTTCGCGTTGCTCCTCGGGCACCTCTGGTGCGGAAGCCGCCTTCCAGTCCGAGATCAGCACATCCACACGCATCGAGGGAGAGAATTCGCGCATCCGGGGGATGGGGGGCGGGGTCGCCACGGCACTCCCGAGGCCGGACGGATGTTAACCATTAGCGTTGGGCTTCGGTCTTTGGCCCGGTCCGCGGAGCACCATCGACCCAAACCTCGCGAACGATCTCCGCGCCCCCGAGGAAGGCCCGGCGGAGATCCGGCGCGTCGACGACCACGAGATCGGCCCGCGCCCCCGGTTCCAGCGAGCCGAGTTCGGGATCGCCGAGGACACGGCCGCCGTGGACGGTGTACATCGCGACCGCTTCCTCCGCCGGGAGTGCCTCCGAGGGATCCGGGTTCGCGGATCGGCCCTCCGGATCTCTCCGGGAGACTGCGGCTCGGAGGCCCCGCCAGGGATCGAGCGGATCGCACGGGGCGTCGCTCGATCCGGCGAGGAGATGCCCGCGATCCGCGAGGGTGCGGAACGCGTACGCCCAACGAGCCCGTTCCCGCCCCAAGCGGTCGCCCAGCCAGAAGTCGCTCCAGACGAACCCCGGCTGGACAACGAGCGCGGGCCGGACCTCATCGAGCCGCGAGAGCAACTCCGGAGGTGTCAAGGCCGCATGCTCGATCCGGGCGGGCGCCCGCGTCGTGCCGATGTGCGGCGCGAGGAGTTGGAGCGTTCGTCCCACGGCTCGGTCCCCAATCGCGTGAAGAGCGGGTGCGAGGCCCAGCGACACGGCTCGCCCGAAAATCTCCGTCAACTTCTCGTCGCTCGCTCCCGTGGGGAGACCGCTCTCCTCCGGAGCATCCGCGTACGGGTTCGAGAGCCACGCAGTTCGAGGACCGAACGCGCCATCCGTGAACCCCTTGACGCCGAGGACGACGAGCCGGGAATCGTCCACGTCACCTACCGGACCCTGCTTCGGGACGGTGCCCTGGGCCACCCAATCGAGGTGGAGGTACTCCCGCACGCGGACGGGAAGGCGGCCTTCCTTCGCCAGCGTCTCCAGAGCCGCATGCTCTCCGGGGCCGACGTTCATCGTTGCGACGGTCGTGAGACCGAAGGAGACGACCCGATCGATCGTACGGGCGAGGGCGTCCGGGTGTAGACGGGAGGCGGTGGACGTCAGCGGCAGAAGCAGGCGGAGGGCAGACTCGTAGAACATGCCGTTGGGGCTGCCGTCGGGAGATCGTCCAATCCTCCCCCCCGGCGGGTCTGATGACTCACGTCCGAGCTCGAGAGCTTCGATCGCCGGACTGTTGACGACGGCGGCGTGTCGGCTCACATGCTGAAGGACCGCGGGGCGGTCCGGGACCGCTTCGTCGAGCTCGGCGCGGCTGGGGGGTGCGAACCTTCCGAGACGGTCCGCGGTCCAACCGAAACCGACGACCACCCCCAAAGGATGTTCGGCCGCCCAGCCGCGGACCAGACTCACGAGCTCTCGGATCGATCGGGCGCTGCTGAGGTCGACCGCTTCCCGGGCGTGTGTGAGTTCCGCGAGGTGGAGGTGCGAATCGATGAGGCCCGGGAGGACGAGGCGGCCCGAGAGATCCTCGGACTCGGTGCCCGTCGGAGCGGAGCGGCGGACCTCGGCCTCGGTCCCGACCGCGACGACCCGGCCCTGGTCGACCAAGAGAGCGTCGGCGTACCTGCGCCCCGTGAACACGCGGGCGTTGCGCCACAGATGGGCGGATCTCATGGACCGCGCCCGCCCCGAGAGCACGCGGCTTGAAAGGGTTGGTCCGAGAACCGAGTCGTCTACACGTCCATGTATCGGTAGAACTCGTACGGGTGCGGCCTCAGGTTCAGCTCGAGCTGCTCCTCTCGCTTGAGCTCGATGTAGGTATCGAGGAGCGAGTCCGGGAACGCGGGCTTCAGGAATGTCCGGTCGGATTCGAGACAGTCGAGCGATTCCGCGAGCGAGCCGGGAAGCTCCCGAATCTTGAGCTCACGACGCTTCGCCGTCGAGAGCTTGTAGATGTTCTCGTCCACCGGCGGGGGGGGCTCGATCTTCCGGCGGATCCCGTCGAGCCCGGCGAGAGCGAGCGCGGCCTCCGTGAGATAGATGTTCGCGGAGGAGTCCGGCGTCCGGTACTCGACTCGCTTCGCGCCGGGACGGCCCCGGTGATAGAACGGGATCCGGACGTTCGCCGACCGATTCGCCTTGCTCCAGGCGATGAACACCGGTGCCTCGTACCCCGGAACGAGGCGGCGGTAAGAGTTCGTGATCGGGTTCGTGATCGCGCAGAGGGATCGTGCGTGCTCGAGCAGCCCGCCGATGTAGTACCGGCAGGCTTGGCTCACCTCGGCGTACTTGTCGGAGGCATCGTAGAACCGGTTCTCGCCGTGGCTCCAGAGCGACTGGTTGGTGTGCATCCCGATGCCGTTGTCGCCGTAGAGTGGCTTCGGCATCAGGCAGGCGATCTTCCCGTGGCGGGCCGCGACGTTCCGGATGACATAGCGGAGGTCCTGGACGTGGTCGGCCATCGGAACGAGCTCGTCGAACTTCAGGTTGATTTCGGACTGGCTCGCGGTCGCCACCTCATGGTGGTGGGCGTCGAGGGTCAGATTGAAGTCGTCGACGAGGATGTTGCACATCTCGTCGCGCAATCCGACGAGCGTGTCGTGGGGCGGCGCCCGGTGGTATCCCTCTTTGAAGCGGATCGCCCCCGAGACCGGACCGTTGTGCCACGGGGCCTCCGCGTGAGTCAGGAGGTAGCCCGCGCCGGCCCAGGCATCCTTCACTCCCTGGACCGAGGGCACGAGGCTGATCGAGTCGAACACGAAGAACTCCACCTCGGGCCCCCAATAGGAACGGTCGTAGCCGGCGTCGGCGAGCACCTTCTCGGTCTTTCGGGAGACCCCGCGCGGGTCGTGATCGTACGGTTCGGTCGACCCCCCGATCCGCACGTCGCAGATGAACCGCGCCGTCCCGCCGGACTCCGGATTCCAGGGGATTCGCGCGAGAGTCCGCGCGTCGGGGATCAGCAACATGTCCGACTCGAAGATCTCTCGGAAGCCGCGGACGGACGAGCCGTCAAGCTTCGGAACGCCGCCGGAAAACATCTCGGCCTCGAGGCCGGAGAGTGGGATGGAAACGAAGTTGTACCCGCCGAGAACGTCGGTGTAGAACAGCTGGACCCAGCGTACGTGCTCCGCCTTGAGCTGATCCAGAATCGCGCTCGCTCCGTCCGCCGGTTTCGTCGCCCGCTTCGTTGGCACCCGACCGCCTCCACCGGCCCCGAGCATCCCCCCCTACTTCAATTCTTTCCCGAAAACTCTGGATGTCCTTCCAATCAAATCGCAGTAAACTTTAATTCCGACCCGACAATCGCGCCGGTATGCGCCGAGCGTCCACATTGGATGAGGTCGACCGCTCGATCCTCGAAGAGCTGAACTCCGATGCGCGGCACAGCCATCGGGAGATCGCCCAGCGACTCAAGATCTCGCCGACGACCGTGAGCGCGCGCGTCGCCCGGATGGAGGAGCAGGGCGTCATCCACGGCTACATCCCCGTGCTCGACGACGAGCTTCTCGGCTGGTACCTCTGGGCCGCGATCGGGATCCGGATCTCAAAGGGGCGTCTCCGCGAGGTGGAGGAGCGCCTCGCGAAGGACACCCGCGCGTACGCCATCTACGATATCACCGGCGACAACGACGCGCTCCTCATCGGGCGGTTCCGGGACCGGCGGGATCTCGACCGGTTCGTCAAGCACGTTCTTCAGGACCCGTACATCGAGCGGACCAACACCCAGGTCATCCTCAACCGCGTGAAGGAGGACCGGCGCGTGCCGATCTCCCGTTGGACCTCCGAACCGGCCGACGTCGGCTAATCCCCTCGCAAGCCCCGCCGGCACCGGAAACTCCTATTACGGTGCAACGCTGATTCCTCGACCGGTGGATGTTATGGACTGGGGACTTGAGAACCGGCTGAACCGGATGTTCTCTCCGGCGACCACAAACACCGTCATGCTCGCGGTCGACCACGGATACTTCATGGGGCCGACCCACCGGCTCGAAAACGCGCGGGCGACGATCACTCCCCTGATCCCGCACGCGGACGCCCTCGCCCTCACCCGGGGGATCCTCCGCCGCTGCGTCGACTCGACCGTGACCACGCCGATCGTCCTTCGCGTCTCGGGGGGGACGACCGTCCTCCAGAATGACCTCTCGCACGAGGCGATCACCACCTCCATGGAGGAGGCGGTCCGGTTGAACGTGTGCGCGGTCGCGCTCAGCGTCTTCGTCGGAGCCCCGCACGAGCACGACTCGCTGACCCATCTCTCTCAGCTTGTCGACGAGGGGGAAGAGCGCGGGATCCCCGTGATGGCCATCACCGCGGTGGGGAAAGAGCTCGAGAAGCGCGACGCGCGATACCTTGCGCTCGCGTGCCGGGTCTCCGCGGAACTCGGGGCCCACATCGTCAAGACGTACTACTGCGACGACTTCGCCAAGGTCGCCGACGGATGCCCGGTCCCCCTCGTGGTCGCCGGGGGACCGAAGCTCGACACCGACCGAGCGGCCCTTGAGCTCGCCCGGAACGCCATCGACCAGGGCGCCCACGGGATCGACATGGGACGCAACATCTGGCAGTCCGACCACCCGGTCGCGATGCTCCGGGCATTGCGCTCGATCGTTCACGAGAAGGCGACGGTCCGGGAAGCTCTCGACGTGCTCGCCGCGGAGAAGGCGCATCCCCGGGTCCGGACCCCCGCGGCGGCCGCCTGAGCGACGGAACTCCCCCAACCATCATATGCGCCCCGCCACTCGACCTCGGCGCGCGGGGATTGCCAAGCTTGGCCAAAGGCGCCAGATTCAGGGTCTGGTCCCGTAGGGGTTCGTGGGTTCAAATCCCTCTCCCCGCATCGAACGGGCGAGCGAGACGCCTCGAGATCGGCCGGGTCCGCCGTGCCGGAGTTCCTCACGATCGCCCGGTCACTGGGCCAGGTCGTTGATCTCGCGGTTGGACAGCCATGGGCGTGGCGCCCCCCGCGTCACCACGTGGATCATCGCCCGCCCAACGCGGTCCGTCGAGGTTAGGACGTTCGGTGACGCAAGGGACGCGAGCAGCATGAACGGAAGGATCACGGTGTAGAGGACCCGGAACGTCACGGACGGGAGGTGGTCGCGCCGTCGGGCTCGGATGAATCCGGGACGGAACATGAAAGCGGCCTTGAACGGGAGCTTGAGGAGATCGTTCTCGGTCCGGCCCTTCACCCGGGCCCACATCGCCCGACCCCGCTCGGTGCTGTCGGTGCCCGCTCCCGATACGTAGGTGAAGGTCAGCCCGGGGTTCCCGTGCGCAAGCCTCCGGGCGACACCCAGCGTCAGGTCGTACGTGACCCGACGGTACTCCTCCTCCGACATTCCCACGGAGGAGACTCCGAGGCACCAGAAGGCCGCGTCGAACCCCAGGAGCTGCCCCTCCACTCCGGTCAGCTCGGACAGGTCGGCGAGCTGGATCTCGCGGAGCTTTGGGTGGCTGACCCCGAGCGGTCGGCGGCCGACCGCGAGGACCTGCTCGACCGAAGGATCCAGGAGACACTCGCGGAGAACCCCGCCTCCCACCATGCCGGAGGCGCCGAACAGTATCACCTTCAGACGGGCTCACTCCCAATCCATCGAGACCGAAGGGGGGTCCACCCCCCCCGTCATGTCTTCACCCTTTTTTCCCCTCGAGACCCCGTGCCGATATCTCGTGTCCGCCGTCCGGAGGAGTTCGACGCTCGCCCCGGGTCATGATAGTGATAGAAGCCGGTCGGCGAGCGCGAGTGACTCTTCGTCCGGGGTATGCAGACCCTCGTCCCAGGCTTTCCGGAATTCGTCGGTGGTCAGAGTGGACCGACATGCGGCCACTCCCTTCCGGAACTCGGGTTCCTCGTCGGGATCCAACGCGAGGCCCGTTCGTTCGGACTGCGCCTGAACTGCCGCCAATAGTCGTGTGGCCAAGGCAGACTCGTGTCGGGCAAGAGCCACCCGGGCCGACCAGGCAAGAACGTACGGAATCAGGTATCGGTCTGTGCTCTCGCGCGCCATGCGCAAGCTCTCTTGAAGAAGCGTGACGGCACGTTCCGGGTTCCCACCGAGAACCTCGACTGCCGCGAGATTCAACGTTTCCCCCCGTACCCACACGGGGCGACCGAGCCTCTTGTTCAGCTCCAGGTTCTCGGTGTAGAATCTTCGGGCCTCATCGAGGTGACCATCCAACCGCGCCGCCGCCGCGAGCATGTGGAGGGGGGTGGCGGACTCGGCCTCTTTCCCCCGTTTTCGGGCGAGCTCCAAGGCTTCGTGGCTCCAACGGCGCACTTCCCGCGTATCCCCGCGACGCAACGCCACACGGGAGAGCCCCCCGTACGCCTGACCGACGAAGCTCTCGTCCCCGAGTGCGCGGGCTACGTCGAGCAACTCCTCGAAGTAGCGCTTCGCTCGTTCCTGGTCCAGGGCCCGGAAGGCGAACGTTCCGGCCCCATAGAGTGCTTTCGCCCGGACGGCGGACGGAGCCTTCGCTCCGGGTGCTTCGAGGGCGAGGCCCAACCAGCGCCGGCCTTCGTCCGCGTAACCGCGATCGAACTGGAATGTCCATACGCGCGCGGCGAGCTGCAAGGCCTCCCCGTTTCGACGATGCGCCGTGAACCAGTCAAACGCCTCTCGCAAGCCCGCGTGTTCCCGCTCCAAGCGATCGGCCCACAGGTGCCCTCCGGGCTCGTCGAGCTTCTCGCCCGCTTCGTCGGCCAAGGAAAGGTACCTCAGGGCGGTCTCTTCGTCCATGCCGTGGTCTGCGGCATCGACTTCGGATACTTACCCTGCATCGCGAAGTACAACGGAAGAACGGTGCCCCTCGAATACGAGATTCGCACTCGTTGGAGATGCCCTCTCCCCGCAGCTCCACCTCCGTTCACCGCCGTACTTGGTCTCTTTAAAGAGGGGTACATCGGACTCAACGATGGACGACGTGGTCCGGCTTCGCCCAGTCGATTCGGTGGACGTGACGATTCTCGTGGACAACTCAATCGATCTCCTGCTCCGGGCGGACGAGCGAGCCGCCCGTCCTTCAACGACTGGCGACTGGCTCCGACGACCCCAACTCCGCGCGGAACACGGATTCTCCGTATTCATTACGATGCGCGCAAACGGTGGCGAAACCCGAATCATCTACGATGCGGGCCTCACGCGCGATACCTTGACCCACAACCTGGCCACCCTGGGTCTCTCCGTTCAGGACGTGGATTCTGTGGTACTCTCCCACGGACACGGGGACCATCACGGCGGCCTCGAGGGCCTGCTGCGCGAGGTGGGCCGCAAGCACCTCCCGCTCATCCTCCACCCCGACGCGTGGAAAACGAGGAAGCTCGTCTTTCCCACGGGAGCCGAAGCTCAGCTGCCTCCGCCAGATCGTGCGATGTTGAGCCGAGCCGACGTCGAGATCTTGGAGAAGGAGGGGCCGTCGTACCTCTTCGGCGATACCGCCCTGGTATCCGGTCGTGTTGATCGCGTCACGGAATTCGAGAAGGGTTTTCCCATACAGTGGGCCCGAGGGACGAGCGGCTGGGAGCCCGATCCGATGATCTGGGACGACCAGAATCTGATCTGTCATGTGAAAGGCAAGGGGCTGGTGGTGGTCACCGGATGCGGCCACGCAGGGGCGATCAACATCCTCCGCAACGCTCGGCGGCTAACGGGGGTGGACCGCATCCACGCCGTCGTGGGCGGTCTTCATTTGTCAGGGCCGATCTTCGAGCCGATCGTCTCCCCAACGGTCACCGAGCTGGAGAAAATCCGACCGGATTACATCGTGCCCGGCCATTGCACCGGCTGGAGGGCTCGGCAAGAGATCGGCCACCGAATGCCGCAGGCGTATCTCGAGTCCAGTGTCGGTACGCGCTTTCACTTCGCGTGATTCTAATTCGGTCCGCGGGAGCCAGAGAGACCCTCGGACCCCTCCCAGGGTCCCATCGTTCGTTGGGATCTCCGAGAGTCCACTGCGGCTGAAGCCTCCGTGACGGGTGGGAATCGAGCTTTGCCGTGATGCGCTCTCCCCGCGGGGAACTGCTCGAGGAGACGGTTGGCGGCTCGGGGCGATTTCGAGCCGACCACCGGTTCCAATGTCATGGAAGGGTGGGCACTCCCACGTCGAAGTCCCTGAATCCACGGGCACAGGCTCATGGGCCCGGGATGGGCACATCCGAAAGGGCCAAAGGCATCGGAGATCGAGCGACGGGGAGTCCTCGCCGAGATCACTTACGAAGGGTACGTACTTTCGCGACATTCCAATCCTCGACCGTAGCGATCGGCGGATCGACGTCCATCTGCCAGAGCAACGCATTGAGCTCTCCCCGATGCTGGAGCTCTTCCTCCACCACGTGCCACAGTACGTCGCCGATGGGGAACCGTCCCTCGGAGGTCGCTCCGGCCTCCATGAAATGGCATACCATCTCCTTGCTGAGGCTCCCCTCGTCCAGGGAGTCGAGGTACTCCATCGCGAGCTGCTCGGCTCGGGCAACCTGCTCCTTCAATTGGTCCGATGTGAGGTCGCGGGCGGGCAGCAGCACGGCGTCGCCCGCGCGGTCTTGGGGGACATACTGGAGCCACCAGAAGATCCCATCCAGGACGTGAACGAAGATCTCCTGGAGTGAGGGGTAGGAGGCACCCCGGTCCTTCAAGCGCTCCTCCCGGGAAAGCGAGAGGAGGGCGGAGAGGTAGTTTCGTCTTACCCGGGCATTGTACCGATAGAAGGTTCGTAGCGCGTCCAGTTCCGTCATTCTCGTGTGCTCCCAGTTCGAGTACCATGTACGGGTCGAACCATCAACGAAGGGGAGACCCCATGAAACGGCACGGGAGTACCACGGGAAGCGAACCTTCATCGGCCGTTGCGAGTCCACTCTCTGCGAGTGTGTCGCGAGTGATTGGACCCGGTGAGCAGCCGCTGGATGCGCGCGAACTCTCCTCCTCAACGTGGGCGGATTTCGAGAGCCTGTTTCGAAAGTACCACGGCGTGCAGGCCGGGTGCTGGTGCATGTTCTATCATCGGGAGGGCCCGACCGGACCGCTTCAGAGCACGAGCCGTCAGGAGGCGAACCGGCGCGACCATCACGCGCTGCTCTTGAAAGGCCACGCCCATGGAATCCTGGTGTACCGGGGCGCCCAACCGATCGGGTGGTGCCAGTTCGGCCGCCGAGCGGACCTACCGAGGGTCGAACGCGGGCGGAAGTACAAGTCCATCGCGAGTCGTCTCGGGCCGCCACCGGCGTGGCGAATCACCTGCTTCTTTGTGGACCGGCCGTTCCGTCGGTCCGGAGTCGCCCGGTTCGCCCTTCACGCAGCGCTGGATGCAATTCGACGGAATGGAGGGGGTATCGTCGAGGGGTATCCCTCGACGCACGCGGGAGCGGTCGCGACGTGGTTCGGGTCGATCGGCATGTTCGAACGCGAAGGGTTTGCCGTGGTTCGGCCGTTTGGGCAGAGCAATGTGCTCGTCCGCCGAGAGGTTCGATGAGGGAGACCTCTCGAGATCGGATCGACCGATTTCCCGGACCGCTCGCAGGACATTGGGCGCACCCCAACGGTCCGCGGTCGAGCCGGTGAGAACTCGCATCCCGCGATCTTGGTACCGCCGGGACGTTCAAATTCCACTCACGGCACTCGGGCGTCGGTCCTGCTCGGCACCGTGCCATGATCCAAGTTCCGGGGGGTTGTCGGAAAGGGGTCATTCTCGGCGGTGCTCGCCACCTCGCCCGGCTCGCCGCGGCGGCCCTCGGGCGAGACTTCACTTAG
>Ga0187781_10000937_pt1 | contig 21702 bp, 22 predicted proteins | sample 0715_SJ02_MP02_2_FD_132447 | JGI IMG/M metagenome (GOLD analysis project Ga0187781, IMG submission 132447) | Tropical peat soil microbial communities from peatlands in Department of Meta, Colombia - 0715_SJ02_MP02_20_MG | ecosystem: Environmental > Terrestrial > Soil > Wetlands > Peat | place... | reverse complement strand
CCCGGGCATTGCCTTGGGCACGGTGGCTTACATGTCTCCCGAGCAAGCTCGCGGGGAAGAACTCGACGCGCGCAGCGACCTTTTCAGCTTCGGGGCGGTGCTCTACGAAATGGCGACGGGTCATCCGGCCTTCGACGGCTCAACGAGCGCGGTCGTCTTTCACCAAATCCTTGCCGAGGCGCCTAAGCCGCCACTGCAACTGAATCCCAGCCTTCCGCCCAAGCTGGAGGAGATCATCGGCAAGGCACTGGAGAAGGACCGCGACCTGCGTTATCACAGTGCCGGCGACCTGCGCGCCGACTTGAAGCGTCTGAAGCGGGACACGGACTCCGGACATGTAGGGGCGGGGCTTGCCCCGCCCATGGCACCCCAAGGGGTGCCCCTACTGGAGGGGCCAGCAGGCGTAGGGGCAGACTCCGTGGCGCATGGCCTCAAACCGTCACTCGAACCGACGTCGGATTCCGTGATCATCGCCGGAGTCATCAAGCGGCACAAGACGGCTGTGATCGGGACGACGGTCTTGCTGGCGGTGATTCTCGCGGCGGCTGGCGTGGCATGGTTCATGGCGCATCGAGCCACAACTCGGCCGGAGCCCACAGAGCGGCAGCTTACTGCCAATCCTGTGGAAGATCGTGTTATGTCTGCAGCGATTTCGCCTGAGGGGAAGTATTTGGCCTATGTTGACCAAACGGGACTTTACCTGCGTTTGATCGACTCCGGGCAGACTCATCCTGTTGCCTTGTCTGCGGAACTGACGGGCCGGATTTTCCTCGTCCGGTGGTTTCCTGAGGGCGGCAAATTGCTTGCAACTTTGGCAGGAACGGAGGGTGTAGAACTTTGGGCGATCACAGTGCTGGGTGAGGCGGCGCCGCAATTGCTTTGCCGGAATGGAGCACGTCCTGCCGTCTCCGCGGACGGACGGCTGCTCGCCTTCGTAAACGGAAAATGGACAAACTTTGGCAATGAACTACTGGTAGGCGGCATCAATGGCGAGATGCCACGGAGGCTCGCCGTAGCGGATGGGGACCAATCGTTCTGGAATCCGGCGTGGTCGCCTGACGGCCGATGGGTTGCCTACCTCAGAACCGGAAAGAGTCAACAGGGTGCTTCGAGCACTGCCGTGGAAGTCCGGCCCGCTGCGGGGGGACCGCCGAATACGGTTGTAACCGAATCGAACTTGCCCAAGGGGAGCGCGATTGGCGTGTGGGAGGGCTTGACTTGGTCGCCTGATTGGCGGCTGCTGTTTTCGGTGGGGGTCCCGCAACCCCCGGGAGCCCCAGCCAAGAGCGGCCTCTGGGCGGTCCGCGTCGAGCCGCAGGGCGGCCAGGCAGCGGGCCAGCCTGAGAGACTGGCGCAGTGGACTGACATCGGGGCCGGCGATGTCACCGTCACGGCGGACGGCAAGCGCCTGGCGTTCGTGAAATCGGCGACTTGGCAGGATGTGTACGTGGGCGAATTGGGACCAGACGGGGCCGGTATGAAGACGCCCCGCCGTTTCACTCTGGACAACCGCGGCAGCTCCCCCCAGAGTTGGACCCGCGACAGTCAAGCCATTCTCTTTGATTCAAGCCGCAATGGGAGATTACAAATCTTTAGGCAGGGTCTTCACGCCAACATTGCGGAAGCCATCGTGCAAGGCACCGAAAACTACGGCGGCGAACGGGTAAGTCCTGACGGGGCTTGGGTGCTATACAAAGAACAGGCCCGGACCGAGCCTGGCGCCCCTTCTTCTCCCTACCGGCTGATGCGCCGGCCGGTTGGCGGAGGCTCCCCTGAAATGGTGCTCGAGGCGCCCGCAGCCGCAGGATTGAGCTACTGCTGCCCAGTTCGACCTGGTTCACCCTGCGTGCTTGGCCAGCAGGAAGGAAAAGACCTCGTTTTCTACCCGCTTGACCCGGTGCGCGGAAAAGGGAGCCAGGTAGGTAAGATCGAGACTCGGGGGCCTGAGTCTACCTTCTGGAATATCTCGCCCGATGGGGCGCGCCTGGCTGGGGTTGACGGCAGGAAGTATGAAGGGAAGATCAAAGTGCTGACCCTTTCAGACCATGCCTGGCATGAGGTTTCAGTTGAACCGGAGTGGAGTGATCTTCAGTCGATCGCATGGGCCATGGATGGCAAGGGCTTCTTCGCCACCGTTTGGCGGCCGGGTTCCTTTAACCTTGTTTACATCACTCCTGCCGGCAAAGTGAAACCGCTCTTGAGCAACCGCGCGCGTCAATGGATGACTAACCCTAAGCCGTCTCCCGATGGAAAGTATTTGGCCTTCCAGGCACAAACCCGGGACGGCAACGTGTGGATGCTCGAGAACTTCTGAGCCGTCGCTCCAGCCCGCCGGCTGACGGGCACCCAAAACGATGCGAATAAGCCCCCAACTCCCCTCCCCCTCTTCCCTCTCCCCGGGGCTGAGCGTGTCCCAGATCTTTGGCTGGAGACCGGGGGTAACCGCAATCCCCGAAGGGGACTCATAAAGTAGCCGGGGGCAACGCCCCCGGAATCGAGCCCATTTGACCAACCCCGACCCTGAAAGGGTCGACTTCAAACCACCGCGCCGACCGCCCGGCGCCTTATGCGACCCCTTCAGGGTCGGGTTGGTTCCGGATCACCGTTCCGGGGGCGTTGCCCCCGGCTACTGTCTGGTGCCCTTGCAGGGTACCGGAAAGCTGCTATTTCGCTAGAGGACAGAAGTTCTCCGCCTGCCGCACGCTCACCCCGCTGTCCAACTGAAGATATCGGTAACCATCAGCCCCGGGGAGAAGGAAGCGGGGCAAGGGGTGAAAGGGCACGGCTTGGGAGCGCGGGCTTCCAGCCCGCATCTCGCATCCGGGCAAGCGGGCTGGAAGCCCGCGCTCCCAGGATTCGCTTCTTGACTAGTGGCGCTTCAGAGACGGCTGGGATATGCTATGAAGGTCGGCCCATGCTGGGGTAGAGACGCAAAGGGTTGGTCCTCCGCCTTTTCCGGCGGGCTCCGGCGTCACTCTCGCTTCTTGACACGGCGCGTGCCCGGCGTTGTCCCACTCGGCAGAGTCGCGGCAGAAGTTGCGGCGACCAACCTTGATAATAAAGAACCGGTGTTTCCGAGATGCCTGAACACAAGGTTTTTATCTCGCACGGATTAAGGGGTAGGAGCCATGGCTGGGGTCCTCATAAGTTACAGCAGGAGGGACGGCGCTTACGCGAATCTGCTTTTCAGGGCCCTCAAGCAATTGCGCGTGAGCGGTTTCCTCGATGAAGCCGACGTCACCTCGGGGGCAGGCTGGAACGAGCAGGTCAAGGACGCGATTCGTAATGCCGACGCTTTCGTCGTCTTGCTGTCTGAGAACAGTGTCCAGAGCAACTTCGTAATGGCCGAAGTCGGCGCGGCTTGAGGCGGGAGACCTCCTTAGGTTAACGCTTAAGGGGCGTAAGCCCTGGGTTACAGGGCCCTCACCCCCCCTTCGGCACCCCTCTCCCGCCGGGTGGGAGCACGACCCACGGCTTACGCCATGGGCTACTCGCTGCCGCCCGCTCCGCGGGCTGAATTATTCAGCGAACCTGTGACTCTGCACGCAAGCTTCTCACGACCCGCATTTACGCATTTTTTACTTGACAGACGCCTCGGGCGGTGATAGCCTATAATCATGGTCATTTCGTGGACATCTTGTCGTGGGCGAGCGCCGGGCGACCTCGGAACGACCCGAATCGCGGGCTATGGCGGAGCGGTCCTGGGAAGCCGAGAAAAATGCGAAATACAAAAAATGAAAAATAGTGGGAACGAAGCTAAGAAGTATCTGAAAACAAAGCACATCACTTTTTTTGAGTGTGCAAATTACGCGCATTTTGCGTGCCAACACGCACAATTGGGACGCTCAAAAGAGCGAAAACAGCCACTTTGCGCAAAACGAACCTAAGACTCGGGAGAGGGACGCGGCGGCGAACAGTGACAGATAATCGGCTAGTCGGGATTAAGGGTTTGCCGGACAGGCTGCACGGGCGGCGGCGGGCGGGTCATCCCTATTCCCTAATCCCGTAACCCAATGGAATCCAGTTTGCAGTAGTTGGAGTGGAGTCACATAATCGCGCAGCGACAAAATGTCTGACTCTTGTGGGGGGTTGACTATGGACACTATGGTTCTGCTTTTCACCGTTTGGGGCGCTATCACCCTTCTCTTCTTGATCCTGGTTTTCTACCGGTCTCGCCTGACCAAGAAGGAGACCGACTGGATCCCCTTGAGTGACGACGCAAAGGAAGACCAAGCCATTGAGGCGCAAAAGGTTATCGAGATGAAGACCCACAGGGTCGCCGTCCCCATCCGCGCCCTAGGGGTACTCTGGATCGTCGTGGCGGTGGTGATTATCGGCTTCTGGTTCTACCACGGGATTACGACCCCGCCGCCAATCAAGTAAACTCGTCTCCGCTTGACAGTTACGCGCCGCTCTCCACCCAGGTGGCGGATCGTGCGCCAACTCTCGCAGTCGAGGGGCCATGGAGTTGGCCGCCAACCGTTTGCCATGGCTAGCGGTGATCCTCCTCGCCAGAGGAAACGCCGAGGACCGGCGCGCCTCCGCGGCGACCGGCAATGCCGAATCGTAACCGCCGGCTCCCTTCAAGCCGCGCGCCGCGCGGCGCTGCGGTGGATTTGCCGGGAGTTTATACCCGCGCGAGAGGAAACTAAAGGCCCAGTGCTTGCCTCAGGTCTTGGCCGTTAAAAGGTGAAGAGGAGAAGATGCGGCCGTCAACATCGAAGGTCGGTACTTTCTTCTTGCCATCGTTGACGCTCTTGACGAACTTGGCCGCCCGCAGGTCCGCTTCGATATCGATCTCCTCGAAGGCCAACTGGTGTTCCTCCAGGAATTTCTTCGCCTGGCGGCAGTCGGGACACCAACTTGTGGTATAGATGCGGATGTGCATCGCGATCAACGTACGAAACTCGAAATTCGAAATTCGAAACCAAGGGATCGCATCAGGAACAGTTTCTATCGACTCCGCGATCCCGTAACCTACGCGCTGAGAATTTCGATTTTCGAATTTCGATTTTCGGCCGTTACACCTGGCTGTGGTGTGCCGTTTCGATCCTGGCGATTGCGCGGCGCAAGGCTTCCCGGGCTCGCTCCATATCGATCGCGGGGTCTGTGAACCTGTGCAGCCGATCCTCGGCGCGTTGCTTGGCTCTCTGAGCGCGCTCGACGTCAATCTCTTCCGCGCGCTCGGCGTTCTGGACCAGGACGATGACGCGGTCGGGGAGTACTTCAGCGAATCCCCAATTGACGCAGAGGTAGCGTTTCGCGCCGGCCTGCGTATACGTGAGTTCGCCCGGCGCAAGCTCGGTGAGCAGGGGAGCGTGACCCGGCAGCACTCCAATGTACCCACCCTTGCCGGGAATCGTCACCGCGCTGACCGCGTCGCGCACTACCAGGCGGTCCGGGCTCACGATGTTCAGTTGCAATTCGGTTGGAAGAAGATCAGCCATAAGTCAGTTGAGGAGTCGAGAAGTCGAGAAGTCAAGCAGCTGAAAAACCCTCGGTTCCCGAGCCTCTTTACCTCTGGACTTTTTCAACTTCTCGACTCCTCGACTTCTTAACTCCTTGACTATCGTCACGCCGCCTTAAGTTTTTCCGCCCGCTCGAGCGCCTCGTCGATCGTACCCATCATGTAGAACGCCTGCTCAGGAATCTCGTCATACTTGCCGGACACCAAATCCTTGAAGCCGCGGATGGTGTCTTCGAGCTTCACGTAGCGCCCTTCGAGTCCCGTAAACTGTTCGGCTACATAGAAGGGTTGGGAAAGAAAGTTCTGTATTTTGCGCGCCCGCGCCACGGTCAACTTATCTTCCTCCGAAAGTTCGTCGATCCCTAAGATGGCGATGATGTCCTGGAGATCCTTGTACTTTTGCAGGATGGCTTTCACGGCCTGCGCGACGTGGTAGTGCTCCGCGCCCACAATGCGGGGGTCGAGGACGCGCGAAGAAGATGCGAGCGGGTCCACGGCCGGGTAGATGCCGATTTCGACCAGTTTCCGTGACAGGACGGTGACCGCGTCGAGGTGCGAGAAGGTGGTGGCCGGGGCGGGGTCCGTCAGATCGTCCGCGGGCACGTAAATCGCCTGCACGGAGGTGACGGAGCCCTTTTTGGTGGACGTGATGCGCTCCTCGAGTTCGCCCATTTCCGTCGAGAGGTTGGGTTGGTAGCCGACCGCCGAAGGCATGCGTCCCAACAGGGCTGAGACTTCCGAACCGGCCTGGGTGAATCGGAAGATGTTGTCGATGAAGAGCAGCACATCCTGGCCCGCCACGTCGCGAAAGTACTCCGCGACGGTGAGGCCGGTCAGGCCCACGCGCAGGCGGGCGCCGGGCGGTTCGGTCATCTGGCCATAGATCAAGGCGGCTTTGGATTTGCTCGAATCGCCGGGCACCACCACACCCGCTTCCTGCATATCCAGCCACAGGTCATTACCCTCGCGGGTGCGTTCGCCGACACCGGAAAAGACGGAAACGCCGCCATGCTTCATCGCGACGTTATTAATCAGCTCCATGATAATGACCGTCTTACCGACGCCGGCGCCGCCGAACAATCCCGTCTTGCCGCCTTTCAAATAGGGCTCGAGCAGGTCTACCACCTTGAGGCCGGTCTCGAACATCTCCAGGTGGGTGTTCTGCTCCTCGAGTTCGGGGGCGTGCCGGTGAATGGGATAGCGCGTGGACGCCGTGATGGGCCCGAGCTTGTCGACGGGTTCGCCGATGACGTTCATCACCCGGCCCAGTGTCTCTTTACCCACCGGCACGGTAATGGGCGCGCCCAGATCGATGGCCTTCATGCCACGCACCATGCCGTCCGTGGGCTCCATCGCTACGCACTTCACGCGCCCTTCGCCCACGTGCTGTTCGACCTCGACGATCACGTTGATGGGCTGCGGCACCTCGAAGCCCTCCGAGACAATACGCAACGCGTTATAAATAGGCGGTAGATGATCTCCCTCAAAGGCCGCCACAATCACCGGACCGGTGATTTCCACGACTTTGCCGATGTGCTGCTCTGTTGACATGAGAAATCCTTTTCAGTCGAGAAGTCGAGGAGTTGAGTAGTCGAGAAGTCCAGAAGTTGGGAAGTTGTGAGCCCAGGCTCGGGAAACAGACGAGGCGACTCCTCAACTTCGCGACTGCCTTCAGGCGGCCGCAGCGCTTCCGACCACCCGTTTCTTCAGAGCGTTTAGCATACGGGCGATTTCCGTAATCTCGTTAAGCAACTCGTCTGCGGGAGCGCCGGCCAGAAAACCCAAATCACGGCTCAGCATCACGAGGTACTCCGTCTCGGCAAGCGAACCCTCGGCAATATTCAAGAATCGCGCATACTCCGAGTTGCTTTCGCGCTTCGATCCCTCAGCGACGTTAGTGGGAATGGATGCTGCGGCGCGTCTCAGTTGCGAAATTAGCCCGAAGCGCTCGGCAGAGGGAAAGGTGGCCGTGATGCGATAGGCCTCCAAAGCCAACTTGTGACTTCGCTGCCAAACCTTGAGCTCCGTAAAGCGCTGCATGACCCTCCTCTGACATCGTCTGCTTCGTCGGTTCTTGGCCACCGGGTCGAGGTCTCAACCGATTACTCTCGACCTCTCACTCCCGGACTTCTCGACTACTCAACTCCTCGACTTCTCAACTTCTCGACTGCTACGTTGCCGCCGCTCCGCTCACCACCTCGATGATTTCCCGCGTAATTGCGGCCTGGCGCACCCGGTTCAAGTGAAGGGTGAGCGAATCGATCAATTCCGCGGCGTTATTCGTGGCCGCGTCCATGGCGGTCATTTGGGCCGCCAACTCCGCCGCGCGCGACTCGAGCAAGGCGCGATAGACTTCGATCTCGACATAGTGAGGAAGCAATGCGTCCATAATCTCCGCCGGCGGCTGCTCGTAAATGTAGTCGATCAGCATTTCGCCGGCCGCCGGCTGCATGGGTTTAATCGGCAGGTACCGCTCTACCATTACCCGCTGTCTCATAATCGACTTGAATTCGTTATAGATAAAGTCGACTGCGTCCACCTTCTGCTGCGTATAAAGGTCGATGATCTCCTTGGCAATTTGTTGGGCGTGCGAAAACTCCAGATGCGCAAACAGGTTGACGTGCTCGGAAATCATCGCGAGACGCCGTTTGCGAAAAGCGTCACGTCCTTTACGTCCGACGGCGATCATCGAGACTTCGTTCGTGCTGTGCTGCCCGAGGTATTCCTGGGCGGCGCGAATCAAGTTGGCATTGAAGGCTCCGCAGAGGCCGCGGTCCGCGGTAATGAGCACCAGCACGATCTTCTCGATGGGCCGCTCCGCCAGCAGAGGATGGGCGCGCTGCTCGGTGCGTGCGGCAAGGCTCGCCAGGAGTGTCAGCAGTTCGTTGGCATAAGGCCGCGCGTTGAAGATGCTATCCTGGGCCCGACGCAGACGGGCCGCCGCCACCATCTTCATCGCCCGTGTAATCTGCTGCGTGCTCTTGACGGAGCGAATGCGGCGCCGAATGTCAAGTAATGTTGCCACGTTCCGTTTACGCCACCTTCTGCTTCTCTTTCCGCTCCGCTAGAAACTTGGCTTTGTACTCGATCATCATCTTGCAGATCTCGCCCCGCAAGGCTTCATCGACCTGTTTCTTCTGCGCCACTTGGCTCCCCACGGAGGGGTAGGAATTATCCATGAACTCATAGAGTCCCTGCTCGAAAGACTGGCAATCTTCGACCGCGACGTCGTCGAGGAAGCCGTTGGTGCCCGCGAAAATAATGACGATTTGCTTTTCGACCGGCAGGGGGCTGTACTGTCCCTGTTTGAGAATTTCAATCAGCCTCTTCCCGCGGTTGAGTTGCGCCTGGGTGGCCTTATCCAGGTCGCTGCCAAACTGAGCGAAGGCGGCCACGTCGCGGTACTGGGCCAAGTCCAGGCGCAGCCTGCCCGCCACCTGCTTCATGGCCTTGATTTGGGCATTGCCGCCCACGCGCGAGACTGAAAGGCCGGCGTCCACAGCCGGCCGGATGCCGCTGTTGAACAAGTCGGCGAGCAGATAGATCTGCCCGTCGGTGATCGAAATCACGTTGGTAGGAATGTAAGCGGAAATATCGCCCGCTTGCGTTTCGATGATCGGCAGCGCCGTCAGCGAACCTCCACCCAAGGCGTCGCTCAGTTTCGCAGCGCGTTCCAACAGGCGCGAGTGCAAGTAAAAGACGTCGCCGGGATAGGCTTCGCGGCCGGGAGGCCGGCGCAGCAGCAGCGAGATTTCGCGATAAGCCACGGCGTGCTTGGAGAGGTCGTCGTAAAGGCAGAGCGCGTGTTTTCCGCTGTCGCGAAAGTATTCGCCCATCGCGCAACCGGCGTAAGGCGCGATGTATTGCATGGGGGCGGGGTCGGAGGAGCCGGCCTCCACCACAATGCTATACTTCATGGCATCATATTCTTCCAGGGTCTTAATAACCTGCGCAATGGTCGAGCGCTTCTGCCCGATGGCCACGTAAATACAGATCACATTGCCGCCCCGCTGGTTCAGAATGGTATCGAGCAACACGGCGGTCTTGCCGGTTTGGCGGTCGCCGATGATCAATTCGCGCTGCCCGCGCCCAATGGGGATCATCGCGTCGATGGCTTTGATGCCGGTCTGCAACGGCTGGTTCACCTTGAGGCGGTCGGTCACGCCCGGCGCCAGTCTCTCCACGGGGAGATATTTATCCGTCAGGATGGGCCCCTTGTCGTCGGTCGGCCGGCCCAGCGCATCCACCACCCGCCCGATCAACGCATCGCCCACCGGCACCGACAGGATGCGCCCCGTCCGTTTTGCCGTGTCGCCTTCTTCGATCTTAACGTAGTCTCCGAAGAGCACTGCGCTGACCCGGTCTTCCTCGAGGTTTAACGCCAGGCCCGCCACGTTGTGCGGCAGCTCGATCAGTTCGCCCGCCATGACGTTGTCGAGCCCGTGGATGCGCGCCACGCCGTCACCGACGGAGATTACCGTACCCACTTCGCTGACTGAAACACCGCGGTCGAAGTGTTCGATCTGCTCGCGAATGATCTTGGTGATTTCGTCCGTTCTAATTTGAGGCATACACTTGCGTCTCCTCGGGAGTCGACTCTCAACTCTCGACTCCCGCTCACCGCGCCACCAGTTGCTCCCGAATGCGCGCCAGGCTGCCGCGCACTGAACCGTCATAGACCATGCTTCCGATTTGCGCCTGCATTCCGCCCAGCAGCCCCGCGTCAATATCGAATTCGAGTTCGACCTGCCGCTGAGTCAGCTCCCGGAATCGCGTCGCGACGTTTTCTCTCTCGCCTTCCGAGAGTTCGGAGGCTGAGGAAATCTTGACCTGCACCACCCCCGTGCGGTCGTTAGCTATCTTCCGGTAAGCCTGGACCGCCTCCTCGAGCAGGGGCATGCGGTAGTTGACAAGGAGCACGCGCAGAAAATTCAGCGTCACCGTCGAAGCGCCGAGCCTTTGCGCGATGGATTCCAACACCTTCATCTTCTGCAGAAGGGTTACCGCGGGCGAGTCAAATACTCCCCGCAGTTCCGCGCTTTCGCGATAAGCGCCTTCGAAGTCCTGTAACTCTCCCAGCACCTTGCGGTACTCCCCACTCGCCGCCACCACGTCGGCGAGAGCCTGAGCGTATCGGCTTGCTACGACCATCGGCATGAAAGCACCTTAGTTGAGAGTCGAAAGTCAAGAGTCGAAAGCCAAAGCTGCTAAAACTTAAGCTCCGTGAACCGTGGCATCACATTCCTGCCGCTTCGTCGTTCTTGCTCGTACGCTTGACTTTCGACTCTCGACTCTCGACTTTCGACTCTCGACTAGCCTTTTCCGACACCGGCCAAGAACTCGGCCACCAGCTTTCTCCGGCCCGCTTCGTCGAGGCGCTGGCGAATGATCTCCTCTGCGAGTTGCACTGCTTGCTGGGCAGCATACGTCTTCAGTTCCAGGCGGGCGGCTCGCACTGCGACTTCGGTCTGAGCGCGCGCGGCCTGGAGGATTTTCTCCGCCTCCTCGGCGGCAGCCTGCTTCAACCTGCGGCTCTCTTCCTCCACCTCGCGGGCGGCGGAAGCCTTGAAATCCGCGATCTCCTGTTCCAGATGCGCCAACTTCTCTTCTACGGCCCTCAGTTCGGCTTGCGCGGCGGCGAGAGCCTTGCGTCCTTCCTCGAGCGCTCTGCGAATGGATTCAGAGCGCTGGGCGAAGAACTCGGCCGCCGGCTTGCGCAAAATGTAGGCGAGAGCGCCCACCAGAATCACCAGGTTAATAGACTTGTAGATGAGCTCGCGATTCTCTTTTTGCCTGTCCTGTTCGGCCTCAGGCGCGGGAGCGTAAGCAGGGAAGCGGTTGAGGGCAAGAGTGCGCGTCGAAGCCGGCCAGCCTGCCAAGCAAAGCAAGCATGCGACCAAAAGCAAAAGGGGTCCGGCGTGGCGGCAAGATACCCTCAAGACTTAGCTCCTTCCCCATTACCGTTGGCGGCGCTTCCTAAGATTGTTCCAGCTATCTCTTCGCCGAGAGGGCGGGTGGTGGTCAAAAGCTCTTTCTTGCTCGCAACTACCTCCGCTGCCAGGCTGGCTTGCGCGGCGTTGACCAATGCTTCGGACTGTCTGCGGGCCAGGTTGAGGGCTGCCTGGCGGTCTTCGAGCAGAGCCCGCCGAGCCGCTTCCCGCTGGCGGTACACCTCCTGCCGCGCAGCCTGAAAGGCCGATTCGTATTGACGGGCCTTTTCGTCCGCTTCAGCCGTCTGCTCGCGGGCACGCGCCAGGGCGCCCGTGGTCTGGTCTTCACGCTTTTTCAAGACGGCTGTTAACGGCTTGAAAAGATAGAGCTTGAGAATAACGAAAAGCGCAAAAACCAAAACGACCGTGGGGATCGTGGAGGCGAAAAGCTGTGCCAATTGGGAGCCAATCCCGCCCATCTTTACCGAACACCCTCACATAAAGCTATCGGTTGCATCGTCAAAGAGGTGAAATGTAGCACGGCTTTTTCAGGAGTGTCAAGAAACGAGACGCGACGTTTTCTCTTGACATCAAACACCCTGCCTGAAATATTCCCCCAGGCACCCATCATGCGCACTCTGGGGGAGGTAACTCGCAATGGCTCGAGAAGATGAGCAAGCTCAAGAACTGGCAGACATCATGAAAGAGGAGTCAGCGCGGGGTACGCGCCATCCCAAAAGGGCCTTGACGGTCAGTCAAGAGCGCAAAATGCGTCATTTCGTGAGGTTGATCGCAAATGGAAATTGCGAGGACCGAGAGATTGCTAGCGCGATTCGCGCGCTCGGGCCGCAAGAGGGGTCGCCGGAGTATCAGAGGTTGTGGAACATTTGGCTTCAATTTCGGGGGCGCAGGAGTTAACAATGGCTTTCCCGAAGGCATCGATTCTGGTATCTCGCTCGCCCGCGGGCACCGATTGCAGATAGTTCAGGGCCTCGCCAGTGAACTTGCGTACGAACTCGGCTTTTGAGATTTTCCTATTTCGCTTGGGCATGTCTTCGCTCGCTGGCTAATGTGCCGCCTTCAGCGGGACATAATTACAATCGTGCACGTGCACCCACCTTCATTCACCATCCGGCATACTCACTCACACTCAGTATGACACAGCTCCGGGGCCAGTCAAGACTAAAGAATCTCAACTGTTGTTTTCAAGTTTGAGGGCAGCGCCGACCGCAAGCAAGCGCTTGCTGGGCTTAAGGCCCACGCCGGCAGTCAGGAGGCGCGCTCGACTTCGGAAGTGGCGAGCATTTGATAACTCGTATCTCGATCCAGTCCAGCCGGTGTGGAGCTGGAGTAGGGCGTTACGACTGCGCACGTTTGGCGCGGCGGCGCTTTGTCGAGCGGCCGGGGACCAGGCGGCGCTCAAGCGTGGGCGATCGGGACAACCGAAAGTCGCGGTGGTAGCCGCTCGATAGATTCGAGATGCGGACCGCCACCGTTCCGTTCGAATCGCAGGAGTAGCTCTCCTCGATCTCCTGGTCATTCTCCGGCGTGCGGGCCACCGGTATTGCGCCGAGATTCGCAACCTCGCGGAGCGCCGGATCAAAGGGGAAAAGCACTTCTCCCCAGGTGATGAAGTCCCCGGCGGGGCGAGCGCCATCGGGAAGCTGCGCGCACTCAAAGTAGCGGAAGTGGCCGATGTTATGCGCCGGGATATAGCTGCGCACCCGGGTGAAGGGCGGCTCATCCGGCCCGGGAAGCGCCAGGCCCTTCGCAAATAACGGGTCGAACACCGCGGTGAGGCCCGCGTCGCCCTCGCGCCAGACACCGAAGTAGCGGCTGAACTGGTCGCGGAGTTTATAGCCCGCATCGGCATCGGCTTGGATCGCCAGACCGATGGCGGTGGCGAAGCGGGTCTCGGCGGAGCGACGCACGGAGCGTCCAAAAACCTCGCGCAGCATGCGGGAGACGAGCGGCAGTTCGCTGGCGCCGCCGGTAACGTATAGCGTATCGATTCGTGCCTCGCCTGGCGACGCCGTTTGCCCCAGCCCCTGGGACTCCATCAAGCTTTCTGCGGCGTGAATCGTCTCCTGCACCGCCGGGCGGCAGCTTTGGTAAAAGTCCGCGACGGTGACAGTCGTGGGCGACCACTCGTCGCGGACCTTGCCGAGGTCCACGTGGATCAGGCGTGTGTTGGGATGAAGCGCTTCCTTTTTCTCTCGACACTCTTCATGCAGACGGAAGAGTTCAGCCTGGCTGAGGGAGTCGCGCTCCGCCTCAGGAACGTCCGCAGCGTCAAGAGCCAGTTCGGCAAGGAATTCATCGAAGTCGTCCCCACCCAAGGACTCGATTCCCTCGGAAGCGAGCACGGCATGTTCCCGGCCGCTGAGTTTTACGAGCGAGGCATCGAACGTGCCGCCGCCCAGGTCGTACACCAGAATATGCTCCTCCTCCTCGGAGGAGGACGCGTGGCGCCGGTGGCCAAATTCGATGCTCGCCGCAGAGGGTTCGTTGAGCAGGCCGAGAACCTCGAACCCCGCGCTACGAAACATGTCCGTAGTCAGGAAGCGTTGGTTGCTGTTGGCGTTGGCGGGAACCCCCAGCATCACTTCCAGCTCCTCGGACTCCGGGACGGGCAGGTTGGAACGCTTCCACAGGCTCTCGCGCAGCGAGGAGCACAAGCCCACCAGCAGCTCCTTCAAGGGAATAATCTGGCCGGCAATTTCAGCCTCGCTGGTGAGACTCGCCGAGCCCAGTAAGCGCTTGAGCGAGCGGATCACAGTCCACTCAGGGTTCTCTTGAACCGCCCAGGCCTCCCAGCCGAAAAGGCAATGGGCGCCTTGCACCGCGACGAGCGGCGGGAACCAGTCGCGCGCCACGCCGTCCGGCGTTTCGAACGTCACTACGGGATAGTTGCCGCCGTCAACAAACGCCACCACCACCCGGGTTGTGCCAAAATCGATTCCCAGCTTCATCCTGTTACCCTTCGCTAGAGTTTAATATTCATTATAGTGAGAATTCCGATTCTGGGTAGTGGTGCATCGCGCGTTCAGAGGGTTTACGATCAACGGCGGAGATCCTTCGCTGCGCTATCTCGAAAGTCCTGCGGAAGGGCGGGGCTTCAGCCCCGCCGCCTTGGGGCTGGCTAAAGGCAGGGCCTTTAGGCCCTGAAGCCACCTCGCTTCAGGGGCTCAAGCCCCTTCCCATCACACGCGTTGGGCGGCGGGGCTGAAGCCCCACCCTTCCGTCTCGCTTTCGTCTCCATGGGTGGGCCGCGGGCTCACTCCCTCTCAGGATGACAGTTCGCGCTCAGCCGCATTGACCGCGCGCACGATTTGGACGATGATCGTCACGCTTGCAATCAGAATCGAGGGTAGATCATGGCCGCACGTCCGAAGATAATGGGAGTGATCCCCGCCCGGCTCGGCTCGACTCGGTTGCCCGGGAAGGTACTGCGGGAAATCGCGGGGAAGCCGATGATTTATTGGGTCTATCATCACGCGCGGCGATCGCCGCTGCTGGACGACCTGATGGTGGCAACGGAAAACGAGGAAGTGAAACAGTACTGCGAGTCCCAGGACATTCCGGTCACGCTGACCGGACGCCACCCCTCGCCCACGGACCGTGTGCATGAAGTGATGACGCGGACGGAAGCGCAGGTCTATGCGAACATCCAGGGAGACGAGCCGATGCTCCGGCCGGCGCATTTCGAATTGCTGCTCGAGCCCTTTTTGCGGGGAGGCGTTCAGGTGAGCACTCTGAAGGTCGCCATGGACGCGGTGTCGGCGCAGGATCCGGGCAACGTCAAGGTCGTCACCGACCAAGCCGGCCGGGCGCTTTACTTCTCCCGCTACCCCATTCCTTACGACCGCGACGGGCAGGGGGGGATTCAGTACTTCAAGCACCTGGGCCTTTACGCGTACACACGCGCGGCGCTGTCACTGTTTCATTCCTTACCGCAATCTTCCCTCGAATTGGCGGAGAAGCTGGACCAACTGCGCTTCCTTCAGAACGGCGTGCCGATCATGGTGGCGGAGACGCCGTTTGACGCCATCGGCGTCGACACGGAGGCGGATCTTCAGCGCGTGAATGCCCTGTTCGCGGCAGGAACGTTCGATTGACGATTGTCGATTGACGATTGTTGATTGTCGATTGACGATCGTCGATTGACGATTGGCCAAGGTCCAAAATCGCGCACTCTGTCATCCGTCGTTCAGGAAGACAGACGGGGTGGGCTCGGAAAGCCGCAGACCCTGCCAAGCAGGTCCGTGCTCCATCCGCTTCCGGCGATCGTCAATCGTCAATCGTCAATCGGCAATCGTCAATCGACAATCGTCAATCCTCACGGCTTGCGGGTCTTTGTCCAGCCCGGTTTGGTAACTTGCCGGCTGCGCGCAATGGCCAGGGATTCGGGCGGGACGTCTTCGGTGATGGTCGAGCCCGCCGCAGTATATGAGCCTCGGCCGATGCAAACCGGGGCCACCAGCATGTTGCCGCTGCCGATAAAGACACCGTCTTCGATGACCGTAAATTTTTTCTTCACCCCATCGTAATTACAGGTGATGGTTCCGGCGCCGATATTGACCTTCTCGCCCACCGTGGCGTCCCCAAGGTACGTCAGGTGCTGTGCTTTGCTGCCTCGACCCACGCGCGATTTCTTCACTTCTACGAAGTTGCCGATGCGCGCGTTCTCCTCGATCACCGCGCCTTGCCGCAGGCGCGCGAAGGGGCCGAGGGCAGCGCGGGAACCAACCTCAGAGTCCGAGATCACGCAAAAGGGCCGCAAGGTGACGTAGTCGGCGAGCGAAGAGTTAGTAATAACGCAACCCTGTTGGATATGGCAGTCGCGTCCCAGGCGCGTCCCTCCCAGCAGGCTTACACCCGGCTCGATCACCGTGTCCTGCCCCACTTCCACGTCCGCGTCAATGTAGGTGTTCTGGGGATCTACCACAGTCACGCCTTCCCGCATCAGCCCCATCGCCTTGCGCAAGCGTAGCAGCTTTTCGATCTGTGCCAGCTCCACGCGGTCATTGGCCCCCAGCACTTCCCGCGAATCGGCCGTCGGGAAGGCAGTTACCTTGAGACGATGCCGGTTGAAAATCTCGACCAGGTCGGTCAGCAGAAACTCTTTTTGAGCGTTGTCGGCCGTCAGTTCGCCGAGATGGTTCAGCAAATGGGTTCGCGAAAAGCAGATGATGCCGGAGTTGATTTCGCGGATTCGCTTCTGTGCCGGCGTCGCGACCTTTTCTTCCACAATGGCGCGCACGCGGTCGTGATCGCGCTCGATGCGTCCGTAACCGGTTGGGTATTCAAGGCGAGTGGATAAGACTGTTGCGGCGGCACGCGCCTTGCGGTGGATTTCAACAAGATGGACGAGCGTTTCCGGGCGGAGAAGGGGGGCGTCGCCTACCAACACCAGTACCGTGGCGCTGGGGCACTTTTCGAGTTCCTCGTGGGCCACCATCACTGCGTGGCCGGTGCCGAGCTGTTCCTTCTGCTCGATAAACACCAATCCTGGCCGCGCAAAAGCCTTGCGTAGCTCTTCACCCTCATGTCCGATCACCATGTAAAGGCGCTCAGGAACCGCTCCCTGCGCGGCGCGCAAAATATGCTCGCCCAACGGCTGGCCCGCCAACCGGTGCAGCATCTTCGAGTGCTCCGATTTGAAACGCGTCGCCTTACCCGCAGCAAGAATTAAGATGGAAAAGTTTTGCTCAGACATTTCACTCTCCGTACCCTCAACATCCGCCAAGCCGGCGAACGAACTGGAACCTGGCCACGTGACATTTATTATACACGCAGCAATCAGCGAAGCGTGGCGAGGCCCGCGTGATCTACAATTACTGAGGCTTTCGTGGTATGGTGGTTTACGAAGATTGAAAGCGGGCTACAATGAAAAACTCGATTACACAGCGAATCGTCGACCAGGTGAGCAGGAAACAGACCACAACCGTTCCACGGAAACCAGGAAAGGGAACTCTACGAGCGGCCAGGGAGCTTACCGTTCGCGACTTGGGATGGACGCGTGAGTATGCCAGGGAAGTCCGCGCCAAGCTGGCAACGTTCGCAACAGATTGGGATGACCCAAGCATGGACATCTACAATGAACCTCCCACGCGGTGACTTCGCACTGGTCTACTTTCCTCATTCCGACCTGAGGACGGTAAAGCTGAGACCTGTGCTCATCGTTCAAGCTGAAAACCTCAAAACAGGTCTGGCCCAGGTGATAGTCGCGATGGTCAGCAGCAACATGAGCCGTGCGAGTCATGCCAGCCGCGTCACCGTGCTCCTCGACGACCCAGCCGCCGCGGAAACCGGTCTCAAATCCGATTCTGTGATCATGACCGACAACCTGGCGACCATCGAGACCCAACTCATCAAACGGCGGATCGGGCACATGCCTGGTATGGAGGCGGTCGATGATGCTCTGCGCAATACGCTCGCTCTATAAGAGACAATTATGAACCCATCCCGATGAGACTTCCTCAAAGCGTCGTTGTTGCTGCCGGCTCGTGCGTCCATAGCAAGATTCCAGACTGTAGGTTAAGTGGATGGTAGCTAAACGCAATTGCGGGAAAGGAGTCCTATGCATCGGCAGAAGGAGCAACTAAAGGGCCTGCTGGATCTCGCGCATGTTCTTGCTCTATCGCTACTTCTTTCTCAGCCGCTGGCGGCTCAAGGGCTGCCGCCGGGGATGGATAAAATCAATCATGTTATCTGGATCATCCAGGAGAACAGGACCTTTGACAACTATTTCGGGACCTATCCCGGGGCAGACGGGATTCCCCCCGGCGCCTGTCTTCCCAGGCTGCCGGGCAGCGTGAATTGTGTGGCGCCATTCCACATGCCGGCCGGCCAGCCGGCGCTGGATCTGGCTCACGATTGGGAGACGATTCATGCCGCCTACAACCACGGAACCATGGACGGCTTCGTCTGGGCAGAAGGCACGGAGTTCACCATGGGTTACTACGACGACCGGGACATTCCGAATTACTGGAACTACGCCCGGCACTACACGTTGTGCGACCGCTTCTTCTCTTCTCAGATGGGCTACAGCCTGCCGAATCACACCTACACGGTGGCGGCCCAATCCGGAGGGCTGATCGTCAACGTCGCCAACCTGAAAGAACTGAAAGAGGTCATGGACGATGACGACGGCTTCAGCTTTGCCTCCATGGCCAAGCTGATGTCGGAGACGAAGATCCCCTGGAAGTACTATGTGGAATCGCAACCCCTGCCCTCGGGCGTGCCGATGAGGCTGAGCGAGACGGGAGTCCGCCTGGCGTTTCCCGACCCCAAACAATTCAGCTTATGGAATCCCTTGCCCGGCTTCAAAAAGATCCGCGAAGATCCGGCCGAGATGGCGCATCTGGTGGATTTGAAAGAGTACTTCAGCGATTTGCAGAACGGCACGCTTCCCGCATTTTGCTGGATCATTCCTGATTATCAAGACAGCGAACACCCGGTGGCCCGGGTGTCGGACGGCATGTGGTATGTCACCAGACTGGTGAATGCGCTGATGCAGAGCCCCTACTGGAAAGACAGCGCGATCTTTCTAACCTGGGATGACTACGGAGGGTTCTACGACCACGTGCCGCCGCCGGAGATGGATGCTTTCGGGCTTGGGCCTCGCGTGCCGATGCTGGTGATCTCGCCCTACGCCAAGCCGGGCTACATCTCGCACGACACTTACGAGTTCTGCTCCGTATTGAAGTTGGTTGAAGAGCGCTGGAAGATGCACCATCTGACGGCGCGCGACCATTGGGCGAACGACATGCGGGAGTGCTTCGACTTTGGGCGCGGAACAACCGCGCCGCTGGTGATTCCGATTCCACCTGACCTGCCGGCGTCTCAGCCGATTCTGGACTATGCCGCCTACCCGCCGGCGGTCCCGTTGCCCAAGTACGCTCCGCCAAGGGCTTCGCATATGGCGCCGGGGAAGGCTCCGGCGCGGGATGAGTAACCACCTCAGGCTCGGACCATATCCAAGGCTGCGAAGTTTATTTCGAGCGTTCCGGTTTGAAACGCCTTGATGAAAGCTCTGACCACGGACGGGTCAAAGTCCTTTCCCGACCCTTTCGAGATGACCTCTTTGGCCTCGAGGGGCGACATCGCCTTGGCATAGGGACGGTCGCTGGTCATGGCGTCGTACACGTCAGCCACCGCAATGACGCGCGCCTCCACCGGAATCTCTTCGCCTTTTATGGGATGGTACCCCGAGCCATCGAACCGGTCATGGTGGGCGAGGATGATGGGGATAATGCGATGCAGCCTTCCTTTCACCGGCTCCGCCCACTCAGTCCCTTTCTCCACGTGCCGCTTCATCTCCTCGTATTCTCGGGCCGTGAAGCGTTCCGCCTTGTAGAGTAGTTCTCGAGACGTTTCCAATTTGCCCAGGTCGTGCAGCAGCGAGGCGTCCCAGATATCGTCCACCCGATCGGGTTCAAAGCCCATGGACTTCGCTATGCTGGTTGCGTAGGCCGCCACGCGGAAAGAGTGGTCATGAGTATATTTATCGTTGGCGGTGAATTGTCGCAGGATCACCAGGATGCCCTTATAGGTCTCGCGTAATTCCACGATCTGGGCTTGCTTGTTGTCGTAGAGTGTGCCCATCGCGTAGGCGATGACAATCAATGTTCCACCCCAGACGCCGATATCCCACCACCTTTCAGCGATGATCCTGACGTGCCCCTCCGTCGAGAACAAGTGAGGGTTGGTGTACACCACCAGCACGACGATTAGAAGGCTGGCCAAGGCGGTCAACGTCGCCAGACGCCGCCCTCGAAAGTAAGCGGCGTATACCGAAGGCAGGACGTAAAAGCCCAACAGCATGCGATCCGACGCTATCAGATAATTCAATCCGGCGAGAATGGCAAACATCATCAACAGGAGCCACAGTTCCTTGTTGGCTTCTTGCAGTTGACGTGAAATCCGGGACCACATAATAGACTCTCCTCACAAGACAGATAATCTAGGCACTATTACGACCGAAATGCAATGGTACTTTTGCACCCCCCCTCATCCGTCGATAACGGCCCGCGATGTAGGGGGACGGCTTGCCGTCCCCTTCTTGCGGGCCGCCGGGCGCCGGTAACCAGGCGTAGGGGCGGCCCTTCTGGCCGCCCCGCGGGCAAACACAAGGGTTGCCCCTCCAGACCTGGAGGTCGAAAAAAAGCTTGACAAGCCAAGGCGGCCATTGTACATTGTATATGTACATTAGACTATGAGCGGTCAAACCCCGGTGCTGCAGATCGATCTCGCCTCCCCCCTCCCCGCTTCCGAGCAGATTGTGCGGGGCCTGCGGGCCGTTCTTTTGGGCCGGCAGTTTCGTCCCGGCGACCAACTCCCTCCCGTCCGCCAACTCGCCCTGGACCTCGGCGTTCATCACAACACGGTGGCCGGGGCCTACCGGCAGTTGGCCGAGGAAGGTTGGCTCGATTTGCGGCGCGGGCGCGGCGCCACGGTGATTGAGCGGCCCGCTCCCGCCCCCTCGCCTCGCGCCGAAGGGGAGTTCCGCCAACGGATGGAGGAACTGGTCGTCAAGGCGCTCGCAGAGGGCGTCCCGGTAGAAGTGTTGGTCCGCGAGCTTACGGCTAAGATCGTGAAGCTCGAGCAAGGAGAAAACAAATGAATCGCCTACTCGCATCCGCAGCGGCCTCGCTGGCGCTGCTCTCGACGTGGACGCCGATGTTGGGCGCCCAGGACTTTGAGGTGTTGGGCAAGGATGTTGCCCAGGAACTGGCGGCACGGCAGTATGATAAGGTGGAGGCGAGGTTCGACGCCCGCGTGGCCTCCGCGCTGCCGGTCGAAAGCCTCCAGTTGGTTTGGGAGAAAACGCTCGCCCAGGCGGGCGAATTCAAGGCGGTCACCAGCGTGGCCTCGGCCGAGCAGGCAGGCTATCAGGTGGTGACCGTCACCTGCGCATTTGAGAAAAGCCCTCTCAACTTGCGACTGGCTTTCGACAGGGAAGGCAAAATCGCCGGACTCTTCTTTGTCCCCGTTACGCCGCCCTGGAGTGCTCCCGATTACGCGAACCCCGGCGCCTTCCACGAGCAAACCGTAACTGTCGGTGCCGAGCCGTGGCAACTGCCGGGCACGATCACCGAGCCAAACGGCTCCGGGCCTTTCCCCGCCGTGGTGCTGGTGCAGGGGTCGGGTCCCAACGACGAGGATGAGACCGTGGGAGCGAACAAACCGTTCAAGGACTTGGCGTGGGGGCTGGCCAGCCGCGGGATCGCGGTGCTGCGTTATGAGAAGAGGACTCACAAGTACGCTGCGCAGCTTAAGAAGGACACCGGGAACATGACT
>Ga0187781_10000936_pt1 | contig 21707 bp, 34 predicted proteins | sample 0715_SJ02_MP02_2_FD_132447 | JGI IMG/M metagenome (GOLD analysis project Ga0187781, IMG submission 132447) | Tropical peat soil microbial communities from peatlands in Department of Meta, Colombia - 0715_SJ02_MP02_20_MG | ecosystem: Environmental > Terrestrial > Soil > Wetlands > Peat | place... | reverse complement strand
CGTTGAATCTGCCCATCGTCAGCGCGCCCATGGACACGGTGACGGAATCGCGCCTGGCGATCGCGTTGGCACAGCAAGGCGGCCTGGGCATTATTCACCGGAGCATGCCGGTGGAGATGCAAGCGCTGGAAGTGGACAAGGTGAAGCGCTCAGAAAGCGGCATGATTGTCGATCCGGTTACCGTGAACCCCGAAAGCAAGATTTACGAAGCGCAGGAGATCATGAAGAAGTACAAGATCTCCGGCGTGCCCGTGACGCGCCATGGCAAACTGCTCGGAATCCTCACCAACCGCGATTTGCGGTTCGAAACCCGGTTTGACTTGCCGGTGGAACAGGTGATGACCAAGGAAAACCTCATTACGGTGCCCGAGGGGACCACGCTGGAAGAGGCGGAAACGATCCTGCATAAGCACCGGGTGGAAAAACTGCTGGTGGTGGATGAGAAGTTCAACCTTAAAGGTCTTATCACGGTTAAGGACATCCAGAAGCGCTTGAAATACCCGAATGCCTGCAAGGACTCACAGGGGCGGCTGCGGGTGGGCGCGGGACTCGGAGCCACCGGCGACTTCCTGGAGCGGGCGGCGGAACTGGTGAAGGCCAAGGTGGATCTGCTGGTGATCGACACGGCGCATGGGCACACCTCTCGCGTGATGGAGGCGGTGCGCCGGATCAAGCACAACTTTCCCGATGTCGACCTCATCGCGGGCAACGTGGCGACTTACCAAGGGGCGCTCGACTTGATTCAGTTGGGACTGGACGGGCTGAAGGTCGGCATCGGTCCCGGATCGATTTGCACAACCCGCGTAGTGACGGGAGCGGGAGTGCCCCAGATCACGGCAATCTCAGAATGCGCCCGCGCCACCCTGCCGGCGGGGGTGCCCATCATCGCGGATGGAGGCATCAAGTATTCCGGTGACGTCACCAAGGCCGTTGCGGCCGGCGCCAGTTGCGTGATGATCGGCAGTCTGTTTGCCGGAACCGAGGAAAGCCCGGGCGAGTCGATTCTCTACCAGGGGCGCAGCTTTAAATCCTATCGCGGCATGGGCTCGATCGCGGCCATGGCCGCGGGCTCCGGCGACCGGTACGCCCAGGAGGTGACCGTGGCGCGCGGGGAAGTCGCCAAACTGGTGCCGGAAGGTATCGAGGGACGGGTGCCTTATAAAGGCCTGCTGGCAGACCTGGTGGGCCAGTTGGTGGGAGGACTTCGCTCCGGCATGGGCTACTGCGGGTGTGCAACCATTGCGGAACTTCAGAAGAAGGGGCGTTTCATCCGTATTACCGCCGCCGGCTTGAGAGAGAGCCACGTTCACGATGTCATCATCACCAAAGAAGCTCCCAACTACTGGCTTGACTGACGCTCCACCGCCCTCCCGGCCCGCCTACTGGCAGCCCCGCGTGATACTCCTATGGGTTATCTCCGCGGCCTGGGCGGGTAACATCACCTGGCTTTCCACCGGGTCTTACAGCGGTGCGGTCACCGGTTGGCTGCTCGCTCAACTGATCGCCGCCGTACACATCCACCTGGCGCCCGCAACCTTCGAGATCGTGCATTTTCTAACTCGAAAGCTCGCCCACTGCACCGAATACGGGATGTTCGCCCTGCTCCTCTATCATTCCTTCAATTTCCGGCGACCTGAGCACTGGAACACACGTCGCGCCGTCGCCGCGGTGGTGGTCGCCGGGCTGTTTTCACTCACCGATGAATACCACCAGAGTTTCGTTCCCGGCCGGACCGCTTCCATTAGGGATTGCGGCCTCGACACCTTCGGCGCGCTTGTGGCGATGGCCCTCCTTTATGGCGAGAGAAGACTTCAAGCAGTTTTGTCGAGGGGCGGTACCTCCGCGGCTTAGTTCCAGGCCGAACAGACCGGTTTCACGCAAAGCCGTTAAGTACCCAAAGCCCGCAAAGCAAAATGAGCGCATCTGCTTAGAAAATGCTGGCGCCGAAGGCGCCTTGGAGTGCGGCGGCTTGACGCCGCCTTTCCGGCACTCGTGCGTACTTGGCGTGCCGTGGGGATCCCAAGGCGGCGTCAAGCCGCCGCACTCCAGGGCGCTTCGCGCAAACTCATTCAAGCCAGCAATAGTAGCGCGGCGGCGCCGAACGAGAGTGCTGCGGAAATGAAGAATGGCGTGGCGGGAGAATAGTGCTTCCACAGCCAGCCTGCCAGCAAACTGGCGGGGAACGCCGCCACGCCTGCCACCCAGTTGAAGACTCCAAAGGCCAACCCCCGCGAGGCGCTCGGAACAAGGTCCGCGATCCAGGCGCGCAGCACCCCTTCCGTCATTGCATAATAAGTGCCATAAACCGCAAACAAGACCCAGACAATCTGCGGCGATCGAGCCAGCGAAAACCCCAGATAGACCGCCGCGTAAATCAAATAGCCCAAAACCACCAGGACGCGCCGAGGGATGCGGTCCGAGAGCCGTCCCGCGGGCCAACTCAGCGACGTGTATACCAAATTGAAGAGCAATCCCAGGCCCGGCACCAAGGCAGCACGGACTCCCAGGTTCTGCGCGCGCAGTATCAGGAACAGGTCCGACGAGTTGCCCAGCGAGAACAAGCTAAGCGCAATCAGCAGGACAACCAGCGTGCGGTTCCAGGCGACGTGATCGTTGGAAGCGTGGTCACGCGGTGCGATCTCAGCTATGTCGGCTGGACGCACTTCCGACAGCGCGAACCACACAAGCAGGATGCAGATCGCACCTGGAATGGCAGCCAGCCAGAAAACTTTGCGGACATCGCCGGAAAACAACGGCAGCAGAGCGAGAGCAGCCAGCGGGCCCAGCACCGCCCCAGCCGTGTCCATCGCCTGGCGCAAGCCGAACGCGGCGCCGCGGCGGCCCGGCGAGACCGAATCAGCCAGCAAGGCGTCGCGAGGCGCGCCGCGAAAACCCTTCGCCGCGCGGTCGGCTAACCGAATCCAGAACACCTGCCCCCAGGACGCCGCCACCGCCAGCAGTGGTTTAACCAGGTTGGCCACCGTATATCCGGCGCCAACCAGCGCTTTCCGCCGGCGCAAGCGGTCTGAAAGCCAGCCTGACAGCAAACGGCCGAAACTCGAGACCGTCTCGGCAGCGCCTTCAACCAGGCCGAAGACCGCCGGGCCCGCACCCAGCACGCCCACCAGAAACTGTGGCAGCAGCCAGTAAGCCATTTCCGTGGACGTGTCGTTGAAGAATGACACCCAGGAAACCACCCAGACGTTGCGGGGCAAACGCTCCTCCGAGGCGGTCGAGCCCTGGCGGTCGCTGTGGCTGAGCATCAATAGTATCTTGGGACGGAAATGGGGTGAGAAGTCAAGGGCTCAAGGTTTGGAAACGGTTGGGTGTAGGGTTGGTTCGCGAACTCGTTCTAGGTCTGCATCATCCGTCGGAGCTCACTGGAGATCCTGTAGGGGCAACCGTTGTGGTACCCTGCCGTGGTGGCACTCGGGCCGCCACAAGGGCCGCCCCTACACCGTGAACTTAATGTGGGGTGAGGCGCCCAGTCCCCGCTCGGCCAGGTTTTCTCCCTCCAAGTGCAACTCGACGGCTTCGCGCAGATTCCGTGCCACCTCATCGAGCGTCCGACCCTGCGTGACAACCGGAATTTCAAAACACTCCGCAACGTAGCCCGATTGCTCGCCGGGGCGAATAACGGCCTTGATTGTGCGCTGCAATGTCATTATGTGAATTATCCAAAGCCAGCGGACAGAGCTTGCACATCGATCTGTCCGACTAACCCCTTATAGTTCAGCGAGGCGCCGCAGGCGCTCACCCGTCCCGCCCCGGCTGATGAAAGCGCCGGTGCGGGACACCCTCTCCCCAAGGGAGAGGGCTGGGTCAGTCAGGCGTCGGCAATCGTCAAGGCGCTACTTCTTCTCGTCTTCGTCGCCTTCCGGAGGTGGGGCTTGCTTTTCCTCCTCAGCTTTGGCCTTTTCCGCGGCCTTCTGCTTGGCGTCGGCGCGCTTGGCGCGCTTTTCGGCGAGTTTCTGAAGGACTTCGGAGCCTACGAGCTCCAGGACTGCCAGGTCCGCGCCGTCACCCTTGCGCCAACCGGTGCGGATAATGCGCGTGTAGCCGCCCTTGCGATCCGCGTAACGCTGGGCAAAGCTGCCGAAGAGCAGGTTGAGGGCAGCGGGGTCCAGCAAGTAGCTGGCGGCCAGGCGGCGCGCGTGCAGGTCGCCTTGCTTCCCCAAGGTGATCATACGTTCGACCACGGGGCGCGCCGCTTTGGCCTTGGCCACCGTGGTGTGAATGCGCTCGGTGAGAATGACCGAAGTCACCAAATTGCGCAGCAGCGCCTTGCGGTGCTCGGTGTTTCGACTGAGTTTTCTTCCGTAATTACGATGTCGCATCTTCCCATTCCTGCGGCTTCGGCGGTTGTTGGGGCTGCTGATTAGCCGGCGGCACCAGGGGATTTCCTTTCTCGTCCGTCTTCATGCCCAAGCTCAGGCCCATCGCGCTCAGAATCTCCTTGATCTCATTCAAGGATTTGCGCCCGAAGTTCTTAGTCTTGAGCATCTCCTGCTCAGTTTTCTGGACCAATTCCCGGATGGTGGTAATGTTGGCGTTTTTGAGGCAGTTGTAAGAGCGCACGGAAAGCTCGAGTTCCTCGACCGAGCGATCCAGGTTTTCGTTATAGACGGCGGCCGGCTTCTCCACGGGAGCCTGTTCCAGTTCCGGCTCCTCCTCGATGTTGATGAACGTGGCCATATGGTCCTTGAGCAGCTTGGCCGCCAGGCCAATGGCATCATTTGGCGTCACCGCGCCGTTGGTCCAAACATCCAGCGTCAGCTTATCGTAGTCGGTCATCTGCCCCAGGCGCGCGGCCTCGACGGTGTAATTCACCTTGCGGATGGGTGAGTGCACGGAGTCCACCGGGATGTACCCGATGGGCAGGTCCTCATCGAAATTCTTCTCCGCCGATACATAACCGCGGCCGATTTTGACCCGCATCTCGATGTGCAGGCTTCCGCCTTCGCTGACGGTGGCGATATAGACGTCTTTATCAAGGATCTCCACATCCGCGTCTTCCTGAATCATGCGGGAAGTTATTTCCCCCGGCTTGTCCACGATCAGATGCATGGTCTTGGGGCCCTCGGTGTGCATTTTCAGAGGGATTTGCTTGAGATTCAGGATGATGTCCGTCGCATCCTCCACCACTCCCGGGATGGACGAGAACTCGTGCATGACGCCCTCGATCTTCACGGCGGTGATGGCGCCTCCCTCGATGGAAGAAAGCAGCACTCGCCGCAGGGCGTTTCCAATCGTCGTCCCAAACCCACGTTCAAACGGTTGGGCCGAGAATTGACCGTACTTGTCGGTCAGCGTATCGGTGTTACAAACTAAGCGCTTGGGTTTTTGAAATCCCTTCCAAAGCATTGCGTTGGCACCTCCCGGCTTTACTTCGAATAGAGTTCCACGATCATCTGTTCCTGGATGGGGAAGTTCACGTCCTCGCGTTTGGGGAACGAAATGACGCGGCCCCTTAACGCCTCGCGATTGAACTCCAGCCAGGGCGGAACGGTTTTGTTGCCTGTCAAATCGAGCGCTTGCAGGATGGCAGGAAGCTTTTTGCTCGACTCGCGGACGGCGATTTCCTGGCCCGGCGCCACCTCGAACGCCGGGATGTTCACTTTGCGCCCGTTGACCTCAATGTGGCCATGCCGAACCAGTTGCCGCGCCTGGGCGCGCGAAGTGGCGAGCCCCAGACGATAGGCGACGTTGTCCAGCCGCCGCTCGAGCATGAGCAGCAGCATCTCGCCGGTGACGCCCTTCATTCTGAAAGCCCTCTCAAAATAGGCGCGGAACTGGTCTTCCAGAATTCCGTAGAGCCGGCGAACCTTCTGCTTCTCGCGAAGCTGCAGGCCATAGCCAACCAGTTTTGGCCGGCGCGACTTGCCATGCTGCCCCGGCGCAAAGTTGCGCTTCTCGATCGCGCACTTGTCCGTCAGGCACCGGCGCCCCTTCAAAAACAGTTTTGTTCCCTCCCGCCGGCAAAGCCTACATACTGCTTCTCGATACCTTGCCAATCACGCCTCCTCCGAGTCGAAGCACGAAAATCGAAAAACGAAATTCGAAAATCGCCGACCCACAAACTTGCCGATTCCTTACCCTTAGTTTCGCGATCACACTCTCCGCCGTTTCGGCGGCCTGCACCCGTTGTGCGGGATCGGTGTCACGTCCCTGATCATGCGGACTTCCAACCCCGCGGTCGCCAGGGCGCGAATGGCCGATTCCCGGCCCGCCCCGGGCCCCTTGACTCGGACCTCCACGCTTCTCATCCCATGATCGCGCGCCGCATTCGCTACGCGCAACGCCGCTTGCTGGGCGGCGAAGGGGGTTCCCTTGCGCGAACCCTTGAAACCGAGCGAACCCGCGCTCGACCAGCAGACCAGCTTCCCGTCCACGTCAGTGATGCTCACCAAGGTGTTGTTGAACGACGCCTGAACGTGAACGATGCCTGACGGTACGATCCGCTTTTCCTTCTTCTTGAAGACCTTCTTCTTACCGGGCTTTGCTGCCGCTTTCGCCATGTCTCCTCTTTACCGAGCACTGTGTAGGGGCGACCCTTGTGGTCGCCCGCTGGGCTTGTGGTTAACGCGGGCGGCCACAAGGGCCGCCCGTACAAGACCTGCTACGTCTTTGCGGTGGCTCGCTTCTTGTTTGCAATCGTGCCCTTCCGCGGACCCTTGCGGGTTCGCGCGTTGGTGTGCGTGCGCTGCCCCCGCACGGGAAGACTGCGCCGGTGGCGCATCCCGCGATAGGAGCCGATTTCGATGAGCCTGCGGACATTCATCGCCAGTTCTTTCCGCAGGTCGCCCTCCACGCCGCCCTCTTCCTCAATGAGCTGGCGGATGCGTGTCACCTCGTCCTCGGTCAGGTCCTTGATCTTTTTATCCGGGTCCACACCCGCGCGCACCAGAATCGACATGGAGCGCGCCCGCCCGATGCCATAAATGTATGTGAGACCAATTTCCGCTCGCTTCTTGGGCGGCAAATCAATGCCTGCTATTCTGGCCATCCCTCACCTCTCGTTCGAAATTCGTCGCTGTTAAGCGGCCGGCGACTTTGGCAGCATCTCAAATCTCAAATTTCAAATTCCAAATCTCGAAGCTCGTTTTTCAAATTTCGTTTTTCGATTTTCGAATTTCGAGTTTCGGGTTTCGACCTTCGGATTCATCCCTGCCGTTGCTTATGCTTCGGGTTTTCGCAGATCACCCTCACCACGCCGGCGCGGCGCACAATCTTACATTTCGAACACATCTTCTTGACCGACGAACGAACCTTCATTGCTGCTCCTTCGGGAAAACCGAAAATCGAAACTCGAAGATCGAAATTCGAAAACCGAAATTCGAAAATCAGCTCTACATTAAAGTCTCAGCGTCCCAATTCAAAACCAGCCTGCGAGTGTCGATCTTCGATTTTCGAATTTCGATTTTCGAATTTCGGTTTTCCATGTTACTTGTATCGGAACACGATGCGTCCGCGCGTCAGGTCGTAGGGAGAAAGCTCCACGGCGACCTTATCTCCCGGGAGAATGCGAATGAAATTCTTTCGCATCTTGCCGGAGATGTGCGCCAGGACCTGGTGTTTGTTATCCAGCTCCACGCGAAACATCGCATTCGGCAAAGCTTCCAATACCGTCGCGACAACTTCGATTGCGTCTTCCTTAGCCATAGTCGCAAACCCGGCGCGCAGGCCTTGTACCTGCGCCGGGCGACCACGCGGGTCACCCGTACTTTGCTGACGCGGGCGACCACGAGGGCACCCACGCAGCGTTATTGCCGCGTCAAAACATCCGGCCCATTTCGGGTGACGGCCACCATATGCTCGAAGTGGGCAGAGAGGGCGCCGTCCGCCGTCACGGCCGTCCAGTTGTCAGACAGAACGCGAACCGCCGGTCCTCCCGCGTTCACCATCGGCTCGATCGCCAGAACCATCCCTTGCTTGAGCTGGGGTCCGTGTCCGGGCTGCCCGAAGTTGGGAACTTGCGGCTCCTCGTGAAGCTCCCGCCCGATGCCGTGACCTACAAATTCCCGTACCACCGAGTAGCCGTTTGCTTCCACATGTTGCTGCACGGCCGAGGACACATCCCCGAGCCGGTTTCCCAGCCGCACCTGGTCAATGGCAAGGTGCAGCGCTTCCTGCGTGACTCGCAGGAGCCTTTGACTCGACTCCGCGATTTCGCCCACTGGCACGGTGATCGCCGAATCGCCGTAGTAGCCATCGACAATCACGCCCAGGTCCAAACTGAGTATATCGCCGTTCTTGAGGGAACGGTCGGAGGGGATCCCGTGGATCACCTGGCTATTCACCGAAGCACACAAACAGCACGGGTAACCCCTGTGGCCTTTGAACGCCGAGCGTGCGCCTAACTGTGCGATGCGCTTCTCGATATATTTCTCCAGCTCCAACGTGCTGACTCCGGGCTGTACGCGCTCCCGCAACTCCTCCAGCAGCCCGTTCACCATTCTGCCGCTGCGCCGCAGCCTCTCAACTTCAGCCGGTGACTTGCAGATGATCATGCCTTCCCCAAAAACTCGATCAGGTCCTTCGTGATGAGCTCCGGCCTGCGATCGCCCTCCACGACATGAAGAAGACCCTTGCTGGTGTAATAAACGATTAGCGGGCTGGTCTCCGTCTCGTAGGCCGTCATGCGCTGGCGAATGACCTCCTCGCTGTCGTCGGCGCGCTGAAAAAGCTTCCCGCCGTCCTTGTCACAAAAACCTTCGACCCGCGGAGGGTTGAAGTAGATATTGTAAATCTCACCACAAAGGGAGCAAGTGCGCCGCCCCGTCAACCGCTTGAAGAGGACCTCCGGGTCAACCTTAATGTCAATGACCAGGGGCTTCCCCTTGCCCTTGGCTAACAGCAGGTCGCCCACGCATTCCGCTTGCGGAAGGGTGCGCGGAAAGCCGTCCAGGATCAACCCATTCAAGCAGTCCGGCTGGGAAATCCTCTGCTCGACAATGCCGCACACCACCTCGTCGGGCACCAACTCCCCCGCTTCCATTTTAGCTTTGGCGGCGAGTCCCAGGGGAGTGCCATTTCGTACCGCCTGCCGCAAGATGTCCCCTGTGGAAATCTGCGGGATGGAATAATATTTCGAGACTTCGCGCGCCTGAGTTCCCTTCCCCGCTCCCGGAGCACCCAGAAATATTAGAGCCTGCGACCTCATCCACGTCCTCAGTCTTCCATGACGGCTGTGCGCACCGCAACTGTCATTCTGAGCGAAGCGCAGAGTCTCGGTATTGGAACTTCGGGAACTGCCGAGATTCTTCGCTTCGCTGACAATGACAAACTAAACCACAGCCGCCTCAATAAGCGCGTCTTCCTCGAACCCTTCCCTTCTTCAGGAAGCCCTCGTAGTGGCGCATAATCAACTGTGCTTCCACCTGCTGAACGGTATCCATCGCCACGCCCACGACGATGAGCAGCGACGTGCCGCCGAAGTAGAAGTTCACGTTCAACCCGTGCAGCAGCCAGGTCGGAAGATTGGCATCGAACCAACCCGCCCCGAGCCAGTTGGGCAAGTGGTTCAGACGCAGGCCCGCAAGCATAATCTCGGGGATCAATGCGACGAGGGCTAAGTAGAGCCCGCCCACCCAGGTGATCTTAGTGAGCACATCATCCAGATGATCGGCAGTGCGCTTGCCCGGACGAATGCCGGGAATGAACCCGCCCTGCTTGCGGACGTTGTCCGCCACCTCATCCGGGTTATAGACAATCGAAAGGTAAAAGTGAGCAAAGAACATGATCAACACCACGTAGCTGAGCGTGTAGAGGGGCTCACCCCAGGCAAACAGTTTGGTGAACTTGTCGATAACGTGGAACATCAGATTGGTTTTCGGCACGAACAAACCCACCGTCTGCGGGAATGTCAAAATCGAGACGGCAAAGATGATGGGCATGACGCCGCCGCTGTTCACCTTGAGTGGAAGGTGAGTTGAAACGCCGCCCATCACTTTGCGGCCCACGATGCGCTTCGCATACTGGATGGGAACGCGCCGTTCGCCGCGTTCTACCAAGACAATGAAGGCTACAATCGCCACCATAAAGGCCAGCAACAAGAGGAGAACGGGAAAACTCCATACGCGCGTGACGAAGACCTTCTCGTAGAGGTCCGCGACGCCGCGCGGCAGGCCCGCCACGATGCCGGCGAAGATGAGCAGGGACATGCCGTTGCCGATTCCCCGCGAAGTGATCTGCTCACCCAACCACATAATGAAAACGGCGCCGGTCGTGAGCGTGAGCACGGTGGCAAGAATAAATCCCGGTCCGGGGTTCGCCACCAACTGGGAGCCTTGGCGCTGTAAAGCGGCGGCAATGCCGAATCCCTGAAACGCGCTCAGTGCGACGGTGAGCCAGCGTGTATACTCGGTGATCTTCCGCCGGCCCAACTCGCCTTCCTTCTTCAACTTTTCAAGAGTAGGAGAAACCACACCCAGCAACTGGAGAATGATGGAAGCGGTAATATAGGGCATGATTCCAAGCGCAAAAACCGTCATGCGCTTCAGACTGCCGCCGGAAAACATGGCCAGCAATCCAAACAGGCCGCCTCCCAAAGACTGATTGAACAATTGTTCGAACGCTTCGGCGTTGATGCCGGGCGTCGGGATCACCGCGCCCAGGCGATAGACCGCCAGCATGCCGAGAGTAAACAGGATACGCCGGCGCAGATCCGGAATCTCAGTGATACTTTTCAGGGACTCCATCATGCGGAAATAACCTCCGCCGTACCCCCCGCCTTCTGGATCTTTTCCCGTGCCGACTTGGAAAAGTGGTGGGCCGTAATCTTCAGTGCGACTTTCAAATCGCCATCACCCAGGACCTTCAAACCATCCCCAAGCTCTTTGATGTAGCCGCGGCGCAAGAGCAGCTCGGGAGTGACGGTTTCCTCCGGGGTAAAGTCACTGAGGTCTTTCAAGTTCACCAGCGCAAAGTGCTTCTTGAAGATGTTGGTAAAACCGCGCTTGGGAAGCCGGCGTTGCAGGGGCATCTGTCCGCCTTCAAACCCGGGGCGCATCCTCGACCCGCTTCTCGAGCGCTGCCCCTTGGAGCCGCGAGTCGCGGTCTTCCCGTGTCCTGTACCCATCCCCTGGCCAATCCGTTTGCGGCGGTGGTGAGCGCCGCGGGGCGGCTGAAGTGTACCGATATGTATTCCCATATGATTATCGCCTGCTTCGTTCAAGCTTGAGATTTATCCGTGCGGGGCGAAGGCTCTTCACTCGCTGCCCCGCCTTCCGCTCCGCCGCCGGCTGGAGTTGCCTCTGGAGCGGATGCCGAACCGCCCGCGCTTTCAGCAGATCCAGGGGCGCTTTCGCCGGGCGGAGTCTCACCCTCCTCCCGAGCCGCGCGAAGCACCTCGGCGTGTCGCTCGATACCGCTCTTGGCCTCGGCAGTCGCCGCACCCGCCACCGACTCAACCCCAAGTTCACTTTGCGGGCTGGGTGTTGGAGCGACCGCCTCTACATCCGGCGCTTCCACGTTTTCAGCCTGCGTAGCAGCGGCCTCTACAACTGGTTCGGCCGGTTTTGCCGGCTCGGCTGCGGGCGGGTAAATGACGTATTCCGGCACCTTGGTCCAGGCCGGGATCGAAGGGGCGCCGACTATCTCCACCAGGTGGGGCACCTGCGCCACCAGGCCGCGAATCTGAGGCGTATCCGGCCTCTCAACCTCTTGATTCAGCTTTTTTAATCCCAGGCTCCGGACGATTCGCTTTTGGTGATGGTCGAATCCTATTCCGCTGCGCACCCACTTGATCCGGACGGTTGCTTGACCCTTGTCTGACACAGTTGCTTGACCTCGCGAGAAGTAGGGCTCGCCCTACTCTATCTTTTGATGCCTGTCCGCCAGGAGACAGCAGGCCCTCCCCTGCAATTCCTAGAGTTCTTCCGCGGTCTTGCCGCGCATGGCCGCCACTTCCGCCGGCCCGCGAAGCTGCAGGAGACCATCCATCGTCGCCTTCACAACATTGTAGGGATTGGTGGTTCCCAGCGACTTCGTCAACACGTTCTGAATCCCTGCCGCCTCGACCACCGCCCGCACCGCGCCACCCGCAATGACTCCCGTGCCCGCAGGGGCCGGTTTCAGCAGGACCTTGCCGGCGCCATAGTGGCCCACCACCGTGTGCGGAATCGAGAGAGCTGTGACATGAATCTTCACCAGCGCCTTCTTGGCGGCTTCGATGCCTTTGCGAATAGCCATGGGCACTTCGCGAGCCTTGCCGGAACCGTAACCCACGGTTCCCGCTCCATCACCGACCACCACGAGCGCCGAAAAACTCAGATTCTTGCCTCCCTTCACGACCTTGGTGACGCGGTTGATGGAAACCACCTGATCCTTGAGCTGCAGCGAGTTCGGATCAATCCGATTTGTCAACGCCTTTCCTCCCTTGGCTGTCAGGACAACCCCGGCGGTCGCCCTCGGGCGGCCACGGGCTCCCTACCTAAAACTTCAGTCCCGTCTCGCGCGCCGCATCCGCCAGAGCCTTCACTCGCCCGTGGTAGGCATATCCGGCGCGGTCGAAAACCACGCGCGAAATTCCCGCGGCATTGGCGCGCTTTGCCAGAGCTTGTCCCACCACTTTAGCGGCGGCAACATTACCGCCTGACTTCAGCGTCGTCCGAACTTCCTTGTCGCGGGTAGACGCGGACACCAGCGTCTGCCCCCGCATGTCATCAACAATTTGGGCATAAATATGATTGATGGACCGGAATACACTAAGCCGCGGCAGTTCAGTCCTCCCGGATAATCGCTTTCGGATTCTGGCGTGAACGCGACGACGCGCCGAATCCTTGGATAACAGTTGCAACATGTTGCGCTCTCCCAAAAACTTGCAAACTAACCACCGGTCTTCGCCGCTCCGCCTCCTCCCGCCGCCGCGGCTGCCTTGCCCACCTTTTTCTTCAGCCGCTCGCCGGTGTAGCGAACACCTTTGTTCTTGTAGGGGTCGGGAGGCCGCAAGCCGCGGATTTCCGCTGCCCACTGTCCCACTCGCTGTTTGTCCGCGCCCTTCACCACGATGTGAGTCTGCTTCTCGACAGTGATGCCCAAACCCTCAGGAATGGGCATCTGGATGGGGTGTGAATAACCCAGGGTAAACACCACCGTCGGGCCTTTCACCTCGGCCCTGTACCCAATTCCCACGATGTCCAGGTGCTTCTCAAAGCCTTGCACCACCCCTCGCACCGCGTTGGCCAACAGACTGCGCGCCAAGCCGTGCAAGGCCGCCTGCTCCTTGCCTTCCCGCTTGAAAACGTATTGGCCGTCCTGTTTCTCGACGCGGACGCCGGCCGGCACAGGCACCCTCAAGGTCCCTTTCGGGCCCTTCACCACCATCGCTTCACCCTCCGCCTGCACCGCGACGGCGGAAGGGACTTGCACGGGCTTGGTTCCAATTCTCGACATAGCTTTTGTTCCGTTGTAGCGGCCGCCTTGTGGCGAGGTAAACTCGCCGCTACGTTCGTGGCCAGGCCACTCGCCGCCACGCTCTATGATACGACACCTAAAATCTCGCCGCCCACACCGGAACGGCGAGCCTGTTTTCCCGTCATGACGCCGCGCGGGGTGGTGAGGATGTTCACTCCCAATCCGCCCTGGACCTTGGGAATCTCCCGCGCCCCGCTGTAGACGCGCCGTCCCGGCCTGGAGACGCGGTCCAGCGTGGTGATCACGTTCTCGCCATCGGATCCGTAGCGGAGAACAATTCTCAGGACTTTCTTCTTGCCCTCCTCATTCACCTTATAACTGCTGATGTAGCCTTCGTCTTTCAAGATGCGCGCCACTTCCACCTTCAATTTGGAGGAGGGCATGTCCACGCGCTGGTGCCGGGCCTGAATCCCGTTCCGAATTCGTGTAAACATGTCCGCAATAGAATCTGTCACGGCTGCCATAAAACTCCTGTCTACCAACTCGACTTGACCACACCGGGGATATCACCCTTGAGCGCCAGTTGCCGGAAACACAATCGGCACATCTTGAATTTGCCCAGGTAACCCCGAGGCCGCCCACAAATCAGGCAACGATTCCGATGCCGGATCTTGAACTTCGGCTTCTTTCGCAACTTGGCCATCATTGAGGATCGAGCCACGAAATACCTCCTGGCAGTGGCTAGTGGCTAGTGCTTAGTGCCTAGTGTCAAACGACCGGCCACCACTAGCCACTAGGCACTAGCCACTGCTCTCGTCACTGCTTTCCTTCACTCGTCACTGCTTTTCGGCGCTGGACCTCCGACCGAAACGGCATGCCTAACTGCCGGAGCAGGGACATCGCTTCGGCGTCGGATCGAGCGTCGGTCACTATCGAGATATTCAGTCCCTTCACCTTTTCGACTTTCGCGTAATCAACCTCGGGAAAAACCAACTGGTCGCGCAGGCCCAGAGTGTAGTTGCCCCGCCCGTCGAAGGCGCGCGTCGAAAGCCCTTTGAAGTCGCGCACGCGCGGCAACGCCACGCTGGTGAGTCGGTCGAAGAACTCATACATCCGGTCGCCTCGCAGAGTTACCATCGCCCCGATCGGCATATTCTTGCGTAGCTTGAAATTCGCGATCGACTTTCTCGCCCGCGTGATGATCGGTTTTTGTCCCGTAATCAGACCCAGCTCCGCTGTGCCGGAATCGAGCAGCTTGGCATTTTGGATGGCTTCACCCAGGCCCATGTTGAGCACGATCTTCCTCAAACGCGGGGCCGCCATGTTGTTCGGGTAATTGAATTCCTTAACCAAAGCCGGCACGACTTCGTTCCTATATTTTTCTTTCAACCGCGGCGCCATGTTGCCTCGAATTCCTCCCGCCTAACAGCGCAGACCTGGCAAGCAGGTCTGCGCTCCCCCTATTTATCCAGGGATTTCTCGCACTTCGCGCAAATCCGTACTTTTTTGCCACCGGCCATTTCCCGGTGCTGAACGCGAGTGGGTCCGCACTCGCTGCACACCAGGGCCACGTTCGACACGTGGATCGGCCCTTCCTTTTCCAGGATCCCGCCACGAATCTGTTTGCCGGGGTTGGGCCGGGTGTGGCGCTTGATCATGTTGACGTGCTCGACGTAGAGTCGCAGCTTGGCGGGTTCTACTTCCAGAACCCGGCCCACTTTCCCTTTGTCCCGTCCGGCGATCACCTTGACTTGATCGTTCTTGTGAATATCCAATCGCGTTGCCATCACAAAACCTCTGGGGCGAGTGAAACAATTTTCAGGAATTTCTTCTCGCGCAGCTCACGCGCCACCGGCCCAAAGACGCGGGTCCCGACCGGTTCGTTAGCCTCATTGATCAGCACCGCAGCGTTTTCGTCGAAGCGAATGTAGCTGCCGTCACGCCGCCTCTGCTCTTTGCGCATCCTCACGATCACGCACTTCACAACTTTCCCCTTCGGTATAGCGCTATCCGGGGCCGCCTCTTTCACCGAAGCGGTTACCACATCGCCCAGCCCCGCTTGCAGTCCCACGTCGCCGCCCACCGGAAGAATGCACGCCAGCCGCCTCGCTCCCGAGTTGTCCGCCACATGGAGAATCGTCCTCATCCCGATCATACGGTCGCCTCCGGAAGCGGAGCCACTTCCACAGCCTTGTTCACGATTTCCACCACCCGCCAGCGTTTTCGCCGGCTGAGCGGCCGCGTCTCCTGGATTCGCACACGGTCACCGGGCCGGCACTCGTTCTTCTCGTCGTGGGCCAGAAAGCTTTTGGAATGCCGCACCACCCGTTTGTAAAAGGGTTCAGTAATCTGCCGCTCCACCGTGACCACCACCGTCTTCTGCATTTTGTTACTGGTCACGATGCCGACTTTTTCTTGTCGCTTTTTTTCCATGTTCGTTGATTGGCTTTCAGCTCTCAGCTTTCCGCGAACTGGCGTCATCCTGCTCAGAGCCGGAAGCTCACAGCCCGCGGCTTAGACCATCCCTATGCCGCGCCCCCCTTCAGTTGCCGCTCGCGTGCGATGGTCTTCACTTTGGCGATCCCTTTCCGCAAGGCCCGCACGGTCTCCAGGCTCTCCGCCTGCCCGCTGGCGATCCGGAACTTCAACCGGCCCAACTGACCGACAAACTCGCTTTCCCGCGATGCGAGTTCATCGTCCGTCCATTCGCGCATCTTTTCCGCCGGCCACTTCCACTTCTTGTCCTTTTCGAGCTTCATAACATCCTCTCACTTGCACCGGATCGGGTGGCGCGGACTCCCGATTTTGGGGTCCGCGGCTCGAGCAGAACCCGGGCACAAGCCTAAGCGGCGAGTCTCCGGGTCACAAACTGCGTGGCCAAAGCCAGCTTATGTCCGGCCAAGCGCAGCGCTTCACGAGCTTCCGACTCCGGAACGCCCTCCATCTCGAACAAGATGCGTCCCGGCTTCACCACCGCCACCCAAAACTCGGGCGCGCCCTTGCCCTTCCCCATGCGAGTCTCGGCCGGCTTCTTGGTGACGGGCTTATCCGGAAAAATGCGAATCCAGAGCTTTCCGCCTCTCTTGATGAAGCGCATGATCGCCACGCGGCCGGCCTCAATCTGGCGGTCCGTAATCCATCCCGGTTCGAGCACCTTCAGCCCGTAGTCGCCGAACGACAAGCGAGAGCCTCGCCAGGCCTTGCCGCGCATGCGCCCTCGCTGCTGCTTTCTGTACTTCACCTTGCTCGGCATTAACATAGAATCGACCTACCCTCGAGTTCTCAACTAAGCGGCCGGCGCCGGCGTGGGCGCAGGTGCCGGAGTTTCGGGAAGCGGCGCAACCTCCGCTACCTTCTGCGGCCGCCGTCTCTGTTCCAGAATCTCCCCGTTGTAAACCCAGCACTTCACACCGATCACGCCGTAAGTGGTCATCGCCTCGGCCTGCCCGTAATCGATGTCTGCGCGCAGGGTGTGCAAGGGCAACCGTCCCTGGAGGTACCATTCCGAGCGCGCAATCTCCGCTCCGTTCAGCCGCCCTCCGCAGCGGATCTTGATTCCTTTGCAGCCGAAGCGCAGCGCGGAATCCACCGCCTTGCGCATGGCGCGCCGGAAGGCCACGCGCTTCTCGAGCTGCAGGCAAATGGCCTCCGCCACCAACTGGGCGTTGAGCTCCGGACGGTGAACTTCCTGGATGTTGATCGGCAACACCTCGCGCCCCGTGCGCTTCTGGATCTCCTGCCGAAGCCGATCGATCTCCGCTCCTTTGCGCCCAATAATGATGCCGGGCCGCGCGGTGTGAATGGTGATCTTCAACTTGTTGCCGGGCCGCTCCACCTCGATCGCCGCGACGCCCGCGGCTTGCAGTTGCTCCTTCAGCCGCTTCTTCAGCTTCAAATCCTCGTGCAGGAAATCGCTGTAGTCCTTCTTCGCAAACCAGCGCGACTTCCAGGTCTTGTTGTACCCAAGACGGAACCCGTAAGGATGCACTTTTTGGCCCATCAATCCTCCTTCAGTCAGGGACTAGGGGCTAGGGTTTAGGGATTAGGGACCAGCGATTACAGCCTGTCCCTACTCCCTATTCCCTAAACCCTAATCCCTAAACCCTAACCCCTGTCTACCGGCGCTTCGACCACGATGGTGACGTGGCTGGTCCGGCGCTGATACCGGTAGGCGCGGCCCATGGGCGCGGGACGAACGCGCTTCGAGCGAGGCCCGTCATTGACGTATGCCTCCGCAACCACCAACCGGTCCACATCCACGTGCTCAGCCTTCTCTTCGGCATTGGAGATGGCCGAACGCAGAACCTTCTCCACTGCTTCTGTTACGCGCTTCTTGGTGAAGGCCAACGTACTCAAAGCATCGCCGACGTTCTTGCCGCGAATCAGATCCACCACCAGGCGCGCCTTCTGCGGTGAAACCCGAATATATTTTTGTGTGGCTCGTGCTTCCATAGTTTCGTCCTAGCCTTCCGTCGAACCGACCGCCAACTCCCGAGATTCTTCGCTTGGCTGACACTCTCTCGAAAGTATTTCGGAAGGGCGGGGCTTCAGCCCCGCCGCGTTAGGGCCGGCTAAAGTTAGGGCCTTTAGGCCCTGGAGCCGCCTCGCTTCAGGGGCTAAAGCCCCCTCGCCATCGGTCGCATTGGACGGCGGGGCTGAAGCCCCGCGCTTCCATCTCACTTCCATCTCTCCGGGCCGGCCGAAGGCCGATGCCCACTCGGAATCACAGAGCTCCTCGCATTCAGTACCCCAGGCCGCGCCCTGCCTAGCTTGCGGCGGGCGCCGCGGGAGCGGGCGCCGGTCTCGCGCCTCCAACCGGGGGTGGAGCGGCAGCGGCGGCCTTTTCCGTCGCCACCTTCACACTATGGCCCTTGAAGGTGCGGGTCGGCGAGAATTCGCCCAGCTTATGGCCGACCATGTTCTCCGTGATGTACACCGGTATAAACTTCTTCCCGTTATGCACGGCAATCGTGTGCCCCACCATCTCCGGAACTATGGTCGAGCGTCGCGACCAGGTTTTCACCACTTTTTTCTCGAAGCGCCGGTTCAGCAGCTCGACCTTTTTCATCAAGTGGTCGTCCACAAAGGGACCCTTCTTCAACGACCTCCCCAAGGCTTCCTCCCTCTATTTCCTCTCGCGGTGCTTCACAATAAACTGTTCCGTCCGTTTGTTATTGCGCGTCTTGTAACCACGCGTGGGTTGGCCCCAAGGCGTCACGGGATGCCGCCCGCCCGAGGTCTTCCCTTCTCCGCCGCCCAGCGGATGGTCGACAGGATTCATCGCCACGCCTCGCACGGTCGGCCGAATGCCCATCCACCGCTTGCGCCCCGCCTTGCCGATGGAAATGTTCTCGTGCTCGATGTTCCCCACCTGCCCGATCGTCGCTACGCACTCCATGAGAACCTTGCGAACCTCGCCCGACGGCAGGCGAATCTGAGCGTACTCGCCCTCTTTCGCCAGCAACTGGGCGGAACTCCCTGCGCTGCGCACCATCTGGCCGCCCTTGCCGGGACGCAACTCGATATTGTGAATCAGCGTGCCGGCCGGAATGCTCTTAAGCGGTAAAGCGTTGCCGGTGACGATGTCCGCTTCGGGTCCGGAGACGACCTTGTCCCCCACCTTCAAGCCGGAAGGGGCGAGAATGTAGCGCTTTTCGCCGTCCAAATAATGCAAGAGAGCGATAAAGGCGGAGCGATTAGGGTCATACTCGATGGTCGCCACACGGGCGGGAACTCCCACCTTGTCCCGTTTGAAATCCACCACGCGGTAATGACGTTTGTGCCCGCCGCCGCGGTGCCAGATCGTCAATTCACCCTGGTTGTTGCGCCCCGAGATGCGCGATTTGGGCTCCAGAAGAGGCTTGTGCGGAGTCGTGCTCGAGATTTCCTCGAAACTCAAGCCGGTCTGAAACCTTCTCGTCTCGGTGTAGGGTCTGTAGGTTTTGATTCCCATAGCATTTTCTTTGCTGGCGGACAGGCACTCTCGCCTGTCCGACTGTCCGGCACAGGCATGAGTGCCTGTGCCACTCATTTACTCGCTTTCCACATACTCTGGAACCTTTTCTCCCGCCTTCAACTTTACGTAGGCCTTTTTCCAATCCGGACGGAAGCCGAACGTTCTCCCCCGGCGCCGCATCTTGCCGGCGTAGCCCGAGGTGTGCACGGACGCTACCTTAACCTTGAAAAGCGTTTGCACGGCATCCTTGATCTCGAGTTTCGAGGCCTCAGGGGCCACCTGGAAGCAAAGCGTCCTGTGCCGTTCCTTGATGTCCAGGCTCTTCTCGGTCACGATTGGCTTGCGCAAGATCAGGTAGGGGCTCTTCATCGCAGCGACTCCTGGAGCCGGGTGAGAGCGCCTTCGGAAATCAACAATTGGTCGTGGCTCAACACTTGATACGGATGCAGAGTGTGGTGGCGAACCAGGTCACATCCTTCCACGTTGCGGGAGGAAAGCTCCAAGTTGCGGTTCGCCGCGTCATTCACGACCAACACGGTCTTTTCCAGCCCTAGCTTCTTGAGGGCGCCGGCAAATACTTTGGTTTTCACCTCACCCAAACTCAACTGGTCAACCACCGTCAATTTGTTTTCCAGGAATTTCGCCGCCAGAGCGGAACGCAGGGCGCCCCGCAGCATTTTTTCCGGGATCGCATAGGTGTAATCGCGCGGTGTGGGACCGTGGGCGATCGACCCGTGGCGCCATATCGAACTGCGGATAGAACCTACGCGCGCCCTGCCCGTGCCCTTCTGTCTCCAGGGTTTCTTGCCCCCGCCGCTGACATCGCCCCGGCTCTTGGTAGAGTGCGTTCCGCGACGTTGGCTGGCCCGATATTGCTTCACCGCTTCCCAGAGCAAGCTCTGGTTCGGCTTCACCGTGAAGACCTCATCCGCCACCTCGAGCTGCTTCACCGTCGCCCCGTCCATGTTTTTCACTTCAACTGTCGCCATATTAGTTCTCAGTCATCAGTTTTCAGTTATCAGCCTTCGCTCTTCAGTGGACGGCCATCTGCCCACTGCCTACCTGCCCATCTGCCTACTTGTGCGGCGCCTTGGCTTGGTGAACCACCACATAGCCGCCTTCCGGGCCCGGCACGGCGCCTTCAACGAGCAAACTGTTATCGTCCAGGAGCACCTGGACGACTCGCAGGTTTCGAACTGTCGCTCGCGCATGGCCCATGTGGCCAGCCGCCTTCATCCCTTTGAGTACGCGAGACGGCCACGCCGACGCCCCAATGGAGCCCGGGGCGCGGTGAAACATCGAACCGTGCGAGGCGCCGCCGCCGCCAAAATGATGGCGTTTGTGGAATCCGGCAAAACCCCGCCCTTTGGAGACTCCGGTCACGTCCACATAGTCGTTCACGGAGAAAACATCCGCCAGGACCTTGTCGCCCACGTTCACTTCCCCTGCCTCAGGCCCCAAGCGCACTTCACGGAGGAATCGGACCGGGTTCGCCCCAGCCTTCTTGAAATGCCCTTCGCGCGGGCGGATCACGTGCTTGGGAGGCGGCAGCTCAACCAGTCCTAGCTGGGCGGCCTCATACCCTTCTCGCCCGCTGGTCTTGCGCTGAATGACAATGCAGGGCCCCGCCTTCAGAACGGTCACAGGAGTGACGTCTCCATTTTCCGCGAAGACCTGCGTCATGCCGAGCTTCTTACCAAGAATTGCTTTCACCATGTGAGTTCTCGTCAGTAGTCCGTTGTCCGTGGTCCGTTGTCAGTCGTCCGTCACTAGCGTCCGGTTGCAACTGACCACGGACTACTGACAACGGGCGTCCTTACTTCGCGGTGTGTTCCTTACCGAACGCCTTAATCTCGATATCCACGCCGGAAGGCAAATCCAACTTCGTCAAAGCCTCGATCGTGTTCGAAGTCGGCTCCAGGATATCCACCAGCCGCTTGTGCGTGCGGATTTCGAACTCCTCGCGCGATTTCTTATCTGTGTGCGGCGAGCGCAAAACGCAATATTTATTCTTAATAGTCGGCAGTGGAATAGGTCCCGCCACTTGTGCGCCCGTACGCTTGGCAGTCGACACGATCTCCGCCGCAGATTGATCGAGGATCTTGTGATCGTAAGCCTTCAACCGGATTCTTATTTTCTGATGCAGCATCGTTCCTCGTTTTGACTAGCTTTCAGCCATTAGCTCTCAGCCTTCAGCTCGTCGTCCAGCCCACTTCGCTGTCATTCTGAGCGCAGCGAAGGATCTCTGTAGTTGCTCTTTCCGGAACTGCCGAGATCCTTCGCTGCGCTCAGGATGACCGGTGGTTCTAGCTGACGGCTGATAGCTGAAGGCTGACAGCTACTGTATTACCTCCGTCACGCTTCCCGCCCCTACCGTATGGCCGCCTTCCCGGAT
>Ga0187781_10000935_pt1 | contig 21718 bp, 16 predicted proteins | sample 0715_SJ02_MP02_2_FD_132447 | JGI IMG/M metagenome (GOLD analysis project Ga0187781, IMG submission 132447) | Tropical peat soil microbial communities from peatlands in Department of Meta, Colombia - 0715_SJ02_MP02_20_MG | ecosystem: Environmental > Terrestrial > Soil > Wetlands > Peat | place... | reverse complement strand
GTTTGGCACGACGCGACGTTCGATGTCCGGCGCGGAGAGTTCGTCGCGTTGATCGGCCCCAACGGGGCGGGAAAGACGACCCTGTTCCGACTGCTCCTGGGGCTGCAGCGCCCGGTGGCCGGCTCGCTGACCGTCTTCGGCGCGACGCCGAGGCGCGGGAACGACCGGATCGGTTACGTGCCGCAGCGACACTCGATCGACAACGACACGTTCGTCGCCGCCCAGGCGTTGGTCCGCCTTGGGATCGACGGGACGAAGTGGGGGCCGGTCTCCTCGGGCCGCGCGCATCGGGACGCCACTCGCGAGGCGCTTGAGGCGGTGGGCGCGACCGAGCTCGGGCACGTGTCGCTCGGGCAGATGTCCGGCGGCGAGCTCCAGCGGATCTTCCTCGCCGAGGCCCTCGTGGGAAGGCCCGACATGCTCCTCCTGGACGAACCTCTCTCCAACCTGGACCTCCGTCGGACGCGGGAGCTCGTCGAGGTCGTCCATGGGCTCGTCCGCTCCCGCGGAGTGACGACCCTCCTGGTCGCCCACGACATCAACCCCCTCATCGAGTGCCTCGACAAGGTCATCTACATCGCGAATGGGCGTGTCGCTTCCGGGTCGCCGGACGCGGTCCTCACGTCCTCGTCGCTCTCGGAGCTTTACGGAGTGCCGGTCGAGGTCCTCCGCGACTCCCGAGGCAACATCGTCATCGTCGGGGGGGAGAACCCGCACGAGAAGGCGGTCGCATGAGCTTCAGCTGGAACATCGTCACGGACCTGCGCGCGATGTGGCAGTGGGCGTTCATCCGGAACGCCTTCGAAGCGGGGGGGATCGCGTCGGTCATGGCCGGGATCGTAGGGTACCTCGTGGTGCTTCGCCGCTCCGCGTTCGCGACCCACGCCCTTGGCCACGGAGGGTTCTCCGGTGCTGCGGGCGCAGTCCTGTTCGGCGTGAATCCGCTCTACGGGTTGCTGATCGCCACTTCCTCGGGGGGCGTCGGCATGGCGCTGGCCGGTAAGCGGGCCACGACCCGGGACGTGGAGATCGGGACGATCCTCGCGTTCATGCTGGCCCTCGGGCTCGTCTTCCTGAGCCTCTACAAGGGGTACGCCAGCGAGGCGTACACGATCCTCTTCGGCGAGATCCTGGGGATCAGCACCGCCGAGGTCCTCCTCATGCTCGAGGTGAGCGTCGGCGTGGTGGTGGTCATGGCGCTCGTCTACCGGCCCCTATTGTTCTCCTCGCTCGACCCGGACGTCGCCGAGGCGAAGGGTCTTCCGATGATGGCACTCGGGCTGATCTTCATGCTTCTCGTGGCGGTCGCAATCTCGTTCTCCGTGACGGTGGTCGGAGTGCTGCTGATCTTCGCGCTGATGGTGACCCCCGCGGCGACCGCCGTCCGTCTGACCCAGCGACCGATCTATGCCGTGACGGCTTCGGTCCTTCTCGCCGTGGCCTCGACGTGGCTCGGGCTGACCCTTGCCTGGTTCGCTTCGTCGTACTGGCCGTACCCGGTGAGCGCCTTCCCGGCGAGCTTCTTCATCGTGACGATCGCGTTCTGCATCTACGTCGCCGTGCGCCTCGGCGTGTGGGTTGCTCGCGTCTGGGTCCGCCCGCTGCCGGCAAAATCGTCGGGGGACGTGGAGCCCATCTCCGAGGGAGTCTAGTCCGGTCGGACATCGGGGGATCCGCGACCTTCCCGGCCGGTACGTTCTCGAGGCGGGGGCTGAACCCGTCCTGCACGGGTGTCGAAGTCCACCGGTCAGAAGAACACGTTCATCTCTCCCCGGTGCTGGAGCTCCGTGTCCCCAAGGTTCCAGATGATCGTTCGCAGGTTGGCCCTGGTCTCGAACGGGAGACCGTCCTCCCCGATCCCGCGAAGTACGACCCTCCCGGCCTCGAGGTCACGCAATCCGAGCCCGTCGAAATCGGACGGATCTCCGGCAAGGTCCTCTCAAGCCCGGGAGTGAGCCGGATGACCGAGCGAGCAGACGTTGTGGTACTCGGCGGGGGGATCGTGGGCTCCGCGATCTCCTACCATCTCGCCCGGTGCCGCTGCGGTCCGGTCGTCACGATCGATCTCGCGCCCTCGGGACCCAGAGACGGTGCCACATCGGCGAGCGCCGGTATCCTCAGCTATCCGGGGTGGGACGCCTGGGACCTCGCCATCGTCCAGGAGACCTACGCAGAGTACCGAACGCTCTCGGAAATGTTGGGCCTCGGAGGATTCCGAACGAACGGGGGGGTCCGGGTCACTGCCTGCGAAGAGGGCGTTCGATGGTTCGAGCTCATCTCCCAGGTCCTCGGACACCATGGGATCGAGAGTGAAGGGGTCGGTCCCGATCGGTTGGGGGAGCTCCTTCCTGGGGGGGTCCCCGAGGGGGCGAGGGCCGGTCTGTACACGCCAGGGGACGCGACCGTTTCGGCGCCCGAGTTGGCCTCGGCCTACCTCCGCCTGGCCCGTGGATCGGGGGGAGATTTCGTGCAGACCCCCATCCCGCCTCGGATCGACTCCTCGGAAGGCCGATGGCGGGTGGAGCTGGCCGACCGAGTGGTCGAGACCCGTTCCCTTGCGCTCGCCACCGGGGCCTGGACGAAGCGTCTCCTCGAAGGACTGGGCCACCCCCTCCCGTTGGCCCCGTTCCGGACCCAGGCCTGCCGACTTCGACCCCGACCCCTCGCGCGGGAGTTTCCCACCCTTCACGACATCGACCAGAACCACTACGTGGCTCCCACGGACCAGGGACGGTTGGTGGCCGGGGACGGAACGGAAAGGATCGAAACCGGTCCCGACCGCGCCGATCGAGCTGCGGACTCCGCATTCCTCGAGCGGATGTCCGAGTGTGTTCGGGCCGGCTTTCCCGAGTTCGAGTCGGTCCAGGTCGAGATGGGTTGGGCCGGGGTGTGCGTGGCCTCGCCCGATCGCTACCCGCTCGTCGGCCGTGTGCCGGGGACATCCGGACTGTTCGTCGCCACGGGATTCAACGGATTCGGTGTCATGAGGGCGGCGGGCCTGGCCCGCCGCCTCGTCGTCGGGATCCGTGAGGACCGGTGGGAGGGCCTAGGGCCGGCCGATCCCGGGCGGTTCCCGACTCCCGATTCTCCTTTCGACCCCCGCCCGGCATTTCCACTCGATACGACCGCCGACGCGGAAGGGGCCGCCCGCCGGCTGGAGTATCGTGTACCGGCCCCGCAGGAAATCCCCGCACTCTCTGAGGAGGTCTTGTACGGATCGGTGGGGTCTGCGGTCGAGGTGGATCGACTCCGGCTCCCGGAGATTTCCGAGTGGTTCGGACCGTTCCTCCCCCTCTTCATGAAAGAGGCGCTCCGAACGCATGGACGGGTCGTGTACGCAGAGATAAACGGCGAGGTCCGGGGAATTCAACTCCAGGGATCGGTCGAGAGCGTCGGGTCCTTCTTCACCCGGACACGGCCGATCGCGGAACACTTCCTCTCGCAAATGGGTCCGCACGGTGCGTACAGCGAACGATCGTGGCTCCCCGGCGGTACACCGATCGACGTCCTGGCAGCGGACCTCCGAGACTGGCCGGGCGCGGGGACGATTCGCAATGTCGTTCGAATCGCCCAACTCGAGGACCTTCCCGCGCTCCGGACCCTGGTGCGCGAAGTCTCCGGCCCCGGCGAGGACTCCTGGTTCGATACGCTGCCCCGCCCGGAGGAGACGGTGTTCCTCTGCGAGATCGATCACCGGGTCGTGGGCATGAGCGGCCTCACTCGGGTGGGCCCCTATGCGCGCGGTCATTCGTTCCTGGTGCACCCTCGATACCGTGGGCTCGGCATCGGGACCGACCTCCTCCTGAGCCGCATGATGTGGCTCGCCCGCACCGGCGGACGGTTCGTGGTCTCCGAGATCTATGACGGGAACACCGCCTCCCACCTCGCGGCCTCGAAGGCGGGAATGGCGGTCGTCGGCCGGATGTATCAGTATCGGCCGAACCAACCCCGGTAGGCGGCCGCCTCACGTCCGGGGCGCACCGCAATTCGGACAGTTCGTCGCGGTGGAATCGATCAACGTACCGCAGTACCGGCATGGCACTTTGACCGTTTCCCGGATCACCACTTGCTGAACCGGCGGCTGGTCCCGCGGGATGAGGTTGACCGGGGGTGGGGGTGCGTAGCTGGGCAGCGTCCCCGGTATCGCCCAAGACGGGTGCCGGGGCAGGCGGGCCCGGGACCGGCGACGGCTCCAAGCGGCCACCAGCACGAGGACGACCACGATCGCGATCACGACCACGATGATCGCCACGAGGAGGAGTGAAATTCCACCGGGGGACGTCGAAGAGACCGAGGAGGCCGGCGGAGTCGCGGAGGTCAGTTCGAATGTCACGGCCCTGTCGGCGAGCGAATCGGTGTAGGTGAACCCGTCCCCGGCCCCGTTGGAGTCCTTCTCGGTGTAGACGTAGCCGAGAATGTACCCGGTTCCGGGATCAAAGTACGTCTTCCACTGATACGACGCGTCGAACAGTCCGTAACTGTCGTCGCGCTCGTAGGTCCCATTGCCTTCCGCGAAGATCGTCGCTGCGTAGCCGGTGCGAAGGAATGGGACCGGGAACGGGACGTCGGTCGATACGACGGTCATCGGGGTGTTCAGGAGCTCGAAGGTCGATCCGTTCGAGAGCGAGTTGTTCATGTAGAACCAGACGTACGGGTGGACGTACCCGGTCTGATTGTCGGTCCCTTGCACATAGAGGAACGTCGCGGCCGAGAAGGTGAACGATCCACTTTCCGACCATGCCTCGCTCTGACCCGCGCTGTTGCTCCACGTGCCCGCGCTGAGGTAATCGGCGGACTCCGTGTAGTTGGGGAGGACGCCGGTCACGGCGATCGAGCCCGTGTAGTTGCCATTCTCGGTATAGCCGGAGTAGTTTCCCACCCCATTCGTGATCGTGATCGTCTCGTGGTAGGCGAACCGGTCCCCCGCGATCGGGACGTAGTGGGAGCTCGCGGCCGCCCGGACCCCGCCGGGCAGGAACACTACGACGAGCACTAGGAGGGCGGCGACGGCGATCTCCGCTCGCCGGGTCATCCCCCGAACCCTCCAAACCCTCCTCCACCCCAGGCGTGGACATGGCCGGGGTGGACCCCTCCGATACCACTGAACGTGGAGTAGTACGCGCCGTGGGTCACGTACACTCCCGCCCAGAAGATCGGGGGTCGGCTGCCGTAGGAAAAGTCCGGAACCGGGGGAGGTTTCGCCTGGGTCGGGTCGATCTCGTCGACGCTCTTGACGTTCACGCCGTGGATCATCCGCACCGCAAGGCAGATGAGCTCGGCCTGGGACATGGGCCCCGTGCGCTGGCCGAGGATTTCGTAGGCCTTCTCGAGGAGATTCAGCGTCTCGTTCGCCTCGAGAACCGGTATCGATGCGAGGATGGCGGAGGCAACGAGAGGGTACTGGAGATACCCCGCCATCCCCCGAGCCAGGATCGCGACCTTGGTGCTGACGCTCTCCAGGGGAACCTCGGAGGCAGCGAGGTAGGCGGAGGAGAGCTCGGTGTCCTCCGACGTGGAGTATCCCCAGGACTGATAGAGGGACCGAATCGCGTTGAATCTCGAGGAGAGCTCGTCCACCGGCCGGTTGACCACCGCGAGAAGGGCCGCTGACTCGTACGAGAGGGTCCGGGTGAGGAACTGGCGCAGTGGCTCGCTCGCATACGTTCCGTCGGCCCGCCGCCCGAGGAGAAGGATCGATGCGACGCCCAGGGCGGCTTCGTCCGGAACCCCGAAGCCCTTCGCTCCTTGAATGAGCGGGGGCAACGCCTCGAGCGAGGCATTCACTGGGGCGGAAAGCACGGAGAGGATCTCGGCGGACATGAGTCGATTCTCGACGTTGGGGGAGAGCGAGGTAACGCCCTGGTACGCGTCGAGGAAAGCTTGGACGCGCTGCTGGGGGTCGCCGGGTTCCTTCACCATCCCGATCGAGACGGCCCACAGATAGGAGGGATCGACTCCGGAAAGCGACTGGGAAAGCGGAACGTGGACGACGGCCGCACCATTCGCGATCGCGCCCAGACTCTGGTCGATGGATTTCGCTTGGTTCCAGTAGACCGAGAACTCCGCGTCGCCGACCCGGTAAAGAGCGACGTTCAGGTCACGGAGCGCGATTCGGCCATTCGTCGTGATGGCGATGTACTCAGAGTCGTACGGCGTCGCCATGTCGAGGAGAGACTTCTTCACGAGCAACTGGGCGAAATCCTGTTGACGCTTTGCGAGGTCGGCATCCATCGTCTTCAACGCCTCCTGCTCTTGATCGAGGCGTTCCAGCGTCGCGTGCTCGCGGTCGACCCCTTCCATGTGGAAGAGGATTGAGTGGGTCGTGCGGGTGTCGTCGATCATCCGTGCAGCCTCGGCAGCACGCTCCGCGGTCCCCTGAGCGAGGGCGGCTTGGCTCTGCTGGAGCTGCGCGACCTCCTGTTGGAGTTGGAGGAATTCGGGGGACGGAAGGATCGCGATCAGCCCGAGCTGCTGGAGGCCGTCGAGGTCAGCGGGTAGCAGCCGTTCCTGAACGCTTCGGGCGCTCGCCTGCTGAAGGAATGTGGCAACCTGAGTGCAGCTCGTCACGCTACCGGTCGACCAGAGGGAACGTCGTATAAAGGCCCTCGTCGCCGAGCGCGTTGCGGATCTCTATCCCGACGCCGCGACCGGACTCTCGGGCCCGAACGAACGGGTCTCCCGCAAGGGCCTCGGTCAGGAGTTCGACGAATTGGGCCTTCCGGGGACGCCCGGCCCCGAATCGGCGGACGCGCTCCTGTTCGAGCTGCTCGTACGCGAAGAGGAATTCGTAGAGGGACCGAAAGACTTGGTCTTCCAGCTTCTCCCGCAGCCGCTCGGGGTCCGTGGTCTCCTCCTCGATCCCCTCGAGGTCGACGAAATACACCGATCCGTTCGGTGCGAGAACCGCATCCTTATCGAGCCACACATCGTGGAAGTCGAGTCCGGAGTAGCGCTGCCGGACCGGGTCGTACTGCAACGTCCGTGCGTAAAGGGTGAGCAGTGCGATCGCTGAACGAACGAACTGCGTCTCGAACTGGAGAGCCTCGGCGCTCGATCGGATGCCGAACAGTTCGAAGACGTGTCGCGGATCGCTTCCGATCGTGTTCTTGGCGTGGAAGTAGATGCGGACGTTCGACGGGACCAGGCGAATCTCCTGGACGATCGGTCCCTCGAATCGGCGGTACCAGTGAAGGGTCCGGAGACGTTCCTCAAGCTGTGGCGGGAAGAAGGCGATCTTCACCACCGGAGCGATCAGGAATCCACGGAGGGAGGTGAGATCGGCTCGTTCGGAGACGCGCAACGCGATCTCCGCGTGCTCGAGTCCCTGACCGCCGTACGGGGACCCGCGCAGCCAGCGTTCCCCCGTGATCACGCGGTCGGGCTCGCCGGCGGGACGGGCCATCGCCGGATGGGCGAGCCGTTCCCGTACTCCGGGATCGTCCGTCAACAGCGAGGCCGTTGGAACGTTGAGGGGACGGGAGGAATAGGGATCGGTGGTCGAACCCACGCCTTTGATCGAAACGTGGAACCCTAGCCCGTCGAGGGTCGCGATCGGCTCGGGTGAGACGGCACCCCGGTTGTCATCCTCGACGAAGGTCACTCGGGACAGCGGCGGCTCGTCCAGAAGCCCGGTGAGCCCCGGGGGTAGGTGGATCCTGTCCAGAACCGCGAGGTCGAACTTGCGAAACTGCGAGTTCGTCCGAGTCGAGGCCGCAAAGGTCGCGAGGGTGAGTGGCAGGCCCTCGAGCTTCACGGAATCGCTTCCCCAACCGAGCGAACGGAGCGGTGGATCATCGATGGATCCTGCGCTCCCAAGATCGAACCGGGGGACATCGGGTCGAACCGTTCACGTTCGGGTCGCGGCGCGCCTCCACTCAGTCACTGGTCCAGTCCTCACGACTCCCCCCTTCCAGGGCAATCTCACCCCGGATCGGGACGCAGAATGAGGAGGGTCGAGGTCGCATGGGAATACAGTTTCTTCTCGCGATCGAATAGACGAGCCTCGGTAGTGGCGACCCGGGATCCGGAATGAACCACGTGGCCTTCGGCCCTCAGCGTCCCCGAGCTTGACGTAACGGGGCGGAGGAAGTTGACCTTCAGCTCGAGGGTCGTGTAGCCCACCCCGGCCGGCAACGTCGTGTGGAAGGAACAGCCCATCGCGGTGTCGAGCAGAACGGTGACAATTCCACCGTGGACGTTCCCCAAGGGACTGTACATGAACTCGGCCGGCTCGAACTCGAATGCGACAGAACCGGCCTCCACGGACACGATTCGAATGCCGAGAAGTTCCATGAACGGCGGCGGTGGCAGCTTGCCCGAGAGAAACGCGCGCATGAATTCGAGGCCGCTCAAGGTTCGAATCGGTTCGGCGAAGCGAGCCGGATCCGGCCACTGGAATTCTCGGGCGCGAGGCTTGCCGGACTTTACCATGGAAAAGTGGGGAGGCGATGCCGAAGCACAACACCGCGACGATAAGCCTTTCCTCGCTTCCCGCATCGATCCGTGGATGGGACGGGACTCAGGTGCGTGAGGGAGACAAAGCTCCGTCGGTTCTACCCGTTGGTCGAGCCATGACGGATGGGCGGGCGGGAGGTCGACCCCGACCCGAGACTTCGGTCCCATTCCCCGAGTCGCTGTGCCATCGATGTGCGGCACCGCCGAAGTACGTGAGAACCTCGACCAGCGTCTTCATCTGGTGCCCTCTCGTCTCAGAGCGATACCCGCGCCAGCCGGTTCTGAAATGCGACTTTTTTCGTCCTCGGCCACAGGATCTCGACGCGACCCCATGATGACGGATTCGAACATCGCTGAGCGTTCCTCGGGATTCGTCATGACGCGATTCCAGCTTGACCCCGGCGCATGGTTGGGGAGCTGGGCACGGAGCGACGGGGCCTCCTTCCTTGAATGAGACCATCATTCCGCCGACTCGGTCGCGCGGACTCGAATGGGCGGATGCGCCAGGAGTCACTGGAGCGCGATCCTCGAACCGAGGAGTGCCGAGGTGCCGCGCCCCAGGGTCGAGACGGCGCACTGCTCGGCGGACTGCGGATCACCCCGGACAGAGGAGGCGTGAGAGGCCCGCGGAAGGCGGTCAGATCGGCTCGATCGTCGATCGACTGTGATACGCGACAGTATTCCCGCGCCAGCTTGGAGTGATCTCCGCACGTAGAAGGAACGCGTGTCCAAGCAGACGCGAGAACAGGGTCCGGCTCGGGCGCAGGGACCGGTAGAGATGGATGTACCGGACGGGAATCCTTCGGCCGGATTTGGTGACAAGTGAGTAGCGTCCCTCCGAGCTCAAGCTCTCCCGGCCCGAGACGTGGATCGTTTCCCGTAGCGGACCGACGCGGACGACGTTGGGCACCCGGTACTCTCCGATCGCCGTGAGGTCGGATCGGATCACGCCCGAATCGACCACCGCTCTCTCGCTGATGCTCACGTTGCCCAGCCGGCCCACCTGGGTCGAGCGAATCGAGACAAACTCGGACCCGAGCAGATCCAGCGGTCCGTAGAATCGACCGCGACTCACCGGCCGAGCGCCGAGAAAGCACTTGCCCGTCGAGCAGAGCGTACAATCCGGTCCGACGGCCAAGCCGGCGGGTCGAGGGTCATAGACGATATCGCCTGTTTTCGTTCCTTGCACGTTGTCGACCGTGAGCGACCCGTGCGCGCCGTACAGCCGACCGTTCAGAAGTCCCGTGACGGAGAGCTCCACCTTCCGAAGCTCGGTCACGCCGCTTGGTAGCTCAAGGCTCTATTTGGCCTCCGTGGCTCGCCGGTGGCTTCGGCGAAGGGGGGCCGGGGCTCAGTTAATCTAAGAGATGCGATATACGCTGCGTGACTCCGGCTCGCCGGCTTGCCGCGATAATGTTCACCGACATGGTCGGGTTTACCGCCGCGGCCCAAGACGACGAGGCCGCCGCGCTCAGGCTCCTTCACGAGCAAGAAGAAATCGTCCGCCCGCTCTTCAGCGCGCACCACGGCCGGGAGATCAAGGAGATCGGCGACGGATTCCTGGTCGAGTTCGAGAGCGCCCTGCGCGCCGCGCAGTGCGCGATCGATATCCATCAGCACCTCGAGGAGCGGAACTCGCGTCCGGGGAGCTCGCCGATCCGGCTTCGGATTGGGATCCACCTGGGAGATGTCGAAGAGCTCGGCGGCGACATCTTCGGTGACGCCGTGAACATCGCATCCCGGATTCAGCCGCTCGCGGGACCCGGGGGGATCTGCATCTCGGGTCCCGTCTACGACCAGATCCGGAACAAGCTGCCCGCCCGCTTCGAGAAACTGGAACCTACGGCCCTCAAGAACGTCCGTGTCCCGACGGACATCTATCGAGTTCCACTGCCGTGGGAGACCCCGGTACCCTCGACCTCGCCCGTCACTGCAGCGCGCCTCGCGGTCCTTCCGCTTGCGAACATCAGTCCGGACCCGAAGGACGAGTACTTCGCGGACGGGCTCACCGAGGAGCTGATCAGCGCGTTCTGCAAGATCCATGGGCTTCGAGTGATCGCGCGCACCTCGGTCAACCAGTACAAAGGCACCACGAAGTCCCTGACGCAAATCGGCGGCGAGCTCGATGTCGGCTCGGTGCTTGAGGGCAGCGTGCGGAAGGCGGGGAATCGGCTCCGGATCACTCTCCAGCTCATCGAAGTGAACTCCCAGGAACACGTGTGGGCCCAGAGCTATGATCGGGAACTGGACGACGTCTTTGCGGTCCAGACGGAGATCGCCGAGAAGACCGCGGCCGCGCTCCGCCTGGAGCTCCTCGGCACCGCGCGGGAATCGATCCGGAAACGGCCGACGGACGACCTGGTGGCCTACAATTCGTACTTGAGGGGGATCCACGCGCTCCGTCAATCCACCGAGGAGGGCTACGTCCGCTCGGTCCGCTTCTTCGAGGAGGCGATCCAGCGGGACCCGAACTTCTCGCTAGCGTGCTCCTACCTCGCGAACACGCTCATTCTCCTCGCCGGTGACACGCTGGCCCCCCGAGAAACGTTCCCACGGGCGAAGGCGCTGGTCGAGAAGGCGCTCGACCTCGACCCGGACTCCTCCGACGCCCACACGGCGTGCGGCAACCTCGCGCTGCAGTCGGATCAGAATTGGGAGCTCGCGGAGATCGAATTCCAGCGGGCCATCTCGCTCAATCCGAGCAACGCGGACGCGCACTTCTGGTACGCGATGCTCCTACGGGTCGTCCAGCGGTTCGACGAGGCTGTCGAAGAACTGCGCACGACGATCGAGCTCGACCCGCTCTGGTGGCTCCCGAGGGACTGGCTGATCGTAGTGGACTTCGCCTGCGGCGACTTCGAAACCGCCATCGCCTTGGCCGAGGAGGAGAGGGACCGGTCTCCCGGAAACCCCGGAATCCACATCGAACTTGGATCGATCTTCGCCCGAGCCGGCCGAATGGACGAGGCCCGTCGGGAGGCCGAGCTCTCCTCGGGCCCCGTGAACAACCACGACCGGTGGAACCGTGCGGTCCTGCGGGGGATCCTCGGCGATTCCTCGGAAGCCCGAACGCTTCTCGAAGAGTGGAGGGAAGCGTCGCGGACTCGATTCGTCAACCTCGCTCTCCTCGCGGGGCTCCATGTGGTCCTGGGGGAGACCGAGAAGGCATTCGAGTGCCTCGATCGCGATTTCGAGCTGGGGGACCGCTGCCTCTGGTCCGACTACCAGTGGCTCGCCTTCGATTCGATCCGCGACCATCCAAGGTTCCAATCGAAGCTCACGCGACTGGGAATTCCGGTGCGCGAGACGCCGGTACTGTAGATCTTGCGAGATCACGGTGGGTCCGGCGGTCCTTCGAGCCGTCTTCTCCCGAACCCACTTTACGACCTGCCCACAGGGTCCGTGGGAGCAGTCCTCCTTGTCTAGACCAAGAGGACCTCGCATCGAATACCGGAATCGTTTCCTCCGGCAGGTCCGGCCGTTGAGTGCGTGTTTCAAATTCCGAGCACTCCACGTGGTTCGCCGAACCTCGACTTGAACCCGAACGTGGCGAGCTCTGCTTGTCGATCCGAATATGATCCTTCCGCCCGCGCCGGATCTTTCGCTCGACGCTCGGGAATATCCGAGTGAGCGGCGCGTTTTGATAACGACAATCGAGCGGCCTACCGCTTCGGAGAGGGGGAAGATCGGGACCCGGAATTCGGGCGTGCACGCCGAGGAAGAGATTCGAGCTCAGGGCTCGCTGCCGTCCTTGTAGGCGTGACCGAAGCGCGGGTACCGGACCCGCTCGGCTCATGCCCTCGCAGGGGCGCAGCTCGCCGGAACTAAGTAGGAACTGGCCCATCCGGGGCATCGTGCCGTCCGACCCGGTCTTGACGTGGCTACTCGAGCCGAGTCAACCGTCCATTCGCTATCTCACGTTGACCCAAGTGATGGGACGACGAGAGTCGGACCCGGAGGTCCGCGCTGCTCGGGCAGAGATCCCCCACGACCCATGGGTCCGGGAGATCCTCTCCCGAAGGAACCCGGCGGGATGGTGGGTCCGCGACGGGGGCCGGATGGAGCCCCGATTCCTCGGGACCCACTGGAACATGCTCGCCCTCGCAGACCTCGGCGCGACCCTCGAGATCCCCGAGGTTCGGGCGTCGTGCGAGTACTGGATGGCGAAGTCCCCTCTCGTCGGTGGTGGTGTTGGAGGCCTCGGGAAGGGCAAGGGGCACCATTGCTTCACGGCCAACATGGCCCGGGCGCTAATCCGGCTCGGGTTCGGCGACGACGCTCGAGTCCGCCACACGATGGAGTGGCTGGTCAAGACTGCGCATCCGAAGGGCGGCTGGACGTGCCGATTCTCTTCCGACGGCCCGGCGACAAGCCGGACGCTCGACGCGTGGGAGGGGCTGGGGGCATTCGCCGTGTACCCGCGTGAGAAGTGGTCAAGCGGGATGCGGTCCGTGGTCGAGAGGACCGCGGAGTACTACCTCGAACGAGAGCTCCACCAGCAGGGCGACCGGTACGAGCCGTGGTACCGCTTTCACTGGCCCACGCACTACTACTACGATCTGCTTGTCGGGCTCGACTGCCTGACCGCGCTCGGCTATGGGAACGACCGCCGCCTCGGCTATGCGCTCGATCTGCTCCGCTCGAAGCAACGGAAAGACGGGAAGTGGAACCTCGACGCGACTCAGACGGATCCCGACTCCGAGTCCGCTCGCTGGTTCGCCCAGCACCCGGAAAAACGCCCCGTCCCCCTCACGTTCGAGGAACCGGGCCAACCGAGCAAGATGATCACCCTACGGGCGCGAACCGTACTATCACGGGTGGGTTAGGGGGGAGCCCTGCCTCTCCCAACCCGATCGATATAGAGGCTCTGGAAAACAAGTGTGGCCCTTCGATCTCGGATCCCCCTCGCCCTGTCTCGGAGCCTGCGTTCGAGCCGATCCCTGTACAAATCGTGAGTCGGAAGAGTCAGCGGTCGACACGAGGGCTGCCATCACCCCGACACGCGAGACGCACCCTCCAAGTGTGCCTCGAACCGACCGACCGGGATTACTGGCGGATCGGGGTCTCGGCATCGGTTGAGCGAGAATTGGAGATCCACGTTCCGGCGAACCCAGGCCCCGGACTTCAAGGCGGAACCAAGGGCCCACGCGACAATCGAGAGCCGAGGGAGGGAAGAGAGCTCAGGGTTCGATTCCGCGCCGTGCGTCGCGGAGTGGGCCAGGAGCAACACTATCCCTGTGTGACTTCGTGAATCTCGTCTGCGAGGAGGCCGTGGGCTTCCTTGTGAACTCGAGCGGCGGCCTCGGCGCTGGGAGCATTAACCAAGCATTGTATCGTCCCGTTTTTCTCGTCCACCCAGTAGTGGAGATACTCGACCCCGTGCCTTCCTTGGACCTTGACGTCCTTTGCATGCGCCTCGGCGACCGCGGCCGGCGTCACGCCCTTCATGTTCCGGTGCGTATCCATGTAGAGCGGCATCGAACCTCTCCGACCAGCGACCCACTATAAGGACTCTATCGCAACCGTTTGGGTCGCTCCAAGCGACCCGGCAGGTCGGCCTCGCGCACCGCGCAGCCCGCGAACGCCCTGGGGGTTCGGCGGTTGTTGGCACGCTTTCCAACGCCGAGGGAGGGAAGCGGAGCTAAGGGGTCACAGCCGCGTTCCCGCGGGTCCTGATCGCGCGTGGTGAATTCGAGGCAATTCCGCGGCACACGGGTTCGAATCTTTTCACGTCCGGTGATTGAGGTCGAGGCGGGAGGGTTCGAGAGGGGTCAGTTCGACACCAGGTTTCGAAGGCCACCGGCGACGAAACTCTCATTTCAACGGGCGGGCTTCCCGGTCTCGTTCGATGGATACTCAGCTCTCAGAAGAGTTTGACACCGGCGTCGCGGAGGACGAGATCGTGGCCGGCGCCGACCGCTACAGCCTCGGAACCGTTCCAGGAACGACGTGGAAGGCGCTAGCGATCATTGGAACCGTCACCACTCTGACCGGCATCGTCCTAGAACTCATGACACGGGGATTGATCTTTCCCGTGGCCGACTATCTTCCGACTCCACTGGGTTCGGGGCTCGTCTTGTCAGTGCTCGTCGCAGGGCTCCTGCTCCTCGTAGCAGGATTGGGGGTACGTCGGTACGGGGCTCGCGAGCCACCGCTAGAGCCGATTGTGTGATCCCTCGGCGAATCGGGTTCCCTTCGCGAGCCTTGCTTTCTGCCGAACGGTTTAGAATTCGCCGGATTCGATCGGCCAGATCCTCGATTCTTCTCGAGCCCGTGTGAGCAGCCACTCAGGTAACTCAATTAGCTACTTTCGAGTCGTGGTGGGTTTGTGGCGCTAACCGACTATTTGATTGAGGCCATAGCGGACCTCGTCGGCGTCCTGATTGGGGCTTGGCTGGGTTACTTGTTCGGGCTCAGGGAGCATAGAAGGACCGACGCTGAGAGGCAGGAAGCAACACGGGTCGAGCTGATGGAGGCCCTGAAGGACGAAATGGCCTACGTGTCAAGGGAGGTGAGGACACATCCGAAGAGCTCTTCCGATCGTTTCGTCGCGCTCGATTTCGGCACGGTTTACCTCGAACTGCCGACCTACGAGAGCATCGTCAACTCGGGTCAGCTCCTGCTGTTGGATTCTAAGCTCATTCATTCCCTGAGGGAACTGAACACTCAGGTGCACCTTCACACTACCGTCCAAACAGTATTCCTCGCCTTGACTGAAGTCATGAGTCCGACAGAGTTCGCGTCGCATACGGAAGAATGCAAGAAGGTTCTCGCGGATCCGGAGGGCGCGACCGACGACAGGCTGGCGACCCTGCTGAGGGTCGTTGTCGGCAAAAGAGAGGTCATCGCACGCGAAGCAAAGGCGCTAACCGATGAGCTCTCCGCCGTGACTCACAAGCAAGACGTCCTTTTCGCGGTCGGGGAATCAATCGTCCCTTGGGCTCTCCGGTCACAGTCTGCCTGGCTCTGAGATTGGGCCCGTTCTGACGCCAGTCCGGACGCGAATCGTGAGCCGAGGGAGGGAATCGAACCCCCAGGAAACGGATCTGCAGTCCGTCGCATTAACCATTCTGCCACCTCGGCGCGGCGGAGGGCAGGAGAGCCCCGCTTAAAGCGCTCGGGTCGCGAAGCCGGATCTAGATCGGGCGCAATCCACGGGCCACCCGAAGCGCGCTCGTTCGCAGGCTCCATCGCAACCGGCCTCGCCACCGTAGAGAGCTACCTTTGCCCGAGGTGTGGCCCCCCCGAATCGCTTCCAGGAGACCTTCCACCGAGCTGATGTCGGGCGAGAACTCCGTGTAGGCCCGCCCCAAGTCCGAGAGCTCGTGAACGTCGCTTCCTCCCGTCGTGCCGACATGGCGCTGGGCCGCGGTAAGTTCGGCCTTGGCGTTCCCGACAGCGGACGTGTGGCCGTTGACGGTCTCGAGCGCCGTGACCGGCGCTGCCGTCGCAATTTTTCGCCCGACGCCGTGAACAAGGCGCAGTGGATGGGCGAGGACAGAGATTCCGCCGTGGGACTTGGCCCACTCGAGAGTCTCGTCGATGGGTCGTCGAGCGGGAGGGAGCTCAGAAATCCCGTAGACGAGAAGATGGCCCTCTCGGGTGGAGACCTCGACTCCGGGAACCACCAGAAGTCCCGGAAAACGATCGCGCAGCCCGGAAAGCTCTCGGTGGGCGGTCACCGAGTTGTGGTCGGTGATTGCGAAGCCCTTGAGGCCCACATAGGGCAATCGAGCGGCGATCTCGTCCAGCGTGAGCCGGGAGTCCGGTGAGTGGGCGGAGTGGACGTGGAGGTCAACTCGAAGAACGTCGGTCATCGCACTTTGGCTCCGGTGGGGACGGGCTCAGTCGGGATCGCCGGCAAGCCCGGTCCAAATGCGAGCCATTCCGCGGCGGACGCGCCCATCTCTGGAAGACGGGCGACGCCGAGCGTTCCTTCTTCCCAGTTGCCCGGGACCGTGACCGTCCTACCCCCGATGTCCGCGAGCTGGCCACCCCCGGGGGCGGGTCCCATGATGCGACCCACGACCAAAGGAACGGCAGCGAACTCTTCGTAGGAGATCGTACGATCGGCGGGCCCGCGTCCTTCGAGAAAGGTCCCTGGGGAAACGCCCTCGGGCGGAGCGACGAGGACGGCGCGATCTTGAATCTCCACAGCGAGGATCATCCCTTGCGAAGTCATTCGGCGGATCGTCCTCGGCGCGAGGTTCGCGAGCAGGACCACCCCGCGACCGACGAGCTGTTCTGGCGTGTAGGACGGGCGAAGTCCAGCGACGACCACTCGGGGGCCGGATTCGCCGACGTCCACCTCGAGGATGTAGAGCTTGTCGGCCGAAGGGTGCACGGTGACCTTCTGGATACGGCCGGCACGGGCCGCGAGGGGCGGCGCTCCCGTCTCGGCCAGAGGAGCCTGCCCGGACCCGGTAGTCCCGGTTCCGCTGCTCGAGCGGGGAAAGAGGGGCCGAATTTCTCCGAGCGGTTGCCCCGACGCCGGCGGCTCAAGCCCCCGGTCCCAGTCCCCTGGACCCGGCGGGTCGGGCGATCCGAGCATGCGGAACACCTCCGCGCTCGAGAACGGGAGGACGGGAGCGAGCCATGTGGCGATGGCCTTCAGACGCCACACCGTTTCGTACAGGATCCGCGAGCGTTCCGGCTCATCCGCCCGCCACGGCTGCGCGTCGTGGAATCGCCGGTTCGCCTCTCGCACCTCTTCGAGCGCCGCATCGAGTGCCTCCTTGAGGTGGACCCGCTCGTACTCCTGGGTGATGCGGAGGTGGGCCGACCGGAGTCGGTCCCCGACCTCTCCCGAGCGGGCCGCGTCCCAGTTCTCCGGAGGCGTCGGCACCTTCCCCGAGCACTTCTCGCGGACCAGGACGAGCGTCCGCTGCACCAGGTTCCCGTACTGGTTGGCGAGCACCTCGTCGCGGACCTTGTGGAACTCGTCCCAATCGAGCTCCGTGTCGTGGTTCTGCGGCGCGAGGAGCGCCGCGTAAAATCGGATCACGTCCGGGGAATAGTGCTGCAAGAGCGACGGGATGAAGACGTCCTCCTCGCCTGTCCTCGACTTCGAGACCTTCTCCCCTTTCACGCGGAGCCATTCGTTGGCCGGGACATCGTACGGGAGCTGGAGCCCCCCGACGCCGAGGAGGACCCCCGGCCAGACGATCGTATGGTGGAACTTGTTGTCCTTGCCCACGAAGTAGTAGGCTCGGACCGGCTCACGCTCGTCCCAGAACCGATGCCATGCCTCCGGGCGCCCGGCACGGATCGCCCATTCTCTCGACGCGGAGAGGTACCCGATCAACGCGTCGAACCAGACGTAGAACCGCTTGTGCTCGTATCCATCGAGGGGGATGGGGATTCCCCATTCGAGGTCCCGGGTGATCGGAGTGGGGTGGAGGCCTTCCGCGAGGAAGTTCTCGGCCACGCGCAAGGTGCCGCTCCGCCAATCCTTCTGGCGGGCGATGTACTCTGCGAGGCGAGGCTGGAGGCGGTCGAGCTCGAGGTAGAAATGTTCGGTCGGGTGGAATTCCGCAGGGGTTCCGCAGAGCGCGCACCGGGGAGAGCCGAGTTCGCGGGGATTGATCGGTCGCCCGCAGTGATCGCACTCGTCGCCTCGGGCGCTCTCGAAACCGCAATGTGGGCAAGTTCCGACGAGATAGCGGTCCGGTAGGAACCGCTGGTGTTTCGGACAATACGCTCCCTCCTCCGTCCGCCGACGGACGAACCCATGCTCCAGCAGGGCGAGAAACAATTCCTGGACAGTCCGTTCGTGGACGAGCGTGTGGGTAGTTGTAAAAAGATCGAACGAGAACCCGAGACGCTCAAAGGCGTCCTTGTTCACTTTGTGGTAGCGATTCGCGATCTCTTCCGGGGACACGCCCTCCTTTTCCGCGGTTACGAGCGTCGGCGTCCCGTGCATGTCCGAACCCGAGACCATGAGGACCTCGTCGCCCCGCAGGCGATGGAATCGGGCGAATGTGTCGCCCGGAAGGTAGGCACCCGCGAGGTGCCCGATGTGGAACGGCCCGTTCGCGTAGGGCCATGCGATCGCGACTAGAATGCGTGCCGTACGGGTCCCTCCTCCACTTTGAGCCTACGTGCGGACTATAGGCTTTGCCGAGGTGTTTCGGGACCCTTCCCGATTCTCTTTATGCCGAGATTTCCTGTGCACTTGGCGTGTCGAGCGAGCCGGCGGCGATGACCCGTGTCTCCGTACCGGAGGCCGACCAACTTGTCGGGGTCAAGAGTCCGGTTCTTTCCCATGGCTTTGTGGTCCTCGTCGACTACATGGGAAATGACTCGTCCATCGTACAGGCCGCCCGTGTGTCCTATGGACATGGCACCAAATCGGTGCGTGACGACCGAGGCCTGATTCGGTACCTGATGCGACACCGGCACACGACGCCCTTTGAGATGGTGGAGTTCAAGTTCCTGGTGCGGCTGCCAATCTTTGTCGCGCGTCAGTGGATCCGGCATCGAACTGCGTGCCTAGCGGAGGGCACCCGGGTGTCGTTCGATTTACCAGGCGGTATCCGTCGCCGGGGAAATCAGCTGTACGCGTTACCGATCGAAGATGTCTGGAAAAAGTTCCAACCGACACGCAATCGGAATCCAAGATACCAGAAGAATGCCCTCTTTCGGCGCCGACGCGTCGAGCGAATGCATCTGCGCACTCTCCACGAGGATCGTTGGATCATTGGTCACGATCACGTTCGCGGAGTCACGAAGAACGGTCTCAAGCCGGTTTTCCGCATGACATTGGAGGATGGCAAGTTCATTGACTGTACCTCAGATCATCGTTTCTTCTTCCGCGAGGGCTGGAACACGCTCGCCCGTCACACCGGATTGCACGAGGTGAACGGCCGGGCAATCTGGAACTCGGGAAGGTTTGAGCTCTACGTGAACGGCGCCGAGCTCACGCTGCCCGCTCTCCACCATGATAGGGATTGGCTGGAGCGGGTGTACGTTGACCTGCGACTGCCACTGCTCGACATCGCCGAAGTTTGTGGCGTGGACGTCAGCACCATCTCCTGGTGGGTGCGTCACTTCCAGTTGCCGTTGAGGCCTCCGACCGTACACATATTCCAAGCGGGGAATCAGCTTGCTCGTCTTCGACCAAGCCGACGTGGGATTCCGATTATGCGCCGTGTCGTTGCGGGCGATCCCCGACCATATACGTCCAAGGAGTGGATGGAGACGCGCTGGATCGACCTGGGTCTGTCTGCCGGACAGATCGCCGAACAGTGCGGAGCGAGTCCCCACACCATTCGGTTGTGGCTTCGCCGGCATCACTTGACGAACCATCCCGCGCATCCTGTTTCGAAGCTCTTTCGGAAAGGACAAGTGCCTTGGAACCGCGGTCGAACCTATCGTCGGAGGAAAAAACCCGGGACTGCCCAGCATCTGGCAATTGTGAGGGAAGCTCGAAGCGGACCTAGGTCGAACTTCTGGAGAGGAGGCGTCTCGACCGGTCGGCAGTCTATCGGGCGTTGGACCACGCAGGTGGCGCCTGAGGTTCATCGGCGCAATCAGTGGACCTGTCAACTATGCCATGGTTCGGGGCAAGTGCTTCACGCTCACCACATCGTCCCCGTGTGGGCGGATCTCAGCCGCGCCCGGGATCTGAGCAATCTTACCACGCTTTGTGACGACTGTCATCGAGAGGTCCACCGAAACGAGGCGGCGTACATTGGTATCTTGGGGGGCCCTGCGACGGCCGTAGGCTGGGCGTCGAAGCCTCGGCCCCGGGGCACGCCGGTTCGAATACCCAAACTCGTGGCCGTTCGAGGCTTCGAATACCTCGGACTTCGGATGACGTACGATCTGGAGGTTGGGGGCCCGTCGCATAATTTCGTGGCCAACGGCATCGTGACCCACAATTCCGTGAACGAGTATTCTGCGCGGTACTCGATAGTTCCCGACGAGTACGAGCTCCCCCCCGTAGAGGAGATCCGATATCAGTCCCGCACCAATCGCCAGGGCCGGGGCGGGACGGTTCCGGTCGAAGCTGCGGAGCGGTTTCGCGGAGACCTGAGTCGAGTTTCCAAAGACGCGTACGACGCGTATCAGCGCGCCCTCGAGGCTGGGGTCGCACGCGAGACGGCCCGTCTTCTGCTTCCTGTCGCGTACTACACGCAGTGGTACTGGAAAACGAACCTCTGGAATCTCTTCCATTTCCTGTCGCTCCGGCTGGATCCTCACGCACAAGAGGAGATCCGACTCTATGCGGCCGAAATCGCCAAGATGGCCCGGGTCGTCTGTCCGATTGCCTTCCAGGCCTTCGAAGAGTTCGAGCTGCAGGGGATTTCACTGAGCCGACGCGAGCAGGCGGCGATTCGGTCCCTCCTCGAAGGCAAGACGCCGGAAGAGGCTTGCGCACGCGCCGGGCTCGAACTCCGACACGAGGATGGACGTCCGATGAAGACCGGAGAAGGAGTGGAATTCCTCGAGAAGCTTGGCCGGCTCCGTTCCATCGATTGACGCACTGGTCGAACGTATCGGCCGGTGGGTCCTTCAGCGCCCACATCTTCGCATGCCACTTACGGACACTTCGTGGACGACAATTCAATACCCATCGGACCGCGATCGAGATGGTCGATCTCGGGGGGGTGCGGGACTATCTCCAGATCAAGACGGTCTACGTCGACTGGAAGGAACCGCATTCCGCCGACTACTTTCCGCCGTATTCCGGCTGACCGCCCGGCGGACGAGTCCGACGTGGAGGTCCATCACGTTCGTGCCCGTCGGCCCAGTCCGTACGAGGCTGCCCAGCAATTCGAGCGCGTCGTAAGCGGAGTGGGAGCGAAGCGCGCGGCGAAGATCGACCGAGAGTCTTCGGGAGCGCTCCACCGTGCCCCCGTCGGTCCAGCCACCGGCGGCATCGGTAGGACCATCGATTCCGTCGGTTCCGATCGATACGACCACGGCATCGAGTCCTGCCAGGACAGAGGCTGCCGCGAGACAGAATTCCTGGTTCCGACCCCCGTGGCCCGGACGGAGGCCCAGCGTCACGGTGGTCTCTCCACCGGCGAGGAGCGCGATCGAGGGGACCCGGGCGCGAGCGCCGAGCCGAGCAAGGCAATGGGCGAACTTTCGGGCCGCGGGTTGGGTCTCCCCGACCACAGGATCGGACTGCACATGGATCGAGTATCCGCGATGGCGTGCCTCGACGGCGGCGGATTGGAGGGCCACCCGATTCGTCGCAGCCAGCACGAAGGACTCTCCACCCAGACGCGGGTCTCCGCTCTTGGGGGTCTCGGGG
>Ga0187781_10000934_pt1 | contig 21720 bp, 13 predicted proteins | sample 0715_SJ02_MP02_2_FD_132447 | JGI IMG/M metagenome (GOLD analysis project Ga0187781, IMG submission 132447) | Tropical peat soil microbial communities from peatlands in Department of Meta, Colombia - 0715_SJ02_MP02_20_MG | ecosystem: Environmental > Terrestrial > Soil > Wetlands > Peat | place... | reverse complement strand
GCTCCGGTCGCGCCGCTCTATCTGCTCGCCGTGTATCTGATCCACCCGCATCTCGGAGCGATTGTCACCGCGACAGGCCTCGCCCTCCTTGTCGTCGCGCTCTTCAACCAGAAACTCACCGCCGTACCGTTCGCGCAGGCCAATACCTATGCCGCGCGTGCCAATCTGGCGTCCGATGCGATGGCGCGCAACGCGCAAGTCATCAACGCCATGGGGATGATTCCCGAAGGCGTCCAGATTTGGGGGCGAGAGACGGCCGAATCGCTCAAAGCCCACGTGATCGCGCAGGATCGCAACACCTACCTGGCGGGCGTTTCCAGAATGGTGCGGCTTTCGACCCAAGTCGCCATCCTCGGATGGGGCGCCTGGCTCGCGCTGCATGACGAGCTGACCGGCGGCATGGTGATTGCCGCTTCGATCGTCGCCAGCCGCGCGCTTCAGCCTCTGGAAGGCACCATTGAAGGCTGGCGCGGATTCATCCATGCGCGCTCCGCCTGGGCACGCATCAAGGCGCTGCTGCAGAATTCGCCTCTCAATCTGGAGCGGCTACGGCTGCCAAATCCGAGCGGGCGGCTTTCGGTCGAGCGCATCTTGTATGTGCCGCCGCCGAGCAAAAAGGTCGTCCTCAACGGCGTCTCGTTTGAATTGGAGCCCGGCGAATCCCTGGCGATCGTGGGCACCTCGGGTGCCGGCAAGTCGACATTGGCGCGCATGCTGGTCGGGTCGATTACGCCGACCGCCGGCAATGTCCGTCTCGACTGGATGGATCTGCGCAACTGGGACCCGCGCCAGTTCGGCGAAAGCGTCGGTTACCTGCCACAGGACGTGCAGCTGTTCCCGGCCAGCATCAAGGCCAATATCGCCCGCATGCGCGAGGACGCGAGCGATGCGGCAATTTTCGAAGCCGCCGAGCTCGCCGACGTGCACGAGATGATTTCTCAATTCCCGGCCGGCTACGAGACACAGGTTCTGATCGACGGCAGCCCGCTGTCGGGCGGGCAGAAGCAGCGCATCGGCTTGGCCCGCGCCTTCTTCGGCAGTCCGCGGCTGGTCGTTCTCGACGAACCGAACTCGAACCTCGATGCCGCGGGCGAGATGGCGCTCGCACGCGCGCTCAACCGCGCCAAGGATAAGAAAATCACCATCGTTGCGATCACGCAGCGGCCGTCCCTGCTGCAGAGCGTGGACCGCATCATGATTATCAAGGACGGCACCACGCAGACCATCGGCAAGCGCGATGAGATCATCCCGCTGCTGAGCGGCCGCGGGCCCAATGGCAACGGTTCGCCCCCGCCGATTGGAACGAACGGCAAGCCTCGGCTCGACGCTTGAGGCCTAGAGGACCTGCAGGAGACGTCACATGGCAGGCACAGCGATCGCGGTTCGCGAGTGGTACGCAGATGTTCCGCGCCGCACGTACGTGCCGACGGCGGCCGGCATCACCTCCATTATCGTGTTCCTCTTGGGATTTGGTTATTGGTCGAATACGGCTCTCATCGCCGGCGCGGTCATTACCTCCGGAGCGTTTGTCACGACGGGCCAAAACAAGATCATCCAGCATCTGGAAGGCGGCGTCATTCGCGACATCCTCGTTCGCGAGGGCGACGTCGTCGAAGTCGGCCAGACCCTCATCGAGCTTGACCCGACAGCACCCAAAGCGGAACTCGATCGCCTGATTTTGCGTCACCTGCGTTCCGAGGCCATGGAGGCGCGCCTTGTCGCCGAAATACGCAATGAGCCGCAAGTAGCATTTCCGTCCGACCTATTGGCGCGGCGGAACGAGCCGGACATGAAATCCATCGTTGGCGCCCAGCAGCTCACCTTTGAAGCCTGGCGCAAGAATCTCGAGGCCGATATTGCTGCGTTGCAAGATAGCATCAGCGCCATCAAAGAGCGGATCAGTGCATCCCAGACGCAAAAGAAAGCGGTCGAGCACCAGATTGAGTTAATCGGCGAAGAGCTGACCAACAAAAACGCCCTGCTGCCCGCGGGCCTGGTCCGCAAACCAGAAATCCTCGCCTTGCAGCGCGCACAGGCCGCCCTGCACGGCGAGGTCGGCAAGCTGGAAGGAGAAATGGGCGAAGCCAAGGAGCAAATCGCCAAAACGGAGCAGCAGATTATCGGCATGCGCACCGCGGCAATCAAGGACGCAGTGGAGCAGCTGCATCAGATCCGCGCCGAAATGGCCGATTTTCGCGAGCGCATCCGCTCTCAGCAAGGCGTGCTGGATCGCGTGAACATCACCGCTCCCGTGCGCGGAATTGTCGTCAAGCTCAGGTATCACACGACCGGCGGCGTGATCGAGCCCGGCAAGAACATCATGGAAATCCTGCCGCTGGGCACCAATTTGGTCATCGAAGTGCGGGTGCGTCCCCAGGACATCGATCACGTCAAGATCGGGCAGGATGCGTCCATCCGCCTGACGGCTCTCAACCGGCGGACGACGCCGACCCTATTGGGCAAAGTCGTCTACGTGTCGGCCGACGCACTGCCCGACGATCTTCAGACCGTCGCGGGCCGGGAAGTCTATGTCGTGCGCCTCGAGCTCAATGAAGAGCAGCCTCCTCCCATGCAAAACTTCAAGGCAAAGCCCGGCATGCCGGCGGAAGTGTATATCAAGACAGCCGAGCGCACGTTTTTCGAATATCTGATGCAGCCGATCCGGGACAGCATGGCGCGCGCGTTCCGCGAATCATAAGCCAAACTCGTGCTCATAAGTTTCTGCGCTCGACGGCTCGATCAATTGGGCGTCGAAATAGCGCGACCATAGTGTGGATCTGACCTCGCGGTCGCCAGTGAGGGAAGAACCCGATCCCTCATCAAGCCGATCGCCTTGCCGGCTAACCGTGTCCAGCGCCCGCACGAACGCTTCGGCATTGCGGCACCCGAATATGAACCGGTTGTCATTGGAAGCGCTGAGAAAGCAAATTTCCTCGCCAACGAAATCGCCCGGCATTCCCGTTATATCCGTCCACGCTCCCGCCTGCACTGCAGCCAGATCATCAGTATCGAGCGGACCGGTGCTGCGCGTCGCGATGAAGGTGATCAGAATGCCCAAAAAGCCGATCACATAAGGATCGCGCCATGTCGTGTCTGGGATGGCGCCCAGGCGAAGGCGGGTGCCCTCGACCAGCGGTGCAATCTCACCTACCGCGGCGCGGCGTCCCCGATAGGCCTTCCACAGCCCGAACACTCTTCACGCTCCAATAATCGCCGGCGAATGCGGGCTCTCACGGACCCCGCTTCTATTTGATGCTGATTTGCTTATACTTAGTGCATTCGCGCCGGATACGCCACTGTGTTGACGGGGCGTATGGCCGTACAACCCGGGGGTCCCCTCAGGTCGTGACGCGCCCAGCAGCGCGGCTGTCGCCGTTCGAACGAAGATGGCCCTTATGTCCCAATTGCCTCCCAAACCGGACTTTGCCGCGATTGAAGCCGCCGCACAGGGATCAGCGAACCGCCGCACCTTCATCATGGCGCTCATCGGAAACCTGGTTTACAGCTGGGCGAACAATGAAAGCATGTTCATCTACGTGCTGATGGTGCTGATGAACACGGATGAAGCTTCCGCGGCAGTGGTGTTCACCACTCTCAACACGACGCGAGCGCGCCTCGATCTGGTCGAGCGACTGGCGAAGATCAAAATCAAAGACAAATCCATTCAAAAAACACTCGAGCGCATCGTTACCCAGTTCAATGACTTGACCAAGCTACGCAACGAATTCAATCATTGCATGTACACGCTCAATGAACGCGGCGAGATTACGCACACCCATTCCATACGAATGCAAGAAGTCAAGGGTAAGCTACAGCTCGGCGTGGTCCGTAAAATGGACGATGACCGCATCAACGACATCCTGGCGGCGATCCGGGGTATGACCAAACTCAATCGTGAAATCTGGGACTTTCTGCCTCGTTTGCAGAACAGCCTCCAAGCGCCGTCCAACGATCTCAACAAAACGTCGTAGAGCGTCGTTCTTCTCCGCCGCGATCGCGAAACGCTTCCCAGCGCACTATTCGGACTTTCCGGAGATTTTGCGGACGCGCCTCTGTGCTGCCGGCTCAGGCCGGTGGTTTCAGTACGTCCACCTTGGATCGTCCCTCAATGGCCACAGGAAGATTGTAAGGGCCCTCGTTCTGCAAGCACGCACAGGCGGATGCGATCATGCGTCCGCGAGCACCTTCAATCATCTGAACGACGGCCTTCAACATTTCGGCCGTGTTCGCAAGGTTCGCCATGGTCTCTTCAAAACCGTCGAAGGCTTCCTCGCTGTGAATCTTGATCAATTGATCCTTCGTCAGATGCATGATCGAATAGGCTGTGCGCGAAACTTCCGCGGCGGCAGACATGCTCTCGTCCGAGGGAAACACCGGGTCAGTTGGACCGTCCTGAGTCCAGGGCTGCCAGTCTAATTCGGCGTACGCGCGCAGCTTTGCGAAATGGCCCTTCCTCTTGGGCCTAAGACCCGGCCCGCTACCGTTCGGCCGCGTGAAGTCGGCTCTAAGCCGCTCAATGTTCATCGTAGGCATTTAGTCCCCTTTTTCGTTGTTAAAGGACCGCGAAGGGGAATGCCGTTCAGTCTTTTTGTGCTATACATAGCTTCGGTCATAACGCTCCGCAGGAAGAAGCGTAGTGGCAAGTCCCGGCGGGCTGGGCCAACAGCCCGTCGGGGCGCTGTTAACATTGACCTATTTAAGCGGTCGTGTCCAGAAGGGTAGCGGTATTCTAAAGTAGGTTCCCTTTTTGTTGTTGATCCGCAACGGGGTTGAGCCGGGTTCAACGTCCAGCAGCAACAAACAGTGCCGCGTGGCGACGCTAGTACGTCGTTGTTATGCCCGCTTGCCGACATGACTATGCCGCGGCTGCTGGTACTCCCGCCGGGCTCTGCTGGTTGCCCGGTTTCTTGCTGCCCCAGGACAAGGTGCCTTCTCCCGACGCCGATATGTTGGTCCCAAATCTTAGTCCCAAGGATTTTGACGGCCGCCTGCGGTTCTTCCCGGCAGACTCACTCCACGCAAAGCAAGGCGCGCCGAGCCCACTCAAAGTCAGCCGGGCCAAATATCCGCGTGACGAACAACCAGCGATCTTTATGGGCTGATAGGCGACCGAATACCGTCACCGAAATCTCAGGGAGCGCGTCAAGCTTTGGATATCGGTCGCCTGCTCCAGTCCGGAGCGAATCGCACTATACCAAAATACCGTTTCGCAAACTAATCATACTTCGGTCATCCACAGGACACGAACGCCCCTCTGGCCCTTCCGGAGAAACTGTCCTCAGTGGGAGCCTGCCCGCGATCGCATCGCCGGCCACCCGGATTCTTCCCAGCGGGTAGCCGATTTCGCTCATCCTCGTCGTTTTCTCGCAGAAATCTTGAGCAACAACGGTGACGTCATTCACATTATTCCAGCCGACGGCGCCCCGGTTTTGGGCGCCTATGGGTCAGCGCTAGTGAACTGCGGGGGACAGAATGCGCCGCTGCTTCGCCGGCTGCGGCTCGGCCGGCTGCTCCGCTATCTCCACACGGTTTCGACCCATCGCCTTGGCGCGATAAAGGGCCCGATCGGCTGCCTTCAGCAGCGTGCCGAGATCAACGCCTGCGTCGTCGGAGACTGCGATGCCCGTGCTGACAGTAGCGGTAAGCGTCCGCCCTCCCCCCGCGTGCGATGTGGCTTCGAATGCGGTACGCAGCCGTTCCGCGAGCCGGCGCGCCTCTTCCGCGCCGGTACCCGGCAATAGACTCGCAAACTCCTCGCCACCAATGCGACCAAAAAGGTCGTTCGGCCGCAGCGATGAAGTCGCCAACCGGCAAAACGCGGTAAGCACCTCATCACCAGTAATGTGCCCGTATCTGTCATTGATGTTCTTGAAGCGATCGAGGTCAAACACGAGGAGCGCTGCCGGCCGCCGCTCGAAGCGGGCTCGATCCAGCAGCCGGTTACCTATCTCGAAAAAACCACGTCGATTTGAAACGCCGGTTAATGGATCCGTCAGCGAGGCGCGGCGATAGCGAGCCGCAATTCGGTCCTTAGCCAGGCCTCCGAGCAAGTATGCGCCGCAGATGCAGACAAAAACGGCTTCGAAGATCGCGAAGGTACGTAGATCCACATCTAACGGACTTGGTCTGAAGGCCGCGCTAGCGAGCGGAATATGGATTGGGATGGCGGCAGTGTGCACGAGAAGCAGCAACATGATTGGCCAGCGCCATACGCCGTCGCCACGTCCGCGCCAGAGCTCGCGGAGAGCAAGCAGCATGTAAACGATGGCAATCACCGTCATCACGGTCGCGCGAAGTTGCGGCCGCGCATAGATGGGGCCGATGGAGCAGGCAACTATCCAGACCAGGGCCCCTGCCGACGCAACAATGATCGAAACCCGCTTACCCTCGAATTTCCGCGCCCCGCACCAGAGAATCCCGTATGCGGCGGCCACAAGCGCGTTTCCAACAACGATCGACCAAAAATCGGGGATCGTGCCACGGGCCACGATAATCAGCGTCGTCGCGAGGGCAGCGGTGATAAATCCCGATCCCCATAGCGCGAGGGCAACGATCATCCGATGCTGCAGCCACGATAACAACAGAAGGCCGCCGGCGAGGACCTGCGTAAATATCGTGATAGCCAGCAATGTCGGAAGATTTGGCACGATCATATCGCAATGAATTTGCACACTTACGATACTTCGCATTTCGCCAGTACGTCATGGCGCCCTTCCAGCCCGTAAAATTGCATCAAGGATTTAAGCTAAATGCGGCGCTGCCGCGAGCCGCCGGATAGGACCACACACACTGGCAGGCGGCACATGATCGCAACAACAAGCACTATGTCGGGAATACAACTCTGGGGCTTTCAGGCTGAACCCGCACTTCCAGCAGCCGTCTCCCGTCAAGAAAAGCAAACACTCTCCCGAATATGCGTTCAGTTCGCGGTGGAGAGCACAACGATTGTCTTCGGCGTCCAGGAACACAAGGAAGCCAACCCGCTCCGCCGAAGTTGTTCGTTGGAGGTCGCCCAGCACCACCAGGCGCTTTACCGTTTGGCAAACGTTCCGCGCGACCATGACGAAGGGATCGCAAGCCGTCTCGAAGATGGATGCATTGCGTGAGTGCTCTTAGAGCATGGCCCGGAAAAGTGGAAGCCGGTTTTCCGAAAAGGACATGCGACAGTTCGAGAATCTAGAGCACATCCCGATTCGGTTGAATCGGGATGTGCTCTAGCCTTGATCCGAGAGCGCCTTTGTCATTTAGATCTGCGCGCCGGTAACGGAAAATTCTGGTCAGCCTTGACGGAGCTTACCGATACATGCCTCCCGTTGTGGCGCTCACTGCGGAACTCAAGACCTGTGTAGTGAAGCTCAGGCGAATCGGCGACGCCGCAGGCGAGGTAGTGGAGAACCAGCATCGAACACTCGTTCCGACAATCGGCGATGTCATTGAAGTATCAGTGAGTGGAGCGACTGTGGCTGCACGCGTCGTGCAAATCAGTTCCGCAGATGCGGAGAACAAGATCACGATCGACGCCGACGAACTATCGAGCAGCTACGTGTGGGACACATTCACCGCCTTGGCGCAACACGACGCCGGCGAGATCCAGTGCGACGCCCGTCCTTCAGTGCCGCCAATGAAGCCGCATTTGGCGTTCCAGGCCACGCTGAGTTTGGTGCGGCAGTGTCATGCCCTGTCTAGAGACGTTTTGGAACGGCCGAAGCCCGATCTGCGAGCCGCTTTACGACACATGAGGATTGCGCGCAGAGCTGGTTGGTTGGTGTTTCCCTACATTGAAAACGAGGAACTGCGACGACGTGTCATCAGCTATAAGCCAATGTCCGAAGCGGAGTGGGAACAGCTCTGGCCATCGAATCTGTCCAACCAAAAATAACTTGCTGCTTCCTGCCGTTGGCTGCGAAGCCCCGACATGCTCTTTTATTGCTATCGAGATAGACTAGGTCAGCCGCTTTTAGCTTGGTTGGCAGGAAGCAGCAGAGTCTGAGAAGGTGGTCGATGGCGGGACCGCCCTTTCGAGGCCCGTAGAAGAAATAGCCGGAATCGACGGTGTCAATCGCCAGCGGCGGCGCACGAATCAAATTCGTGCGCGCGATCTCACAGGCGCAAAGTCAATCCCCCAAATTGGGGGATTCAATCGGCTCAATTCCGGTGTTCAGATCGGCCACCTCACTAAAGGGGTCGGGCGACCGATAATGCAGCTTGACGCGCTCGCAGAGCTTTCGGCTACGTTTTTCGGTCGCTTCGCTCCGTTACGCGCTTCCGACCAGCCTAAAAGCTCTCATCGCGCTCCGAGACCCGTCGCATCACCTGGGCTCGTCGTCACATGCTCTGCCTGGGCAGTTTTCGCGCACGGCGCTGATCGCTCCCAATTCCCTCCACCAAAACAGTGGAGATCTTCAGTGGAGATCGTCAGTTAGCCGAACACCCTCCCCTCCTCGCTTCTTTGATCGGGCGATATCATCCAGCGACTAAGCGGCCGCGACGCGCGCCTCTTCGAAGACCGACCGAGTTCCGTTCAGCTTTTTCTTTATCCTATTCACAATCGCCTCGGAAATGGGGTGCAAGCCCAGATAGACGGGACGCCCATACCTTGAGGTGGAACCCAGCACTTCAATCTCGCAACCAATACGTCGCCACAGATGAAGCATCGAACCATCGAAATTTCCGATGACCGATTCAATTCCTGCCTTTAAGGCAAGATCGCCGAGCGCGATAAGCAAGACGGTGGACGCAAACAGAATTTCTTCCTTCGCTCCGTACAAAACGTCATCATCAAGACAGAAACGCGTGCATTCCCAGATTGTTGGTGCGCTGAGGTTGACCGCATCCGGAATCGTATCGGAGAAAAGATCGGCCAAAAGGGTGGGGCCGGTCGTAGGCAGGAGACGCAGGCTGCCCTTCACCCTCCGCCCGTGACGATCCGTATAGATAATGTAGACGGGCCCTTCGTCATCGTACTTGTCGCGCTCCTTGCCGTCGGTGACCTTAACGTCCCAACCCAAGTGATCGCGAAAGATTCGAGCGCGTAAATGGAACATCTGCTCGAGCAAGTTTGAGTGCCTTTCGGCGTTGTGCGATTCAACGAGAACGATCATTGGGAAAACCACCCATTCGTTTCAAGAAAAACAGCTCTTCAGCGGCTACGGACTCGACGGTCCGTACTGTGCCCAGCCCTGGTTGATCACAAATTGAGGAAAAGAATAGAAATTTAGACACGCTGCGGCGTTCTCTGAAGCGCACGCCATCGCCGCTATAATGCCAGCAATCCCAATCTAAGCGCCTTGGTGACGGCTTGCGCCGAGCTGACGCAATCCAGCTTATAATGAACGGACTTCAAATAATCTCGCGTCGTATGCGGAGAGATATCGAGAATGGCGGCGATTTCCGTTGCATCCTTGCCGAGCGCGACCCAGCGCAGGCATTCAAGCTCTCTTGCGGTCAATTGAGGTCTATCTTTACCGAACACCTCGACGACGACCCGACTATGGAGCCGATTGGCAATCTGAATCAGTGCGGCCCGTGTGCTCGAGAGAAAGTCATCCCACCACTGGTCGGATTTTGACGAGCAAACAGTCAGGAGGCCCCTATAAGCATGTTTGCTTGAGACGGGGATCGCATATCCGTGCGGGCCAATCCCATGCGCAAGCGCGTCCGAGAGGAATGATGCTTCAGCCGGGCCCGCAAACTTCAGTTCGTTCCATTCGAAAGGAAGAGTTCGCTTAAATCCCTCGCGTAAGACCAGGTCGACATCCCCATACCCCATCTGCAAATAGCGCTTAATCCACGCGGCCGGATAGGTCAGGCGGACGTAGGGAACCGTCGGACCTTGTATTTTGGACGAGTAATAGACGACATGGTCGACTTCGAGAAAATCCCGTAGTCTCGTAACAACCCCATCGATGTCCGGAGCGCTTTCGACAATAGAGAACGCCTCCGCAAGCAAATCGTCTTTAGGCAAACTAGCCGTCATCGCCTACATCGATGCTGTTTGGATCGGCGCTTGGCCCCCTGAATACGGGAAACCTCCAGTGCGTCACATCCATGCCCGGAAGCTGCCGATACAATGCGTTTTCTGACAAAATAGTGGCAAATTTGCGCAATTGCCCGGCCAACGAACTGACTAACCGAACTGCAATTCGCCTGTTTTCCGACCGCACGAGATGTCTTCCAGGGCAGGCCGGGGAGGCTCTCGCGCGCAAGCGACCCGTGCCCCAGTCTAGTGGAGCACGATCGCTCCGAACCGAAGGCGTCGATCACAGCACGCCAGGTCGTAGCGGCGATTAAGCGAGTTCGCGAAGCTCATTTTCCTGGATCCGCCCGCACAAGCCCGGAGTCAAAAAAGCGCCGCCGGCTGAGCCGGCGGCGCCTTACAAATTTTCTGACCCGTGCCGCTTAGTTGAAGGGATAGTAGCGGAGGGAGAAGAAGACGATGTTGTTGTTCGGATGCAGGCCGGTGTTGGGAATCGGGTTTGTGGCAGCGGCGGTGACGGTCGAACCGGAGAACAAGTCCAGGCTCACGTATTCATATTGCAAGCCAACCCGAGCTCGACCCAGATCGCCCTTGTAGATATCCTGCCAGAAACCAACAGTGATTTCGCGGACACGCTGCACGTTGGCTGTGCACAAGGCGCTGGAGGCGTTGTAGTTGGTAGACGCGCCACCGTTGGTGCTAACCAGTTCGTTGCCCGCTCCCGTCGTAACCAGTCCGCAGCTCTCCGGGAACGCGGCATTGCCCCAACCACCCTGCGTCGCGCCGGACGTCCAGGCGTTGGCTTGGGTCTGCTCCTGGCCGTAGTAGACGTAAATATCGTTGCCTACGAAAGGATGAGCCACAGCGCCAACCATGAACTGGATAGAGGTGAGCGGCTGCAGATTGCCGGTCGGCCCGACGACGACGTCGGCCAATTGGCTCGATCCATAGCGGCCGATGCCCTGGCCGTAGAGGACGCTACCTTGCAGGTCAACGAACTTCGGCCAGACCGGCAGCAGCGCGTTGCCGCCGACACCCCAGCCGAACGTCGTCCTTTGGCTCCAGCTAGCGCCGGGAAGTCCAACGGCTGCGGCGCCCACGCCAGCAGCGGGCGCGGTCGCGTCAGCGAACCAGCGTTGCAATCCGATGGCTTCGTAGTGCCCCCAGCCCGGATCGAGCGCGAACTTTTCGATAATGTCCGGAGCGGGGTTGACAGAGCAATTCGTCACGCTGTCCAGGAGCCCGGAGGCGTTGCAGTTATTCGTCACGTTGGCGACGAGTCCAGGTGGCACTACCGTACCAGAATTGGCCGATGCAACACCAACAGCGCCGGCTACACCGCTGCCGTTCGAAGCAAAGTTCGTCTGCGGCGATTCAACCGACACGGCGAACCAGGCGATCTTGCCCCAGTCTTCGACGAAGCGGATCGCCGGCTGACGCGCCCAGTTGAAGCCCGCGACGTACTGCGCGTCGATGGTCAGCGGAACGTTCTCGGTGCTGTTGAGGATGCCGACGCGGTTTTGCGTCATCAAGCTCCACATCTGACCGGCGCTGAAGTGGCCACCCCAAACGTCGTTGTCGTAAGCGAAGTAGGCTTGGCGAATGCGCGGCGTGTAGCTGTTGCTCTCACGCGAGTTGGCGGTGGGCGCAGCGCCCAAGAAGTCCATTTCGTAGTAGCCTTTGACGTGTTGTGTGGGCGAGATGTCGCCCGACGCCTTCAAGGCAATACGGCTCTGTTGGGCGCTGAAGCGCAACTCGTTCTCGTTATAGAGCGGCGAGTTCAACAGCGGGATCGTGCTGAAGGGCGGATCGCTGGCGCCCGACGCATCTTCGTTGCGCTGACGCCACGCACCTTCCATCGCGATGAACGAGCCGGCCATCGACACGTGGATGCTGTCGAACCACGAGGGTGGCCCCTTGGTCGGCACCGGCAACTCAGCGTTGTAGAGGTTCGGCGGAATGTTGGCCGGGATATTCTGCGCTTGTTGAACTTGCTGCGCCTGTTGCGCCTGCTGGGTCTGTTGCGCCTGTTGCGCGGCCGCCTTGGCCTGCCTCTTGGTCTCGGCCAGCTGATCCTGCATTGCCTGCAGCTGGCGCTGCATCGCATTGATCTGCTGCTGCAATTGGGCGTCGTCGGCGAAGGCGGGCGCGGAAATCAGGAAGGACGTCCCGAGCACCGTTCCAGCCAGCAGCAACCCCACTCGTCGTTTGACGTCCATTTCAACCCCCTCACCTGTAGAAACCGTTAAGCTTAAGAGCGATTAACCCTGTCCCGGTCTATTTTTCGGGCATGACGATACAATGACAGTTAACCCTTCGCGCCATGATTCGGACAGGGTTCCAACTCGATTTGGGAGTTCCCGTGGCAAAAAAGCCACGGTTGATCAGGCAGCGCCTATTGGCTTGGTTTTTTTCTCGAAATTGAGTGGTGGTGGAAGGACTTCGGTGCTTTCGGTGTGCGAGGCAAAAGATCTTTCCCACGCGCCTTGACGGTCAATCCATCGGTGCCGGGGTGCCGACGGCGGCGGCTATCGGATTGGGTTATCGGCAGGCCGATTGCGGCCGCCAGTGCCCAAAATGTCACGAACCGGCGGGTCTCGTCCTACTGGACGTTGCGATCCTCAAGGCGCAATACCCCCCTCCAGCAAACTTCGAAATGCCGCCGCCACCGCCGGCAACGGCCGCCGGATCGGCGGGAAGATTTGATAATCCTCCCAGCCGCCGCCAAGCGACTTGTAGAGAAAGACGAATTGCGCCGCCGCGCTCTCCTGCGCCAAGACATATTGCTGCTCGATCTCGTATTCCTGCCGCTGCGCGTCGATGACGTTGAGTGAATCGGTGAGGCCACGCTCAAACCGTTCGGTGGCGAGCGTCAGCGCCCGGCGCGCGGCGCTCAGCGCCTCGGCAAGATGGCGCAAGCGATCCTGCTGCGCCGCGTACGCATCGATTGCGGTATCGACCTCGCGGACCGCGTTGAGCACGGTTTGCTTGTAGGCAAACAACAACTCGCGGCCGCGATAGTCGGCCTTCTCGACGGCGGCGTCGAGCCGGCCGAAATCCAAGAGCGGCACCGCGAAAGCCGGCCCGACCGACCAGATCGGGCTGATCAGAAACGGTGACACGCCGGTCTGGCGTCCTGCGGACGCGGTGACCGCCACCTGCGGAAACAGATTTGCGGTGGCAACGCCGATCTGCGCCGTCGCGCTCGCCAGCTGCCGCTCGGCCTCGAGGATATCGGGACGCCGCCGCAGCAGATCGATCGGCAAGCCGGCGCGGATGCGCACGGGCAGGACCGGAAGCATTCCCGCCCTTTTCAGCTCGCTGCCGAGATTTTCAGGAAATTCGCCGATCAGCACTGCGATCACATAACGCGCCGCGTCGATCCGCGCCGTAAGCGGCGCGACCTGCGCCTGCAACTGCGCCAGTTCGCGCTGGGCCAAGGTTACGTCGAGCTCGTTGGTGATGCCGCGGCTGAAGCGCTCCTGGACGAGGTCGACGTATTTGTGCGCGACCTGGATGTTCTTGTGCAACACCGCAAGCTGCATCTGCAGCGCGCGCAAATCGAGATAAGCGCGAACCACGTCGGCGATCATCGACACCAAGACGACATTGCGGGCGGCCACCGCCGCGTCGATATCGTATTGCGCCGCTTCGATCGCGCGCCGGTACTTGCCGAAAATATCGAGCTCCCAGGCGGCGTCGAAGCCAACGAGATTGACCACTTGCGCGACGCCAGTGCCGTTCTCCGCGGAGACGAGGGTTTGGGAAGTGCGGCCGCGGGCGAGATCGCTGCCGGTGCCCCAGCCGCCGCCGGCGGTCCACTCGGCCGAGGGGAGCGCGGCGCCGACGACAACAACCTCCTGGGCGCGCGCCTGCTGCAGGCGATCTAAGGCGATCTCCAGGGTAGGACTTGCGGCAAGGGCGCGCTCGACCAGCGAATCGAGCTCGCGGTCGCGCAGCAAGCGCCACCACTGCGTCGTCTCAAGCGGACGGTCGCCGAACGCATTCAGGGACGACGTTGTCGCCGCAAAGCGCGAAGGCAGTGGCGGCACGGGAGCGACATAATCCGGTCCAACGGCGCAAGACGTCAGCGCCGCGCAAATGAAAGCGCAGAGAATAGCGATACGGTTTCGCGCCGCGCCGCCGCTGGAGCGACCGCAGCGACGACACCAAAGCTTTGTCGGCCCCAGCACGGACTGGTGCACTCCAACTCACCGACGTGGCGCGGCCCAGAGCAACAAAACGTCAGCCTGCAACGGCGCCGACGCGGCATGCACGAACCACCTGCGGATGGGTATGTCCCCCTGCAAATCAGCATCGGGGGTTTCAGTAGAGTGCGCAAGCGACCTTTGGCCGCTCATCCCCTGAAAACAGGACTGAGCGGCGCCGCGGCAACAGCCCGCGAAAATGCCTCTCCTCACTCCGCTTTCAGCGGGACGAGGAGAGGCGCAGCTCCTGTCGGAAGGCGATTGTCAGAAGGTGACCCGAATTGTCCCCACAAAACTGTTCTGCGTCACAGATTCGGCGTCAGCCCCGCCTGGTAGCCGACGCCGACCATCAGGTTGATCGGCCGGTTCGGGGTGTCATTGCCGATCTTGAAGCGCCCCGAGAATGAGCCGGGCGTGAGCATGACCTGATCCCGGCCGGCATGCGCGGCATTGGCCAGTCGGGGGCCGTCCCGGCTCGTGCCACATCAGGGTTCCCCGGTCCCTTCGGGAGCGAGCGCAGGGGTGTAGTTGGCCGGCACCCGGAACAGGTCGGCTTTCTGCGGGCCATACTTTACCGAGCGCGCCTCGATAAAGGTTTGTCCATCGACGACCAGACGCAGGATGACGCCGTCGGCAGTCGCGCAAACGGTGTGTTTTTCCCCGTCCTCCGTCCAAGACCAGTCGGTGCAGGACAGTCCAGCGACCAGTGCCTCGTCGCCGCGCTTGAGCACCGCGCCCGGCGCCGGTTCCGACGGCCGGCGCGGAGCCTGGTCCAATTTGCGGAACGTGCGGGTCGCCGGCGTGAGAAGCGTAACCACATGCCCATCGCGGTCGAAAATCGATGTGGATCGGCCCGAAGCATCGACCCGCTCAAGATGCTCGGCTGCTAGCCACCGCACCCGCTCGTGGACCTTGGGCTCCTGTGGCCGCGTCACCTCGTAGCGGATGTCGACGTCGCGGGTCGGCAGCAGCTTTGGTTGGTCGTCAGCCCGGGAAGCCGTACCGGCGAGGAGGACGGTCAGAGCCGCCATCCAGCGCATCCAGGACAGACCGACCATCGGCAGCCCCTTTCTTCGGCACAACCCTTCCAAGGGTCATTTTGCCCGCATAACCGTCAGGCGACGATTCGGTTCGGCCTATTATGAAACTCCCCGCCCCTCCTCGCTTTAAGTGCCTTGACCCGAGGAATCAGATTAACAGTCACTCGGCCGGCCCACAGGGTGCGGCAGAAACGCCGGTTCCGCGGACCCTTTGCCTTCGTATACATTTGCCCGTGGCGGCGCAGCATCCGATCCGATTCCCCGTCGGACCGGGCGCTTTCGGCGGGAGACAGCGCACGTGTGGGTCGTACAAATCGCCCTGCGGCGGCCGTACACCTTCGTGGTTTTCTCGTTTCTGATCGCCATTTTTGGTGGTCTTGCCGCACTACGGACGCCGACCGACATCTTTCCCAACATCAATATTCCGGTCGTCAGCGTCGTCTGGACCTACAACGGATTGCTGCCCAACGATATGTCGGGCCGGGTCATCTACTATTACGAGCGCACACTGACCGCGCAGGTCGGAGACATCGAGCACATCGAATCCCAATCGATGTCCGGCTACGGCGTCGTCAAAATCTTCTTTCAGAAAGACGTCAATATCTCCGCGGCGCTGGCGCAAGTCACGGCGGCTTCGCAGACCGTGCTCAAGCTACTGCCCCCGGGCATTACCCCACCCTATGTGCTGAGCTATAACGCCGCCACCGTTCCGATCCTGCAGCTGGCTTTGTCAAGCAAGCAGCTGCCGCAGATGAAACTGTTCGATCTCGGGCAAAATTTCATCCGGCCGCAGCTGGCGACCGTTGCCGGGGCGGCGGTGCCCTCCCCCTATGGCGGCAAGATCCTTCAGGCTCAGGTCGATCTCGACCAGCAGGCCATGCAGGCGCACAACGTTTCAGCCGAAGACGTGGTCAATGCCATTTCGGCCCAGAATCTGATCCTCCCGGCCGGCGATGCCAAGATCGGCAAGTTTGACTGGAACGTCGCGCTCAATGCCAGTCCGACGCTGCTCGACCGGATCAACGACCTTCCTGTGAAAAAAGCCAACGGGACGGTCATTTACCTGCGCGACGTCGCCTATGTGCACGACGGCTCGCCGCCACAAACCAATCTCGTTCGCGTCAACGGCGCCCGCGCGGTGTTGATGACGATACTCAAGGCGGGCTCGGCTTCGACACTCACAGTCATCGACGGGATCAAGTCGCTCTTGCCCCGTGTCGAGGAGAGCCTCCCGTCCAGCCTCAATTTACGCGCCGTGGGCGATCAGTCGATCTTCGTTAAGGGTGCGATCTTCGGCGTGTTGCACGAAGCCGCGCTTGCCGCGGGTCTTGTCGGTCTGATGATTCTTCTGTTTCTCGGCAGCTGGCGCTCGACGATGATCATCATCGTTTCCATCCCGCTGTCGATCCTATTCTCCGTCGCGGCGATTGCGGCGCTCGGCGAGACGATCAACGTGATGACGCTAGGCGGGCTCGCTTTGGCGGTAGGAATGCTCGTCGACGAAGGCACGGTCACGCTGGAAAACATCTTCTACCATCTGGAGATGCGTAAACCGGTCGAGCTGGCGATTCTGGATGGTGCGCAACAGATCGTCGTGCCGGCTTTCGTCACGCTGCTCGTACTCGATATCGTGTTCGCGCCGATGTTTCAGCTCGGCGGCGTCGCCGGCTATCTGTTCCGGCCGCTGGCGGAGGCCGTCGTTTTCGCACTGATCGGCTCCTTCATTCTCTCGCGCACGCTTGTGCCGACGATGGCCCGATATCTGTTGAGCGCGCATACCGACCACGGCGGACACGATGATCCGTCGGAGCAACACTCACGCAATCCATTCAAGCGTTTTCAAATGGGTTTCGAGAAAAGCTTCGCCCTGGTGCGCGACCGTTACCGTTCTCTCCTCGCCCATGCCCTGCTACACCCGAAATGGGTGATCGTCGGCTTCGCTGCGTTCGTGATTTTTTCTTTTGGGCTCGAGCCGTTCCTTGGAGAAAATTTCTTCCCATCGATCGATTCAGGTCAAATTCTTATGCATGTGCGTGCGCAGCCCGGCACGCGCATCGAGGAAACTGCGAGACTATTTGATCTCGTCGAGCAGACCGTACGCGAGATTATTCCCGCCGCCGAACTCGACAATGTCGTCGACAATATCGGTCTGCCCTACAGCGGCATCAACATGGCCTATCAAAATACCGGCACCATCGGTCCGGAGGACGGCGACGCGCTGATAGGCTTGAAGGAAGACCACGCGCCGACCGCCGACTATATCAAGCGGCTGCGCACGATCCTGCCGCAGAAATTTCCCGGTGCGACATTCTCATTCCTGCCGGCCGATATCGTCTCGCAAATCCTCAATTTTGGTTTGCCGGCTCCGATCGACGTGCAGGTCATCGGGACCAATCAAAAGGCCAACTATGCTTACGCCAACGATCTGCTCAAACGCTTGCGCATGGTGTCCGGCATCGCCGATTTGCGCATCCAACAGGTATTTAACTACCCGCAGATCAACGTCGAAGTCGATCGCACCCTCGCCGGCGAGGTCGGACTGACGCAGCGCGATGTCGCCAACAGTCTACTGGTGACGCTTTCGGGGAGCGGCCAGGTGCAACCGAATTTCTGGTTGAATAATGAAAATGGCGTCTCCTATCCAATCGTCGCGCAGATGCCGCAATACCGGGTCGATACGATCTCGGATCTCGTCAATGTGCCGGTAACGTCCTCAAAAACAAAAGCCCCGCAATATCTCGGCGGGCTTGCGCAAATCGCCCCAGGACCGAGCCCGGGGGTCGTCTCGCACTACAACGTGCAGCCGGTCGTCGATATCTACGGCGCGGTTCAGGACCGCGACCTCGGTTCAGTCGCCGCCGATATCGATCGCATCTTGAATGCAACCCGGAAAGATGTGCCGCGCGGTTCGTACGTCGTGCTGCGCGGACAGGTGCACACGATGACCAGCGCGTACAACCAGCTACTGTTCGGCCTCGTGGGCGCGGTCTTGCTGGTCTATCTGGTCATCGTCGTCAACTTCCAATCCTGGCTCGACCCCTTCATTATCATCACTGCACTCCCCGGCGCGCTCGCGGGCATCATTTGGATGCTCTTCATGACCGGGACCACGCTGTCGGTACCGGCGTTAACCGGCGCGATTATGTGCATGGGCATCGCCACCGCAAACAGCGTCCTGCTGGTCAGCTTCGCGCGCGAGGGACTTGCGGCGGGATTGGACTCGGCAACGGCTGCGCTCGAGGCCGGCTTTACGCGTCTACGCCCGGTCCTCATGACTGCACTGGCCATGATTATCGGCATGGTGCCAATGGCGTTCGCGCTTGGCGAAGGCGGCGAACAAAACGCGCCGCTCGGGCGCGCCGTTATCGGCGGACTGGCGGTTGCGACGATCGCAACACTGTTTTTTGTTCCGGTCGTTTTCAGTGTGTTGCACCGGCGCGATGGCAGTTCGCCTCGTCACTAGGAGTGGTCGGAAGTGTGGATCGTTCTGACTGCACTCAGACGCCCCTACACCTTCGTGGTGCTCGCGGTCGTTATCGCGCTGTTCGGCGTCCGCTCCGCCATGCAGACGCCAACCGATATCTTCCCCAACATCAACATTCCGGTGGTCAGCGTCGTTTGGACCTATAACGGCCTGCTGCCGAACGACATGTCCGGCCGCGTCATCTACTACTACGAGCGCACCTTGACCGCCCAGGTCGGCGACATCGAGCATATCGAGTCGCACTCGCTCAACGGCTATGGCGTCGTCAAAATCTTCTTTCAGAAGAGCGTCGATATCGCCGCAGCGCTTGCGCAAGTCACTGCGGCCTCACAGACCGTGCTCAAGCTTTTGCCGCCCGGGATCACCCCTCCATACGTGCTGAGCTACAACGCATCCAGCGTTCCAATCCTGCAGCTCGCGCTGTCGAGCAAGAAGCTGCCGCAGATGCAGCTCTTCGACCTCGGGCAAAACTTCATCCGCCCGCAACTCGCCACCGTCGCCGGCGCCGCAGTGCCGTCCCCCTATGGCGGCAAAGTATTGCAGGTGCAAGTCGACCTCGATCAGCAAGCCATGCAGGCGCACAGCGTTTCGGCCGATGATGTCGTCAACTCCATCTCGGTACAAAACCTGATCCTGCCGGCAGGCGACGAGAAAGTAGGTAAGTTCGATTGGAACGTCTCGCTCAATGCCAGCCCGGTTCGGCTCGAGAAGATCAATGATTTGCCCGTTAAGGAGGTCAACGGCACGATCATCTACATGCGCGACGTCGCCTTCGTGCATCAAGGCTCGCCGCCGCAGACCAATCTGGTGCGGGTCAACGGCTCGCGCGCCGTGCTGATGACCATCCTCAAAGGCGGCTCGGCGTCGACGCTTTCCGTGATCGAGGGCATCAAGTCCCTGCTTCCACGGATACAGGAAAGCTTGCCGGCAAGCTTGAACCTGCGCGCCGTCGGCGACCAGTCGATTTTCGTCAAGGCCGCCGTGTTCGGCGTCATCCGCGAGGCCGCGCTGGCGGCTGCATTGGTCGGCGTGATGATCTTGTTGTTTCTCGGCAGCGTGCGCTCGACCGTCATCATCCTGATCGAGATTCCGCTCGCCATTCTCTTCGCGCTGACGGCGCTGTCGTGGCTTGGCGAAACCGTCAACGTAATGACGCTCGGCGGGCTTGCGCTCGCTGTCGGCATTCTGGTCGATGACGGCACCGTGACGATCGAAAACATCAATTATCACCTGGAACAGGGCAAGCCGGTCGAGCGCGCGATCATAGACGGCGCACAGCAGATCGTGATCCCGGCATTCGTGACGCTGCTCTGCCTCTGCATCGTGTTCGTCCCGATGTTCCAACTCGGCGGCGTTGCCGGTTATCTGTTCCGGCCGATGGCCGAGGCCGTGGTCTTCGCGCTGGTCGGCTCTTTCGTCCTGTCGCGCACGCTGGTGCCGACCATGGCCAATTACATGCTGCACGGCCAGCATGCCGGCACTAGCCATGGCCAGGGAGATGCCGGCAATGTTCGGTCGCACAATCACTTCAAGCGTTTGCAGCAAGGATTTGAGAATCGCTTCGGCCGCGTGCGCGAGCGCTACCGCTCATTGTTGTCGCTCGCGCTTGGCCGCCCCAAAACATTTATGGTCGGATTTCTGGCTTGCGTCGTCCTGTCGTTCGGGCTGTGGCCTTTCCTCGGCGAGAACTTTTTCCCGGCAGTGGATTCCGGGCAAATCCTGATGCATGTCCGCGCCCAGCCCGGCACGCGCATCGAGGAGACCGCCCGCCTGTTCGATTTGATCGAGCAGACGGTGCGCGGCATCGTTCCACCCGATCAGCTCGACAATATCGTCGACAATATCGGGCTGCCGTTCTCCGGCATCAACATGGCCTATCAAAATACCGGCACGATCGGTCCGGAAGACGGCGACGCGCTCATCAGCCTGAAGGAAGATCATGGACCGACTGCCGACTATATCAAGCGGCTGCGCACCGTCCTGCCGCAGAAATTTCCCGAAGCGACATTCTCGTTCCTGCCGGCCGATATCGTCTCGCAAATCCTCAATTTCGGCTTGCCGGCTCCGATCGACGTGCAAGTGATCGGGAACAATCAAAAAGCCAACTACGCCTATGCCACCGAGCTGCTCAAACGCATCCGCCTGGTTTCCGGCATTGCCGACTTGCGCATCCAGCAAGTATTCAGCTATCCGCAGATCAATGTCGAAGTGGACCGCACACTTGCCGGCGATGTGGGGCTCACCCAGCGCGACGTTGCCAATAGCCTCTTGGTTACCTTGTCCGGCAGCCAGCAGGTGCATCCGAATTTCTGGCTTAACCCGGAAAACGGCGTGTCCTATCCGATCGTCGCGCAGATGCCGCAGTATCGCGTCGATACGATGGCGGACCTGGTCAACGTACCGCTAGCGTCTTCGGAGACAAACGCCTTGCAATATCTTGGCGGACTTGCACAAATCACGCCCGGACCGAGTCCCGGAGTGGTTTCGCACTATAACGTCCAGCCGGTGGTCGATATTTACGGCGCCATTCAGCAGCGCGATCTCGGCGCGGTCGCCGCCGATGTTAATCGTATTTTGCAGGATACCCGCAAGGATGTGCCGCGCGGCTCCTATGTGGTGCTGCGCGGCCAGGTACAGACCATGACAAACGCCTATAGCCAGCTCTATTTCGGGCTCGCCGGGGCGATCTTGCTGATCTATCTCGTCATCGTCGTCAACTTCCAGTCCTGGCTCGATCCCTTCATCATCATCACCGCGCTCCCGGCGGCGCTCGCCGGCATCGTCTGGATGCTGTTCGTCGCCGGGACCACGCTCTCCGTGCCGGCGCTGACCGGCGCCATCATGTGCATGGGGATTGCGACTGCAAACTCGATCCTGCTCGTGAGCTTCGCGCGCGAGGGGCTTGCACGGGGGCTCGACCCCGCTGCCGCAGCCCTGGAGGCGGGCTTCACCCGTTTCCGGCCGGTGCTGATGACCGCGCTCGCCATGATCATCGGCATGTTGCCGATGGCG
>Ga0187781_10000933_pt1 | contig 21730 bp, 21 predicted proteins | sample 0715_SJ02_MP02_2_FD_132447 | JGI IMG/M metagenome (GOLD analysis project Ga0187781, IMG submission 132447) | Tropical peat soil microbial communities from peatlands in Department of Meta, Colombia - 0715_SJ02_MP02_20_MG | ecosystem: Environmental > Terrestrial > Soil > Wetlands > Peat | place... | reverse complement strand
GTCGCCCCCGGTAGCCAGTCAACAGGGGAAAACAACGAAGTTTCTCGAGCATGCGGCGCGCCAGCCGCTCATTCAGCGGCGGCAGCTCCAAAACGCGGTCCTTGAGCAACTCGGCCGTGATGCCTCCCATTCCCACGAGCAACACCGCGCCAAAGGTCGCGTCCTTCTTCGCACCGAGGATCAGTTCGACGGCCGACGGCTCGTTGATCATTTCCTGGACCGCTACACCCTCGATTTTTGCGCCGACGACGGCGCCGGCTACCGAGGAGGTAATGTCCCGAAATGCCGCGCGCACCTCTTCGTCCCTCTTGAGATTCAGACGCACGCCGCCTACGTCCGTCTTGTGCGACACGTTGGGCGAGACGATTTTCATGACGACGGGGTAGCCCATGTCGCGGGCGGCCCGCACTGCGTCTTCGGGTGAGCCGGCCACCAGCGTTCTGGTTGTCGGAATTCCGTAGGCCGCAAGGAGCGACTTGCAGACCGGCTCGGAGATCAATGTGTCGCCGCCACTTAAAGTCGTTGCGAAACGCTCACGGATGCCTTGCTGGTCGAGCGCAAAGCTGACGGGAAGCTCGCGGGGCGTCTCGTACAGAATCTGGCGGTTCCGGCCGTAGGAGACCAGGTGCATGAAGGCCCGAACCGCCTGACCGGGATTCTGATAGGTGGGAATCCCGGCCCGGTTGAGGCAGGCGACTGCCGGTTCGACGGTCGTGCCTCCCATCCATGCGGCCAGGATCGGACGGCTCGAGCCGGCCGCCAGACCGGCAATTGCTTCGGCCGAAGGCGTGGAATCGGTCATGGCCTGAGGAGTGAGGATGATCAGGGCGCCATCCACGTTCTGGTCTTTGAGGACGATTTCGGTCGCCGTCTGATAGCGTTCGGGCGCCGCGTCGCCGAGCACATCGACGGGATTTCCGTGCGACCAGAATTCGGGAAGCGCGGCGTTGAGCGCATCGAGGCTGGCGGGGGAAAGAGTCGCCAGCTCGCCGTTGCGGGCCAACAGCGCGTCGGCCGCCATCACCCCTGGACCGCCCGCATTCGTGACGATCGCCAGCCGCGGTCCCGATGGAGGATGCTGCCACGCCAGGAGCTCGGCACACTCGAACATGTCGTCGACTTCGTAGCAACGCTCGATCCCGGCTCGCTCGAACGCGGCGTCGAACACGGCATCTTCACCCGCCATGGCGCCGGTGTGCGAGGCGGCTGCCTTTGCCGACTGCGCAAAGCGGCCCGACTTGTAAGCGACGATCGGCTTGATCCGCGCGAACGCCCGCGCAGCCGACATGAATTTCCGCGCGTTGGTCACCGACTCGGCGTAGAGGATGATCGAACGCACTTCGGGCTGCTGCCCGAAGTAGTCGATCAGGTCGCCAAAATCGACGTCGAGCATATTGCCGATCGACACGAAGTAGGAAAAGCCGAGTCGCTTTTGCTCCGCCCAGTCGAGAATTGCCGTGCACAGCGCCCCCGACTGCGAAATGAAGGCCACGTGTCCGGCCCCCGGAAGCTGGCGCGCGAAGCTGGCGTTGAGGTGGCGACTGGGAACGATGACCCCCAGACAGTTCGGCCCGACCATTCGCAGCCCGGGAAACCTGCGGGCCGCTTCGGCTGTCTGGCGCTCGAGTTCGCGCCCTTGCTCCCCCATCTCGCGAAAGCCGGCGGAGAGCACGATGACTCCGCCAACGCCGGCGGCGCCGCACTCCTCGACAGCTTGCGGCACGGCGGCCGCCGGAATGCAGATCAGGGCAAGGTCGGGAGTCTGCGGGACGTCCGAGATGCGAGGCCACGTGTGGATGCCGTGAATCGACTCTCGTTTCGGATTGACGGGATAGACGACCACCTCAGAGCCGGAATTGACGAGATTATGCAGCACGGTGGCCCCGACGCTGTTGGGCCGCGGGCTGGCTCCGATGACGGCGATCCGCTGGGGCTTAAAGATCTTGTCGAGATTGTGCGTGCTCATCGCCGCGCCCCAGGCGGTTTTGCTTATTGCATCGCTTCTTCGGCGGTGACGATCATCTCGGCGACGCGCACGAGTTTGAGGTTCTTTTCACTGGCCAGTTTTTGCAGACGACGAAAGGCGTCTGGCTCGTCGAAACCCGCCCGCTTCATCAGGACGCCTTTGGCTCGCTCGATGATCTTACGGTCTTCGAGCGCTTGCCGCAGGTCGTTCGTCTGCTGCTGAAGGGCTGTGAACTCCTTGAAACGCCGGATCGCCACGGCAATGGTGGTCTCCAAATCGGCCTGCTTGATGGGCTTGACCAGATAGGCCATCACGTGCCCCGACATGGCGCGCTGAATGAGCTCGGGGTCATGGTAGGCCGAGACTAAAATCACGGGAAGTGGGTGAGTCTGGCACAGCTGGCGGACGGCCTCGATGCCGTCCATGTCGGGCATTTTGATGTCGGTGATCAGCAGGTCCGGCGTGAGATGGCCGCAGGTCTCCAGCAGTTTTTGGCCCGTGCCAGCGTCCCCGACCACCTGGTGACCCATTCGCGACAGCGTATCACGCAGGTATTTGACCATTTCGGCTTCGTCGTCGGCGACGACGATGCGGAGAGCCTGATTCATGGACCCGTCCTTGGCTGAGGGTCGAGAAATCTCGGTCGAGCCGCATTTGCTTGCGGGACGAGTACGCGGTCGATCGAGCAAGCCTCTTCACCTCGCCTTTCGGCACGCAACGACCACGTGCCTTGCAAGAGGATGCCGAACCCATCTTGACAGTCAAGGGCCAATCGGTAGACTTCTGTCTGCTGCTTGCGAAAGGCAGCTTGGCTTGGCGACACCCTCTGACAGACACGGGTTGTTCGAGCGGCTTGAGTCGGCCTGAGCCCCAGCGGTCTGGCGATTGGTGTTGGATCGCTGTTCTTTGCGGCAATGTGCGCCGCAGCGGCGAACCGCCCGATGGTTCGCGTGTCCGATCGTCTCGCAGACGACTGCCCGCAGTTTGGCGCGGCGCGTGGGGCACTCGAACCTGAGGAAACCATTACTTCAGACCCAATTTGAAAGTCCAAGGAGGGAAGCCATGCTCGTTTTGACCCGCAAGCAGCAGCAGGAAATTGTGATCGCCGACAATATTCGGGTAACCGTGCTCGAAATCAATGGAAATCGGATCAGGCTCGGCATTGCCGCGCCCGACGATGTTTCAATTCACCGCGCTGAAATTGCTCCCGAGCGCAGGCTCCACGCGTGCGCGACTCTTTCTCACGCGACGACGCACTGATTGTTTTGGCCGCACAACACACGGCGCCCCCCGATGCCGGTCGAAACGGATCGGCATCGGCGGTGTATTCTCACTGGGCGTCGCGTCCACCAGTCCGGCGCCGACAACTGCACCTCACGCCTGTCGATCGTCCGATCCCTCGTCGTCCAGGCCGTACCGTTCCAGCAGCCTGTAGAGAGATCGCCGAGTGACACCGAGCAGCCGGGCCGCTCGGGTCTTGTTCCCATGGACGCGCTCGAGGATTTCAATGACCTTCGATTTTTGCAGCGATTTCAGATCGTCGACCGAGGAAGTGTCGGCGGGGACGCCTGTTGGCTCAGCGGGAGCGTTCAGCTCGGCCGGAAGATCCGCCGTGATGATGACTTGGTCGTCGGCGAGGATTTTCGCGCGCTCGATCGCATTGATGAGCTGCCGGATGTTGCCGGGCCAACGGTAGTTCTCGAGCTTTTCCATTGCGTCGGGTGCGACCTGCCATCCCGGGCCGAGGAACTTTTCGACAAAGAGCCGGATGTCGCCACGCCGCTCCCTGAGCGGAGGCAGATCGATTTGCACAGTGTTGATGCGATAGTAAAGATCCTCTCGGAAACGCCCCGCGCGAACCTCTTCAACGAGATTCCGATTCGTCGCCGTGATCAGCCGCACATTCACACGGTATTCGCGAAGCGAGCCGACGCGGCGCATGGAACCATCCTGCAGCACACGCAGCAGCTTCGCCTGCATGGCCGGCGGCATCTCACCGATCTCGTCGATGAAGAGAGTCGCGTCGTCGGCGATCTCAAACAGCCCTTGCTTGGCGACCGTTGCGCCTGTGAACGATCCCTTCTCGTGGCCAAAGAGCTCGCTTTCCAGGAGCTGTTCCGGGAGGGCTGCGCAATTGACGATCACCAGGGGACGATGGCCTCGCGCGCCTTTGCGGTGAATGGCTCGCGCCGCCAATTCCTTACCGGTCCCGCTTTCACCCTGAATGAGAACCGGTTTGTCGCTCGCAGCCACGCGGTCGATCAGCCGAAAGACGCCTCGCATTGCCTCTGATTGCCCGAGAATGACCGGGTCAGATTGGCCGCGCTCCAGCACCGCTTTGAGTTGGCGGTTTTCCTTGGCGAGCCGCGATCGCTCCCAAGCCTTCTCGATAAGAATCTCGAGCTCGGCCAGGGGGAATGGCTTCGTTAAATAGTCATAGGCACCGAGCTTCATCGCCTTGACGGCCGAGTCGACCGTGCCTTGGGCGGTCAGCAGGATCACCTCAACGTTGCGTGAATCGGCCGCGAGCCGATCGAGAACTTCGACTCCCGACATCCCTGGCATCATCATGTCCAACAGGGCGACATCGAAATTGCGCTTGTTGAGCAACTCGAGCGCTTCGATGCCGCTTTGTGCTTCTTGGACGTTGCAACCGCGACGGCGGAATCGTCGCGCAACGGTCCCCCTGAAGTCGGCGTCGTCGTCGGCAATCAGCAAATCGATCTGGGGCGTCTCGTGTTTGGCTGGCTCGTTCACCTTAAACCTCAATTTCGCCAGGCGCGAAGCAATGCAGGAATTGGACCACTTTCAAGGAATCATGGTTGACCAGACTCGATCTCAATTTACCGATAGATCGCGACCTCGATCGCATAGCATTCGTCGCGAACATCGGGCGAAGCCGCGCGATGCGCGCGTATCCGCACACTCCTTTTCGCAGCTCTGTGCCCGCTGATACCGGATGTTGATTCCTTGGAACGTGATGTCGCGGCGTTTTCCAGAACAAAATGCAGCTGCCAGTGCACAATTTCGACGGTTACGCGAGGAATACACGCGTCTGTTCTTTGTAACGAAGGCTTGAAAGGCTTCTGGCCTGCCGTCGGCACTCAAATTGCGAATTCGCTAAAATGAAACTCTGCCTTGCCGATTCGAGAGGGCTGCCAAAAGGAGCGAAACCGTGGGCTGGTTCCCCAAGAACTGCGTCGTCGTGCCGTATGACTTCTCGGAACAATCGGGCCAGGCTTTGCAAGTTGCTCGCGAGCTGGTCGCCGACCTGACCCAAATTCATGTCGTGCATGTGCTGCCCGTCGTCACGGTCGCTGAGCCTGGAATGATCTGGGACGTCGTCGACAACCAGGCCCGAATGAAAGACGCCGAACGGGCTTTCCGCGACGGATTTGCGCCGGGTCCGTTCCAGAACGCCGACTTCCACGTAATCTTCGGGGACCCTGGTCGAGAAATCGCGGCGTTTGCGGAGAGACAGAAGGCTGATCTGATCGTCATGCCGTCGCATGGTCGCAGCGGAGTGAGTCGCCTGCTGATTGGATCGGTCGCGGAACGAGTCGCGCGCCTCGCTCATTGTCCGGTTCTGATCCTGCGGGGTTTGTCCGTCAAACGTCGTTGACCGGATCTGACGAATTCGATCGTCGGCTCAGCATGTTTAGCAGATTCTCCACATCGATTGGCTTGTAGCAGACCGCGTCGATACCGCGATCCACGAGACTGCGGATCGTCTCTACTGAGCTATCTCGGAACCCGGTCACGAGCACGCGACGCGCATTGGGGTTTGTTTCTGCCACGATTCGCAAGACGTCTTCGCCGGTCTGGGAACCGCGAAGCCTCAAATCGATCAAGACGATGTCGAACGATTTGGCGGCTAATCGTCGGTGAGCCTCTTCGGCATCGTGCGCGAGCGCGACGCGAAAGCCTTTTCCATTGAGGATCTGCCACAAATTCCGGCAAAAGTCCGGGTCGTCGTCGACTACAAGCACCAGGGGCTGTGCGAGCGACGTCGCGATTGCGGTCAGCAGTTGCGGCACATCCACCGGCTTTGGTACTACGCCGGCGGCCCCTTCCTCGAGAGCCGTCTCGGCCAGCTCACTCCCGGCAAACGCGGAAACGACGATCGCGGCCGTTTCTGGGCGGAGACGTTTGATCTCCCGATAGACGCTGACGCCGTCCAAGCCGGGCATCTTGAGATCGAGCAGCGCGATGTCGTAATCGGCGCGCCGCAGTTCTTGAATGGCCTCAAGCCCGTTTCGGGCGATGCCCGTGCGATACCCCAAATCGACCAGAATGTCGCGCAGGTTCTCACAAGCATCGACTTCATCGTCGACGATCAGGACTGAGCGAACGGCGTCCTTCATCAGCTCTCTGATGCTCCTGATCCGACCGGGATTCGTACCGAGAACGTGCTCCCTTGTTCCTTTTGACTCGTAACTTGCAGCTTTCCGGAAATCTTGGTGAGGATCGCATGGGTGATGGCCAGGCCGAGCCCCATCCCCTTGGCTTTGGTTGAAAAGAGCGGTTCGGTGATTTTCGCCAGATTCTCGGGCTCGATCCCCGTGCCAGTGTCCATCACGCGTACTTCGACCATCCCGTCGGAGCTGGCGGCCGTTAGTGTCAATGTTCCTCCCGCCGGCATCGCGTCGCAGGCGTTCCGAATCAAATTCCCAAAGACGATTCCCAACTGAGTCGCGTCGGCATTGACCTGAGGCAAGGTGTCGGGCAGATCGCACACCAACTGAATTCCCTGCGGCGGAGGATAGCGTTCCAGCGCGCCCTTCACGCACTCGATTACCGAGACCGAATTCAACTGCGGCGCAGGGGGTTTGGCAAAACTCGACAAGGCCGTGATCACATCATTGGCATGATTGACTTGCCGATTGATCCGGTTCAGGTGTTCCCTGACACGCTCGGGCGAAAGGGATTTCGCATTTAACAGGAAATAAGCGGAAGTCTTGACCACATTCAGCGGATTGCGAAGCTCGTGCGCAACGCCTCCGGCAATCTGGCCGATAGCGGCCAGTCGTTCTCCGCGCTGCAGCCGCTCCTGATACGCCAGCGCGTACGAATCCTCGATGATCGCCAAGTCGAGGTCGATCAGCGTCCGCAGAGAGTCGGTGGTCTGGCTGACGTCACCCCACTCCGGGGGCCAGTTTTCGCGGACCGCCGAGATAAGTCCTTGGCGCAATCGGGAGAGCGCGGCGGCGGCATAGATGTGATCTAGACCAACCTCAACATGGCGGCGCCCGACCTGCCAGCGCCGAAGCAGGTAGTCGCTGTCGTAGGGCCCCGCGAAGAGCTGATCGATCCAGATTTTGAGCGATACCTTCAGCCGCGCGACCTGGGCGTCGGCGACAAAGACCTTGTTGGCGTCGGGATGTCGCTTGATTTCGGCATAGAAGTCGTCGACGAGCGCGGGAATGTGGCTTTCGATCAGCGGTTTGACCCGGCGGACACGTCCCGCGTCCTCGTCGCTCCAACCGACGTAGTCCTGCAGCTCGCGATAGCGGCCTAAAAGCTGTTCTCTATTCATGGTTTACGCGTCGACATCGATTCAGCGACTTCCTCGAATGCCGTGGGAATCTCGAGGTCGAAGGCTGCCCCTTTTTCGGGCAGATTCCGGGCAGCGATCGTGCCTCCATGCGCTTCGAGGATCCGCCGCACAATTGACAAACCCAGGCCAGTCCCGCGGGTTTTGGTTGTAAAAAAGGGTTCGAAGACCCGCGACGGCGGCGAAACTTTAAGTCCCGACCCGTTATCGGAAACAGTGATCCTCAGCGAAGCGCCGAAGCCGTTAGTTGAGCTCACTTTGACGCGCGCTGGTTTCGACCCAGCGGCGATGGCGTTCTCGAACAAATTGCGGAAAACCTGTTCCATGCGAAACCCATCCACCGAACACCAGCAATTTCTGGTGGCGAGTTCCTCGATCAGGCTGGCCTCCGATTCGGGGTGTGCACTCGTTGCGCTGGTCCATGCCGCTCGCCAAATCGCCGTCAGGTCTCGCCGCGACCGGTCGAGCTGGATCGGGGCTGCATACTCGCGCAAATCGTCGAGCAAGCACTTAAGACCGTCACAAGAGCGCGCGATGATACTCAATTCCGCGGCAACTTCGGGATTCTCATGGCAGGGCAGCGATTGGAGGGTCTCAACCGAAGCCGAGATCTTCTGCAGGAAATTGCGGCTTTCGTGCGCGATTCCGGAGACCATCTGGCCGATCGCGGCCAGCCGTTCGGCCTGGATCAACCGGTTGCGAGCCTCGCGAAGATTGTGGATGCGAATCAGACTGCCGCGAAGGGAATCGGCGTCGATCGGCTTGAGGATGTAGTCATCGACCCCGTGCCTCAGGGCCGTGATGGTGCCCCGAAGATCGGCATGTCCGGTGATGATCAGGATTCCTGCGCTTGGGGCTGCTTTGCGGATGTGAGGCAACAAATCGTCGGCCGAGCCGTCGGGAAGCTGGCGATCGAGAATGAACGCGAAAAATCGATTCAAATCCTGACGGCGCAGCGCAGCACCGATCGTCGAGACGACTTCAAGTTCGTAGTCGTCGAGCGACAAGATGTCGCGTAGGTTGGCTTGCGTGTCGAGATCGTCTTCGACCGCAAAAACCACGTCGCTGTGAGGCGCGGACACGAGAGATCGTTCCCCTGGATCACCCACCCGAGAGACACACCGCATGAGGAGCTAGGGAGGGCGGCAAGTGCTAAAGCGCCACTATTACGGCAATCACACAGGCGTCTCTGAATTCTCCCTCAATCGCTGGAGCGAAGGCAAGCCATTCGGCCGACTCACGGCCGGTTACTGCCGTCACTGTGGCGAAGAACTCGCCGAACGAACCTGGGAGGCAACTGGGCGGCCCAAGCCCCAGCTCCGCAGCCGCCACTCGCGTCTTGGCGGGCGATCGCCCGCGGCCGGCAATTTAACCGACGGGCACTCCTCGAGTCGTTCGATGATTTCCTCGACCGAGTCGCTCAGGAAGAGCCTCTCGTAATCGAGCGAATCGATCGTTCCGGCCTCGACTAAGCGGTTGCGGAAAAAATCGAAGAGCGGTGACCAATAGTCCTTTCCCACGAAGACGATCGGGAAGTTGACAATTTTCCCGGTCTGCACCAGCGTGGCCGCCTCGAATGCCTCATCGAGAGTCCCGAATCCCCCTGGGAAGATGAGGAACGCCTCGGAATACTTGACCAGCATGACCTTGCGCACAAAGAAGTAGCGGAACGTCACGAATTTATCGAGGTAGGGGTTTGGGATCTGTTCATGCGGCAGGGCAATGTTGCAACCGAGCGATCGACCGCCGGCTTCACGGGCTCCACGGTTCGCAGCTTCCATGATGCCCGGCCCACCCCCTGTCAAAACGGTGAAGCCGAGTTGGGCCAATTCGAAGCCCACCCGCCTCGCGAGTTGGTAGTAGGGCTGATCCTCCTTGAAGCGTGCGGAGCCAAAGACGGTAACGCAGGGCCCGACGAAGTGGAGCGCCAGGGAGCCTCGAAGGAACTCCCGCATGATCCGCCACAGGCGGGCAATCTCGATTCGCCAAGGGCGCGGACCTTCGAGGAAATGCTGGTCTTCGAAGAAATGCCAGGGCTGGGGCGGGACAACGTCGGATTGAGATTGGTTGGGGATGTTGCTCACATTGCTCACACAGCCACCTCGGCACGTTCTCTTTTGGTTGTTCGACGAAAAAGGCCCAAAGCGTTATAGCAGAGGCCCTGCGGACACCACTTGAGGGCGCGGGCGCGAGGGGACCGGGCTGACGAAGCCCAGCCTCCGTGTGCTCTGTCGCACACCGGCGCGCGAACCGGCACTCTATCGCGCGCGATTGTGCCAGTCTTCGTGCCCACTGCGACCGAAAAAGCACGTTGGCATTGTAATTGCGAATTTGGGCCCGGATTTCACCGAAAATCGCAGACGAGGTGCCAGGTGTGAATCTCTTGCGTTTCAACTACACGACCGCTGACTGGGTTGTCTACGCTCCGCTACGTAAGTTGCGTCCCACGCATGGGACAAGTTTGACCCATCGATCTTCGGACCCGTTGCGAGACACCAAGGAGTTTTGCCCGTTTTGTCCGGGAAACGAGAAAATGACCCCGCCGGAAATCTACGCCATCCGACCAGGGGGCTCTGCTGGCAACTGGAGTGTTCGCGTCGTTCCCAACAAGTTCCCCGCGTTACGAATCGAAGAGGATCCGAAGCGACATGAGGAAGGGGAAATGTTTCATTGGATGGCGGGTTGCGGGGCGCATGAAGTGGTTATCGAGGCCCCCGATCACACACCGATAATGCAGCAGCCGCTCGCACAGATTGAGCTGACTCTCAAGACCTTGCAGTCCCGCTACCTTGATCTCAAGCGAGACAAGCGATTTCGTTCGATCATCGTCTTCAAAAATCATGGCGAGGGGGCTGGAACCTCGATTCGGCACCCCCATTGGCAGATCATCGCCACGCCCGTCATCCCGCGCCTTTTGAGCCTCGAATGCTATCAGGCAGCCGAATATTTCAACCGGACAGGTAATTGCCTTTATCGCGTGATGCTCGATGAAGAGTTGGCGGCGAAGAATCGGCTGATCGCTGCAAACGACCAGTTCGTCGCTTTCGTTCCCTATGCCGCGAGTCTTCCGTTCGAGACCTGGATTCTTCCGCGGCTGGCACAGGCCTCATGGACTACGATGCAGCCCCAGCAAATTCGCCCCTTCGCCGAGATTCTCAAAACTGTCCTGCTGAAGCTCTACGACGCGCTCGAAAACCCAGACTTCAATCTGACTGTCGACATGGTTCCCACTGGCGACGACGACAAAGAGTATTTTCTCTGGCATGTCCGCGTGCTGCCTCGGCTCTCGACGCCCGCGGGCTTTGAGCTGGGAAGCGGCATGTCGATCAACACGACAATGCCGGAAGAGGCGGCCGCGTTCCTGCGCGATGGCGACGGGCGTTGATGGGTCGCTGGAGGGAGATTCGGTCACTCGTCTCCCTTCGAGATGGGATGGGCTAGTCAGGCGGCGCGCCGTTCTGGCCGACCGTCTTACGTGTCTGTCGGGAAACTTTTCAGCGCGCTGGCTGCGCAGACGTCGCTGGTTCTTCATCCGTGTCAGGAATCGGCTGCACAGCTCGCGGATTCCGTCGGGCGGGAACGTGCAGCACATCGCGGCTGTACTCGTGGCACGCAATGCACGTTGTGAGGGACGCCGTGTAGGTGTACGCCGCGGCGTCGAGGTCCTTTTCATCCGCGACGCGAATCAGCTTGTCGGCATTGCGACCCAATTCGGCGCGATACTGCAGGAAGACCGGGTCATTGTGGGAATACCACTTGGTCGCCGACGTCACTCGTCGCAATTCCTCAGCGCCCTTGCGAATCAGGTCAAAGTCCTTGGTCACCAGGCCCTCAGTGATCTTCTGGGAGCTGGCGAGCTTGGCGTGCATCAGCGTGGCTAGCTCCAAGGTCTCCGCAGCCAATGGCTCGTTTTTTTCCGAGCCCCAAGCGATCAACGACGCCGCGCCGACGCCGGCACAGATGAGTCCAAAGACCGCAAGTTTGATCTTCATCGAAGCCTCGCGCGCGAAGAAAGCTGATGGCATCCGTACCATACGCATCGGCACACGCGTGGCGGCAGATTCAGTAAATGCGCAAAACACGACCCAAAAGGGAGAGACTCACGCCGCTGCTCGCTCCTGCTTGCGGCGGACACGACTCCAGGCAGTCAGATTTGACACTCCGGGTCACCTGCCTTGCCGCTCTCACCCCGCCCATCTACCGGGTTACCGGGAAATGGCGGAATTGTTATGCGCGCGTCAACACCCTTGACCGTTTTATCCGACTTGTGAGCGGACCTTCCTTAAGGTGTCCGAACTGCTGCCATCGACGCAACGGCTGTCACCTTGGCACTCCCTTTTGAGTCTGACGGGGCGTGAGGCGGACAGTCGCCGGACCTTACGGCAACGAGCGAGCATCTCATGTGCGAGACAAGCCGTTCAGCGGTGTTGCCCAGAACCACGCGCGGCACACCCGTGCGCGCCGCCGTTCCCATTACGACGAGATTGATGTTAAGGTCATCAATCGCCTGGAGGATGGCTTCGTCTGGCTGCCCTTCGATGATGTGCACGCGCACGCCAACGTCGGCCGACCGGTCACTCACTTGAGCCAATTGGTCGTGCAGCCTCTTCTTCAGTTCGGCCCGTCGTTTGGCGATGTAGTCGACCACCATTTCTTGAGGAGGCGCGTAGCCGTACCACACGGGCGGAGCAATCGGCTCGTGCACGACATGCAGCAAGTGGATGCAGCCATGAGCGAACCGCCCGATCTCCAGAGCGAACCTGAGCGCCTCCAATGAAGCGGCGCTGAAGTCGCTGGGCACGAGGATCTCAAAGCGCTCGTCACGCAGGCCGGGACGCGTAATCCACACCGGAGCTGAGCAATTCCGGAGGAGTTTCATGCCCGTCGATCCAAACAGAATTCGCCCTACGTGGCCCAGGTCACGAGTTCCCGCGATCACCAGGTCGTAGGCCTCCGACTTCACTTCCCGGCAGATTTCCTGCCAAGGGATCCCCACGCCGGTCTTCGGTCGCGCGTTAACTCCCTTTTCTTTCGCCTGAGCGACGCACCGTTCCAGCAGCTCCAGCGTCGCGCGAGTCGGCCTGTCGGTGCCTTCCGCCAGTTGTTCTCTCAGCAAGTCTTCGAGGAACGGGGAGAGGGTAACCGTCGAGAAGATCGTAAGCTCCGCGCCGGTTTGGCTCGCCAGCCAAATGGCGCGCGAAAGGGCATGCTGGCTTGGGCTGGTCAGTATCTCTTTTCCCTGACCAGCGACGTTCGACGGCTCTACGGCGACGAGAATTTTCCGAATGCATTTCATGGTCCGTGTGCTCCGCATTGCGCTGCAGAGTGTGGCACCGCACGACCTCTGTAAGCGCCGCTTCTGATTCATGGCGAGCAGCCCAGTAAGCGCTCACAACCAAAGCCCCATTGGCCTTGGAGCACCTTCTTGCCGTTGCACAACGGCGATCACAGCCCTATGCAGTTCCGGTGCCGCGCGAGCCGTCGCGGCCGTGCAATAACCGTTTCGGTTGTCGCGTCACGGATTTTTTCCGAGAAATTCGCTGCAGACATGATGGCAGAATGCTCCTCAGAACCAGTGCTCCCAAACCTGATGAAGCATTCGGCTCATCCAGGCCGTGTGCGATATCGCGCGCTTTGCACGGATTCGCACGCGACGAAGGCCCACGCGTCCAAACTGTGTGCGTGGCGTTTACCGCTGTCTTGCAGCGGCGTTAAGAACGCGCCCTTTGCGATCGATGCCCGACTGCAACGCGAAAATGCCTTGATCGGACAAGTCCAAGACTCGATGTCATGGCTGCCAGATCCGCGTCGGCACAAAAGGTGCATCTTCAGCGGCATGCGTCTACTGCCCGCGTTCGAGAGCATTGTGGCGCGAGACGCGTCGACGAACCTGACCCCGAGGAGAACCGCCATGGCCAACATTCAGATCACGCTGACTCCTGAGGAACGGCAATACTTGTTGCGGATTCTGGAAAACGCGATCGGCGAGAGCCGCGTCGAGGCTCACCGCACCCACACTCCAGAATTCCGAGAGCGGGTCCATGAAGAGCAAACCCTGTTGAGGGGTTTGGTCTCTAAGCTGGAGAAGTCCGCATGAGCACAAGCTTGGAAACTGATCGCACACAAACAGCCGCCGGCGTTGAGCCGCGAGCTGAAGACGTTCGGATCGCCGTCTTTGCCCACCTCGATGATCCAACGGAGCTGACGGAGGTGCTGGCCGCGTGTGCCGGGATTCACCCGGACGATGCGATGCGGGCGGCGCACCTTTCGCCCGGCCTCCTGCCGATGCGCCTGAAGGACAACGTGGCTCGCGCAGTCGTGCAGGAACTCGAGCGCCAGGGCATTCGCGCAGTCGCGTTTGCGACGACAGAGATTTCCACGCTCGATCCGGCGGTGCCCATTCATCATCTGGGGCACACGTCTGAGGGAATCGAGTTGCTTGGCATTCATGGAGAGTTAAGGAGACAAGTTCGCTGGACCGAAATTTCGCTCTTGAGCGCCGGCAGCGTGCCCCTGGACGAGGGCCAGCGTCTCCCACCCGAGCCTCAAGTCGTGCTACACGCGGCTCCAAATCCGCATCGGGCGGTGGCTGAGGTCACACGGCGGCCGGGGCTGATCTTGTGGATGGTGTGCGAGCGCCCGTGGGAGGTTTTTCGGTTCGTGCACAATCAAATGAGTTACGAGCATTTAGGAGAACGGAAGACTGCCTCCTCAATGCGAAATTTCACCCTGTTTCTCGAAGACCTCGCCAGCCATGCCCCACAGGCGTATTTGACACCCGCGACGCGGGCGCTGTTATACCACGGGATCAGCCGGCACTTCGAGTTTCATTCGAGTCAAGAGCTCCGCGACTACACGGTCTTTCACATCCTTGCGCAGCGACAGGTCGCCCGAATGGGGACTCCAGTCGCTCCCGCCGGCCACCCGGAAGAAATTCACCAGTGATCCAGACCTCACTCAGTGGAGCGTATCGCAACCGAGCCACGGTCATGACAACGCCATCGGTTTCCGAGATTCAGTTCGACCACAGACAGTGGTTTCATGACATCGACCGCTGGAACTTCTACCTGCAAGCCTGGCAACAGCAGATTCAGGAGATCACCCGCGAATACCGGAGGTTGCAGACGACGGTCGAGCAGTATACAGACGATCTTCAGGAATTCGCCGGTGAGGTCGGAGCACACCGCAACAAGCTGCTTGCTGATCAACGCGCCGTGCTCGAACATCGTCGGCCTGCGCCGCTCGACGAGCAGCTTGCGAAAAGGCACAAATCGAATGCGGCGAAGCATGGCGACTTGTATCAAATGCACGAGAGCTTACAACAGATGCAGCGCACTCTCCAAAGTGGACTTTCGCTGTGTCGCCAGGAGTTGTTTCGCGCTGAACCCTAGCTCAACGAAGGACCGCCTTCGAGGCAGTGGTTCCTCCGCGTAACGCCAGCAACACAAGGTCGCCATAGGTACCTCGTTCTTCGTCAAAAAGAACCGCTTTAACCAGACCAATCGATCGGATTAGGAGACGCCATGCGATTTCGCAGCAAGGGAACGCCGTTCGTCGTCGCTTTCGTGGTTTGTACGTTGGGAGTCTGGCTGGGTTGCCGCGGCGACGAGCCGCCGCAAAACATGCGCGGCGTTCGCCCGTTTATGCGGATGAAACTTGATGCATCGAGCAAGGTGCTCGAGGGGCTTACCACTGAAAACTTCCGTTTGATTGGCGAAGGTGCCCGCGCTCTCAAGAAGATGAGCACCGCCGAAAAATGGCGGGTGTCGAACGACGCCCTCTATCGACAGTACAGCGCAGAGTTCACTCAACGGGTCGCAAGGCTGGAGGAAAAGGCAAACGCGGGAAGCCTCGACGGGGCGCTGCTGGCCTGGGTCGAGTGCGAAATGGCCTGCGTTCGCTGCCACAATCACGCGCGCGCGATCAAGATCGCCGTTCACTAGACGGTCTCGCGGGAGAGGCGCCTGTGCCACTTGCTCGCGACTATTGAGAGCCGGGGCGCGGGCGTTAGACTCAAGGCGCAGACACGCGACTCAGCGAGACGGAGCGAATATGAAAGCCACTGCGGTCCTCGCTCTGGGAAGCCCCCACGGCGACGACAGCGTGGCCTGGCACGCGGCAGATCGATTGAAAGGCGACGCTGGGCTGCCTTGCGTTGTTGAAAAAATCGTCTCGCCGTGGGAATTGATCGAATACCTGCGGAGCGACCGCAAAGTTATCATCCTCGACGCCTGCTCTTCGGGCGCGCCTTTGGGGACGGTAGTTCAGTTGCGGGAGCAAGAACTCGCGAACGTCCACACTCACGACAGGTCAACCCACGGGGGGAGCATTGGCGAAAGCCTTCGTCTAGCTCGCGCCTTGGGCGGAGGGAGCGATGACCTGGTCGTGCTCGCCGTCGAAATCGACGAACGAAACGGGCCCGAGATGAGTCGCGCGGGGCAGGAAGCTGTCCATCGATTGGAGGCTGCGACCCGTCACATCTTGTCGCGATGGCGCCTGGTTGAATGAGTCGAGTCTCTCCGCGGTACGCGATAGTTGCCGGCGTTTTTCGCGATCGGCGACGGAGGGCTGCAAAATGACCGAATCGGTGGCAACGGCGCTACGCCGCGTGCAGTTCCTGGATCAAGTCGCTGACGAGTTTCTCGATCGCCTCGCGCCCCTGGCGCGAACAGTCTCGATTCCATCGGGCGGCATCCTTTTTCGCCAGGGGGATGTCGCGAGCGAGTTTTTTCTGCTCGTCGAGGGAAATGCCTCGCTGGAGATTTGCGCGCCGGCAATTGGCTGCAAACGGATCCTGACCGTCGAGTCGGGCGAACTGCTCGGTTGGTCGCCGGCGCTCGGGCAGCCCCGCGTGACCGCCACCGCCCGGGCGCTGACCCACGTGCTGGCCGTCGCCATCGATTCGGCCGGCTGTCTGGAACTGTGCGAGAACGAGCCGCGGCTCGGCTACGAGCTCATGAAACGCACGGCTCTGGCGATCGCCAAACGGCTGGACGCGACTCGACTTCAGCTGCTCAACGTTTACGGCGACGAAATGCCGCAGGTATCGGACGAACGAATGGCCGGCAGCAAGTCGCACAACGGACATGCGACCTAGGACCAGACAGGGTGGGCCATGGCTGATGATATGCAGCCAGGAGAATGGGTCTCAATTGAAAAACACGATCTCCAGTGCGTGATTCAGGCACTGGTTGATTTGGGCTATCGTGTCGTCGGCCCTCAGGTCCGAGATGGGGCGGTTGTCTATGACGATCTCGACGACATCCGGAAACTCCCGATTGGTCTCCTTGACGTTCAAGACGGCGGCACCTATCGCCTGCATGGGGATTCCAATGCGGGTTATTTCGACTTTGTCGTCGGTCCGCATTCGCTGAAGAATTTCTTGTTTCCGCCGCGAGAAACGTTGGTCGAACTGACCCGGGGCAATGGATCGTGGCAGTCGCAACCTGCGACGGCCCCTGGGCCCCCTTTGGCGATGATCGGCGCTCGCTCCTGTGACCTGCATGCATTGGAAATCCAGGACCGTGTGTTCCTACACGGGCCTTATGTCGATGCGGGCTATCGCGCCAGACGGGAACAACTCTTTCTCGCCGCAGTGAACTGTCGTCGCGCGGCAGCCACGTGTTTCTGCCATTCGATGCAGACCGGCCCGGCTGTTCGCAGCAGCGTCGATCTGGCACTGACCGAGATCGATAATCGCTTTTTCGTGCAAATCGGCTCGCCGCGCGGTGCGCAGGCGATGCGCAAAGTCCCCTCAGCGGCGGCAACCAAGGAGGAAATCGAGCGGGCGAAGCAAATTCCTCGAGATCTCGAGCGGCAGATGCACGCCCGTTCGGCAGCGACCGCCCCCCCGGACGGACCGCGGCCCCGCCACCTTGATACGACCGACATCCGCAATTTGCTGCTGGGGAATTTGAATCATCCACGATGGGCCGAAGTCGCTCAGCGATGTCTGGCCTGCGCCAACTGCACGATGGTCTGCCCGACGTGCTTTTGTAGCTCAGTAGACGAAGTTGCCGATCTGGCGGGGGACAATGTTCGGCGCGAGCGCTCCTGGGCGTCCTGTTTTTCGAGCGAACATTCGGCGATGAACTCGGGCGTCGTACGAAAATCGATCGCCTCCCAATACCGCCAGTGGCTGACGCACAAGCTGGCGAGTTGGATCGATCAGTTCGGCACGTCGGGCTGTGTTGGCTGCGGCCGCTGCATTACGTGGTGTCCAGTGGGCATCGACCTCACAGAAGAGGTGGCCGCCATCCGCGGAGAGCCGGGGAAATGAGCGCACTCGGCACTGCGGTCGTCTCTGGCTCAGACGCGTGGGCCATGTTTCCGGCCCGCATCAAAGCGGTTCGGCCCGAGATTCAATTGGTCTCAACGTACGAACTGGAACTGGAGAACGCCGAGGTCCGTCGTCGATTCGCGTTCCGATCCGGCCAGTTCAACATGCTCTATTTGCCAGGCATCGGCGAGGCGGCCATCTCGATCAGCTCCGATCCCGACGATAATGATTCACTTCTGCACACCGTTCGCGCGGTGGGCAACGTTACGCGCGCCCTCGCGCGACTTGACGTCGGCGACCAGATTATGCTGCGCGGGCCGTTTGGCTCGCATTGGCCGGAGGCGGAGGCCGTTGGTCACGACCTGGTAATCGCCGCCGGCGGATTGGGGCTGGCCCCGCTGCGCCCGGTGATCTACGAGGTCGTGCGACATCGCGATCGCTACCGTCGGGTGACCATCCTGTACGGAGCACGGACACCAGCAGACCTGCTCTATGCGCACGAATACGAGGCTTGGCGAGGCGCGGGCCTCGACGTGCGAACGACGGTCGATTTAGGTAACGACCAATGGAAGGGGCGGATCGGCGTGGTCACGACGCTCCTCGATAGCCTCACTTTGGATCCCTCCGAGACGCGGTTGTTCACCTGCGGTCCCGAAATCATGATGCGCTTCGTGATCTACGCGGCCTTAGACCGCAAGCTAAGCCGCGAGCACATCTTTCTCTCGATGGAACGCAACATGAACTGTGCCGTCGGGCTCTGCGGACACTGCCAGTTTGGTCCAGTGTTTGTCTGCAAAGAGGGACCCGTCTTCCGATACGATCGGATGGAGCCGTTTCTGGCGGTTGAGGATTTTTAAGCATCGAGGATCGTGATGGTGGAGCGGATTCGCCTGGCCGTTTTCAAATTTGCGTCGTGCGATGGATGCCAACTGTCGCTGCTCGACGCGGAAGACGAACTGCTCCAGATCGCAGAAAAGGTGGAGATTGCCCACTTCCTCGAGGCGCGCACCCGCGCACTCGAGGGCCCTTACGATGTCGCTTTGGTCGAAGGCTCGGTAACGACAGCTCACGACGTCGAACGAATCCACGACATCCGCAAGAACTCCCGCTTTCTCGTGACCATCGGGGCCTGCGCGACCGCGGGCGGGATTCAGGCTCTTCGCAACTGGGCGAACGTCGACGAATTCATCAGCCAGGTTTACGCGGAGCCGACCTATATTCAGACGCTGGCGACGAGCACGCCGATCTCCGATCACGTAAAAGTCGATTTCGAATTGCGTGGCTGTCCGATCAACACGAAACAGCTTGTGGAAGTGATCACTGCGTTTGTGCTCGGACGTGTACCGCGAGTTCCACGATACAGCGTCTGCATCGAGTGCAAACGCCGGGAAACGGTCTGCGTCGCCGTCGCCCGTGGCATCACCTGCCTGGGCCCCGTCACGCAGGCGGGTTGCGGCGCCATCTGCCCGGCTTATCGCCGGGAATGTTTTGGATGCTTCGGGCCGAAGGAAGAGCCGAACCTCGTCAGCCTTACCGACTATTACAAGAACAACGGTGCTCCCACAGGTCAACTTGTGCGACTCGTGCGCAATTTCAACGGCTACGCGCCCGAATTCAAAACAGCCAGCGACGCGCTCGAGGGCGCTGCGACCTGAAAGCCCAGCCGGATGAAAGATGGCCAAGACGCGACGAATCGAGGTGAGTGCTCTCAGCCGAGTGGAAGGCGAGGGAGCGATTCGCGTGACGGTGAAGGGAAAAACCGTCCAGCACGTTGAGCTCAATATCTACGAGCCGCCGCGTTTCTTCGAGAGCTTTCTGCGGGGCCGGGCAATTCACGAGGTGCCGGATATTACCTCGCGGATTTGCGGCATCTGTCCCGTGGCTTACCAAATGAGCTCCTGCCACGCCCTGGAGAAAGCCCTCAAGCTCGCTATTCCGCCCGAGCTTCGGACCCTCCGCCGCCTGCTCTATTGCGGCGAGTGGATCGAAAGCCACGCCCTGCACGTCTACATGCTGCACGCCCCCGATTTCTTGGGCTACGAGAGCGGGATCAGTATGGCAGCCGACCGACGAGCCGACGTCGAGCGCGGCTTGCGTATGAAAAAAATTGGCAACGAGCTTCTTGGCATTCTGGGGGGCCGAGCAATTCATCCGATCAACGTGACGGTCGGCGGCTTTTACCGGGCTCCCTCGCGACGCGACCTCAAAGCCCTGCTTCCCGATTTGGAATGGGGGCTCAATGCGGCCATTGAGACGCTCCACTTCGTGTCGAACTTTGATTTTCCCGCATTTGAGCAATCGTACGAATTCGTCGCCCTCAAGCATGCGGACGAATATCCGATGAACGACGGGCGCGTTGTCTCGTCGGAAGGGCTCGATATCCCGGTCGATGAATACGAACAGCATTTCTCGGAGCGGCATCGGCCGCAGAGCACGGCCCTGCACAGTGTCAGGCTGCCGCGTGAGACGCACTATCTGTGTGGTCCGCTGGCCCGTCTTAACCTGTGTCGGGAACAACTACCGCCGATTGCTCGCCGCGAAGCCGACGCCTGCGGAACTGCCTGGCCGTCATTCAACAGTTTCAAGAGCATCGTGGCCCGCGCTGTCGAGATGATCGCCGCCTTCGAGACGGCCATCGAGATCATCAAGGACTACAATGCCGAGCCTACGCAAAGCCGCGTTGAGTTCACCCCTCGCGCCGGCCAGGGCTGCCACGCGACGGAGGCTCCGCGGGGACTGCTCTACCATCGCTACCGGATTGGCGACGACGGCCTGATCGCCGAGGCCAAGATCGTCCCGCCGACGTCGCAGAACCAGGGGCAGATCGAGGATGATCTCCGGAGCTTTGTTCCGAGCATTCTCGACTGCGACGACGCCGAGGCGACGCGCCGATGCGAACACCTGATCCGCAACTACGATCCCTGCATCAGCTGCGCCACGCACTTTCTGAGGCTGACCATCGAGCGGCACGCTTCCGTCGATGGCCGCTAACCCGTGCGTGAGACCGCCCACTGACGGAGCAGCGCAACATGCAGACCGACTCTGGGACAACCACAATCCGACGCCGCCGAGAGAATAATCACGGCATGGCGGTAGAACGGCTTCCCTGATTGAAGAAGGGAAACGCCTGTTGAAATATCGACCGCGGAACTGCGGGATTTCGGTGCTCGAGTCGTTGCAGCGGCGTTGCAGTCGCGCCGTTGATCCTCGATAATCGCCGGCGCAACGGAGCCGGGGAGCTCGTCGAGAAGTTGAGCAGTTGAGCGTTTCAGCGCCGCTCCTCCTCCCCTGCAGTGCCTGATTTTGGTTCAACCGGAAGGACACGCCGCTCATGCCGATCTTCAGCGACAATCCCGAATCGATCGGTCGCACGCCGCTCGTCAAAATCAATCGGATCTCCAAGGGGCTCAAATGCACGGTCCTCGCCAAGATTGAGGGGCGCGGTCCCGGTTACAGTGTCAAAGACCGCATCGGCGCGGCCATGATTTGGGACGGCGAGAAGAAGGGCAAACTCAAGCCCGGCATGCAGGTGGTTGAGCCGACCAGCGGCAACACCGGCATCGCACTGGCTTACGTCTGCGCCGCGAAGGGTTATCCGCTCACGCTCACCATGCCCGACACGATGTCGATGGAGCGGCGAATGATGCTCAAGGCGTTCGGGGCGCACCTCGTGCTGACGCCGGGTGCCGAGGGCATGAAAGGGGCGATCGCGAAGGCGGAAGAGCTGGCGAAGGACCCGAACTTTTTCATCCCTCAGCAGTTCAACAACCCGGCCAACCCGGAGATTCACTTCAAGACCACCGGCCCAGAGATCTGGAACGACACCGACGGCAAGGTCGACATCCTGATTTCGGGCATCGGCACGGGCGGCACGATTACCGGCGTCTGCCGCTACATCAAGGGTGAAAAGAAACATCCTCTCAAAGCGGTC
>Ga0187781_10000932_pt1 | contig 21746 bp, 19 predicted proteins | sample 0715_SJ02_MP02_2_FD_132447 | JGI IMG/M metagenome (GOLD analysis project Ga0187781, IMG submission 132447) | Tropical peat soil microbial communities from peatlands in Department of Meta, Colombia - 0715_SJ02_MP02_20_MG | ecosystem: Environmental > Terrestrial > Soil > Wetlands > Peat | place... | reverse complement strand
GATGGTCGCGGCGGCGCGCGACAGCGATGTGCGCGTCATCGTCCTCACCGGCGCCGGGCGCGGCTTCTGCGCCGGCGCCGATATGGAGCGGCTCTCCGGCGCCGCCGGCTCGCGCGGCGCGACGATCCCGCGCGAGGCGCCGCCGCCGCTCGATCTCGGCGCTCCCGCGCGCGCCGACTTCCAGCACCGCTACAGCTATTTCCCCGCCATCCCCAAGCCGATCATCGCCGCCGTCAACGGCCCGGCGGCGGGGCTCGGCTTCGTGCTGGCCTGCTATTGCGACCTGCGCTTTGCCGGCAGCGAGGCGATCTTCACCACCGCCTTCGCGCGCCGCGGCCTCGTCGCCGAATACGGCCTCGCCTGGCTGCTGCCGCGGCTGGTGGGGCCGGGCAACGCCGCCGATCTCCTGTTCTCGGGGCGCCGCGTCGGCGCCGAGGAGGCTTGCCGCCTCGGCCTCGTCAACCGCGTCCTCCCGCAGGCCGAGTTCCTGGCGCAGGTGCTGGATTACGCCGACGAGCTTGCCCGCGCCGCCTCGCCGCGCTCGACGCGCGTGATGAAGCGCCAGCTCTGGGAGGGCCTGTTGAGCGGCCTCGGCGCCTCGGTCGAGCTTGCCAATGACGAGATGCGCGCGAGCTTCCTCAGCGACGATTTCAAGGAAGGCGTCGCCCATTTCGTCGAGAAGCGCCCGGCCCGCTTCACCGGGCGATAGGCGCGTCGCATTTTACTTCGCCGCACCGCACCTACTCCACCTCACCCTCCCGCTACGCGGATCTCCCTCTCCGCCCCATTGGGGCGGAGAGGGCCGGGGTGAGGTGCGGCGTGCGAAGCTCGGGCAATTTCAGGTATTTCTGCTTCCAAGGGACGGCCATCAGGACTCCGCGGCGGCGTGCGATCCCGGAAACTGCGCGGTGATGGCGCAGCGCTTCGCCGCCTCGCGGTCCTCGCGCGGCAGGCGGTGGCGGAGCGCGAAGCGCCGCCAGCGCTGGGCGATCGCGGCGGGCGCGATCGCGGGGTTGAGCGGGGCGAGCTGCACCACGTTCTCGCGCAAGGCGCGGGGGCCGATGAAGATCGACCGCCCGATCGCCGCCTCGACCGCCGCTGCCTCGTCGCGCGCCGCTGCGTCCTCGACGAAGGCCGCCCAGTTGACCGCGAGGCAGCCGCCCGGCGCCAGCGCCGCCGCGCAATCGCGCCAGAAGCCCGGCTCGAGGCGCGCCATGCCGCGCCCGTCATAGAGATCGGCAAGGATGGCGTCATAGGCGCCTTTGGCGTCGGCGACGAAATCCTGCGCGTCTGCCTCGATCACCGGCGCCTCGATGTGGAAGAAGCGGCGGGCGAGCGCGATCACCGCGCGGTCGCGCTCGACCGCGGTGACCGCGCACTCCGGCAGATAGGCTTGGAGATGGCGCAGCATGGCGCCGCCGCCGAGCCCCAGCAGCAGCGCGCGCCGCGGCCGCGCCGCCAGCGCCAGCGCGATCAGCATCAGCCGCTCATAGAGAAAGATCAGCCGCTCGGGATGCAACAGATCCATGCCGGACTGCTCGGTGAGCTCGCTGTTGGCGCCGATGGCGCCGAGGATGCGCGTGACGCGCGCGCCCTCGGTCAGGTCGGCGACGAAGAGCGAGCCGCCGAAGCGCGGCGTGCGCCGGAGAAGCTGGATGCGGCAGCCCGGCCCATATTGATCGAGGATGCGCCGGCGCAGCACGGGCGCTAGCGCGCCGGCGCGCCGTGGCGGACGAGCGAGCGTCGGCCGCGGTGCCAATAGAGCGGCGGGCTCTCGGGCGCCGCGCCGCGCCAGGCTTCGACGGCGCAGCGCAGCATGAATTTGGTGACGTTCTGCATCATCGCCGGCGGCTCGCCCTCGACCGGATGCCAGAGGAGGTCGTCGAGCTCTTCGCAGGGCTTGAGCTTGCCCGCGGCATGGCGGCCGTCGGCGAGGAAGAAGCGCGCATGGAAGCGGATCGGCGAGGCGGTCGGCGTGATGGCGCGGCCGACAAGCCGCAGCAGGCCCGGCGCGGGCGCCATGCCGGCGGCGCGATAGGCCGCCTCGACCGGCGACAGCGCGCCGTTTGCTTTCGCCGCGCGGCGCGGCTCGCCGACGACGAGGCCGGTCTCCTCATAGGTCTCGCGCAGCGCCGCCCGCTTCAAGGCGAGGAGCGGCGCGGCGGGATCGGCCAGCTCGCCCGCCCAGCGTCGCGCATCCTCGGGAACCACCCGACCGCCGGGAAACACGTAACGCCCGGGCATGAAGCGCGCGCCCTTGCCGCGTCGCCCCAGCAGCACTTCGAGCCCCGATCTGCGCTCGCGTAGCAGAATGAGGCTCGCGGCATCGCGCGGCCTGACCGGCTTCGTCTCCATGCGCTTTCCTCACGCGATTTTTGCCGCGGCAGTAGATCATGGCGCAAGAGCCCCTGCAAACCGCGGATGGTCGAGGCGCCGACGGCCCGCTATAACCGGAAGCGGCAAAAGCGGCGGGAGAGTCCGTGGCCTACACCCTCTCCGTCATCTCCGACGAGATCGCGCCCGACATCGACACGGCGATCCGCTTCGCGCGCGAACACGGCTTGCGCCATCTCGACCTGCGCTCGGTCGGCGGGCGCAACCTGATCGATTTCGAAGACGATGCGCTGGCGGCGCTGGCGGGGAAGCTGCAAGCGGCGGGGCTCGCCGTCTCCTGCCTGGCCTCGCCGCTGCTCAAATGGCTGCCGCCGGGGATGGCGCTGGCGCCGCAGCGCCACGACGCTTTCGGCTTCGATGCCCGCGCCGTCGACGAGACGCGGCTCTTCCGCCGCTGCTTCGAGATCTGCGAGCGGCTCGGCACCCGCCGCCTGCGCATCTTCAGCTACCTGGCCTATGACGGCTTCGCGCCCGGCGACCTTGCCCGGCCGCTGGCGGCGCTGCTGGCGCTCGCCGAGCGCCACGACTGCCTGCTGCTGCTGGAGAACGAGCCGGTCTGCAACGTCGCCACCGCGCCGGCGCTCCACGACCTCGTCGCCGGCATCGCCCATCCGCGGCTGCGCGCGCTGTTCGATCTCGGCAATCTCCAGGCGATGGGCGCGCCGCCCGGCGATGGCGAGATCGCGGCGCTGGCGCCCTGGATCGGCTACATGCATGTCAAGGACTACGCGCCGGGGAGCGGCATCGTGCCGCTGGGCGAGGGCGTCGCCGACCATCGCCGGGCGCTGGCGATCATCGCCGGCGCCGCGGCGCTCGAGGACATTCCGCTGGCGCTCGAAACGTATTTGCCGGCGCAAGGCTGGGCGGCAAGCGCCGCCTCGCTCGCCGTGCTGCGCCGCTGGCTCGCCGCCTTCCCGGTGCAGGGGACGTGCTGACGCGGCTGTTTCATGGAGGCCAAGTCGCGCTCAGAGGCGCACGACCTTGCCGGGGTTCAGAATAGCGTCGGGATCGAGCGCCTGCTTGATCCGGCGCATGACCGAGATCGCCTCGCCATGCTCGGCGACGAGGCAATCGATCTTGCCGGAGCCGACACCGTGCTCGCCGGTGCAGGTGCCGTCCAGGGCGATGGCGCGCTGCACGATCCGGTCGTTGAGCCGGCTCGCCTCGGCGATCTCCTCGCGCCGCGCGGGATCGAGCAGGATGGCGACGTGGAAATTGCCGTCGCCGACGTGGCTCGCCATGCAATAGGGGAAGCGCGATCGCTCGAGATCGGCGCGGGTCTCGGCGATGCAGTCGGCGAGCCGCGAGATCGGCACGCAGACATCGGTGGCCCAGATGCGCGCTCCCGGGCGGATTGCCATCGCCGCGTAATAGGCGTCATGGCGCGCCTGCCATAGCTTGGAGCGTTCCTGCGGCGTCGAGGCCCAATGGAAGTCGGTGCCGCCTTGCTCGGCGGCGAATTCCTTCACCTGCGCCACCTGCTCCTCCACCCCGCGCGGCGTGCCGTGGAACTCGAAGAACAAGGTCGGCGCCGCGGCATAGTCGAGCTTGGAGAATTTGTTGACCGCCTCCATCTGATTGGCGTCGAGCAATTCGACGCGCGCCACCGGCACGCCGGCCTGGATGGTGGCGACCGCCGTGTTCACCGCCGCCGCGATCGAGGGGAAGGAGCAGACCGCCGCCAGGATCGCCTCGGGAATGCCGTAGAGCCGCAGCGTCACCTCGGTGATGATCCCCAGCGTCCCTTCCGAGCCCACGAAAAGCCGCGTCAGGTCGTAGCCCGCCGCCGATTTCCGCGCCCGCCGCGCCGTGCGGATCACCCGCCCGTCCGCCAGCACCACCGTCAGCGTCACCACGTTCTCCCGCATCGCGCCGTAGCGCACCGTGTTCGTCCCCGACGCCCGCGTCGCCGCCATCCCGCCCAGCGAGGCGTCCGCCCCGGGATCGACCGGGAAGAACAGCCCGGTGTCGCGCAGATATTCGTTGAGCTGCTTCCTCGTCACCCCGGCCTCGACCGTGCAGTCGAGATCCTCTGCCGACACCCGCAGCACCCGGTTCATCCGCGAGAGATCGATGCACACGCCCCCTTCCAGCGCCGCCACATGCCCTTCGAGCGACGTGCCCGTGCCGAAGGCAATCACCGGCACTTTCTCCGCCGCGCACAGCCTGACGATCTCCGAAACCTCTTCGGTCGACTGTACGAACACCACCGCATCGGGCGCCGCCGGCGCGTGATAGCTCTCGTCCCGGCCATGCTGATCGCGCACCGCCGCCGCGGTCGAGAGGCGCTCGCCGAAACGATGCCGCAGCCGCTCGATCACGGCTTGGCTCGCGCGGTTGCGGCGCAGCGCCGGCGCGGTCATGGGCGCGTCTCCTCCTCCGCTGCAATCATAGCGCGAAAAGCCGCCGCAAGACCACGGCGCGTCCTGCGGGATGGCGGCCTTGCCGGCCTTAGGCGAACACGGCCTTCAGCTCGCGCTTCAGGATCTTGCCGTTGGCGTTGCGCGGCAGCGGCTCCTCGCGCAGCACGATGCGCACCGGCACCTTGAAGGCGGCGAGCCGCTCGCCGACGTGGCGCCGGAGCGCCGCCTCGCTGAGGCGCGCGCCGGGCTTCACCTGCACCACCGCGCCGACCTCCTCGCCGAGCACGCGATGGGGAATGCCGACGACCGCCGCGTCCATCACCGCGGGATGGCTGTAGAGCGCGTCCTCGACCTCGACGCAATAGACGTTCTCGCCGCCGCGGATCAGCATGTCCTTGGCGCGGTCGAGAATGTAAAGGAACCCCTCCGCGTCGATGCGCACGAGGTCGCCGGTATGGAGCCAGCCCTTGGTGAAGCTCGCGGCGGTGGCTTCGGGATTGTTCCAATAGCCCTTCACCACATTGGGGCCTTTCACCCAAAGCTCGCCGACCTCGCCCGGCGCCGCGTCGCGCCCCGCGGCGTCGACGACGCGCAAATCGCAGACGGGAACGGCGAGGCCGACGCTGTCGGGCTTGCGCTGGTAATCCTCGGCCGCGTTCTGCGCGGTCAATGACGAGGTCTCGGTGAGGCCGTAGCCGTTGCCCGGCATCGCCTTGGGGAATTTCTCCTGGAGGCGCGCCACCAGCTCCGGCGCCGCCGGCGCCCCGCCATAGCCGACGCTCTCGATGCTGGAGAGGTCGTAGCGGCCGAAGGCGGGATGCTCCAGCACCTGCCAGGCCATCGACGGCACGCCGCCGAAGCCGTTGATCCGCTCGCGTTCGATGAGCTGCATCGCGCGTTCCGGCTCCCAGCGATGCATCAGCACCAGCTTGTTGCCGTTGTAGAGGCTGGAGCAGAGCACGGAATGGCAGCCCGTCGCGTGAAAGAACGGCACCGACAGCAGGGTCGCGGTCTTGGGCGCGGTGCCGGGCGCCGGCAGGGGCTCGCCGCGGCGCAGCAGCGTGCGCGCCTTGGCGAAGGCGGTGCTCACGATATTGGTGCAGATGTTGCGATGGGTGCCGAGCGCGCCCTTGGGCTTTCCCGTCGTGCCCGAGGTATAGAAGATCGTCGCATCGTCCTCGGGATCGATCGCCACCTCCGGCAGCGCGCCGTCCTCGCCGAAGAGATCCTCGAGGCGGCTCATCCCTTGCGGCAAGGCGCCGCCCGCGCGCGCCACCAGCACCGCCTCGAGCGGCAGGCTCGAGCGATGCGGCAGCAGCCGCTCCGCGCGCTCGGCATCGGCGACGACGAGGCGCGCGCCGCAATCGGCGAGGCAGTAGTGCAGCTCCGCTCCCGTCATCCAGGCGTTGAGCGGCACGACGATGGCGCCCGTCGCCGCCGCCGCCCAGAAGGCGACCGACCATTCCGGAAAATTGCGCATGGCGATGGCGACGCGGTCGCCCTTGCGAATGCCGAAGCGCCCGGCGAGCGCCCGCGCCAGCGCCGTCGCGCGCCGGTAATGCTCGGCATAGCTCAGCCTTTCATCCTCATAGACGAGGAAGGGCAGCGCGCCATGGGCGCGGCTTCCTTCGAACACGGCGCGCAGCGAGGCCGGCGCATTCTTCCACACCCGCGTTGGCATGCCGCGGATCATCGCCGTTTCCATGGCAAAAGGCGCATCCTTCTGGGTCAGCGCCGCGACCGCCGCCTCGTTCGATAATCCCGCCACGTCTCCGCCCCGCTTGCCTTTTTGCCTCTCTTCCCGACAGGCTGCGCGCCGAGCCTAGAGGATGGCGCCGGTCTCGCCAATTCTTCCCGGCCGCCGCGGCCCAGGCATTATTTACTAGATAATATTGTTAAATCAATCTGATTGACTGTTCTATTTTGTTTAATTACTCTTGCCGGTCATCGCGCCGATTTGACAGCCTCAGCTTGCGGGCGCGTAAAAAATACTGCTAAAAGGGGTGGCCCGTCCGCCCGGTGCAAAGCTGCGGCAGAATCTCAAGATGAGGGCCATGCCATGACCACTTGGAAGCACCCCGAGACCATCGCGCTCCATGCCGGCTACCGCGCCGATCCCGCGACCGGCGCCGTCGCGGTGCCGATCTATCAGACGACCTCCTATCAGTTCAGCGACACCGGCCACGCCGCGCGGCTCTTCGGCTTGCAGGAGCTCGGCAACATCTATACCCGCATCATGAACCCGACCTGCGCCGTGCTCGAAGAGCGCGTCGCTGCGCTCGAAGGCGGCGCGGCGGCGCTGGCGCTGGCCTCGGGCCAGGCGGCCGAGTTCATCGCGCTGCAGAACATCGCCCATACCGGCGACAATTTCGTCACCTCGACCGATCTCTATGGCGGCACCTGGAATCTCTTCGCCAACACCTTCAAGTCGCTCGGCATCGAGGCGCGCTTCGTCGATCCCGAGGACCCCGGCGCCTTCGCCCGCGCCAGCGATGACCGGACGCGCGCCTATTTCGCCGAGACGCTGCCCAATCCCAAGCTCCAGGTCTTCCCGCTCGCCGAAGTGGCGGCGATCGGGCGCCGGCTCGGCATCCCGCTCATCGTCGACAACACCGCCGCGCCCATCCTGTGCAAGCCGATCGAGCACGGCGCCGCCATCGTCGTGCATTCGACGACCAAATACATCGGCGGCCACGGCACCTCGATCGGCGGCGTCATCGTCGATGGCGGCAATTTCGACTGGGCGGCGCACAAGGCGCGCTTCCCCATGCTGAACCTGCCCGACCCCTCCTATCACGGCGCGGTGTGGGCCGAGGCGGCGAAGCCGCTGGGGCCGATCGCCTATATCCTCAAGGCGCGCGTCACCTTGCTGCGCGACGTCGGCGCGGCGATGAGCCCGTTCAACGCCTTCCAGTTCCTCCAGGGGCTGGAGACGCTGCCGCTGCGCATCAAGCGCCATTCGGAGAACACCCAGGCGGTCGCCGATTACCTGGCGCGGCACCGGTCCGTGACCAAGGTCATCCATCCCGCCTATCAGGAAGGCGAGATGCGCCGGCGCGCCGACGCCTATCTCAAGGGCGGCTATGGCGGGCTGGTCGGCTTCGAGCTCAAGGGCGGGCTCACCGCCGGCCGCGCCTTCATCGACGCGCTGAAGCTCTTCTATCACGTCGCCAATATCGGCGACGCGCGCAGCCTCGCGATCCATCCCGGCTCGACCACCCATTCGCAGCTCTCGCCGGAGGATCGGCTGCGCACCGGGGTGAGCGACAGCTATGTGCGGCTGGCGCCGGGCATCGAGCATATCGAGGACATCCTCGCCGATCTCGGCCAGGCGCTCGCCGCCGCCGCCTGAGCCGGCAGGCAAGGATTCGAGAGGCGCCACGGAGACAATGCATTGTCTCCGTGGCGACCCTTGTTCGGCCGGCGCCTCATCCAACAGCTTTTGACGCGCTCGCCGCCGCTTGAGGCGGCGGCGGAGCGTTGCTAGGGTCGGCCGCCTTTCTGCGATGACGCGATCGGGCTTGTCCCGGAGCCGAGGCTCGGCGCCGGCGCGGTCCTTTGCGTCGTCCGGAAAAGGGCGAAAGGGAGCGCAGCGAAGCGATGATCGAGATCGGCCTGGGCAGCGTGCAGAGCTGGGAATGCGACACGATGGGGCATATGAACGTCCAGTTCTACCTCGCGCGCGCCGGCGGCAGCCTGCCGGCGCTGCTGCTGGCGTTGGGGCTGGGGCCGCGCCAATGCCGCGCGCTCGATGTCGAGCTGACGCCGGTCGACCAGCATATCCGCTTTCTTCGCGAGCTGCGTCCGGGCGAGCCTTTCACTCTCTTCGGAAGCGTGCTCGCGGTCGAGGACGGCGCGCTCCGGCTCTATCAGGAGATGCGCAACACGCTCACCGGCGCCGTTGCCGCGAGCTTCATCACCCTGGCGGCGCTGGTCGATGCCGAGCGGCGGTCCCGCGTGCCGCTTCCCGAGGAAGTGAAAGCGCGCGCCGCGGCGCTGGTCGAGGATTTGCCGGAGCACGGCCGGCCGCGCGGCCTGAGGCTCGATCCGCCGCGGCCGCGGCCGGGCTGGGCGGAAGCCGATCGCCTCGGGCTGATGCTGGCGCAGCAGGGAGCGGTCGGACCGCAGGAATGCGATACGCGCGGCCTGATGCTGCCGCGCGCCGTCATCGGCCGCGTCGCCGATTCCATTCCCAACATCGTGGCCAAGACCCGCGGCACCGACCGCTCGGTCTCGGGCATCGGCGGCGCGGCGCTCGAATACCGTCTGATCTATCACGCTACGCCGCGCCAGGGCGATCTGCTGGCGCTGCGCGCCGGCATCAAATCGATCGGCGCCAAGGCCTTCACCTGGGGCCATTGGCTCTTCGACCGCGAAAGCGGCGCGGCGGTGGCCACGGCCGAGGCGGTCGCCGTCACCTTCGACCTCGCCACGCGCAAATCGCTGGCGCTGAGCGCGGCAGTGCGGCGAAGCCTCGGCAAATTCCTGGTGCCGGAGCTGTCGGTGTGATCCACTCCTTTTTCTTGTATTCCCGAAAGAAACTTTCAACCCGTTGATCCAGATCAAAGCGCTCTCCGGCCGCGCGCTGATAGGCTGCGTCAGTTCCTCCCCTGTCGGGGAACCCTTGACGCCGTATCCCCTCGCTGGCGTCGCGGGGCGTCCGGCTGCCGCCGGGCGCCCCGGATTTTTTCCGCGCTCCGGCGCTTCTGGCCGCGGCCGCCGCTTGCCGCTATCCTGGGGCCAGGACCCCAGGGCGGAGATCTCCCCATGACGGAAGCCTTCATCTATGACGCCGTGCGCACGCCGCGCGGCCGCGGCAAGGCGTCGGGCGCGCTGCACGGCGTCACGCCGATAGCGCTCGCCGTCACCGCGTTGAAGGCGGTGCGCGACCGCAACGCGCTCGACACCGCCGCCGTCGACGACGTCGTGCTTGGCTGCGTCGAGCCGGTGGCCGAGCAGGGCGCCGACATCGCCCGCGTCGCCGTGATCGAGGCGGGCTATGCCGAGACCACCGCCGGGGTGCAGATCAACCGCTTCTGCGCCAGCGGGCTCGAGGCTTGCAACATGGCGGCGGCGCAGGTCATGGCCGGGCAAAGCGAGATGGCGATCGGCGGCGGCGTCGAGAGCATGAGCCGCGTGCCCATGGGCGCCTCGGGCGGCGCCTGGGCGATGGACCCGCACGTGGCTTTTCACACCTATTTCGTGCCGCAAGGCGTCTCGGCCGATCTCGTCGCCACCAAATACGGCATGAGCCGTGCCGATGTCGACGCCTATGCCGTCGAAAGCCAGCGCCGCGCCGCGCGCGCCTGGGCGGAGGGCCGCTTCGCCCGCTCGGTGGTGCCGGTGAGCGACATCAACGGCCTTCCCGTGCTGGAACGCGACGAGCACATCCGCGCCGACACGACGATGCAGTCGCTGGCCTCGCTCGAGCCCTCCTTCGCCAAGACCGGCGAGAGCCTCGGCTTCGACGCCGTCGCCCTCCAGCGCTATCCCGAGCTGGAGCGCATCGACCACGTCCACCACGCCGGCAATTCCTCGGGCATCGTCGACGGCGCGGCGGCGGTGCTGATCGGCAACCGCGAGATCGGCGACAAGCTCGGCCTCGCGCCGCGGGCGCGCATCCGCGCCTTCGCCTCGATCGGGTCGGAGCCCACCATCATGCTCACCGGCCCCTCCTTCGCCGCGGAGAAGGCGCTGAAGCGCGCCGGCATGGCGCCGTCCGACATCGATCTCTACGAGCTCAACGAGGCCTTCGCCGCGGTGGTGCTGCGCTTCATGCAGGTGCTCGCCATCGACCACGGCAAGATCAACGTCAATGGCGGCGCCATCGCCATGGGCCATCCGCTGGGCGCCACCGGCGCGATGATCCTCGGCACGCTGCTCGACGAGCTCGAGCGCACCGGCAAGGCCACCGGGCTCGCCACGCTCTGCGTCGGCGCCGGCATGGGCACCGCGACCATCATCGAGCGCGTCTAGGAGGCTCGCCCATGATCGATTACGAGCTCGGCGCCGACGGCGTTGCCGTCATCGCCTGGAACATGGTCGAGCGTCCGATGAACGTGCTCAACGACGCCTCGATCGCGCGCTTTGCCGCCGTGGTCGACGCGGCGATCAAGGACGCCGCGGTGAAAGGCGTCATCATCACCTCGAAAAAGCGCGACTTCCTCGCCGGCGCCGATCTCACCGAGCTGGGACGCGGCGCCGACGCGGCGAGCCTCATGGCCTTCGCCGCGCGCTTCCACGCCGTGCTGCGTTCCATGGAGAAGAGCGGCAAGCCCTTCTGCGCCGCGATCAACGGCACGGCGCTGGGCGGCGGCTACGAGATCGCGCTCGCCTGCCACCGCCGCATCGCCGCCGACGATCCCCGCATCCGCATCGGCCTGCCGGAAGTGACCATCGGCCTGCTGCCGGGCGGCGGCGGCACGCAGCGCCTGCCGCGCCTGATCGGCATTCGCGCCGCTCTGCCGCTGCTGCTCGAAGGCCGCAAGCTCGACCCCGCAAAGGCGCTCGCGGCCGGTCTCGTCGATCAGGTGGCGCCGGCCGGCGCGCTCATCGATGCGGCGCGGCGCTGGCTCCTGGCCGAGGGGCCGCAGAACGCGGTGCAGCCCTGGGACCGCAAGGGCTTCAGGATCCCCGATGGCGGCGTCTTCTCGCCCAAGGGGCAGGAGACCTTCGTCGCCGGCAACGCGCTGCTGCACGAGAAGACCTGGGGCAACTATCCCGCGCCGCGCAACATCGCCTCTTGCGTCTACGAAGGGCTGATCACCGATCTCGACACCGGCCTCAAGATCGAGAGCCGCTATTTCGTCAATTGCGCGCTGTCCAGCGAGGCGCGCAACATGATCCGCAGCCTGTTCTTCTCGATCGGCGACGCCAACAAGCTGGCGGCGCGGCCCAAGGGCGTGCCGGAGCAGCGCTACGGCCGCATCGGCGTGCTCGGCGCCGGCATGATGGGCGCGGGCATCGCTTATGTCAGCGCCGACGTCGGTCTCGAAGTCGTGCTGCTCGACGCCACCCTGGCGCTGGCCGAGAAAGGCAAGGCGCAGGCGCAGGCGCTCCTCGATCGGCGCGTGCAGCAGGGCCGCCTCGGCGCGGCGGAGCGCGATGCCGTGCTGGCGCGCATTCTCCCGACGACAAGCTTCGCGGATCTCCGCGGCGCCGAGCTGGTCGTCGAAGCGGTGTTCGAGGACCGCAAGGTCAAGGCCGAGGTGACGCGCCAGGCCGAGGCGGTGCTGGCGGCGGATGCGATCTTCGCTTCCAACACCTCGACGCTGCCGATCACCGGCCTCGCCGAGGCGAGCGCGCGGCCGGAGAATTTCATCGGCCTGCATTTCTTCTCGCCGGTCGATCGCATGAGCCTCGTCGAGATCATCCGCGGGCGCCGCACGTCCGACTCGTGCCTGGCGCGCGCCATGGATTACGTCCGGCGCATCGGCAAGACGCCGATCACCGTCAATGACAGCCGCGGCTTCTACACCAGCCGCGTCTTCGGCACCTATGTCGGCGAGGGGCTGACGCTGCTCGGCGAAGGCGTGCTGCCGGCGCTCATCGAGAATGCCGGGCGCATGGCCGGCATGCCGGTGGGCCCGCTGGCGCTCGCCGACGAGGTGTCGCTCGAGCTCATGGACAAGGTGAGAAAGCAGACGCGCGCCGATCTCGGCAAGGATTATCGCGGCAATGAGGCGGCCGACGCGGTGATCGATCTCATGGCCGGGAAGCTCGGCCGCATCGGCAAGAAGGCGGGCAAGGGGTTCTATGATTATCCCGCCGACGGCAGGAAGCGGCTTTGGCCGGGCCTCGCCCGGCATTTCGCGCCGCTCGCCGCGCAGCCCCCCGTCGATGAAGTGAAGCGGCGCCTGCTCTACGTGCAATCGGTCGAGACGGCGCGCTGCCTTGAGGAGAAGGTGGTGGTCGATCCCCGCGACGCCGATGTCGGCGCCATTCTCGGCTGGGGCTTCCCGCCCTTCCTCGGCGGCACGGTGAGCCAGATGCACAGCATCGGCCTCGACCGCTTCATCGCCGAATGCGACCGCCTGGCGCAGCGTCACGGCGACCGCTTCGCCCCGCCGCGGCTGCTGCGCGACATGGCCGCCTCGGGACGGGCATTCTACGCCGCCTGAAGGAGCTTATCGCTTCGGCAGGCCCTTCGTGCGGGTGAGGCTGGCGCCGTCGAGATTGGCGCCGGCAAGCGCGGCGCCGGTGAAGGTGCAGGCGTCGAGCTTCGCTTCCTGCAATTGGGCGCCGGTAAGGTCGGCGCCGGTGAAATCGGCGCCGACGAGGTTGGCGCGCTTCAGATTGGCGCCGGCGAGGTTGGCGCCGACGAAGCGGGCGCGCTCGCCATTGGCGGGGAAGTCGATGTGGTGCGTGCCGACATCGACCAGCGGGCCGAGCTTGGCGCCGGCGAGGTTGGCCTCGTTGAAGCAGGCGCGGCGCAAGGTGGCGCCGCGCAGGTCGGCCTCGCCCAGCGCCGCCTGGCGCAGATCGGCCGAGGTAAGGTCGGCCATGGTGAGGAGCGCGCGCTGGAGATTGGTGCGATGCAGCTTGGCGCCGGGCAGCAGCGCCATGACCAGACGCGCGCGGACGAGCTGGAGGCCACTGAGGTCGAGCCGGGCGAGCAGCGCCCGCGTGCCCTTCTGGCCTTGGCTGTCGAGCCACAGCGCATGGTCCTTGAGCGCGGTGGCGAGGTCGGGGTCGCTCTTGACGGCGGGCCGGCTGGTGATCGCCTTCTGAAGCTCGGCCAGCTCCAGCGCCTCGGGGTCGAGGATGGCGTCGCTGACATCGGCGCCTTCGAGATCGGCGCCGTGCAGATTGGCGCCGGTGAGCACCGCGGAATGAAAGGTGGCGCCCGAGAGCTTGGCCCTGGCGAAATTGACGCCTTCCAGAATGCTGCCGGTGAAATTGGCGCGGCGGGCGTCGGCGCCTTCGAGCGTGCTGCCGCGCATCACCGCATCGGTGAAGTCGGCGCGCAGATTGCAAGAGCTGCCCTGCGGCAGCGGCGTCGCCTCGCCCTCGCCGTCCTCGCCAACCGGCTCGCGGAAGGCGCGCACGATCTGCGCCTGGCGCGCGTCGTGGAGCACCACCGTCACTTCGCGCAGATCGGTATGGGCAAGCACGCTCCGGTTCATCTCGGCGCCGCGAAAGCAGCTCCCGCGCAAATCGGCGCGCGTCAGGTCGGTGCGGTCGAGCTCGGCCTGGCGCAAATCGGCGAGCGAGAGCTGCGCGCCGCGCAAATTGGCCGCGGCGAGATTGGCGCGGCGCAGCCGGACGGCGGTAAGCTCGGCCTCGCTGAGATTGCAGCCGGCAAGATCGCAGGCGGAAAGATCGGAATAACTGAGCTGCGCGCGTCGGCCGCCGGGTTTACGGGAAAGGAAGCGCTCGTGAAGGTGCACAACCGCCTTTACCGCATCGGGACTTAGGCGCATCCAGTTCCCCGATTCATCTATGACATCCAGCGACATTACACTTGGGGATATCCGATCAATCTTAACAAAGAGCTACTGAAGATTGATTTCGCGCAGCGTAATGTCGGACCGATGTGGCGTCCTATGGCTTTTTTTGGGCAATGGTCGCGACGGCCGTGGCTGTCGGCACGGGCGCGTGCGAACGGCGCAGTCATATCTTCCCGGCGCCGCTGAGGAGAAGGACGCGGACGCTATCAGAAAAGCGAGGGCAGGCGCCCTCGGCCGGACGAGACATCGGCCGAGGGCAAAACCGGTGCGGCGTCGCTTCGCGCTCAGCCCTGGGGTTGCGGCGCTTCCGGCGGGCGGCGGCGCTCGGCCAGGAACTGATCGAACTCCGCCTTGTCCTTGGCCAGCCGCAACCGGTCGAGGAAGTCGCGGAATTCGCGCTCTTCCTCTTCGAGCCGGCGCAAGGTGGCCTCGCGATAGTCGTCGAAGGCGCGGTTGCCGCTCGATGCCGGCCGGTCGTCGTGCCAGCGCCGCATCCGCTCCTGCATCCGCTCGAGGCCGCCATGCTCGTGCCAGCGCGCAAACCGGCCATGCTTCCAGCATCCCATTCTTCCGCTCCATAGGAGAAACGCCAAAAGGGCGAGGCCCAAAGGCCAGAACAGCGCGAAGCCCAGGATCATGAGGGCGATCCAGACTGGCTTGCCGATCTCGTCCAGCCGCTCCGCTACCCCTGCCGCGACGCTCATGATTGCCTCGATGTAAATGTTATTTACATTCACATATGGCGCCCTGGCGCCCTTGTCAAGGCCCCGCCGGCGGGCCGCCGAGGCCGAGGCCCTGGAGGTAGACCAGCGCCCCGGCCTCGAGCAGATCCTCCGGCGACATCGGCAGCGCGCGCCGGCCTTGATCGCCACGGCCGAACAGCGAGGCGATGCCATGGGTCATTGCCCAGATATGCAGCGCCATCATCAGCGTCGGCGGTCGCCGCTCCTTCGGCAGCTTGGCGGCAAGCGCTTCGGCCGCCTGCCGCAGCACCGCCAGCGCTCGTTCGCCCGCCGCGCGCAAGCCGGGATAGCGGTCGAGCGCCAGGCCGGCCTCGAACATCGCGGCATAATAGGCGCGCTCGCCGCGCGCGAAGGCAAGATAGGCGCGGCCGATGCGGTTGAAGGCGGTGAGGGGATCGGGGCGGCCCTCGTCCCAGGCGACGACCAGCGCCGTGTCGAGCAGCGCGAAGCCGCGTTGCGCCACCTCGGCCAGAAGCTCGTCGCGGTCGTGGAAATGGCGATAGGGCGCGGCCGGGCTGACGCCGGCGAGCCGCGCCGCCTCGACGAAGCTGAAACCGGCGGGACCATGCTCGGCAATGAGCCGCAGCGCCGCCTCGACCAGCGCCTCGCGCAGATTGCCGTGATGATAGCCGCGATGACCGCCGCCCTCGCGCCCGTGCTTCGACCAGCCCATGTTAAGCGGTTTTACATCAACCTCCGCTAAGGCTCCTAGGGGCGCGGCGCCGAGCGAGCAACAAACCGGGATGCGCGAGGCCGTCTCGGCGTATGATAGGCGCCTGGTGTTGTGGACTCATCGCAGAGGAAGCCCATGAACGAGCCGACCGCCGACCCGGCGGAGCCGTCGCTCGGCGGCTTGATCCAGGAGCGGGAGGGGTTGTTCCGCCGCATCCGCCGTCGTCTCCCGCCCGTCGCGGGCGCGCCGGCACGCTGGCCTGCCGCCGCCCGTCTCCTCGCCGGCGCCGGCCTGCTGGGGCTCGTCGCCCTTCCGGCCTGCGCCGGCGAGCTCGCGCCGTACCGCGCCCTCTATCATCTCAGCCTGGTCTCGGCGAAATCCGGCAGCGGCGTCGTCGCCGCCGGCGGCGCGGTGCTCGATGAATGGGGGGAGACCTGCGACGGCTGGACCGAGCAGGAGCGGTTCCTGATGCGCCTGCAATACGCCGAGCAGGGCGATGAGAAGATCAGGTCGAATCTGGTCAGTTGGGAAGCCAAGAACGGGCTGCGCTACCGCTTCACCGAGCGCCGCGAGACCAAGGGCGAGGACGGGCAGCGGCCCAGCGGCGACGACGACGAGTCCCAAGCCGCTGCCGGCGCCGGGGTGCAAGAGATCCGCGGCGAGGCGAGGCTCGACGGCTCGGACAAGCCCGGCATCGCCACCTTCACCCGGCCCGAAGCGACGACGCTGAGCCTGCCGGCCGGCGCGTTGTTTCCGACCGCTCATACCTTGCTGCTGATCGCCCGGGCGCAGGCCGGCGACCAGATGGTCACGCGCAAGCTGTTCGACGGCTCCGATCTTGCCACCGCGGCGCAAGTCACCGCTTTCATCGGGCCGCCCCAGGCGCCGGGCAAGACCGGGGCGGACATCCCGTCATTGGCCCAGGCGGCGTTGCTCGATCGCCCGTCCTGGCGCATCCGCCTCGCCTTCTTCCCCGCCGCCAGCGTCAACGGACTGCCGGATTACGAGGAGACCATCCGGCTGTTCGACAACGGCGTGGTCGGCGAGATGCTGTTCGATTACGGCGATTACGTCATCCGCGCCAAGCTTGACGACATCGAGGCGTTGCCGCGCCCGGCCTGCTGAGGCCGCTCGCCGCCGGGCAGCGCGCCCTCATGCGCCAGGAGCCAGCGCTTGCGCGCGAGCCCGCCGCCATAGCCGGCAAGCCCGGCATCGGCGCCGATGACGCGATGGCACGGCACGACGATGCAGACGGGATTGGCGCCGTTGGCGGCGCCCACCGCGCGCACCGCCGCGGGCCGGCCGATGCGCGCCGCCAGCGTGCCATAGCTCAGCGTCGTGCCCGGCGCGATCCGCCGCAGCGCCGCCCAGACCTGGCGCTGGAAAGGCGTTCCCTGCGTCGCCACCGGCAGCGCGTCGAGCGCCGTCAGGGCGCCGTCGAAATAGGCCGCCAAGGCCCGCCGCGCCGCCGCCGGCGCCGGCCCCTCGCGCAGCGCGAGGCCGGGACCATACTGCCGGCGCAGCAGCGCCTTCATTCTCGCCGCATGATCCTCCCAGTCGAGCGCGCGCAGCGCGCCGTCGCCGTCGCTCACCAGCAGCATGGCGCCGATCGGGCTCGACACGCGCGCGACGACAAAGGCCTCAGAGAGCGGCATGGGCATCGGATACCTCGCGCATAACGGCGATCGGGCGCGGCGCCGGCGGCGCCTCCGACGCCCAGAGATGGATCGCGGCATAGGCGCGCCACGGCCGCCAGGCCTCGGCGCGGCGCAACAGCTCGGCGGGGCTCGGCCGCTTGCCGTCGGCATCGGCAAGAGCGCGCAACAGGCCGATATCCGCGGCGGGAAAGGCGTCGGGCTCGCGTAGCGCGCGCATGGCGATGTATTGCGCCGTCCACGCGCCGATGCCGTTGAGCGCGCAAAGCCGCGCGATCGCCGCGTCGAGATCGGCGCTGGCGCCGAAGAAGCCCGGCTCGGCCGCGACGGCGGCGGCAAGGCCGGCCAGCGCCGCGGCGCGGGCGCGCGGCATGCCGAGCGCCGCGATGTCGGCGCCGGCGAGCGCTTCGGGCGTCGGGAACGCATGGGTGAGCGAGGCGGGCGCGCCGGCGACGGCAAGGCGCCGGCCATGGCGCTCCACCAGCTTGCCGGCAAGGCCGCGCGCGGCGCCGACGGTGATCTGCTGGCCGAGAATGGCGCGCACCGCCAGCTCGAACCCGTCCCAGGCGCCGGGCACGCGCAAGCCCGGCCGCGCCGCCACCAGCGGCTTGAGCCGCGCGTCCTGCGCCAGATGCGCGGCGATGGCGCCGATATCGGCGGCGAGGTCGAAGACGCGGCGGATGCGCGCGACGATGCCGGGCAGCGCCTTGACCGAGGCGCCATGGATGACCGCGATGAGCGCGTCGCGGCGCTTGTGGCGCGCCACCTCGATCCAGCCCTGGCTGCCTTCGAGCGCGATGGAGCGGCGATAGCGTCCGTCGGCGACCTCCTCCACGCCGGGAATGGCGCGGAGCGCGAGGAAGCGCAGCATCGCTTCCCAATCATAGGGCGGCGCGTAGGCGAGGCTGAGCGCGATCCCGGCCGGCGTCGCGCCCGCGCCGCGTGCGCCGCGCCGGAGCGCGCCGGGCGGGCGGCCGAACAGCCCTTTGAAGGTATGGTTGAAGCGCCGGAGGCTGCCGAACCCTGCGGCGAGCGCCACCTCCGTCATCGGCAGCCGCGTCTCGTGCAGAAGCTGCTTGGCGAAAAGCACGCGCCGCGTCTGCGCCACCGCGATCGGGCTGGCGCCGAGATGCTCGCGGAACAACCGGCGAAGCTGGCGCTCGCCGAGGCCGAGGCGCGCGGCGAGCGCGTCCACCCCCTCGGCCTCGCCGTCGAGCGCGCCTTCGGCGATGAGCGCCAGCGCGCGTTGCACGGTGTTGGACGTGCCGCGCCAGGCGGCAAGCTCCGGCGAGATCTCCGGCCGGCAGCGCAGGCAAGGCCGGAACCCCGCCGCCTGCGCCGCCGCGGCGGAAGCGAAGAAGACGCAATTCTCCGGCTTGGGCGTGCGCGCCGGGCAGATCGGCCGGCAATAGATGCCGGTGGTCTTGACGGCGACGAAGAGCCGCCCGTCGAAGCGGGCATCGCGGGTCGCGAGGGCGCGATAGCAGGCGGCGCGGTCGAGGTTCATGGCGCGATCATAGCGCCGCCGCCGGCCCCGTCTCGCCGTTTTCGGACGTGATTAGGCGGCGTTGTTCGGCGCCCTTGTCGTGCGCGCGCATTGATATTTTTCGTAGATGCAAAATACGGTCGGTTGTGTATAGGGACACCCATGGCCACGGTCTATTTCCCGGCGATCGTCGAAGGCGGCAAACGGTCCGGCTACAGCGTCTTCTTTCCGGACCTCCCGGGTCTCGCCAGCGCCGGCGACAGTTTGCAGGAGGCGGCGCGCAACGCCGAGGAAGGGCTGCGCGGCCATCTCGAGCTGATGGCAGAGGAGGGCGAGCCGATTCGGGCGCCGCGCGATCTCGATGCGATCCCTCGCGATCCCAAGGTGAAGGAAGCCGCGCGCATTCTGGTCCGTGCGGAACTGCCGTCGACCAAAGTGCTGCGCGTCTGAGCAGCGCCGGACCGGCGCCCTGGACCTCGTAATAGATCTCCGCATCCTCGCGCTTCAGCACGGGCATGAGGTCCTCCCGCGGTTGCCTGCGGCGTTCAAGCCGCTGGCGCGGGCAAAGGCAAGGGCGCCCGCGCCCGGCTCTCGACCGCCGGCCCGGTTCACGGCAGACTGGCCGCCCGTGCCGCCTTGTCCTTCGGGAGCCGGACCATGCCCGATATGCCGATCGTCGATTTGCTCGGCCGCGCGCGCCTTCTCGCCGAGAGCGGCGGGCGCGTCAGCGTGCTGTGGCAGCAGCCGGACTCGCTGGTCTTCATCGCCCGCGGCCGCGAGTACCGCAGCGAGTTCCACGTCAATCCCAGCGAGGAGATGATGATCCAGCTCAAGGGCGAGATGCGGCTTCACTACCGCACTCCCGAGGGCGAGGAGAAGGTGGCGGTGATCCCCGAAGGTTCCGCCATCCACACTCCGGCGGGCGTGCCGCATTCGCCGCGCTTTCCGCCCGACGCCTTCGCCCTGATCGTGGAGCGCAAGCGCCGCGACGGCGAGGTCGACCGCTTCCAATGGTATTGCCGGGGCTGCGACGCCTTGCTGCACGAGGAGCATTTCGTCGTGCGCGACTACGCCGAGGATCCCGTCTCCCAGGCCTATCGGCGCTTTTTCGACAGCGCGGCGTTGCGTGCTTGCAAGCGGTGCGGCGAGGTCATGCCGGCGCCCGCGCTTTGAGCCGGGCCCTTACCAGCCGATGCCGCCCAGGGGCACGCCGTCGACGACCGGGACCTGCTTGTTCTCGCCGCTGCCGCTGCACGCCGCGACGGCCATCAGCGCGGCCGCCAAAATCAAGGTCCGTGTCGCTTTCCTCATGGCGCGCCTCCGATCGCTTCGCCGCCGGTCGCCAGCATGTGGTGAGTGCGCCTCCCGCTTCCAGCATCCGGCGGTAAATTCGCCGTGAGGCGGGTTTCTAATGGAGCTTCACCGCCGGCTCGGCGCCGCGCGACAGGCCCCGGGCGAGCGCGCCGAGGAAGGTCTTGCCGCCGCCATGCAGCGCATATTCGTGCATCTTGTAGAGCGAGCGGTACATCAGCCGCGCGAAATAGCCCTCGATGAACATGTTCTTGCCGACCAGGAAGCCCATGAGGCTGCCGACGGTGCTGTACTCGCCCAGCGACACCAGCGAGCCGAAATCGCGATAGACGAAGGGCTCGAGCGGCTGGCCCTGGCGCCGGCGGCGGAGCTGGCGCAGCAGATGCGAGGCCTGCTGATGCGCCGCCTGGGCGCGCGGCGGCACCGGCCCGGCGCCGCCCGGGCGCGGGCAGGAGGCGCAGTCGCCGATGGCGAAGATGTCGGGATCGCGCGTCGTCTGCAGCGTCGGCGTCACCAGAAGCTGGTTGGCGCGATTGACCTCGAGCCCGTCGAGCTGGCACAGCACGTCGGGCCCCTTCACGCCGGCGCACCACACCACCAGCTCCGACGGGATGACCTCGCCGGTGCTCAGCACCACCCCGTCGCTGCGGACCTCGCCGACCTTGGCGCCGGCGCGCACGACGACGCCGAGCCCTTTCAGCAGCGCCAGCGTCGCGTCGGCGATGCGCGGCGGCAGCGCCGGCAGGATGCGCTCGGCCGCCTCGATCAGGACGATGCGGATATCCTTGTCGGGATCGACGCGGTCGAGGCCGAAGGCCACCACCTGGCGCGCCGTGCGGTGCAGCTCGGCGGCAAGCTCGGTGCCGGTGGCGCCGGCGCCGATGATCGCGACGTGGAGCTGGCCCGGCCGCACCGGCTCTTGCTGCGCGTTGGCGCGGATGCAGGCATTGACCAGCCGGCGGTTGAAGCGCGCCGCCTGTTCCGCCGTCTCCAGCGGCACGGCATGGCGGGCGGCGCCGGGCGTGCCGAAATCGTTGGTGACGCTGCCGATGGCGATCACCAGCGTGTCGTAAGGGATGGCGCGCGGCGGCGTGATCTGCCGGCCTTCCTCGTCGAAGGTGGCGGCGAGCAGCACGGCGCGCTTGGCGCGGTCGAGCCCGATCATCTCGCCATAGCGGTATTGGAAGTGATGCCAATGCGCCTGGGCGAGATAATTGAGCTCGTGCTCGGAGGGATCCATGCTGCCGGCGGCCACGGCGTGCAGCAGCGGCTTCCAGAGATGCGTGCGCCCCTTGTCGATCAAGGTGACGCGCGCCTCGCCGCGCCGGCCCAGCGTGTCGCCGAGCCGCGTTGCGAGCTCGAGCCCGCCGGCGCCGCCGCCGACCACGACGATGTTCGGGGGCGGCATTTCCGTCTCACCTTTCCCGTCGCGGAAATAAATCCGTCGCGGCAACGACCCTATCACCGGCGCCGTCCATTGTCTTGCTTTGGCCGCCGGGTCCTTGCCGGCGCCTATGGCACGGAGAGGCGGGGGTCGGGGACAATACTTTGAACTGCACCCCTGCGCTGAGACAAAGAAATCAGGGACAGGTTGCGACGATCGCCGTTTGGGGCCGCTCGCGAGCGGCCCCAAACGGCGGCAAGTTTGCCTCGAACTCGGCGGGGGGTCGAT